>Ga0209323_10000338_pt1 | contig 30010 bp, 33 predicted proteins | sample Rifsed19ft2_FD_184014 | JGI IMG/M metagenome (GOLD analysis project Ga0209323, IMG submission 184014) | Soil microbial communities from Rifle, Colorado, USA - sediment 19ft 2 (version 2) | ecosystem: Environmental > Terrestrial > Deep subsurface > Rock core/Sediment | place: Rifle, Colorado...
GCAGGATAATTTCTAATTGTTCATCTACGTCTTTAAACATAGCTCCTCCAGAGTTTCATTTATCGTAATGGTTCACCGCAGAGAACGCGAAGAACGCAGAGTTACAGCAAATGCAATTTCTTAGCTAGAATACCGGGACTTTTCCTTTTAAAAAATATTTAAAATACAGTAAGAAAACCAACGTCAATGAATTATGTAAAATATGTATGACTACGGAGGCAACGAGGGTTTGTGTCTTCTCATACAAATAACCCAGGAGTATTCCCAGGATAAGTATTTGAAAAAAGGCAAATATATCCATGTGTACAGCAGCGAAAAGGGATGCGCTAATTAAAATGGCATATCGTCCCCCAAAATAGTTTTTCAATGCCGATTGCAGAAATCCCCGGAATATGATTTCTTCTATCAAAGGGGCGATGATGATCCCGAAGAATACCAAACTCATTAAGATGAATAGAGATTTTTCTTCTAAAATCCATTTAACAACGTCCTGCATTTCCGGATTTATGCCGTAATAGTTCGAGATCAAATTAATGACGAATCCAGCCAGGATGATGAGGGGAAGCGTGACCAGATATTTTTTAATACCTTGTTTAATGTTGTTCGATACGTTTACAAGAGAAAGTCCCAGGGCTGTAATTGATTGATGACATTCTACGTGGACAATGTAAAACACATAAGAACAAACTGATACGTTGATGAAAAGAGTAACGAAGAGAACAACGTTGTGATGCCCGATATTACCGATAAAATTGTGACCGAAGATCGCAGAGACGAACTGTATGATTAACGGCATCCCAACGAACATGAGGATAACATAAGCCAGGAAGACCTTTATAGCATCCTTTATGTTCCATTGGCATTTAAGCGTAATCCTTTGTCTGGTCTGTGTGCTATTCACTTTTAATAGTTTGTACAAATACTTCCCGGTGTCTCGGGCCATCAAATTCACAAAAGAAAATACCCTGCCAGATGCCCAGCGCCAATTCTCCACCTGAGATAGGGATATAAACAGAAGACCCCACAATCGTAGATTTGATATGGGCGGCGGCATTCCCTTCCATATGGGTATAATGGTCGTCCCATGGCACTATTTTATTGAGTTCGCTTAGTATATCTTTTGGAACGGAAGGGTCGGCGTTTTCATTGATGGTAACGGCGGCTGTGGTATGGGGCACATATACGTAACATACGCCCTCTTTAAATCCTAACCTGTGTACGATTTTATTTACTTCAGGTGTTATATTAATAAATTCTGATTGAGAATGTGTTTCTACCTGTATCTTATTCATGGTTAAAAGATAAAACTATCCTGGAAACTTTTAATAAATTCTTTTATGCTCTTGCTCTGACCATAACTTGAAGAGTTCCAAACCTTCTTCGCGAAGTATGTTTCCAACTATTTCTATCGGACTGTTACCCAGTTGCTTCATGGTATCGTTCGGAATGGTAAGTTCGCTAAATCCTAATTTTTTTGCATCCCAGATGCGTGTGCCATAAACGATTGTGGAGATTTTTGCCCAATGGCAGGCGCTAAAGCACATGGGGCAAGGTTCACAGGTAGAATAAATCACACAGCCGGATAAGTCAACTGTATTTAATTTTTTACAGGCTTCTCTGATTGTAAGAATTTCGGCATGGGCAGTTATGTCTGTACTTTCCCATACGGCATTATGGACACAACTGATGACCTCTTCGTTTTTCGTTATACATACCCCAAATGGTGACTGCTCGTTTTTAATGCCCTGTCGTGCCTTGTCAATGGCAAGTCTCATGAATTTCTCATGTATGATTTTCATTTCTACATTAAGCTTTCAAAGTAGTTCTTCCATCTCAGACCTGGGGGTGCGCATCATGAGATTACTTACAGCCTCCAGGGGGTCTTTGTTGGTAAAGAGTACGTTGTAGATTTCTTGAGTGATGGGCATTTCCACGTTTAGTTTATTTGAAAGCGCCTTAACGGATTTTGTAGTCCAGACACCCTCTGCAATTTGCTCCATCTTTTCCAGGATTTCTTGCAGTTTTATCCCTTTTCCAATCTGTTCACCAACCCTGCGGTTTCTCCCGTAAGGACTGATACAGGTCGTTATTAGGTCGCCTAATCCCGTGAGTCCTGAAAAGGTACTTTTTTGCGCCCCCATGACGACGCCAAGGCGGCTAATCTCTGCCAGTCCACGGGTAATAAGGGCTGCTTTTGAATTATCTCCAAATTTCAAGCCATCACATATACCTGCGGCTATGGCAATCACATTCTTCATCGCAGCGCCTAGCTCAACACCTATCATGTCAGGATTTGTATAGACCCTGAACCTGTCTGTGGTGAAAATTTCCTGAACGCTTCGTGCCAGGGAAATATCTTTAGATGACGCAACAACGGTAGTCGGCAATCCGCGTACAACCTCTTCTGCATGGCTTGGACCAAGCAGTAAGGAAATTGGTTGATCTCCCCATACGTTGGCGATGATTTCACTGGGTTTCATAAGGGTATCATTTTCTATTCCCTTTGTAACGCTAACAATGGGCGTCCCATGAACAAGGAATTGTTTAAATTTCATAAGGACTGAACGCAAGTAAGGAGTAGGTGTTGCTACTACGATGATATTTACGTCCATTCCCTTATGTGATGTATCGGAAGTAATGTGGATTTCGGGCGGGATTGGAATGCCTTTTAAATATTTGACGTTTTCTCTTTTATCCTTCAAGTAATCTGTGTACGATGCATCAGCGCCCCATAGGATAACTTCATAACCCTTTTTATGTAGCAGAAGGGCAATCGCTGTTCCCCATCCGCCATTGCCAAGAATAAGTATTTTTTTAGGTAATAATTTTGAATTCATTTTTTACCAGTGGTTATAAAAAACAGGGCTGGATTGCTCCAGCCCTTTAAGAAGCTATACTTTTCAAGTTATTCCCCCTTAGAAAAGGGGGATTGAGGGGGTTGTGTTTTTTTGGGTTATTTTACAACCCCCTAGCCCCCTTTTTTAAGGGGGATTTTTTGTCTGCCACTACCTACAACCCGCATAAATAAAATGAAAATTCCTATACGATTTAAGTATACAATTGCTATTTTGCAGTCTGAAATGTCTCCATCTCATATAACGGATATGCTGAGCAAAGGTCTCTTATTGTCTTTCGAACATTTTCTTTAACTCTGTTATCGTTTGGTTGTGAAAGGACTTTATCAATACACTCTGCTATTTTAACAACTGCAGCTTCTTTCATGCCTCTAGAAGTGACCGTGGGTGTTCCAATACGAATACCGCTCGGTTCATTTGCACCCCTTTCATCATAAGGGATCGTATTTCTATTCAGGATAATATCTACGGTTTCTAACAATAATTGAGCCTCTTTCCCTGCAATGCCTTTGTTGCGTAAATCGATAAGGAAGAGATGGTTGTCCGTTCCGCCCGAAACGATGGTATATCCCCGATTTACAAACTCCTGTGCCATTGCCTTTGCATTTTTTACCGTTTGACGTTGACATTGCTTAAACTCTTCCGTCATTGCCTCTTTGAATGCAACTGCTTTTGCCGCGATGATGTGCATGAATGGGCCTCCCTGAATTCCAGGGAAAATCATAGAATCAACCTGTTTCGCATACTTCGATTTACATAAGATCAAACCGCCTCGTGGTCCCCGGAGTGTTTTATGGGTTGTTGTGGTAACAAAGTCTGCATATGGAACAGGGCTGGGATGTACACCGCCAGCGATAAGCCCGGCGATATGGGCAATGTCAGCCATAAAGTATGCTCCCACCTCATCCGCAATCTTCCTGAACTTGGGGAAGTCAAGTATCCTGGGGTACGCGCTTGCGCCGGCAATGATCATATTGGGTTTCGTTTTCAATGCAATGGCACGTACTTCTTCGTAGTCAATATATCCAGTTTCTTTTTTTACACCATAATGGGTAATTTCATACATCATCCCTGAGAAGTTCTTTTTAAATCCGTGGGTAAGATGTCCACCGTGGGATAAATCCATTCCCAGTAGACGGTCTCCCGGCTTCAACACGGCAAAGCAGACGGCCATGTTGGCTTGTGAACCAGCGTGTGGTTGCACATTGGCATGCTCAGCTCCAAAGATTTGCTTTGCCCTTTCAATGGCTAATTCTTCTACCGTATCTACATTTCCGCAGCCTGCATACCATCGTTTCCTGGCGTACCCTTCGGCATATTTATTGGTCATTGAAGACCCCTGTGCTTCCTGTACTGCAAGGCTGCATATATTCTCCGATGCAATTAAATCAACGGTGTCTTGTTGTCTTTCCTTTTCTGCTTGTATGGCACGCCAAACTTCCGGGTCATCGTTTTGTAATGTAATCATATTTTCACGTTATTCTTCAAAAATAAATTTGATAGCCGCAGGCTAAAACCTGCGAAAATAGTATAATTTAATTGTATAGAAATTTTCATTTTATTTACGCGGGTTTCAGGGTGGTATAAAATCCCCCTTAGAAAAGGGGGTAAGGGGGTTGTAAAATTGCCGTGAAAAACACAACCCCCTTTATCCCCCTTTGTTAAGGGGGACAACGCAGGACTTAACTTGTTTTTACCATTTTCCATTTCAGGTATGCTTCCATAAACTCGTCAATCTCGCCATCCAGTATCGCCTGTGTATTCCCTGTTTCCTTGCCGGTACGCAGATCTTTAACGAGGGAATAAGGTTGTAATACATATGATCGAATTTGATGACCCCATGCAATTTCTCCTTTCTCATCATAAGCGGCAGAGAGTTCTTTCTCTCTTTCCTTTTCTTTTATCTGATACATTTTCGCCTTCAACATGCTTAAGGCCGTTCGTCGGTTCTGGTGCTGTGAACGTTCACTCTGGCATTGTACGACAATTCCAGTTGGAAGATGAGTGAGACGAACGGCGGACGATGTCTTGTTGACATGTTGACCGCCTGCCCCGGATGCCCGGTAGGTATCTACCCGCAATTCGTTTTCGTTAATTTCGATTTCTTCTTCCTCTTCAATCTCTGGAAGCACATCAACTGCTGCAAACGATGTATGCCTCCTTGCATTTGCATCAAAGGGGGAAATCCGTACTAACCGATGAACTCCGATTTCAGACTTTAAATATCCATAAGCATACTCGCCCTTTATATGGACGGTAATTCTTTTAATTCCAGCCTCTTCGCCCGGTAATACGTCAATGAGGGAATGCGTAAATCCACTTTTTTCTACCCAACGGCTGTACATGCGGAATAACATGGATACCCAATCACAGGACTCAGTCCCACCAGCTCCTGCATTGATGCTTAAATAGGCATTGCAGTGATCGTGAGGGTCGCTAAACATTGTCCGCAATTCAATTTTTTTGAGCTTCTGCGTGAATGACTTAATATCTTTTACGACCTCAGCCTCAGCTTGTTCATCCTGTTCTTCTTCGGCAAGTGACGATAAACACTCGATGTCATCCAGTATTTTTTGCAATTCACGAAGAGGTAAGATAATTCCTTTGAGGGATTTTAATTTTTTGATAGTTTGCTGGGCATTATCCTTGTTTTCCCAAAAATGCGGGGAAGAAATTTGTTCCTCTAAGGCAGACATCTCCTTTTCTTTATTTTCGAGGTCAAAGAGAGTCCCTGAGGTGCACTAAACGCTCTCTAAGCGGGGTTAATTCTTTTACTATATTACTGATCATAATTACGTACCTTTACTTTAATGCTTAAAAAGCGTAATGGTGAAGATTTTTAATCGCTTTGCCACTTTAGAATGACAAGCCATGGTGATATTATACTGTGCGAAATAAAAAATCAATTATTAAAAGTCAAATTATAAATTATGAAATACAGGTATGTCAATAGAGAATTTGGAATTGACTTACGTGGGAAATATTCTTATCATGGTTTCATTATAGGTGTAATAAGTAATGTATCAAGCCTTTATAAATTAGGCTGCCTTTGGCAGCGACTTTTATGCTCCCCTCTAGAAAGAGGGGCCGGTGGCGTGTTAACAGGATAACCAAAAAATTTGAAATTCCTGAACATCAAGTTAGGCACGGACAAAGTAGAGACGCACAGCGGTGCGTCTGTATCGTGTCCATGCCACCCTGTAACCCGCATAAATAAAATGAAAATTCCTATACAATCGAGTTACATTACACCTTTTTGGCACGATGTACTGTGTATATTTATTCTATTGGTTTTAGCCGAATGCGGTTGTTTCTGGTAAGTTAACAAGAGATACTGAAAATATAAAGGGAAAATGACTGTGATCAATGGAGTGAAGATAAAGAAACTAAAATACATCCCCGATGAGCGTGGCAGATTAATGGAGATACTTCGAAAGGATGACGAACTTTTCATAAATTTTGGCCAGGTATATGTAACGACAGCATATCCAGGTGTTGTAAAAGCCTGGCATTATCATAAGATACAAACAGACCATTTTACCGTTGTAGATGGTATGATGAAGATTGTCCTTTACGATAGCAGAAAAGATTCTCCTACCTTTGGCCAGATAAATGAGTTTATTGCAGGTACATACAATCCTGTTTTGATACAAATACCTCCGATGGTTACCCACGGTTTTAAATGTATAAGCGAGCATGAGGCGATTGTCATCAATTGTCCTACAGAAGTATACAATTACAATACGCCAGATGAATATCGCATAGATCCCCACAGTGGTGAAATACCATATTCCTGGGTTAGAAAGGACGGATGATGAAGGGGATTGTACTTGCAGGCGGTTTGGGGTCGCGATTATTACCGTTGACAAAAATCACTAATAAGCATCTCCTGCCCGTATACAAAGAGCCCATGATTTATTATCCGATTAAAACTCTTATCAATGCGGGAATTGGGGATATTATGATTGTCACTGGCGGAAATCATGCCGGAGAATTTTTGAGATTGCTTGGAGATGGAAAACAGTTTGGTTTAAAACACATCAGTTATACCTATCAGGAAGGAGAGGGTGGTATTGCCGAGGCATTGGGTTTGACCGAGGATTTCGCTGATGGTGACAAAATTGTTGTCATACTGGGCGATAATATTATAGAGAACAACATTATAAAGCAAAAAACGTCGTTCGAAAGACAGAAAGAAGGGGCAAAGATCATAATAAAAAAAGTCCCCCATCCGGAACATTTTGGTGTTCCGGAACTCATTGGAGACAAGGTTGTGCGTATTGAAGAAAAGCCAAAAAAACCCAAATCAGAATACGCCGTTATTGGTATCTATATGTATGATTATCGTGTCTTTAATGTCGTCAAAACACTTGAACGCTCTGAACGGGGTGAACTCGAAATTACAGATGTAAATAATTATTATATAAAAAACGGGTTAATGACTTACGATACTATAGATGGCTGGTGGATTGACGCCGGAAGCTCACATGATAGTCTAGCCCAGGCAAGCCAATTGGTAATAAAAACAGGCGCTAATAAAGTAGGCTGATACGACTGTGCGTGTAATTGCAGGCTGTGCAAGGGGTATACATCTTAGTTCTTTGAAAGGAGACAGGACGCGGCCTATACAGGATAGGACAAAAGAATCTCTGTTTAACATATTGTCGGGAGTTATTCCTGGCAGTCGTGTTCTAGATATGTATGCAGGTACAGGTGCAATTGGAATAGAGGCGTTAAGCCGTGGAGCAGCATCCTGTATTTTCATAGAAAATGACCGGCCTGCGATTGAGGTCATTAAGAAAAATCTTGAGGTGACGAAGCTGCAAGGTAAAGCGCAGGTCTTACTATATGATGTGTTTGAGATTATTCCATACCTTGAAAAAAACAAAATAGAAGTTGAAACCGTTTTTGCCAGCCCACCATATCCCCTCGTAGAAAAAGGTTCCTACAGAGACAAACTCTTAAACTTATTTTCACTCATGTGCAGTAAGCACATAATACAACCAGAAGGTCTAATAATATTACAGCATAGAAAAACAGATTTTGAAATACCGTCAGAATCGCTTTATTTAGAATTATCAGATACTCGAACTTACGGTGATACACAACTTTCGTTTTTTAAAAATACAATGAAATAAGGGACATTGTTCATGAAATTCTGGGAAGAACAAGGGAAGATAAAGGTTGCAGCGCCTGCAAAGATCAATCTGTTTCTTGAAATATTGGGGAAACGACAGGATGGTTATCATGAGATCGAGACGGTTATGCAAGAAGTAAGTCTGTTTGATTACCTTTATATAGAAAATTACGACAAAGGGGTTGCGTTTTCCTGCTCGAATCCGAAACTTGCAACAGGTGAAGAAAATCTCGTTGTTAAAGCAGTTCGCCTTATGCAGAAAGCGTCAGGGACTTCAAAAGGTGTGAAAATTCATTTGGATAAAAAAATACCCATTGGGGCGGGACTTGGTGGTGGAAGTAGTGATGCCGCGGCAACATTATGTGGATTAAACAGGTTATGGCAGCTTGGATATGATGAAAAGCAGTTGATGTCGCTGGCCGGGAAATTAGGTTCAGACACACCATTTTTTGTTATTGGGAATACAGCGATATGTAAAGGACGTGGAGAGGTCGTTACTGCATACCCTTTGAATGTAAGGTATAATTACATAATAATTTATCCAAGGTTCGAGGTTAGCACTGCGACAGTTTATAAAAACTTCAAAATTAGCTTGACAAAGAATTTAAAAGATGTTAACTTTTTCTTGCAAAAATTAGAGTCAGGAATCCCGCAGGAATTAGGGACTGGTTTACATAATCGCCTAGAAGAGGTTGTTTTCAGGCTTTATCCAGACCTTGAGAAAATTAAAAAAATATTAACAAAATTTGATTTTTGTGGTACACTTTTGTCAGGAAGTGGCTCTGCTTTGTATGGCTTATATAAGGAGGAAGTGGATTCAAAGGAAATTGAATATAAAATAAAGATGCTGAATATTGGTGATGTGTTTATGGTAACCAATGATTTCTAGGACACTGCTAAGGGAACAGGAAGGGGGAATACAAGTGAATATTACCGAAGTCAGGGTAAAGTTGACAGAAGCGAAGAAGAATAGATTACAGGCATTTTGTAGCATTACAATAGATAATGATTTTGTCGTAAGAGATCTAAAGGTTATCGAAGGACACAAAGGGGCATTTGTAGCCATGCCCAGTAGAAAACTCACTGACAGATGTCCGAAATGCGGTGGTAAAAATCACTTAATGGCACAACATTGTAATGATTGTGGTACGAAACTGGATGAAAAACGCGCATCCAAAGGTACAGGCAGATTAAAATTACATGCCGATACGGCCCATCCCATAAATTCAAATTGTAGAGAAGAGATACAGAACAAAGTTCTCGAAGCTTACAAAGAAGAAGTCGAAAAATCCAAAACGCCAGGATACAAACCTCAAAAATATGAAGACATGGATGATGTGGATTATATAGGAGAGGAATTAAACGAGGACGTAGACCAAGAAAAATCTGGTAAGTAAAAATATATCAGCCTTAATTTAAAAAAAGCCTAATCAGTTTTCTTCCCATAGTAGATTGTTAACAGGTTTTCCCTGTGTTTATCAAGTTCATGCACTCCTCCTAAAACATACCTTAGAAGGTAATATGTAGAGAGTCTTGCCGTTTTTTAATATTCTTTAATATGGATTAAATTTTTTCATACACAGCAGATCGATGATTAAAACAGGTTCACAAATATTGGTGGATGCATTAATAAGGGAAGGGGCAGAGTATGTCTTTGGAATACCGGGAGGCGCCGTTTTACCTTTATTTGATGCATTATTTGACTCTCCTATAAAATTTATTTTAACCCGGCACGAACAAGGCGCTGGCCATGCAGCAGATGGGTATGCCAGGGCTACCGGTAAGGTGGGCATTTGCCTTGTTACTTCTGGTCCCGGCGCTACAAACTTGACTACGGCAATTGCGACGGCTCATATGGATTCGATACCTATAGTAGCTATAACAGGGCAGGTCAAGACATTTCTCATTGGGAATGATGCCTTCCAGGAAGCTGATATTATTGGAATCACACGTCCTATAACAAAACACAGTTATTTAGTGAAGGATATTAAAGACCTTGCAAGAGTTGTAAAAGAGGCATTTTTTATAGCCAACACCGGGAGGAGAGGGCCTGTATTGATTGACCTGCCTGTTGATGTCACCATGGAGAAATGTGAGGAAGTGATTCCAACAGAAGTAGATTTGCCAGGATATAAACCCAGATATGAAGGTAATATTCGTCAAATTATGATCGCTGCTGAGGAAATTAATTCCTCCAAACAGCCAGTAGTCTATACGGGCGGCGGTATCATCGCCTCTGAAAGCTCAAAGGAGTTGCTTGAATTTGCAGAAAAGGGAAATCTTCCCGTAACTACGACTTTGATGGGTCTTGGGGGATTCCCGGAAGACCACCATTTATCCTTAGGGATGTTGGGGATGCATGGCACTGCTTATGCAAATTTCGCAGTAACCGAATCCGATGTTTTGGTGGCGATCGGCGCAAGGTTTGACGACCGTATTACTGGAAAGATTGATGAATTTGCTCCCCATGCGAAGATTATTCACATTGACATTGACCCTGCATCTATCAGTAAGAGCATCAGAGTGGATATACCGGTTGTTGGCGATGCAAAGAATATATTACAAGAACTCAATAAACATATTCACTTTGTTGAGAGAAAAGAATGGTTAGATAAAATCAAATACTGGAAAGAAAAAAATCCACTATCGTATAATAACAGTGGAAACGTTATTAAACCGGAATATGTAATTGAGCAAATCTGCGAGGCGGCTAAGGGCAACGCTATCATTACAACAGAGGTAGGACAAAATCAGATGTGGGCTGCCCAATATTTTACGTTTACGCACCCACGTACGTTTCTCTCGTCGGGTGGACTAGGTACAATGGGTTACGGTTTTCCTGCAGCCATTGGCGCTCAATTAGGATGTCCAGATAAACTTGTGGTGGATATTGCAGGTGATGGTAGCATTCAAATGAATATCCAGGAACTCAGTACCGTTGCGCGTTTAAACATCCCTGTGAAAATAGCTATTTTAAATAACGGCTATCTGGGGATGGTTCGTCAGTGGCAGGAATTGTTTTACAATAAACGGTATTCCAGTGTCAATTTGAACGGTAATCCGGATTTTGTCAAACTGGCAGAGGCGTACGGTGCTAAAGGATTTTTAGTAGAGAAAAAAGAAGATGTACGCCCAACGATAGAAAAGGCGTTCTCTATAAAAGGCCCTGTTATCATGGATTTCAGGGTAGATCCAAATGAGAATGTCTTTCCGATGGTGCCTGCGGGACAAGCAATTCATAGAATGATTGGAACCATGGCATAACGGAACTAATTACATTAAATTAATGTTTAAATAATCATAATACCAATATCTAATTAGAAGAGATGGCGATGACCTCTATAACTGATAGAAAAAAATACCGTATGCGGATTATTTAAAAATAGATGGTAAAATTTGAAATATTGGAAGAATTGGAAATAGACTCAAAAGATGTTTTTGAGTAAAGGTAGGAAAAACAAATGGAATTACTTTTAGGCGCAGCGATTACATTAGGCATATTAGGCATGGTCTTTGGAATAGGCTTGGCGATTGCCTCTGACAAGTTTGCGGTTAAGGTTGATCCGCGCATTGACAGTATTAACGAAGTACTGCCTGGCGCAAATTGTGGCGCATGCGGTCAGCCTGGTTGTAGCGGTTTTGCGCAGGCCGTAGTGGAAGGAAAAGCGCCCGTAGGTGGTTGTACGGTGGGACAGGCTTCCGTGGCAAAGCTCGTAGCAAACATTATGGGAGTCAAGTTCGAAAATAAAGAACGTTCTGTTGCTGTCGTAATGTGCCATGCAAGAGGCGTAAAAAACAAGTTTACTTATAATGGGATTAAGGACTGTCGTGCGGCAAACATTGTCGGGGGTGGCTTTCTTGGCTGTGATTATGGTTGTCTGGGTTTGGGTACATGCGTAGAGGCCTGTAAATTTGAGGCGATGTATATGGGTGAGGATGACCTCCCCAGGGTAATTGAAGAGCGCTGTACTGCCTGCGGAAAGTGTGCTGCCGTTTGCCCCAGGAAGCTTATCAGCATAGTGCCGGAATCCAAGATGGTGCATGTACGATGCAAGTCGCTCGATAAAGGCGCAGTTGCCAGGAAGATTTGTCAGGATTCCTGTATTGCCTGTAAACAGTGCGAAAAAATATGTCCATACGATGCTATTCATGTGCAAAATAATCTTGCAGTAATTGATTATAATAAGTGCACCTCCTGTGGAAAATGTGTGGAGGTCTGTCCAAATCGGACAATAATCAACTTTGCCAGAGAGCGAAGCCTTACCAGGCATACTGTAACCGTATAAATGCATCAAGACCGTTTTTACATACCGTATACTCCTACAGTCCATGAAATATGGATTGATGGTAAGGAGGCTCACCATATCTTACACGTCAAACGTGCAAAACCAGGAAGTAAAATTACTCTTTTTGATGGGAAAGGGATTGAATACCTTGCAAACATTACCGAAATCTTGGACAATAAATTAAAGGTATTTATTGAACAAACGAGAAAGGTTGATAGGGAGTCAAGCGTTGACATTACGATAGCTTTTTCCATCCCTAAAGGGAAGCACTCGGTATTTTTAATTCAAAAATGCGCCGAATTGGGCATAAAGACGTTAATTCCCCTCCACTGCGAACGGAGCATTGTCGATATTTGGCATAAATCCGCAGAAAAAATAGAAAAATGGAACAAGGTCGTGATTGAGGCATCGAAGCAGTGCAAAAGAAATTATTTGACCAAAATAGAAGATGTAATGTCTTTCGACGGCTTAATGAAAACCGTTTGCGACTACGACCTCTTGCTCATTGCATGTACAAATACTCATACCAAAACGCTTAAAAGTGTATTGACTGAACATCCATCGGCAAGGAAAATCATTTGCCTCATAGGTCCTGAAGGTGGTTTTACCAGCAGTGAAATTGAAATGGCAGAGAAATCAGGTTGTATACCCATCAGCGCAGGTCATTCGATATTGAGGATTGAGACGGCTGTTGTTGCAATTTCTGCAATGTTACTCTATGTTTATTCTGATTAAAAATATTAACTCAAGTTAGTCCTACTAAGTCCCCCTTAATAAAGGGGGATTGAGGGGGTTGTGTTTTTCTAGAATTCTTTACAACCCCTTTGCCCCCTTTTCTAAGGGGGATTTTATGCATGCTATCGTCTGCAAACCAGCTTAGAAAATGAAAATTCCTATGCGATCAAAATATGCAGTAATTATGGCGGGGGGAAGCGGGACACGTTTTTGGCCCTGGAGCCGCGAAGACACCCCCAAGCAACTCCTAAGCATAGTTGGTCAGAAGAGCATGCTTCAACACACCATTGACCGGATAACGCCTTTATTTAAGCCTGAGAACATCCTTATCGTTACCAATGTATTACATAAAGAAAAGATAAAGAAACAGGTACCTCAAATCCCTCCAGCAAATATCGTTGCCGAACCTGTAGGCAGAGATACAGCGCCGTGTATAGGCCTAGCCGCAACCATCATCCATAAAAAGGCTCCTGATTCCGTGATGATTGTTATGACAGCAGATCATGTGATAGAACCTGCAAGCCGATTTCTGAAAATGGCTGAAACTGCTATGAATATTGTGAACAAAAATAACTCATTACTTACAATGGGAATTAAACCCACAGAACCTTCCGTGAGTTACGGCTATATTCAGCGTGGTAAACGGTTATTGGAAGAAAATGGTTTTAACGTTTATGAAGTAGAATCATTCAAGGAAAAACCAGACAAGCCGACAGCACAACGTTTTATTAATACCGGCGAATATTACTGGAATGGCGGGGGTTTCGTCTGGCAAACAGCTAAAATACTAGAATGTCTCACGAAATATACGCCAAAATTAGCGCTGGGACTTCAAAAGATCGGCGCTGCATTGGGGACAGAGTTTGAATGGACTACCGTCGAAAAAGAATATCAAGCCTTTGAGAAGATTTCAATTGATTACGCAGTTATGGAAAAGGCAAAAGATGTTATCGTTATTGAAGTGGATTTTACCTGGGATGACGTTGGATCGTGGTTTGCCATCGAACGCTGGAATAAAAAAGACAATTTGGGAAATACAGTCTTGGGCATGCATCATGGACTGGATACCAATTCGTGTATTATCGTAAACAATGAACAACACCTGATAACAACCATCGGTACAACAGATTTGATTATCGTTCATACAAAAGATGCGACACTTATATGCCACAAGCAAAAAGCCGAGCAGATAAAAAAATTGGTTGAAGAATTGAGACAGGCAGGGCATCAATCCTACCTTTAAAAATAATTTGCTCAAATTAGGTTGGATTTTAAAAGACAAAACCCAACAACTTTTTTCTTTGAACTTAGCTTTTTGATAGAGGGGAGTATAGCAATCGCTACTTTTGAGATAGTCAAGCGCTATTAGTCGAAAATTCTTGAATTTACCTGAAGGCGCTGTTAGAATTTATCACCAATTATCATGAAAAAATATTTTCTCGTAAACACCGCTATCCCAGGCAGTATATTTTTATCGCTTCTCATGGGTGGCTGTGCCCTTCAACCCACAAAGGCAAGGATACCGGCGCAACTTGAAAGAGAAATCAAAACCATTGAAGACGTGAAATCTACCACGGCATATCAGCCCCCTATTTCAGGTGGAAAAACGACCTACATTGTAAAAAAAGGAGATACTTTATGGCGCATATCGAAAAGTTTTGGAGTATCAGTCGAAACAATCCTAAGAGTCAATCATATAACGAATACAAAAGACCTGGAAGTTGGCCAAAAACTTACTATCCCTAATTCCGGAAAATCTTATACCTCTTCCGCAGCACACTCAAGCTATGCACCAGTGAGCAACGTAACTGGTGGTGTATCACCAAAAGGGTTTATCTGGCCTGTAAAGGGACAGGTTGTATCGCAATTTAATGAAATAAGAAACGGTATTAAAAATATGGGTATCTATATCCTGCCCCAACCAAGGCAAAATGTAGTTGCTGCTAAAAAAGGCACTGTCGAGGCCATTACGGGTGCTGACGATGGCACGCTTGTCATCGTAATTAAACACGATGGAGGCACTCGCACCATATACGGATGTCGTAGTAATCCCATGGTAGGAGAAGGCAGCTATGTAGAACAGGGACAGCCTATAGCGAGTATTAGCCAGGCAGGCACAGGCAAACCACCTGAAATCAATTTTAAAATATACGTAAAAGATAAACCTGTTAACCCCCTGTCTTATTTACCGTAAATAAAGAATAATAATTCATCGCAAAGACACAAAAGTTCGCAAAGGAAGGAAAGCAGAGGTTGAGAAAATGAGAAGGTGGGAAATCGAAATAAGCTTAACCTCTCAACCCCTCAACCTCCCAACTTCTTTTTTTGTACCACCCTTTGCGTACTTAGCGCCTTTGCGGTGAAACGAATGGAGTATTACTTATGCCAATATATGAATTTCAATGTGATAAGTGCACTACAAAATTTGACGAATATTTTCGGAGCGCATCGGAACGGAAAAAGTTATTTTGTCCGTCCTGCCAGAGCGATCATATCCACAAGATATTTTCTGTGTTTGGGATGTCTGTGGGAGGTGGTGGAAATGATACTACCTCTCAGGGAAGTTCCGGCGGCTGTGGTAGCTGCACGGCCACGACATGTACTGGATGCGGATAATATTGTATTTACGATGTACGATTTGGGATTTGGGATTTAAAATCGTAAATCAAATTTTTGTTTAGGTAATCAAACAATGCAAAACCTTTGGGCGCCCTGGCGCATCACATATATTCAAGAGCATTCAAACGAGAACGGATGTTTTCTCTGTAACGCAGTTCAGGACAATCGGGATGAAAAAAACCTCATTGTGCATCGAGGGAAAGATTGCTTTTGTATCCTGAACAAATATCCTTACAACAGCGGACATCTTATGGTAGCGCCCAACAAGCACAAGGCAGATATTTCCGACCTATCCGGACAGGAAATGCTTGAAGTTATGGAACTGACAAGAGACATGAAAGAACTCCTCACAAAAATAATGAAACCTGAGGGTTTTAACATCGGCATTAATTTAGGAAAGTCTGCAGGGGCTGGCCTTGTTGGTCACTTCCACCTCCATATTGTACCTCGCTGGAACGGTGATACAAACTTTATGCCTGTTGTTTCTGACGTAAAGGTCATTCCACAATCTCTGGATGACCTTTACAAAGAATTCAAAAAACATCTGTAGTTATTTAGCCACGCATTGTCACAAATGGACACAAACGAAAAAGATTTCGCTGGTTCAATCCGGGCGCAGATTTTCGCAGAAATACACGGACTTCGTCGTGAGTGCTCAGTCGAACGATAATAATTTAATTGTATAGGAATTTTTAATTTTATTCATGCGGTTTTTAGGATGGTGTTAAGCGTAAAATCCCCCTTAGAAAAGGGGGTAAGGGGGTTGTAAAATAATTCAGGAAGAAACACAACCCCCTAAATCCCCCTTTGGTAAGGGGGACTAACTTAATCTATGATAATCTGTGTTTATCTGTGTCCAAAATGTAACTATTTTTACTATGCTAACAAGTAAAGAAATCGAAAACAGAGAAGAGCGAGAACTTGCCCCTTATGCCATGAAAAGCAAGGATTCCAGGGGAAGGAAATACCCGGAGGAGGAGCATCAGTATCGCAGTATCTATCAGCGAGACCGGGACCGCATAATTCACTCTACAGCCTTTCGACGTTTAGAATATAAAACCCAGGTCTTTGTGAATCACGAAGGGGATTATTACCGGACTCGATTAACCCATACCATCGAAGTCGCGCAAATTGCCCGAAGCATCGCCCGCGCCCTGAATCTCAATGAAGACCTCGCAGAGGCTATTGCGCTCGCTCATGATTTGGGTCACACACCCTTTGGGCATTCAGGAGAAGATGCCCTGAAAAAGTTGATGGAGGGGCATGGGGGATTCGAACACAACCTTCATGGACTGCGCGTCGTTGACATCCTTGAGCAAAAATACCCGGACTTTCCTGGTCTTAATCTATCGTGGGAACTCAAGGAATCCATTGTAAAACATACTTCTCCTTACGACCATACATCCACCACAACGGAATATAATATCAACGAAAAACCGCTGTTGGAAGCCCAGATCGTTGACAAGGCTGATTCCATTGCCTATGATAATCATGACCTGGATGACAGCCTGAAGGCAGGCATTATTACAGACGAAGATTTGCAATCAGTTGACTTGTGGCGGGAAACACAAAAAAAGGTAAAACAAAAATATGCGGTTAGCAACCATGACATACTAATCGCTCAAACGATCAGAACACTGATCAATACGGAAGTCACCGACCTATTAGAGAACACCCTATCCAGGCTTAAGCATGAAGGTATTAAAACTGTTAAAGACGTCAGAAATCATCCCAACCTGATCGTATCCTTTTCTCCTGCATTATCTGAACAAAAGAAGAAACTTCAGAATTTCCTGTTTAAAAACGTATATCAGCACTATCGGGTAGCTAGGATGTCAGACAAGGCGAAGCGGTTCCTGGAAGAACTTTTTATAGCTTTTATCAAAAATCCCAAACAACTCCCCGCTGAGTATCAACGGTGGATAGAAGAAGCAGGTCTGTATCAGGGAGTGTGTGACTATATCGCAGGGATGACAGACCGCTTTGCACAGGATGAATACAAAAAGCTTTTTTATCCGTATGAAAGAGTTTAAACCGGGATACAATCTTCATCATGCTATTGGCGGCTAACGACCAAGCTAAGGGGCGGCGGCTTTATGCCGCGTCCCTCTTGAGCGCCTTGTTGGGGTCTCTCTCTATTCTGGTTTCCCAAGACTTCCTTGTATCAGATCAAAGTGCTGGTAGAAGATTGGCAGATGAAAGCGCTCGCGTAGCATCAGCAAGTAGCGGCGCGCATCAGGGGTCAAAGGGTTCTCTGAAACGACTATCAAAGTATCGGCCTCGTTTCCACCTGGCCAATATGAGTATTCAATCAACTGCGCTATCGCATCACGCAAGCAGTCTCTTATGCTTGGACCGGTCTTGACCTCGTAGTACATGTGTTTATTCCCGTCACGAACGACCAAATCCACACGCGAACCACGTCCCGTATCGTTCTCTGTTCCGACATTGTTTTCTCCATATTTTTGCGAAAGGATGGAGTGAATGGCCGCTTGAAGTTTGTTGTGGTGGAGCGTAACTGCTTTAGTTGTTGCCTGTGAGCGCTGGATTGTTGCCTCCATCTTATTAGAACAACCCGCCTTGAACTGAAAGCCTTTGTTCAATTCGGCTGGTCGTTTCCTCAACGGAACATTGCCTTCCACGAACTCATACACATTCAGCAAGCGATCAAAAAGAAAGAGCACTTCTTCTGGCTGTATAATATCTCTTCGCGACAACTTGCCCCAAAAAAGGAATGTAGGAACACGAATTAGGTCTTTAGGAATGAGAGTAACCGGCATCGTGGCGCTTCTCTGATGGTCGAAATAATACCAGAAACGGACATCTTCCAGTTCGGATTGGTTCTCACGTATATACTCGTTCAGTTTCAAAACTTTCGGTTCAAGCACCATCGGGTCTGGAAGTGTTTGACTGGGCTCAAGGGAGAATGCGAGTCCATATCGAAGCCATTCATTCTGGTCGCCTTCAAGCCCGATGTTGAACTGGATTTCTTGTCGTCCACCGGAATGGAATGCTCTATTATCATTAATGGTTTGATTCGTGAAAATCTTATGAGTCTTTGGACGCAATAGCCCATGGATCTGCCGCCTAATCTCTTGGAAGTCGCTCATTCTATAGTTCACAGCAGCCGCGTTGATTTCCTGTGCTATGGTATTGATGTTTTTCATTTCGTTATCTTGCCTCAACTTATAATTATACAGAAACACTTCTGTAATAATTGGGAAACACAGAAAAAAATTTGTATATTACAATATTCCTTGACCTTTACAGGATTTCTTATTAATTTATTCTAATTGCTTAATTGGTTAAATCAAGGGAATTTTAATGCATAAGAGGCCTAATTTAGAAAGTATTTAAAAAGGTGACAAATGGCGCGTAGCAAGTGACGGGAATATCACCTGCCACCTGCCACTCGAAACTTGCCTCTTATGTATTGGTTGTTGCTGTGTTGTGTTATAGTATTGGCACAAAAATACCCCTCACCCAGACCCTCTCCCACAAGGGGCGAGGGAACTTTCCCTCCCTCGACTTCGTCGTGAGCTCAGTCGAACGATGGGAGGGATTAAGGGAGGGTGATATATATTCATGAGGACAAGTTTTATCAAGTTTTTTACAACCCCCTTCATCCCCCTTTGGTAAAGGGGATTTGGCTGTGCTGCAATATTCTGTGTAATTCCGTGTATATCTGTGGTAAATTATGTTATGAAAGTGTCTGTTATTTTAGTCGGGGCAGGTCTTGGACTGCGCATGGGCGGGGCTATCAAAAAACCCTTCCTGCAAATTCACGGGAAACCCATTTTTCTTCATACAATTGAACGGTTTGCCCAAAACGACAAGATCAGTGAAATTATTCTTGTCGTTGGCGAGACCGAGACAAAATCGTTGCGAGATACGTGGCAAAACGCCCTTGATACATACAAGATAAAAAAAATTATCCCCGGCGGCAAAAGACGCCAGGATAGCGTATATAACGGGCTTTGCCAGGTCAGTAGCGACGCCGATATTATCCTTATCCACGACATCGTCAGACCTCTGGTAAGGAAAGAGCACATCGATGCAGTTATCGACAAAGTAAAAGAAACCGGCGCCGCTATCCTTGCTGCGCCTATGAAGGCCACAGTTAAGGAAGCGGGAGACAAGTTTCGCATTCAGCGAACGATACCGAGAAACACCCTCTGGATGGCACAGACCCCACAGGGGTTCGAAAGCAAATTAATTTTAAAAGTATTTAGTCAGTTTAAGAATTCGGATATAGAATTTACAGACGATGCGCAAATGGTGGAAAAGGCAGGCTATCCCGTTTATATCGTGCCCGGCACAGATGAAAATATCAAAATTACCACACCGGAGGACATTCGACTTGCCGAAGCCTTACTTGGATAATAACAGTTCATTAAGTATTAATATTTGACAGGATAACAGGATTAGAAATTATCTTGTCTATCTTGTTGTCCCGTCTAAAATTAAACTTTTAATTTAACAATAAATAGCTAACTATGAAAAAGATTTTTTTACCGTTCATTATTACTTCTTGTTTATCTACCTTCGCCTGTACTCCTTCAACGTACCGTATCTATGAGGAGCATAAGCACGCTGAAAATCCAGATGCATACGTTACAGAATTACTACATCTTGAATTCGATACGACAAGAAGGGTGTTACAAATTTTAGAAAATGCCTCGAATTGTCTCGATAAGGACAAACCCGTCTCGAAAGAGACATTCAACGAAATTATCGATATTATTAATGGCTATACACATAAGTGTCATCAAGGGAAAGAAGATAATGTGCTCTTTCCATTCCTCAAAAACGTGCGAGGTGGTGAAAAGAAGGATTTTTTAGGACAACTCCTGATGGAGCACGTCTCTGCGCGTGATGAGATACGGAAGCTTGCCGGAGCAGTAAACTACATATATCAGGGTAAAAAGGCAAAAAAGAAGATCATAAAAATAGCCCGTGCATATATCAAGTTTATGGACAAACACATCCATACAGAGGAAAAAGTACTTTTCCCCTGGATGAATAAGGTATTAACCCGCGATGAACAAATGATACTAATCACGAAATTTGAAGCTATGGAAAAAGAGGATATTGACGCCGGTGTACACGAAAAATACACTGCCATAATCGAAAGGCTTGAGAATCAACTTGGAATTTATTCCGAGTAGAAGAAATTTACTGATATATACATCATACCAATCCCGATCCCAAAGCCCCTGTTAATAAAAGCAGCAATATACCGACAATTACTTTGATCGTATTCATGGTGATTTTTTTGACCATGCGTAAGCCAATAAACGAACCGAGGAATGCAGTTAAGCTGTAACTAAAACTTTGTTAATATATAGCCGACAATAGCACTTCCAATCACTATCCATAGTGTATTCACTTTTTTGAATACAAATGTAACAGCAACACTCATGAGTGCGATTAGCCATGTCTGCCAATTAATAAGGGTGGCACGGGCAAGTTGTATTACCGCAACTGCTATTATCGCCACTGCTCCTATATTGACTGAATCAAGAAAACAGGATACCCACTTTGAATTCCTCATCTTTGGGATGAATGGATTCAACAGAGCCACGAAGAAGAAAGACGGTAAAAACATACCCATAGTTGTAAATATGGCACCTTTTATTCCGATAATCTGATAGCCGACGAAGGTAACTGCACTTGAAACGGGTCCGGGTGTAAATTGTCCGACAGCGATGGCGTCAACAAGTTGTTGTTGTGTAAGCCACCCTAACTGGTCAATGAGTTCGTCTTGAAGATAAGCAATTAACACATAACCACTGCCAAAAAGTACAGATCCAATTTTCAAGAAGACCAAAAAGAGTTTTACGAGTGATACATTACCAACAACTTGCCCTGTAGAAAGGGCGGTTGCGGCAATCGCAACCTTAAGCAGTTCTGGCTTTCCTGTTAAGAGAAGCAAGGGGAGAAAAGATTGTTTCATGCTGCCCTTCTTTTGGCCAACTGAAAACCAGAACATTCCAAGTAGTCCACCTGCAAGGAGGACAAGTACCTCACTCATACCAGAAAGAGAACCAATCATCACTGCTGCACCGATTATACCCAACTGCCAGTTCTTCAAAGCCTTCTTGCCGAACTTGTATACTGCGTTGATAATAATAGCAAGTACAGCCGGTCTGATGCCGTACAAGATTGGCTTGATATCCGGGATAGAACCATATCGCTGGTAGAACCAGGCGATAGCTACTGTTATAAGTGTCGCAGGGATAATAAAACCCAGGCCCGCAACAATCAGACCTGGCCATCCTGCCCTATGGTATCCACAATGCATTGCCATCTCGGTTGAATTAGGACCCGGAATCAGGTTGGTTGCGCCTATGAGATCCAAGAAATGCTCTCTGGACATCCATTTCTTCTTACTAACGACCTCATTTTCCATCATGGCGATATGTGCGGCTGGCCCCCCAAATCCAATGATACCAAGTTTAGAAAAAACGCCGGCAAGTTCTTTCAGATGTGTTAATAAATCTATTTTTCCCTTCACGCCGAGACTCCTGGTTTTTATCTTTTGTACCTAGGAAATACAATTCTTTGCATTCAATTTAAGTCTGAACATTTCTTTCCTCAAAAATCCTTTAGTACACTAAACCAAATTCTATTATCAAATTCATCCCTTCCAGTTATGGGAAATTCTACTCCCGGCATGAGCCAGAAGTCGTGACCGAGATTCCATCTGGCACCAGGAAGAATGCTTACTACCGTAGTATCATCGTTAGATCCCATATCGGAACTTCCATCAAACTCAACAAAAAAGGTAAGATTTCCAAAGAATGGCGTATCTTTTGGTGTAATGGTCTTGGTCAGGGCAGCACCATAGTTGACTGTAGTATCCGGATCGTCACGGGATTTACCCCCCGATGGGATATCAAGCCCAAAAAAGCTGTGGAGGGCGAAATGCCCACCAAGGTCTCTCCATATACCGATGCCAGGGCTAATAGTGGTCATACCACTTCCTAATTCAAGGTCTTCATTTCCTGTAGGAATTTTTACATCAAGTAGAGATAATAATGTGGTATTGCGTGTCTCCATAAGCATTACTCTGGTTATGAATGAGGTATCGCCAAAGCCACTGTGATTGTTATCGTTCTTTGGGGATATTGATACAATTGTTGGCTCAACTTCTATTAAAAGTCTTCGACTGACTGGCATTTCAAACTCAAACTCCCATTCGTGATCATCGAACTTACCGCTATCACCGTTATTGGTAAACGAGTAATTCATTCGCACCTCACGCTCAAATACTGTAGCTGGAATCTTAAGGAGTCGGAAACGAGGAGACTGGTCTGGTTCCTGCTCTGGCTCTTCCCATTGACCAAATTTCCACCCTTCAGAAAAAAAGTTTGAAAGGGTAATATCTGGTTTTTTCCCAGAAAGTTCTTCCGCTTGGAGAAGTGCGGAAAGTAAACTGGTGAAAAGAATAAAAAGGGATAGAGAACACATAAGGATAATGAGTTTACCGTGAGTTAATGCAACCTTTCCATAATACCCCTGATACCAATTTCTTATTCTTCTTTGTTTCATCTGAATTCTACTCCTATCACATAAGAATTATGGGAAAACAAATTTTCTTGGAAAATTTACTATAATCTAAAAGGGTCCTTTTATTCCTGAAAATAGATTCTGTTAAATTCCATTTAGACAACTTAGCCTTAACCATTACATGCTAATACTCTGATAATTATCTAGCGTCCCAAAACAACCTCTAAATGTTTCACATTATCATCAATGTCTGTCTCACCAGGAATCTTTTCCACTTCTGCATGTATTCGGTAAGTTCCTTCCTTGAGTCCTTCAGTATTCCAGGTATATACAATTTTTCGAGAAGACGAGCCATCCAGATTTAGAGCCTCTCTGCCAATTTGCTGCCCTGTTTCATGGCAAGTTACTGTCAATATTGTAGCCACCTTTGTTTTCTGCTCATTACCAACAACTAGCTCAATAGTGACCTTTTTTCCAATGCTGGCATTTAAAGGAGCGTCCATAGACACTATCGACACTCCATGCACTTCTGATTCAGCTTGAGCTGGACTATTGGATATCCCATTTTCTACAACAAGAGACACAACAAAAAGAAATAAAACTGCCATCAGTTTCTTAAAATACCTCATGTTAATAACTTCCTCCTTCCTTATCCATATTCAGGAATAAAAGAAACCCTTTGAAACAAACTACTATAGATAGCAATTCATTGTTTTATTCAACAGATTATATCAATCCGATTCCCAAGGCAATCGATACAAAAAACAATAATATCCCAACGGTCGTATCTGTAATAAATTAAATCTTTGAGAACTCGAACTATGTGTCATTTTCTTTCACAATCTCGTCGTACAATTCATCCAGTTTTTCCTTCACTTCATCAAGCAGTTCTTCCCCTGCTCGGGTAATTCTATAGTACTTCCGCTGCTTGTGCCGTACGGTCCTGCACTCACAGGTCAAAAGACCTGATTGTTGCATCTTGGCCAAGGTAGGGTAAAGTGTGCCGGGACTTAGTTTGTATCCATGCCGCTTTAGTTCTTTGATCAGTCCTATACCAAACACATCATCCTTTGCAGCATGATATAAGATGTGCATTTTTATGAATGCAAGGTGGATGTCGCGCAGCATTGTTTTATCAATATCCATAGTAGTTATCGGTATACGATATCATATACCGATATATTAATCAAACAAATATTCAACTATACAATTGACATTTATATTAATTATTGTTATGAATATTACATATGTAACATTTATAACATCCTACAAATTAGCAGATTATGAATAAATGGATATTGTTAATACATCAGATTGCACAGGATTCGCCTAACCTCAGGGTTAAAATTTGGAGAAATTTAAAAAAGCATGGGGCTGTTCTCTTTAAAAACGCCGTCTATATGCTCCCCTATTCAGACGAGCACGAGGAAATCATGCAGTGGCTTTGTAATCAAATCAAAGAGGGTGGCAGCGACGCCTCATTATTTATCACTGAATCACTGGATAAAAAACAAGACGAGGAGATTATGAAGAGCTTCCATGAGATATGCGATAAGGAATATATTTCACTAATCGAAGTATGTGACGCCGAATTAAAGAAAATAACACAGAGAGAGGATACGGAAGGAATAAGCGAAAGCCTTGTGCATGAATGCAAAAGAAAATTAAATGAAATACTCAAAAGCGCCGATGACATTTCCAAAATCGATTTCTTTCATGCGCCACAAAAAGAGATACTCTTACAAAAGATCGCATCGTTACAAAAGATGCTTTTGAAATGGACAAAGACATCTGAAAAGGAAATAAAGGTGACGGGCAAAGTATATCAGATAAAAGATTTTTCGGGTAGAAAATGGGCGACACGAAAAGACATTTTTATTGACCGGATTGCATCAGCCTGGCTTATCAGGAGATTTATAGACCCAAAAGCCCGCTTCGTGTTTGTATCAAAAGGCACAGAAAAAGCGCCCCGTGGTACGGTACCCTTTGATATGTATGGCTCAGAGTTTACCCATCACGGAGAAGATTGCACCTTCGAGACCCTTATGAAGGCATTTGACCTGAAGGACCCCGCCTTGCAATCAATCGCAGAGATGGTACACGATATCGATTTAAAAGATAACAAATATGGCCGAAAAGAGGCGGATGGAATAGCTCAAATTGTTACTGGGTTGAGCCAGAAATTAAAGGAGGACAACAAATTACTGGAAAAGGGACTGGAAATATTTGATGCGCTTTATCAAAATTACTCTTCAAGTTATTCCGTTTAAGTCCCCCTTAAAAAAGGGGATTCAGGGGGTTGTGTTTTTTGTGTGCTATTCTACAACCCCCTAGCCCCCTTTTCTAAGGGGGATTCCCTATGCCATACATCGTATGACCCGCTTAAATAAAATGAAAATCCTCCTATACAATCGAAATAAAGAAAGGAGATAACACATGCCACCACTCGACGTCCATTTAAAAACAGTAAACAAAGAACCGGAAAAGAGTATGAAGAACTACATAGTGGATTGATGATGACAAACAGATCGTTTTCTCCTTTTATTACCCTCTGCACTGTAGGTTTTTTTGCCCGAATGAGCTATGCCATGGCAAGAACCCCCATACTACCTTTATTTGCTCTATCGTTAGGGGCCAAACCGGAGGCAATAGGGTTCGTAGTTGGCGCGTCAACCATCACAGGCATCTTCTTCAAATTACCAGCAGGCGCCCTTTCCGATATTTATGGCAGGTACAAAATGCTTCTTATAAGTATCCTGGTTTTTGCCCTAACCCCATTTGTCTATTATCTTGTCACCAATTACTGGCAATTAGTGGGTATCAGATTTTTTCACGGACTGGCGACTTCAATCTACGGCCCTGTGTCTATGGCAATGATCGCAGATACCGCCGGTGAACAAAAGGGCGAAAAACTTTCCTGGTTTTCTTCAATTACCATTATCGGAAGCCTTGTTGGGGCTCCTTTCGGTGGATATATCCTCCAATACCTCGGTAATAATGGGAGTCATACGTTATCCCATTTTCATATAGCCTACAGTATTTGTGGGCTTTTTGGCTTAATTTCTTTAGCCTTCACCTTGAAGGCATTCTTTTCGAGAAATAGAGAGACAAGGCAAGGTACAATCTCCCTGACAGACACCTGGCGGAAGTTTTCCAAAGGCATAAAAGAGATAATAAGCGATTATCGGGTAATCATCACCAGCAATATGGAAGGTATCCAAAATCTATCGGTAGGCGCATTAGAGGCCTTCCTGCCTGTTTATGCAGTCACTGTTGCAGGTCTGAACGCATTTCAAGCGGGGATTCTCTGGGGAATACAGATTGTCACTACCATTCTGGCAAAACCAATCATGGGAAAAATTTCTGACCGATATGGCAGAAAGCCGATTATCTTCTCTGGCATGTGGATTTGTGCGATCCCTTTTGCCTGCATTCCACTGACACGTGATTTTTATCTTTTGTTATCTTTGGCAAGCGTTTTTGGCGTTGGTGAGGCCTTTGTGACTTCTTCTTCTGCAGCCATGGTGGCAGGATTCTGCAAGGAGCAGCATTATGGCGCAGCAATGGGAACTTTTGGAAGTATCTTTGATATTGGCCATGCATCAGGTCCTATTTTAGCGGGATTCCTGCTTGCACATCTCAGTTATCAATACTCTTTTCTTATTATTGCAACACTATTAATCTTAGCCTCGTTTGTTTTTCTACTGACAGTATACGAAAGGAAATTACACGTTTTTAAATCTGGAGGCATAACATGAAAAATTTGTTTGTAATTATGAGTGGTTTTATCTTATGCTTTTATGCAGCATATGGATGGTGTGACGATTCCACGCATCTCATCTGGGAGTCTTCGTTCACGAAAACTCTACCCGTTATTGATGGAAAGATGGAAAAAGTTTGGAAAAGGACTAAACCATTAACTGTCACAGTCAGAGAAGCAATAGGAGGTGATAACCCAAGACAGATAGTACTTCGCGCCCTTCATAGTGATGATACATTTTATGTAATGGCCCAATGGCCTGACGTTACAAAAAGCGATATGCGTGACCCGTACGTTTGGAGCAATGAAAAGAAAGACTATGAACGCCCATCGAAACCTGATGACCAGTTTGCCTTAGAATTCCCGATGACGGGGAAATTTGATATTCGAATGATAACTCTGGTTCACGAATATATCGCTGATGTATGGCACTGGAAGGCCGGGCGCGGAAACCCTGTTGGTTGGATAGATGACAAGCGACACATCATCAGTCAAAAACCAATTCAAAGTGGGGTTGAATATTCGATGGGTGGACACGGCAGCGTCTATATAGCGCGTATCATGGATGAAGGCACATCCTCCTACCACCTGAAGCCCAAACCCGCTGCATTTGAGGGTGCTGTGGCAGATTCTTTCGAACAACGCCAGCCTGGCGGCAGTTTGGCGGATGTACATGGGAAGGGAATACATGACGGTAAGAACTGGACACTGGAGATGTCTCGTAAATTCAATACAGGTCATAACGATGATGCAGTAATTGATCCTGGTAAGGACAATACTTGTGCTATTGCTGTCCTTGATGATGAACTTTACTGGGAACATTCGGTTTCGTCTTTGATTACGCTACGATTTGTCAGCAATGGAAAATAATTTAATTGTATAGGAATTTTCATTTTATTTATGTGGATCAGGAGATAGTGGATATAAAAATCCCCCTTAATAAAGGGGGCTTGGGGGTTGTAAACCTGTCCTCGTGAAAACGGGGAATAACCCCGGGAAAAACACAACCCCCTGATTCCCCCTTTTCTAAGGGGGATTAACTCGTGTGATTATTTTTGGAAAGTGAGGTTGTATTCATGAAGAAATTTTTTGTAGCCGTTGCAGCTTGTTTTTTAACTACATCAATTTACAGTTATGCCCATGCACAGCAGGGGCAAAAACTTTCTACCTCCGAAATTCTCGGCGAAAGAAGGGAATATTATTTTGATGACAATAAACCCAGTGAATTGCCTGTAGGGTTTCAAAATGCCTTCACAGGAAAAGGCGAACCGGGACGCTGGGTAGTTAAAAAGATTGAACATGCGCCTTCCGCCGACAATGTGGTTGAACAAACCAAATTGGATGACACTGATTATCGTTTCCCCCTTCTAGTATTGGATGGCGTGTCCTATAAGGATTTCATGGCTTTTGTGAGATTCAGGGCTGAAGGTGGGAAGAGTGACCAGGCTGGTGGATTGGTCTTCAGATACAAAGATAATAACAACTATTATGTACTCCGCGCCAATGCCTTAGAAAATAATGTCCGGCTCTATACGGTAATTAACGGAAACCGAAGACAGATCGGCGGTAAGGATACCAGGGTAACACCAAAGGAGTGGCACCTACTCAAGGTCATCTGTAAGGCAGACAAGATTCAGTGTTTTTTCGAGAACACAAAGATGATTGAAGTGTCAGACAACACATTTGACAGCGGAAGTGTGGGACTCTGGACAAAGTCGGATTCGTATACCTACTTTGATGATCTGGTGATGCAGGAATCAAAATAAAAGACCAATTTTTCGAATATCTTTAGGAGGTCTTACCTTGTCTACACTATTTGAACGCATCGGAGGTGAAAAGGCTATCGATGCAGCAGTAGATTTATTTTATAAAAAGGTGATGGCCGACAATCGTATTAACCGCTTTTTTAAAGACATAAATCTCATAAAGCAATCACAGAAACTAAAGGCATTTCTTGCGTATGCCTTTGGAGGGCCTAACAAATATACTGGCAGACCACTAAGAGAAGCCCATGCTATGTTAGTTAAGAAGGGATTAAATGACAGCCATTTTAATGCCGTGCTTGAAAATCTTGGCAATTCACTGAAAGAGTTAGGCGTCTCTGAATACCTCATTGAAGAAGCGGCTAAGATAGCGGAGAGTGTGAGAAATGAAGTTCTCAACAAGTGAAAGCCTTGAATATTGAAAAATAGCATTCTTCAATAACAACACTATTTATAGTTTTTGGGTAACCTCATCCACTAATATTGTATGCCTTATGTGGAAATGTTCATTGCTCATAGCATTATATGTTCTTACAGAACTTATTATTCCTCCGAAAGTATTTGCTTTGAGACCCTTTGTCACGACGGATGCAGATGTGGTCGAAACCAATATGATTGAGATAGAACTAGGGCTGTTTGGACTGCATGAGCAAAAACATCCTGGAGCTGATGAGCTAACACTCGACATCCCAAGTATTCGTTTCAATTATGGGCTACTATGGGATAGCGAGATCGTATTAGAAACTGTGGGTGAATTAATTGACAGCGAATATAAAGGTACGCTGGGTATTAAAGAGAAGCAGTTTGCCCATACCGCAGGGTTTTATAAGAAGGTCTGGTGGCGTGGAAGTAATTGGATTCCTAACTTTGCAACAGAGACAGGGATTGTATTTCCCACTGAAAAAGACACCTCTGGATTAAACTTTGAGGGTACAGGCATCTTCTCGTGGTATCTCAACAACCTTACGTGCCATCTGACACTTGGCGGAGGCACTGAGAAAGAGACCTTCGAGCAGAACAGACGAGGTCTCTTTATCTACGGCATCATATTGGATGTGCCAGTCCCACGATATAAAAAACTTCATTTTGTGACTGAATATAGTGGTGAAAAGGTTGAAAATTCTATTCTGGATCACCAATTATTAGGCGGTATGGTATGGGAAGGTCCAAAGAATATAGAATATGACATTGCCGGATTTACCGGATTAAATAGCGAGAGTGTGGATTGGGGCATGACGATGGGTATTACCTTTGTTATCGGTAAAACTAAAAAGTGAGTTAATTATGAAGTTCATTGCTATTACATGCACAATTTTATTCATATTGGTGAAAGTTTGCCACGC
>Ga0209323_10000343_pt1 | contig 29765 bp, 62 predicted proteins | sample Rifsed19ft2_FD_184014 | JGI IMG/M metagenome (GOLD analysis project Ga0209323, IMG submission 184014) | Soil microbial communities from Rifle, Colorado, USA - sediment 19ft 2 (version 2) | ecosystem: Environmental > Terrestrial > Deep subsurface > Rock core/Sediment | place: Rifle, Colorado...
TAGTATTAGAACTACTGGTATTCTGCCCCATTCTGTTATGCCACAAATTGAGCACTTATAACCATCTCTTTCAATTACATATCTCTTTAATGTGGGTCTATTAGACACCTTACCTTGTTCTATTAAAGACCTGTTCTTAGACCACTTTGTATCGTTTTGGCACTCCACCGAACAATATTTACTACCAGTCTCCGCACCGCAAACTACGCAATAGTGCTTTTTCTTCTCCCTTTGTTGGTTATTGTAACTAGCAGAACAAGTGTGGTCACAGAATTTATTGTTTCTTTTATCATACGGAAGGTCTTCCCCACAAAATAAACAATGATTTACATTATGTGAATAATCGTCTATACGCCGCTTCCGCATAATGTCATTTGCTTTATTAGCGCCAGCAATTATCCTTTTTCTCCCTTCTTCAGTTATGTTCATCGGCATTTCTCTTATCGAGAGCATTCTTGTAAATTGTTGCGAGATTCTTGCCGTGTTTCTTCATTTTGTTCTTCTTTGAGTCCAGCTTTTTCTCTCGCCTTTCGTATCGTTCCATTTTCTTTTCGCAGTCTAGTAATGATACATTTATCAGTATGAATAATGCCATAACTGCTCCATTTATTTGAATGACAGTAGAGGCACAATTCTCTTTCATCGCCGAACCTACCATTCAGAGAATCAAGAATAATTTCTACTTCTTCTAGCAAACTATCCAATTTCTTCTCCAAGTTCAAGTCCACTTCCCCTAAAATCATCTAAATCAAGCTCAAAAGCGTCCTTTTCTGGTTCAGTAAAACAACGAAATCGTAATACACAACCATCGCACTTAGTAGAGCACCAGAATGTATCTCTCCTAATATAAGGGTCATTGTGGTGCGGAGCGACAGTAAGTATTACTATCATTCTTTTCATGGTCGGGATGAGAGGATTTGGACCTCCGTTATGCTTCGCCCCAAACGAAGTGCCATAGACCAAACTAGGCGACATCCCGATTACCGAGTAAATTGTTTGATGCGGCTTTTGTTTTTACGCTTCTTGGTAATACTTCCCAACCTTTATCTTTCAAAGATTGATAATCCCAATCAGTCTCGCATCTATTTGTCCAACAAAAGAACTTGTGATTACACCCATCACACTTGTCTTTCATCATTACAGGATGATGGTATAATATCCACCAGCAAGAATGTACCGAACTGTTCTTACACTTAGGACATCTTATGTAAGTCCCATCTTCTATTTCTGACAATAATGAAAACCTACAGCACGTAAAGCAATACACATACAAAGGAAACAATTTACTTGTCGGTGTACAAAGTGTTGTCGTATCGCTTATCTCGTTTTTGTACGTTGCCATCAACGGCGTCATTGTTCACACCGCATTCCTTACACATATCCCATAGCAATGATAATTTCAACTCGTGTGCTGTCATTGGTGGTACTGGATGACCTTTACGAGTCCATCCCTGTACTAACCCAGTTTCATCATTCAAATCCCAGTCACTCTTATCCAAGAATTTGCAGAAACCATCTTCTTGATTACCTGGATTCTTTTCATCCTTACCATAGTAAGGACAATTTACTTGTTTGCCATCAATAATAGAGTAGCAATACAACCCCACAGGAATAACCGAAACATCAAGACCTCTTTCTTTATCAATTATCGGTTTGATAACTGGTGAAATTGGTTCTTTTGTTATATCGCTATCATTTATAATTGTCATGGTGCGTTAGATAGGAATCGAACCTACTTAGTCGCTTGGACACCTGTTTTACAGACAGGGGCAACTCTCCAACTTTGCCGCTAACGCATGAACTAGGGTTCGGTATGCTGTCTACCTTCCTCAGAGTACGCACTTGTTATTAGCAAGGAGTGCTAACTCCATAACAAAGCTACTTCCTGGTTAGTTTTTCCCCAACCTGCCAAACCGAAGTGGGCTAGTTAGGCAAACACACCTAATTTCCTAGTTATGTTGATACGTGCCGAGGAGTGGATTTGAACCACTGACCTTCCGCTTTTCAGACGGACGCTTAGAGCTACCAGACTGAGCTACCTCGGCGACCCTAAAGTGGTCGAATTCTCTAAGCAAAATTCTTTAGGATTTTTTCAAGACGTGCTATCTCAGTGTTCTCAGTCACACTCTGACGTGTTGCCTGAGTTACCTTGCGAGCATTGGTCTCTTTAGTATTCTGACGTGTTGCTTTGATTGCGTTGATGGTTGCTTTGGTCTTTGCCTCATCCTTAGCATCCTCAGTCACAGTCTTTGCTACACTGTCCTCAAGACCCTTGCATCTGGTATGACAACCAGTGATAAGTTCCTGAGCTTCGGTGACTACTGTATTGGGTACACCAGTTACAGCAAGCACGACCTTGACCGTCTTGATGTCACCTTTCCCGATTTTGACTTCCTCTGTGAGTTTCGTCAGTTCCGCTAAACCGAATTTCCTGTCCATTCCTCTCCTTTGCTTTCTATCGTTCTATATTATACTACCATTATAGCACATAATACGCTACTTGTCAAGCCCTTTATAGAGTGCCGTGCGGACGAGAAGATTTGAACTTCCAAAAACTTCTTTTTAAGAGAAGTATGTCTACCGAGTTGCATCACGTCCGCTTATCTCAAGCATTTCGCTTTCAAATTCTTCTTTAGCTCTGAGTTCCTTTATAGGAATCTCACCCAACTTTCTTGGATTACCACACATATAGCAAGAGCATGGTACTTTTGTTTTGCGATAAAATCCTACTAACCTTGTAACCTGTCTTGGTGTCCATTCATACACCAATTCACCTTTATAGTTGAAATGACAAGCATTTACACATCTTTCATTTCGTGGAGAAAAACCATGATATTTCTTAAAGACCTTTTCAGCTTTTCGAGTAGCAACCAAAAGTCTCTGTCCGTGCATATTTACCTCTAATCACTAATTTGATGTGTTTTTATCCAGTCTATGAATTCCTCTGATGGAATTCTTTCTTCTGGACCTGTTGCCACAGTTTCAAAATTACCTTTTCCTTTGTTTATAGTCTGATAAGGAATACGATAGTGAGCTATAATTTTTCCGCAGTCTTCGCAGTAGTCTTCATAGCCACCACCATGCATCATCCAACCATGAATATAAACATGAACCTTCTGGTTATTATGAGGACATTTATTCTGTAGGTCTGCAACTTCCTTCTCATGCCGTTCCCGCATCTGTTTAATGTTTTCCATACCTAATCCTCTGCATCATAAACTATCCTGAATACTGTGTTGCACTTTTCATTACAACATTTGTACTCATGTCCAAATTTTGTTACTGGTTCATTTCTGTCACAATTACACTTTGGACAAATAACAGTTACGATTCCTTCATCATCTGGTTTTGCTTTAACTTCCCAAATCATATGCACCTACCCTTCGCAAGTCTGGCAGGGGTGAAGAGAATCGAACTCTTAGTCCATGTTTTGGAGACATGTGGTTTAACCTAATTAACCGACACCCCTATGGTGCTGGTAGTCAGATTCGGACTGACACTAAACGTCTTTTGAGGGCGTCACCTCTGCCTATTGGGCTATACCAGCACGATATTTACGTTTCTGCAATCTGTTATATTCAGTGCAGGACTCACAACGACAACCACGATAATTGTATCCAGAAGCCGTGCCATGAGTTGTCTCTTTACGTAGACTGTCTTTTGGTTGTGAACAATTACACATCAAATGAGAGAAGTCAATATTATCCAAATCCCAAAATAGACTAGCATCTACATTTAACCAAGATTTCTTGTGCTCAATAGATAAATCATCCACCGACACAATTTCCTTATTACAACGATAGCAAGTATTCTTGCCATTCTTCTTTAGTAAGTCGAACAAAACCATCTTACGTAGTTTGTTCATTGCCGTTCCAAACGGCATTCCTAAGAAATTACTTTTGTTAATATTACCTTGTTTACTCATTACTTAGCCTCCGCTATTAAATAAGTATGATTGTTATTTCTCCATTAGACAATCACCGTCTGTGTTATAGAGGTCATCTCTCCATTCACAGTTTTCATTGTCGCACAAATCGCATGTCATCCAATGACCGCATTCTGGACACTCGTTGCCTTTGCCTCTCTTGACTTCTTTATGCTCAAATTCAAGACACCAAGGACAATTATCCATTACTTTCCCCCTTCATAATAGACCTCATCATTTTAGTATAAATGCGTACTGTTATGATACCCAAGATAAGGCTTGCCGCCAACAGCAAGATGAATATAAGCCAACTGCAAGCTCCTGATAGTGCTATTCCTAACACTGTTGCTGTGCAAAGACCCATCAGGTAATCTACCTGAGTCATCATGTTGTATTGATTCTCTATTTTCTTTAATGGTACTAGGAGGTTTGTCTTCAGCCATTGTGGTATTCTCTTTATTGCTTGGAGGGTGTTCTGCATCTTCATGGTACACCCCCATCATATCATTATACATCATTCCACCTCTTTTGTCAAACCTTCCCGTACCATGCCAAGCAGTTGCTTGATAACCTGAGCAGACGATGGGAATCGAACCCATTGCATCTAAGTTGGCAACCTAGCATTCATCCTTATGAATTTCGTCTGCTTTAAAATATACGTCCAAGAATGCTTTAGTCAAATCCGCACCATACTGCAACCCGTAATAGAATGCCGTTTTAACCTCTTCGGATTTGCCGTCAAGAAAGTTCTCTATGTCAAACTGAGCAGAGCTTTTAAGCATTTGTGCTTCTAAACTTTTGTCCATCTATAATATCCAATCTTGAACTTGTATCGGCTATCTCGTAAGCCAAAACTATTAAATCATCACCAATGTTAACTAATAAAGCTGCCGCACCATTTACACAGACTTCACCCTCTTTACCTTTGAGAGCATATGTCACAAACCTTTTACTGTTAGTAACATCGAGCACATGAACTTGCTCATACTCTGCAATATTTGCGGCTTCCATCAACCCCGCATCTATTGTAATACTACCCTCGTACTTTTGTACGGCATCAGTGACTTTAATGTTGTAGATTTTACTTCTAAGTAATATTCTCACAAAAACTCCTATGAGATAAATAGTGAGGAAGTTCAGGACTTGCACCCACTTGTGTTAGCCATCACCCTCTTACTAACTGCTAGCCGCTTTCAGAGCCAGGGAAAAACTGCTGGTTTTTCCTTCATTTCCTCGTGGAGCCACAGAGATTCGAACTCTGACTAAAATGGTTCTTAGCCATTTACCTCTACCGTTGGGTTATAGCTCCTTAATTAGTATAACAAATTTGGGGTGATGTGTGAGGTTCGGACTCACAATGACCACTTTCACAGAGTGGAGGCTTAGCCAATTCGCCCAACATCACCATTATCTATTTCTACCAGCAAATGTATCAGTCTGGCTATTACAGTTCGGACAAATGAATCTTAGATTCTCTAGTCTAGCGTCATCTCTAATACCATTTTTGTGGTCAAGGATTAGAACTAATAGTTTATCCTGCCAGATAGGGTCTAGCTCACATATCGCACACTTATTTTCAAGTATACCATCTCTCAATAGTCTTTTCTTTAAGTGATACCTACTATAAGTAGAGTGCTCAACTAATATTTCTTCTAAAGGAATTTCTACCCCTTTATTAAATCCACCCCGTTTAAAATGAGAAATATCTAATTTGTCTTGTTCAATTCTTGAAACAACAGTCTTGAAACTACTCTTAGCAGTGCCTAATCTTCTTAGGATACCAGACACACTGTATGAATCTTTGACAAACCCCGCAAAAGTGTCCGCAGGTATCTTCCAAATCAAACTTGTTTTTGCCTTATTTGCCAATTAACTTAACCCCACCATAATACTTTATCAATGTTCCTTGCTTTAGAGCTATTTTTTCTCCTTCAGTAAGAGGAATTTTATCCCGCATTTCCTGATACTTTCTACTGCCCTTAACAAAAACCTTACTACCCACCAATTCCTTCAAGACTAGGGCTGGACTGAGACCTCTGTATCTGGCATGAAGAACATCCCAGTCGAGGCGAAGTGTAGAAGTGTGCTCTTCAGTGAAGCACTCAAACCGCACCTTACACCTATCACAAGAAGTACCTTGACACATATACTGGTTATTACCAGTCTTTGTTAAGTCTATCCTTCTCGGTATCATACTGGCTCTCCGTCTAGGATTCGAACCTAGCTTGCGTGGTTCAGAGCCACACAGCCTACCAATAGCTGAACGGAGAATGGTGGCGGGGGTGGGAATTGAACCCACGTAGTCTGCCTTATGAGAGCAGACAAGTTGCCAACAACTACCCCACTATGGTAGCGGTAGGGAGAATCGAACTCCCGTTTTCAGGGTGAAAACCTGTTTGCCTCACCACTAACAGATACCGCCTTTTTCCATCTTCTGTTTTGACCAGTAGCTCTATTATTTCTATAGAATATTAAGGTCACACCCTCATCTGGTGATTTTGGTGGGATTATTCTAATATCATGTGTTAACCCACAATCACAACACACTGAAGATATTGTTCCACTTCCAGCAGGAAGTTTTATTTCCTGTCCATCAGCAACATGGATGTCCTTATCATATCTTTTCATGGCTCTGGTGACAAGACTCGAACTTGTATATTCACGCTTAACAGGCGTTCCTATTACCGTATTTATAGTACACCAGAATATGAGGCGATGACGAGAATCGGACTCGTTTACACTGTTTTGCAGACAGCTACCATTCCAAAAGGTTACACCGCCATTTTCTTTTCTCTGTCAAGACTCTTATTGTATTGTGCTTCTAGCAAATCATCACCTGTTATACAAACGAATCTCCAACAGCACTCACCACAAAAACTATGCAATCCTGCTTTACGTCCACTATAACATGGTCTCCAATGTATTGCGTGGTGGTCACATTTATGTTCCTCATCACCACACAATCCGCAGGTATATTTCATAATTTGGCGGTCTTTAGGTTTTAACACCAAACAAACCCACTATTGCCACACGAGACAGAAGTTCATTCCATGTTAACCCAAGAACCTTCATACACCAATGAACTGCCGTATGACATAGACTACAGACTGCAACGTACTCATCCTTATGGTTTGCTACTAAGTCTTTAATGTCATCGAGACTCATTTCCTTTATCTTCTTATGAGGTTTGCCATCTTTCCTGTGGATGTTTATGACCTTGCCATCACTCTTATGACAGAAATAACATTCTCTGCCAAATGCTTCATCTACCAGTTTACGTTTCTTTTGATAGTAAGTCAAATCCCACACCTTACGAAGCCTATCACGAACTTCTTTATCCTTATGCATGCCCCCTGTAGCGGATTCGAACCGCTAATCTCTCTGCTCGACAGGCAGGTATTTTTAATCCGTTAAACTAACAGGGGATAACACTACCATCTATTACCACTCAATATAAGAGTTGGTGGTTTCAACTTTACTGTTACCTGATTAACACTATACTTTGTATCAGTCAATCTAGCGTGTTCAAAGTTACTCAAAAACCAATTGTCACACATCTGTTTAAGTAAACCTATCCTCACGCAACGAGGTACAGAAAATACTACGGTGAAGTCTCTATTGTTCTCCACCATGCTATCTGGCTCAATGAATATTTCATTACCAGACAGACAACCGAAGCGATAGTTACATTCAATGCACCTATCAATATTCCATTTCGGTTTCTTTGTTACTTTGTTTATCCAAATACATAATTGCATAATAACAAATTGGTGCGGGTAATAGGATTTGAACCTACAAAACCTACGTTCTAAGCGTAGTACGTCTACCAGGTTGCGTCATACCCGCATGTTGGGGAACTAATGCTAGCCTGCCACTTTTCAGGAGGTGCTAACCCCAATAAGATACTTCCTATTGTCGTCTCCCCGACTCGCTGACGGGTCTCGAACCCGTATCTACCTTTCCGATTACGGTTTACGACTTCGAAGGTCGTGCCGATACAGCGAGAGAACGTCTATAATAATTACCCATATAATATTTATTAATAAATCTTCTGACTTGAGAATGTGATATACCGAGTATCTTAGATACCATTGTAACCCATCCATATCTCATCAGGTCTATATCTTTAATCAATGACAACCTTTTCTTAACTTCACTGTCTGATAGTTTATCGTCACCTTTAAAACCATAAGTCTTTCCGACTTTTCTAGAGAACTCTATTCTTTTTTCTAAAGGTATCAACAGAAAACGTCTTCTCATTTCTTCATGTGGTACAGGTGACTGTTTTGCGCTATTTGTACCTCCCTTAACTGCAATTTGGTGGCGTATATTTTTATCTAGTTTATCATTAATATGTGTCCAACCACCGTGTCCACCATTGACTATGTTGTACGCATTACCACTGTTTAATAAAGTATCATTTACTAATTCAGATTCCATAGTATACATATCATTTGGGTTATCAAATATAGCAATATATTCTTTCTTAAAATTATCCAAGCCATATTTAGTAATGGCACGTTTTATGTTAAGACCTGAACCAAAATATCCATCATCCAAATTATTGGTCTTGTGCATACCAATATAAATTTTATCATTGACTATATTTATTATTTTGTAAACAGTATAGTACATGTACTCTTGGTGAGACTTGAACTCACAGCATTCAGTTTAGGAAACTGACGTTCATCCATTTGAACTTCAAGAGCGTTCTTTAATAGTATAACAAGTGAACTTAGCAGGACAGGTTGCGCAAGTATCTTTTCCTATCTTACCATCTACACAAAGTAGTCTTCCTATATTTTTATGTAGTCTGTCATCACGTACTCTAAACATAACTCGTTTGCGTGAATCCAGTAGTTCGAATCTGTTCTCATGCCCACCACTATAATGACTACTGCCCAGACACACGGCAGGAACATACTTGGAATATCTCCTAATTAAGTATATACCGTCTGGTTTACATCTAAAATTATCAGCCGATATGTGAATGTAACTTTTAACCTTAGCCTCAGATAGTACAATATTTTTTAGCTTTTCTTGTTCCATCTGGGAAGCTATACTCTTAGCCTCGGCTTCATTTTTAACATCAACAAGTTTATATGTATTTGGTATATTAATGCTAACACTTATGTAATAAAGCATTTAGTTTCCAGTCCAACAATTAAATCTCATATTACAAGTATAACACAAGCCATACAATTTGTCAAGGTCTATTCTACTTGCCTTAACACGGTCAGGATAATTTCTTATGCCAGTAAAATACCAATTGCACTGCATTAAGTACACACTGCAATTACCGCAAACAGCATCACGCCTATCCCATCCGTCAAATTTGGTTGGTGTATCACATGGTAGAGTAAAAGTCTTGCATTTCTCGCAATAATAATACATAATAAAGGGTGCTTAATGTTCTTAGTCTTTCTTGATGCATTCACCAAGAACCTTATCACGGACTAAGCATCCAAAGTCCCACCCTGGCACCCCTGACGGGTCTCGAACCCGTATCATACACTTTAGAAGAGTGCTGCTATTCCAATTTAGCTACAGGGGCATTTAACTTATAATACTTTTCAATCTTATCGCACAATTCGTCAAGTTCTATAAGAGGTATCAATATCTGACACTGACCATTTTTGCGATTCACAAAGTAGGGTTTAAACAAACTCTGCACACATTTCTTCATGGACCCCCTGGCGGGACTCAAACCCGCAGCCTTTTCGTTCGTAGCGAAACGCTCTGTTCAATTGGGCTACAGGGGGTTAATAATTAATATCTAACTGCATACCACCGTCAATAGCGGGGTACATCTTCATATGCGTTACTTCTCTGTATGGTTCTAATCTAAAACATGCCAGTGCAAAATAGAACGGTAGGTAAAGGCTAAATGTTCTCTCAAAATTTTCGTGTATCCTCATTGTCATACAGGAAAACCTTGCCTCGCATTTATCACATTCACCATGATACACAGGGAAGTCAAATGTTATATCCATTAAAAAAACACTGTGGTAGGCGAGGAAGGATTTGAACCCTCAACCTTGGGCATATAAGACCCCTGCACCGCCAGTTGTGCTACTCGCCCTTATTTTCACCATGTAAAGGACAATTACCATTAATCCAGAACATCTTTTCGGTATCTGGTTTGTCCCATGTTCCCCAAGCACCTCTACCATGTGCGTTGTCTAGCACTGGACAAAGACAACCAGCCTTAATAGCCTTATCGCTACCTGGTGGTAATTGTACTGTCAATCTTTTCGCTACGCTCTTTGACATCTTTCTCATTCAACTTTCTAAGTATTCTTCGAAACTGCCTTGCTATTTGTAATAGAGATTTTTGCTTTCTCATGGTGGAAGCGGAGGGAGTCGAACCCTCGACTAATCGGTTAAGAGCCGACTACTCTGACCAAACTGAGTTACGCTTCCGTTGCCCAATTATTAAATCCTGAACGCCGTTTTTGCCAAGTTATCTTACGTAGTTTAGTACAAAGCCTACTATTTACTATAATCACATCTCTAATAGAGGTAAGGCATTTAAACCTAAGTCTACAATCATCGCAGTTGAGACAACCTTTACCATTGCAATAAAACTGTTCTTGTACAAACCAAGGGGTGTCAACCGCATCTTTTTCCGTTTTATACAGACTAATACGCATCTGTTTCATAGCATGAAGTCCCAAGCCCAATCTTGATGGTACTCAGGACACTCCGAACAAATCCAACCATCAACAGTCGGAGTAAGAATATGCCCGTTATAACAAGTAAACGGATGAATATTAGTGCTATTCTGCCATATCTTCATGTTCTCAACTTGCTTGGCTGTCCAAGGTGCTTTAATCTGCATGGTGGACGTGGCGAGAGTCGAACTCGCACCTCTCGGTTTAAAAGACCGTTACTCTAGTCCATTAAGTTACACGTCCAAAGGTGAGATAGACAGGAATTTAACCTATATTACCACTCGGAATGAGTACAACCAAAATCGCAAACGCAACTTTAATTTGTTGTTCTAACGTTGAACTACCATCTCACAAGTAAACTATACCATATGCCTGACATAAAGTCAAGTAGCGGTATTGGCGGAGAGACAGGGATTCGAACCCTGGGTGAGTTGCCCCACAACGGTTTAGCAAACCGTTACGATAAACCACTCTGACATCTCTCCTAGTTTGGTGGGAACGGCAGGAGTTTAACCTACACGTCAGTACCTAGTCTAGCTTTAGTTAACTGACCTGAACCCATTAAACGCCCCCCAATTATTAATCTGTAAATTCTAATATGAATGAGTTACTACCCAATGCGGCATCCACTTTAGGTGTGGTGCTAAGAGTTACTTTAGTTACCTCATTAGGTGCAATTACTATTGGCGAAGTCAAGATGTCAGGACTTAGAGAAACACTGCCCCACGTTGATACATCACCGATAAGAGTAGCCCTAACGGTGGTAGGAACTAATGCCACATTCTTCAAGTACATGTCAAAAGAAACAGACTGTCCTTGAGGAACTTCACCCCAGTGGATTGGTGGTACTAACGGTGTAGTACATTCTGGGTCGCTAAAGAACTTGACATCTTTCAGCGCAGATATGATTACTAGGTCAACAAGCAGTCTTAAAAATAGCATGAACAACCTCCATAGGTTTAAAAACCATTTAGCTAAAAACATTGTATACTTTTGCTCTAAGAAAAACTACCTTGCCCCACGCTTCTCTTCGTTACGAACCAAGTCTTCATAGACGAGTTCACTATCAACGAGTTAAAGGAAGCTGAGTCTGATTACAACCGTATGATTATGTTGGAAGAGTACGCTCGTTCCAATTATGGTAAGTTTAACTCTATTCATATTTCTCCCAATAAAATTAATGGTAGGAACGGAAGGAATTGAGCCTTCTTTTGCAACGTATCAGATTGCCGTGTTACCTTTACACCACGTTCCCATTGTAATGTAGCCCTGGTGACTAACCAAGGCTACAAAATAGAATTCGCTGTTGGCTACTTGAATGTAGTACAGCTAAATTGATGGATACCCACCAATCTGGTAGAGGCGAGGAGATTCGAACTCCTATTGTCACAGTGTGTAGAACTGCTACTTCCCTGTCAGTCACGCCTCTATATGTCCAAGCGACAGGATTTGAACCTGTAACCGTTGGTATATCAGACCAATGCTCAGCCAGATTGAGCTACGCTTGGTAATGGTCAGGGCGGTTGGATTCGAACCAACATCTTCCTCGTTCCAGGCGAGGTAGTCTGCCAGATTAGGCGTACACCCTGAAGGAGTGAGCAAGGTGTGAGACGCTATGCGACTCACCGAACCCCCATGAAGACACGTCTCCATACGGCATTGCTCTGGTAGAAGCATGGGGAATCGAACCCCAATTTGCAGGTTGAGAACCTGTTTGCCTGCCTTTAGCAGATGCTTCCATGACACGGTTTATGGGAATATAAAGCTATAACCCACAGTCAATTGTACATTTCGACTATACGTAATTCCAACGTCTCCACCGTATCGCACAACACCCGAAGGTGATTGTGGTAATATACTTATCATATTGAGCATATCTTAAAAAGTAATCACTCTTAAAGTATAGGCTTGATAAGTCTATTGTGGAGGTTGCGGGAATCGAAACCGCCTTCTCTCGTTGCAAGCGAGTAGTTCTCCCTCTGAACTAAACCCCCATACTAATTTTCTATTTATCAGAATAACCGACAGCAATAGGATTTACTTCCCTATATTTTCTCATCTCTTTTGTGTGGTCATTTTTACAACCATTACAACGACAACCATACCTATAACCAGTAGCAGTATGAACCATATTTCTTGGTCGCACTCTGCGTTCTGCCATATTGCAATCTAAGTGTGAAAATGCCACATTATCTAAATCCCAAAATAATGCAGGGTCATTATGAAGCCACGCTTTCTTATGTTCTACAGACAACTCATCACAACTTTCAATTTCGTTGCCACAACGATAACACACATTCTCACTATGCCGCTTCAATAAATCAAAGAGAATCATTTTCTTTAGTTTGCCACCAGCAGTTCCAAATGGCATTCCCAGTTGCCTACTTTTTTCTTCATTACTCATCTTAGACCTTCGCCTCTACGAATAAAAAATCCCTACTCTAAAGTAGGGACGTTATCTAACTAATAGTAAATAAATGCTCAACGCATTTGAGCTACGTCCCCATAGTTCACCGTATTATGTTGTTTCGGAAAAATATCATATTTTATCATTCTATATATATTATACCACATGAAAAGCGTTTTGTCAAGCCCCCTGACCAAATTTATTTTTTGGTTACGGTAGGTCTTTTGCCATCCTGCTTAACATCAAAATGCTCTTTCTCTGGAACAACAGTTACCTTGTACTTATCAGCAGGATTACGCTTGTTAGGAGCGATTTCCCTAGTCGTCTCTTTGCCGTGTTGGTCTTTCATTGCTTCTCCCTCTTTCTTATATGGTATCCAAGTACCATTCTTACATTGCCCACACTTCCTACCTAAACGAAGTGGTGAATAGGTAGCAGTCTTGTGACAATTGGTACATTGCATAGGTACACCACCATCTTTGTTATCCATTATTTATCCTTTGGACCTAAAAAATATTCGGTCATATCTTTCTTTGTATCAAGGTCTTTGATGACTACAGTATCGAAAGGTTTCATTTCATCCAAGAACCTCATAACACCTTCTTCGGTGCTTAGAGTCTGCTTGAACACGCTCTTATTCCTAATGACCTGTCCACCAGTCATAAACTTGACACCATAAATACCACTAATTTCGTACATATCAATCTCCTATTTATTCATATACATAAAGCGCCCCTTACGGTCACGCAATTTTTGCATACAAATAAGATTCATAGCATTTGCTACGCTATTTCCCCATTTACACTTTGAAGGTTCTGGTTCTGGTGGTTCAGGTTGTGGTTCTGTTTCAGCATCGAATGTAATATAATGTGCATCATACCCACCCAACGCTTTGAATACAGTAATTGCTTCGTATGGCATCACATACATCCCATTCTTTCCCCAGCCCGTCCCCCAACTGTTTACACCGTGTAGAACAGCTTTCTGTTGGTCATAACCATACAAACAAGTCTCGTGTCCGCCAGCAACACTGTCATCCTCGTCAACATTTTCTAGGACACCATCAGAGGCATCAAACCATTTATCAAACCAAGGCGTTCCTATTGACACAAGATGACCATCTGCAATTGCAGAACAGATACCAGACACACCGTCTACAACACGGTAATACGCAAAGTTTTTGTATTTCAACGCTTGCGCCATTATTGCAGACGAGGGTGCAGATTTGTCCAATGAGTTTGGATTATACTTCCAGAACTGCTCAAGTAGAGTGCCATTATTCAATAACCAGTCAAGCGCATCTTTTGGATAGCAACCAATATCCTGAGAAAGCGTACCTTCAATATATCGAGCACCATTGTAAATCCACGTAGGACTTTCCCATTCGGTGTAAACTCCCAATTTCTTCCAGACTGAATTAATGTTGATGCCCACACCAAAACCAACGCATGACCCCACATTCCCTTGGTCTCTTATCAATGTCAATTGTTCCGTAAGCATAACGTTTGTAGGAATTTTTACTACCTTCATCTTGTGCAGGTAGTCACGAACGTCATATTTATCTTTGTGCCAACCTAATTTATTTACCATGTTGGATACACATCTCCATTTTCTTTTTGCTTTATGTCCTCGTAGGGTGCTATCATTCTCCTATATAGCTCTAGAAGAACACAACCGAGAACACCTACTGCTGAATTAAAAAGGTCGTAGCTTCTCTCATCAGTACCGTAAATTCCGACTAACAGACGAGTAATTACGTAATTTGCTACACCAGAAGTTTTCTTACCGTTACTTTCTTTGGCTAGTTTCTTTATCTCCACTAAAAGGTCGTTTATCTTCGGGTCTAGTATATCCCTTAGTGTCTCTTTTACGTAAGGCATCCTTCCTCTCCTGTCTTATCCTTCTTAGTTTTGCCTCTCTCATCTTACGATTCCTCTTGTCACATGGCTTCTCATAATGCTCATGTTCCTTGAGTTCCCTGAAAATTCCAGAGACTTGAACTAAATGATTAAAACGAGTAAGCATGGATTCCAATGCCTCTCGTCCCTGACCCTTTTTGATTAACTCTGCTTCAAACTTATTTATGTTTACTTCTGTCATTTAATTTCTACAATCACAAACCTATCCGTGAGATACTTCTCACAAAGTGGTTTTACCTCTGTTTCCCAATCTCTCTTGCCATTATCACAACCTGGTCGAACCAAGTAAATAGTGCCATCAATCAATCCATTAAAGGATGTGTCAATGCTAGATAATTCCTGTAATCCTTCCTCTATTAACTTCAAATCAGCAACTTCAAACCATTGGTGCTTCACAGGTAAGGTAAGAATCTTGTACTCACCAAACATGAGAACCTTGTTACCCTCAATCTTAATCAACTCACCCAATTCATACGGTAGTTTGGGGAACATTTGCTTTGCCTGTAGAGCAACTCCACGACCCATCACGCAAGCACCATCCTTACGAATAGAACCATTGGTGGTGATTACGACCCAATTACCAGCTTTGTGATAATCCCAAAGGTTACCCTTTACTTCCTTCATCTTTGTCCAAGTTGATGGTTTCCCACTCAACCTTTCCTTCCTTAACCAGTTTCTTTATTTTGTTCTGTAGAACAGAATTGTAACTCTGTCCTTTCTTTATTTCTACTATTGTTATCTTGGTTGGAGTACCAGTTGACATTCCATCAAACACCACAAAATCTATTGGGCTTCCCAAGAACCGAGCATCTGAAGGAGTATGTTTCCACTCAGGGAAATGAGGAACTAATTGCTCGAACACTTGCCCCTCAATTGTGGAACGACTACGCTTTACTGCATCGTTTCGTGCTTCTCTTATGTCTGTTGCAAACTTCTCTTTAAGTTTTCTTACATATCTATCTTGTAATTTCCAAGATAAGAGAAGTCCAACCACCAGAACTACTGTTAGTATTTCTAGAATCATTTTGTTCTCCTGCAAAGTCTACCATTACCTCTATTTCTGCCTTTCCACGTAGGTAATAGTGCATCACAGTTAGGACAAACCACTCGCAAATTAGTCCTTGTCCAATTGCTTGAATTGCCGTCTATGTGGTCTAATATTAAAGGAATCTCTTGATTATCCCAAATCTTATTACCGCAGATAGAACAAGTATTATTAGAACAATATATAAAATATTTCCGCAAAGGTCTAATGGTTACCTCTGAAAAATCATCCAACTTGTCTAATCTTTCTGCTAAGTCAACCAAGGAATTGCATTGGGGGCAATAACCTTTATACCCTCTATATTGGATTGACCTTTCTTTACCACACCTATCGCATCTTGCCAGTATCACATAATGACTTCCCATAGGTAAGTGATTTATAGATACCAGAAGTTCCTTCCCGAATTCCACATCATAACCTAAATTTTTATAGTAATCAAAATTTTGATTACTTGCTTTAATTTCTACCTTTTCAGTTAATATCATCTTACCTCGTTAGGTGGAATACCATCAAGATACCCTGCAATAATCTGTCCATGACACATCAATTTTCCATCAAAACCATTTACTGGACGACAGAAGCAACCTAGCGTCTTGCCTCTCAGACGTAATACCATCATTTGAAATTCAGGGTTTTCCAATTTCTTGAAAAGGTATACCCTATACTTTTCGATAACCTCTTCTCTTGTACCATCTTTACCAATCACGAAAGGATTACCGAATGGTGAACCACGTCCTATATAAACGTATTCACCTTTCCACTTGTAAATATTAACTACAGTCGTCTCGTTGCACATGCAAATCTACACTTACAACTCTCGCACCAATCATAAAATCCGCACTTAATGTCTTCACCGACTTCCATCGGTTTACGTCTACACCTGCGGAACTCTACTTTGTGTGTCTCTTCTTCACCGAATGTTTTGACATCCAGAACTTCTACTTCGCAACGAGGACAGTCTTCCATTTATATCATTATACCATACTATTCTGGATTTGTCAAGCCCGCCTTTAATCTCTCGACACGAGGAAGATACCAACGTTCATTCCACTCATTGACTATCGTGTTGAACGGTTTACGTTCCATGAGGTCTAATGTTTCTGTTTCTTGCCTCAAGAACTCTTTGTAATTGTTTGCCATTGGGATTACATAAACCCCACGAAAGTTATCAATGCTTTGGACTTTAGCGTACTTACCAAGCTTCTGGTATCCTTTAACAACACCATACTTCTCCCGAACAGTGCCATCTTCGTTGTAGTAGATTTCGGAATGCTTACCCTTAGTCGCTTTGAAGTCCTCACGCATCTTTTGCTTTATCTCATAAGGTATAAGAACGATTGAGAATCCCTTGGTTGTACCAAGATATTCAAATCCATGAAGTCTGTTATACATGCTGGATTTGCCATACAACGATGTCACTGTCATCATTGCCATCGGATGATGGTACTTCTGCTCAAATCTTTCTTGAACTTCCTTACTGGTGGCAGATAAAGCACACAACTTGCCAATAAGGTACTTGCTGAACTCAGGAGTAGAGACACAATGCTGAATATTCATCAGGTAATTGATTCTCTTCCCTTTCCATTTGTTCTGTAGAGTCCAACCGATATACTTGTCTCTAATAGGAATGGTCAAATCAGAAGCAAGACCCACCATCCCAAGAATAAATCCTGTCTTTCTATCACGGACAAGGTAGTGAATTCTTCTACCAACCTCTCCGCTAAGTGGAGCGGAACTTACGGTAACTCTACCATACCACCATAAATCCTGTAGTTCTTGCGTATCACAGAACTCAATGTAAGGTTCATTACCATTGCTCCAATCACCGATAACACATATATTTTGTGTCTTTTCCCATAGTGGACGTATCTTCTCTATCCTATCCTTATTTCTATCAATGTATTGCTGTCGTGCTTCAAGTAATTTAAGTTTAAGTTCTTCCTTGTCCATTTCTCTCTTCTTCCGTTGCCATCCTTACCTTGATATTTGGCTTTCTCTTGTGACCAGTCAATCCTCTTGCATCAGTAATAGAAAAACCCGCACACTTGTAATGTGTCGGAACAGCAAAGATAACTCTATGAATCATCTTACCACACTTAGGACATTTTGTCAAGGGGTCTTCATTGAAAGCCTGATGAATTTCAAACTCATGCCCACAATCATCACACTTATAAACGTATGTTGGCATTTATGCCTACCAACCCTTCTTAGCCTTCTTGAACCAATCTTTGAAGTCAACCTCATTCTGTTTCTGCCCATCTTCCCATGATTTAAGTTCAGGGCATTCTTTAGATGATACAGTCTTTATGCTCTTGAAGAACTCGTCAACCTTTCTGCGGTTGAACCATAGTTGTCCCCAAAAAATCCAAGATAATTTATCCCAAATCTGATATAGCCAACTATTGATTCTATCCCACAAGATTAAGCGGAACGGAACGAACTGTGAGGCTTCTCTTTCATTAGAATTTGACCAAGCAAAATGAGGACACTGTTTCTCTAGTAAACAAAAAGATGAAGGGGCTTTCCTTCCACATGGATGCTTACCTTTCTTCTCACCAAAGCAATAGCCTTCTACAACTACATGATTCCACATTATTTCTTTTCTCTCCAATAGTATGGGTCGTCCATGCCAGCGATTCCTTGAAACTCTCCTATGAGTTCCTTCTCTGAACCTACACGTCCACCCCATTTGTCAAAGCATGGTATGTCTGGAAAATCTTCTGGTGTGTATAATTTTCTGCCGTTGTTCTCTACAATCTTTACTATCTCACCCAAAGATACCACAACATAACCACCCTCACGCAAAAGGACAACGTACATTGGCAAACCGAAATCTGGTACTTTGTTGCCAACTTTCTTGGTTGTCATTTCACAGTTCCAAAGTTTTAGCTGACTACCTTTAGGTAGCATATCATAAACACCCATCTTCGTTCTCCTTAAAAATATTTCTGGTTGCGGGGATGCGAGTCGGACGCACTGAGGACTGCTTATGAGACAGTCTTGAATACCGATTCTCCACCGCACAAAATGATAAAGTATTGCTTATCTTGAGTTACTTTACGCTCAACGTGAGCAACATCTTTAGTCGCATCTATTACTTTGTCAAGAAGATTTATACCAATATCTACATGACTAAATTCACGACCACGAAAAATGACAACTACTTTAACCCTGTCTTTCTTTAACAAGCGTCTTACATTGTTTATTTTGGTTTCTAAGTCATGTGGTGCTATTCTAGGTCGTATCTGTATCTCTCTCAGAGTCATTCTCCATAGCATCAATAAATACTTTTGGTATGGCAACAATATCTATGAGATTCTTTTCTCTCATATCATTAACTATTTCTTCAAACTTGCTCTTATCGAACATGAACAGAGTCATGGAGCGTCTACAGAGATTTGAACTCTGACTACAACGTTGGAAGCGTTGTGTGCTGAACCGTTAAACACTATGGACGCAAGGTCTACCAAGAGTTAGAGGGACTGCAATTAGCTGAACACGCATACACATGCTATAATGCACACGAATACTCGGTTAGTCCCTTATGTTTCATCTCTTTACCGATGGATTACGCATTGAGGATAAGACAATTTCTGTAAGTACAGAAGTGCTAATCCGTCTACACCTCGCTCTCGGTAGACTGGTAGGTAGGTGGGTTTTTTAGACCCACTCGCCTAGTTCAGCGATGTCCTGCTCGGACAATCCAGTAATTTCTACTGTAAGGTTAGTCCTTGCAATCGCCTGTCCAAGTTTTGTGTGAAGTCTGGACAACTTCTTTATCTCCGCATGGTTCTTCTCGAAGTCAAAGTTAGGTTTCATCTCCGCATCGGGAGTCTCCCTTGACCTGTAAGACCATGCCTTCTGCTCTTCTAAGCTCTTTAGATGAGCAACCTCTGCTGAGATTGCTTTCTGAGCTTGAAGTGCTTGACTAATTTTTATTCCCATTAAATCCTCCGAAAAACTATTTTCAGCTTACGAGACCATTATAGCACACTTTTTGTGTTTTGTCAAGCCCCTAAACAGGGTTCGAACTAAAACATTGAAAGCGGAATTCACATGTTTCGCAATCTTGAGTTAATCCTCTAGAACACAATGTCAATTGAATATAATCTAGCGGATTATGACACTCACTACATGAATAAATTTCATTGCCGCTGACCAGTGTTACCAATTCATCAACATGTTCAGTGAATATTGTAAAGCCACATTTTCTACATTTTGCGAATGCTTTTGTCATTTTTATAACACTCCACACAGACATATCTTGCTGGTTTTACCTTCTTGCCTTCACTATCCTTTACTCTCCTAAGTGTGAATTTTGTTTCTCCACACTCTGAACAGCAAATCTGATGTTGCAAGTTAAGGTTTAGTGTTATACTGCGTGAGTCTATGTCACCCACAGTGTCCTGAAACTTCTCAACTGGCATTTGCTTCTCCTTTCAATCTTTCCTCTAATCTGTCCAATTTGAATTGCGTCTTCTTGTTCCATTCGTCTTCGTTATTGAGTATACTACGAAGTTGGTTAATCATCAATTGAACATCAACCGCCTCACCCATCACGTCATCATTATCCACCCTACCACGAAAACACTTACAAATAGAACTAATTAACTCTGCACATTCCTCGATAAGCATAAGACGTTGAAATGCTTCACCCCAAAGTTCCACTGTCTTCTTGTATATTTCCTTTTCATCCATTAGATTCTTATCACCTTCTTTCCTTTTCTGAAGATTATCTCCAAGTTCCTCAGTTCCCTACCTTGAAAGTAAGCAACTGCATGTCCCTTTGTAATTAGAGGGAGTGATATTACAAATGTCTGCAAGTGGAACTTTAGCTTATACTTATGAACATGCCCGAACACGTAAATCTTGGGAACGAGGTAATTAAGTAATTCCTCAAGAACAGGCTCACCGATGTTATTAAATACACCAGTTGGTGCTTGGTGAGTAACCAATATATCTATATCTTTCTGGTGTGTCAAGTAGAGGACTTCTCTGAATGATATGTCCTTAGTATCTCTAGCAAATGTATGATTCCTTATGATGCCATTCAATCCAGCAACTCTAAGACCACTTAGTTCTTGCGTAAGTTGTAGTTGCTCAAAGAACTGTGCATCATCGTGATTTCCCTTAACAAAGAATCCTTTGCCACCACGCTTATCAATGTACCTGATATTTTCGGGGGTAACGTCATCTAATGTACCAACATCACCTACCGAAAGGAAGAAATCAAATGGTTCTTCAGCCGTCAGGACTTCATCTAGTCTATCAAATCTACCATGACAGTCACCAACAAGAACCACCTTGATACGTTGTAGCATTTTGGTAAACGTTAATGCGTAGTCCTTGGGGAAATCCTTAACTATTTTGGTACAATCAGAGCACAGACTGACGAAACAATCATCGTCATTGCCTTCCCTGAATTGATATAAGGTCAAATCCACAAACTTTTTACCACACAGTTTGCATGACCACCTATCCCTCTGCTTGACCTTCATCTCTTGGGACAAATCTTCCATTCCTTGCTATCCTAAAATTATGTATATTCAGATTCTTATCTACTTTACGACCATAGAACCTTATCATAAACCAACAGAACGCTATCTCCGTCTCAGTTAAAGGTCTGCCTAATTTATACTCTGCCATATTGATTATCTTCTCATCACTATAAGCCTCACCAAGATACTTTGATACCTTTTCAGAGGCTTCGTTTAGTTTTCTATCAATAGTCGGAGTTGACAAACCAGTAGCATCCACAATCTTTTGACGTTCTGCACCTTCCATAATCATCTTGATAACTACAAGTTCCTCTGGACAAAGAATGCCCTTCTTTGCTAAGGTTCTTATGGCAAAGTCCAAATCAAATTGAGTGCTAGAATCAACCTGATAATAGTTCTTGATTAAGTCCTTTACTATTACAGACATATTTAACTACGTGTAAACCTTCCAATCTTCCTCTCCTTACCCAAACACTCTTCGAGGAAGTAACAATCCGCACAACCTCTATCCAAGTTTCTGACATATACAAGATTGCTTGCATTAAGTTTAATCTCAATCTTGTCTACTTCTTCAAGGAGTAATGCGTAGTCACTCTCTGTACGAGTGGTCGGCATGTCCTTCATAGTACCAAGATGTCTCAACAGCAAACCCTCTTCTGGTTTGCCAAACATCTGTCTATATACGTAACTATAAATCGTGAACTGCAAGTCCATATCCAGTCTAGCTGTAGTTGGTTTTGCACCACTCTTATAGTCTATGATTCTATTCTTTGCGTCAATTTGGTCAATAACACCAATCAACACATGCGAACCCAACTTAATCCCTTGGTCTCTACCAAAGAACAACTCAGTTGCCTGTGGTGGTTTGTGCCTCTTGACAAACTTATCATAGTAGTCGAGAAGCATTTGCTGACCATCTTTGAATTTCTTTAGGTATTCACCCTCACCGTTGAGAACTACATCCTTATTTGATGTTAAGTTCATCCACTCTCTTTTGAAAGCTTTTGCCCAATCCTCTCTAGCAAGGTTGCCATCATATCCGTTCTTGATTGCTCTGTGAATTGCCGTTCCGTATATTGATGGTGAGGTTTCCTTTAAGATAACCTTCTTTATATACCTCAAATAGTACATATACTCGCACTCCATCAAAGTGTGGAGCATGGTGTAAGATATTTCCAATTAACTACTCTCCTCTTCTGAACCAAAGAAGTCATTAGATTTACCTAAAGGTCTACTACCAGTGACTTCGTGGTAACTATCAGTTCTATACAAATCACGTTGTGACTTCCAAGCCTCAAGTTTACCCCACAAAATTCTTACTGCCTTCTTTCTATCGAAGATGGAAAGCATTAAGGCATCCAACTTAGCTTCTTCCGCTTTGTTATTGCCAAGAAACTCAACGTTCTCGACTTCTCTTGTCTTCGCTCCCGATTTCATGGCATCTCTCTTGCAATTAGCGACCAATTTCTTGTATTCATATTCCTTTTTGTTAAGGTCATCTTGCACATCTGCCAAATCGTTGACCGTTTTAACGAATTCATTTATATCTGGTCTTTCTATCATCCTTGCCTACTCCTCTGGTATGTCTACCTTATCTCTACTGCTTACTGGTATCATTTTCATGTATAAGAACCTGAATGCATCCCACAACGTTGCGGTACTACGTATTAGAGGTTTTCTCTCTGACAATTCCCACAACTCAATACACGCATCCATCCATAGCTCGCTAAGACTCTCCATCCTTATTCTTCTTCCTAGTTTTCTTTTCTACCACTTTTGCCGCCTCTTGCACAGCTATGTTTTGACTTACCTTATTCATCAATTCCTGATAAAGTTCCTTGTTGCCTTTTAGAGCTTCCGCAAAACCAGCCAATCCCTGAAACTTCTGTTCGCCATAAGTGTACCAAGCACCACCTTTAGTAATTATACCCTTGATTTCACATACGGTTATCAAATCACGGTAAACATCTACACCCTGACCATGAGCAAAGTATAAAGTTGTAGCACCAAACAAGTTGATACCGTTCTCTTTACCCTTCATCACAGTAACATCGGTTTCGATTATCTTTTCGTCTCTGTTAGACCTACCCCACATACTTATCTTGATGTCGGAGTCATATTGTAGAGTCTGCCCACCAGCAGGTTTCATAGAACCACCATAACGGTTAATGTCTGCCGTCAGTCTGTTTACTGTTACAAAGATGGCTTCCTTTCTCTTCAAAGGAATCTGCATCTGTTGTATGAACGAACCGATAGATTTTGCTCTTGAACCCACGTTAAAACCTGGGTCACCGTCTTCAACCTTCTGCTTCTTCTCCAAGTCTGCTCTCGGTATTGCCGCCGCAATAGAGTCCATAACAATCACTTTGGTATCATAGTTCCTGACAGCCTCAATGCAAGTATTGAACAGCAACTCAGCAAAATCAGCAGAGATAACATGTAGATTCTTTGCCTCTGTATCAACTCCACAGGCTTTAGCAAACTCTTTACTGTAACCCTCTAGTGGTACAAGCATGGTACTGTATCCAAGTCTTACCGCCTCACCAGTAATCTTATACGCTAGTGAAGTCTTGCCTGATTGCTCAGGTCCATATATCTGAGTAATAGAACCACCTGGAAGTCCACCACCAAGAATATTATCTAGTGACGGAACACCTGTTGGTAATCTCCAACTAATCTCACCAGTTGGTACATACATTCTGTCTGTTTTGCTTAATATTGTATCAACCAACTCTTGAACATCTTTAACCATTTGTTACCTCTTCTTCAGTTATAACATCAAGCTTAACACCAGCTTGTTCACACAACTGTTCTGATAGAGGAAAGTTGTAATCCTTCTTTGCAGGGTTATCACCATCTTTAATTGGTGCATAACTACTACCACTCTTACCGAGACATACAATCCTCTTAATGCCTGCCTGAATAATTTCCTTCATGCAGTTAACGCAAGGCGTGCCGCAGTACGCATACAGTGTTGCTCCCTCAGTAGGAATACCCATCTTTGCCGCTTGCATGATTGGGTTAATTTCTGCGTGAACAGCAACACAATGCTCCATGCCCTCTCCACTTGGGAAACCCATTCTTCTACGTGGACAAGTTGTAAATGGGAATGTCTCGCCATCCTTTACTATGTAGTTATCGGGAACATAGTTACCCTTATTATCCCTATGGTCACAGTGAGGGACGCCACTTGGCGGTCCATTAAATCCTGTCGCTATTACATGTTTACCCTGCACTAGAACAGAACCGATTTGTCTTGACAAGCACTTACTTCTGCCCATCCATAACTTTGCTTCACGCATAAAGTGAATGTCCCAGTCTTTCTGGCTACTATGCTTTTCCATACCTTCTATACTCCTTATTCTCTGCTCTCTTTACCCATTGACAGTTCATACATAATGTCTGATAACCTTCAGGAAATTCATTACTTTTTAACCACCAATAAGTATGAGCACCGATATTAAATTTTCGTCTTTCGTCTGCCCCACCACCGTCAATATGGTCTATGGAAAGACACGGTAATCTGCTTTCTCCACAAGTAATGCATTTAGGATTACCATTACCATAGTGTGACAGAACTTCAATTTTTAACGCAATGTCGTGTTTCCTACTTCTGACTCTAGCCTTTGCCAAGATAGTATCATGGTTCTTATCGTAGTAGACCTTATTCACCTTTGCAATGCGTTCCTTATTCTCAATATAATACGTACTACTTGGCATCTTACTTAGTCCCATTGTAAACAACTTCTATTCTTGAACTTGCACATGAGAACCGATATTCGCACTCCGCACATTTTTCTTCAAGACCTGGCAATTCTTCATTCGTTACCTTGCACAAGTGTCTTGGTTCATCACTACCACAATCGCACCACTCAACATCTGGCTTATCACTCCAATGACCATTGATTGCATTACCCATTGGCATTCCGCTTGTCAGAACAGTGAAGACACCACTGCCAATCGGAGCATTTGTGGTATTAGACTTAGTGTATTTGTATATGACAGCCTTACGACAATCCTTACAAATTGCTACCACGCAGATAAGTTCATCACTCATCCTCATCCTCACCTTCAAACTCGAACACTGGTGGCATCAACCACATCTGCTGTCCTTCCTCATCATCCTGAATGCCTAGTTTAGCCGAATCAAAGTCATCCTTATACCAGCAATCCCTAATCTTAACCTCAACCAGAACAGGAACTTGGTGCAAGAACTTCTCACCAGCCTTAATCATTTCATTCTTGACTGCTTTTGCCGCTTCAATTGTATGTTCAATTGGTGATTCCGTACACAATTCATCATGCACGGTATTAACAATCTTAGAACCCAACACGCACAACTGAGGATAGAGATTAACCATAGCCAGTTTGGTCATGTTAGCCGATGTTCCCTGAACAGGGTGATTCCTACCAACTCTCTTGTAAAACTCAACCATGTTCTTGAACTCTCTCTGAGTCTCGAACTTCTTTGGGTCAAGTGTAGGAAACCATCTAATTCTACCATCTGTCGTTCCGTGAGAACCGATAGTCCTTGTATACCCATTATCATAAGCTTTCTGCCCCTCAACTTCCAGCCAATCCATCATATGCTTATAAGTTTCGGTATATTTTGCTAAGTGCTCTGCCGCTTCCTGAGAAGAACACTCCAATCTTTCTGATAGTGTCTTAATCTGCATTCCATAAATGATACCAAAGTTTAAGGTCTTTGCCGCTCTTCTCAAAGCACCAGATACTTTATCGTATGGTACTTTGTACATTTGAGATGCTGTAGCACGGTGAATATCACCCTTTGGGTCTTTCAAGATTTCAAGCATAACAGGGTCTTGACTTAACTCTGCCACAATTCTCAACTCAATCTGAGAATAATCAGCAATGATGAATTTACAACCATCTGCTGGAATAAAGCATGACCTCAGAATTCTACCCTCTTCACCTTTCTTCTGAATATTCTGAAGATTAGGGTCACTACTTGAGAACCTACCACTTTCAGTTCCATTCTGCCAGAACTTAGCATGGATTCTACCATCTGCTCTTACTTGGTCAATAAGGTTCTCACCGAATGTCTTCTTAACCTGATTCAAACCTCTGTATTTAATGAGGTTCTTTAACACACCAACCTTAGTTTGGTCAGTAGAATACATTGCCTGAGCAAATTTCAAAGTGCCATTATTAGTTGGACCTTTGTGTGTTTTCTCATTTGCCTTGTCCAAATCTACACCAATCTTGCTAAATGATGCAACCAACTGTTGCCAACTATCTAGATTTAGAACTGGTGCTGGCTTTGGTTTCGCATTATTAGCAAATGGAGTACCATCCTTCTTCAGTCTGACTGGTTTAGCAGGTGGTACAGGTGGGTCTGGAAGTACCTGTCTTAGTTCATTGCTTATCTGAAATAGTTTCTTGTTTGTTTGGTTAAGACTTCTACGCCATAATTCCGTATCAAGTCTAAACCCCGCAAGTTCCATTTCAGCTACAGATTCTACCAGTCTGAACTCAAGTTCAGCCGTAGCATTCAATCTATATTGATTCAAATACATCTGTTGTTGACGTTTAATTTCAGGAAGAACCAACACATCGTTTGCCGCATATACCAATTGTTCTTCGGTAAAGTCGGCATCATAAGGATGGTTAGCAAATGTCATAACCGTCTCTTTATTCATCTTGATATTCAGATATTTAAGTGCCAGGTCTTCGAGAGAGTTACCACCCTTTGCCATTCCAGCATTTAGAACAGACTCAGCAATTTTGGTATCAAAGATATACCTTAAAGAGATATTTCTGAGCATATGAAGTAACTTATAGTCATAGTTTGCGTTCTGGACAATTTTTATCCAGCGACTACTTTCTATAATCTCCTTCACTAACTCTAGATTAACTTTTCTAGCATCAATAACATAAGCAACACCGCCTATGTTAAGCTGTAGTAACAGTAGCTTGACCGTTCCAGTAAGAACATCAAGACCACCACTATTTTCCGTATCAAGAGCGATGCACTTCTGCTTCGCCGCTTCCGTCATAATTAACGGAATCTCGGAGTCCTTGCAAACATACTCGTATGTTTTCTGCATTCCAACTTACTTCCTTACCGTCATGCATCGTATATGTTACAATGCAATCACCGTTCTTGTCTTGTACTGAGACACTATCATTGTATGTGCCACTATAGATTATCAGAGGGTTACTATTTGGTGCTACTGAAGGTTGGTATGGATATGGTATAGTGTTTGGAGTAGGGAACGGAATAGTTATTGGTTCACTCTGAATATTTGGTGGTGAAACAATCTTCCACTTCAACTCTCTAGTAACTTCTTCTAGTGCCTCTTCCCTCGTCTTACCCTGAGCCATTAAGGCTTCAAACAAACCCTGATATATTGGGTCTGAAAATATTCTTTCTTGGGTAAAGCATTGAAATCTAAACACGCACTTCGTGCATAGACAATCATTTTCCAGTGCTTTGTTCTTGTGTTTCTCCATTTAACATCTTCCTCACAGGTTCAACATCATCAAGTTCTTTGGGTAAAAGTCCTTTGTTGATTCTGTCCTCTGTCTCGATGTAAGCCAGAGCATTCCACGCAACTGCCGCTAGATGGTCTTCAACTCTACTGCCACCAAGAAATGCATATGCGTGCCTGATTGCCGAATCCAAATATCTACTTAGATTCTGACCCTTTTCCCAATTACGGTCACCATACTTCTTCGCACCATTCTCGTAGTGCTTTGCCAATCTCTTGAGTGCGTATGGTGGAATTAAATCGAATCTTCCCTTGCCAACGTTAGTGTCTCGCACACTACCAGTCTTAAATTCCTGACGAGAACCACTATCTTCTACTTTATCAAATTCTGCCATTGCCTCTCCTTTCCTTTTCTGTTTCTGTTATTGATTGAGCCAACTCATTCGCTATCTCATTCTCTTCTCTAGTCATCTGTCTGATTGAGACTTTGAATGGTAGTTCACTCAATCTATTCTTTACCTCATCCCGCAACAAACGTAGATGAGCAAAGTTGCATTTCCAGTTCTTAACTACGTGTCCATATACGAGTTGGCTATCAGTAACGATAACGCATTTTTCCCTACCCATCTTGAGGTATTCATTGCTAGTTTTAAGATAGGTAAGCCCCGCAATCACCGCTTCATATTCTGCTTCATTACTTGTAGCAGGAAGTGGTAATAACACTGAGTATTTGTAGATGCATTTGCCATCGTGTCTCACACACATGGCAATGCCAGCAAGACCTGGATTACCACACCTTACCGAACCATCTACAAAAACTTCATACATTATGGATTCTCTACTATGTTAGGTAACATCACTGATGTGATATGAATCAAAGGGTACTCAAGTTGAGCGATGATGATAACCAAAGATTGAACACCCCTTAGAGGCATATCATTAACCAGTACCTTTGTATTCTTGAAATCGCCATCGCTGACGACCATATATACGCCAGACAACACAATTCTTTTTACTGGTTTCCAATCACCTGAACCTGTCGCATTAACCATAGCAACGCATTGGGTATGGTCTACTTTTATAGTACAGTTGTCCCATTCCTCTATAAGAACATCATCATCCCAAATTTTAGTGTTTAGGAAACTGCCATCGCCCTCTATTCTATACATTAGATTTCAAACCTCACACCAGTAGGACTATCACCTGGACAATACTTCTCTGTTGGGAATGTGTATTCTCTAGTAAGATTGAAGTCAGTAACTCCATCTTTCTGAACGATAACAAGGTAACCATTAGTCTGTGGCTTACCATAAAATCCCACCACAGCATAATCAGGAACTTTGCAGAGACAACCACTTTCCATTATTTTCATATTGCCACTTCTGTAAGTAGCACCCATCATGTGAGTATGGGACTCAACTACCAAGTGGAAGTTACGCAAATCTAGAGTATCCTTCCATTCATTCAAGAAATTCCTAACATTGATAGCCGCTTTCAAATCAACAGTAGAGAAGAACTCTGCATGTGCAAACACCGCATCGTTAATCTGCAATACTGGTGACTCAGCAACAATCACGTTGGGGAATGGTCTAGCTAACAACTTCATAATACTACCCTTAACCAGCCACAATAGAGCGGGTGGGACACCCTTCATAAATGCTTTATCTATTCTCTTGTCGTGGTTACCTGATGTAACAATAGTCAATGGGAAGTTCTCGCTCAATGTTTCGAAGTATCTAACCGTATTATCTACCTCGACTTCGAAAGGAATGCTCAAGTTCTTATTGAACCGTGATATGGAATAACAATCCATTACCTCAGTTGTCACTACAATATCCGCAGATG
>Ga0209323_10000344_pt1 | contig 29756 bp, 21 predicted proteins | sample Rifsed19ft2_FD_184014 | JGI IMG/M metagenome (GOLD analysis project Ga0209323, IMG submission 184014) | Soil microbial communities from Rifle, Colorado, USA - sediment 19ft 2 (version 2) | ecosystem: Environmental > Terrestrial > Deep subsurface > Rock core/Sediment | place: Rifle, Colorado...
TGAGATGAGTCTGGTCGGTCCAAGACCCCTGATCATGGATGAGATGAGGTGTAACCCGAAGTGGCGTGATATTCGTCTGTCAGTCAAGCCCGGGATTACCGGACTCTGGCAAGTTCACGGGAGGAGTGGCGCCCCCTTTTATTCCTGGCTCATAAATGACATACGGTATGTGAAAGACCGCTCTATTACTTTTGACTTCTGGATCTTGTTAAGAACATTGAGGTTTGTTCTGAAACAGACAGGGGCCTTTTAAATAATTGAGATATATGACAGTTTATAGATTCAGGCTTTTAAAAAACCTTTTCATCATCTTCTTATTAATCTGTGTGAGTGGCTGTGCGGCAACCGTAAAGAATGCCCAGAAGACAGAAAATATCCATGAGATTCCAGGTGGACCTTCGGAAGGTTTACAAGGAACAGAAGATGCGGAAATCCCGATAACTAAGCCACGTTTCATTATAGTCCCCGGGGATGAGCTCTCAATCTCCGTCTACCGTAATGAAGAGTTAAACAGACGTATCCTAATCCCGCCGGATGGACTGATATTCTTCCCCCTGGTTGGCGAGATTGATGTAGTCAATATGAGCCCTGGTCAAATACGAAAGATCATCACTGATGGCCTGTCAGAGTATATAGTAGATCCCCAGGTCAGCGTTGATCCGGTAGTGATACGAAGTCAGAAGATATTTGTCCTGGGGGAGGTGAACAGACCGGGGGTTTTTTTCATTGAAGGACAGATGGCTCTCATAGAGGCATTATCAAAAGCAGGAGGATTTACGAAAGATGCCAAATCAGACAAGGTATTGTTGATCCGTGGTGATATGGCAGCCCCTGAGCTTCAGACTTTTGATGTGAAAAGCACCCTTAAAAGAGGTGATCTTACCCAGAACTTGTATCTTCAAAGGGGGGATATCCTGTATGTCCCGCCCACTTATGTATCCAATGTGGACCGGTTTTTCAAACACCTTGAAAGCATCATAAGACCGGTTGTCTTGTTGGAGCAGGGAATCGTTCTATACCCCCGTGTGGAAGATGCCATCAAGGGAGAAAGTCAGGAGAACGGACCACCTCCGTTAGTCATTACCCCTCCTTAATATCACTTTTTACAGAACAAGAGAATAGCTGATGTACATCCTTGGAATTAACAACATGCATGACGCCTCGGCGGCCCTGACCTGTGATGGTAAGATCATCGCAGCAGCAGAAGAAGAGCGGTTTACGAGGAAGAAGCATATGGTGGGATTTCCCTATCATGCCATAAATTATTGCCTTTCTGAAGCCGGTATAACCATCCGTGACGTGGATCTCGTTGCCGTATCATGGAGGCCCTGGGTGTTAAGGACGCGTATCCTCCAGGCGGTCAAACCACTGCTATTTTCCGGGAAGGTGTTCATGGCCAAGACGAGTCGTGGTATGGGACAGATGAAAAAAGAATGGCTCGAACTCTTTACAATGAGGAGGTTGATAGAAAGACACTTTGGAAATGGGAAGTTCAGGGTAAGGTATATAGACCACCACCTCTGCCACGCTGCCAGCGCCTTCTTTGTGTCTCCATTTGACAATGCCTCCATACTTACGGTAGATGGGGCAGGAGAAGAGGATACTACCGTCTTCTGGAAAGGGGAGGGGACTAAACTGACAAGAATAAAGGCTATAAAACTCCCACATTCACTGGGGCAGTTTTATGCAGCTATTACCTCCTTTCTTGGCTTCAAGCCTCAGGCGGATGAGTATAAGGTGATGGGTCTCGCCTCTTACGGAAAGCCTGCATTTGATGATTACTTCCGCAGAGAGGTCTTGACTTTAAAAAGGGATGGGGAGTTCCACCTGAATCCACACTTCATTGATTATCATCTTGCCCGGCAGGGTATCTTTCTGCCGTCTACCATAGATGTCCTGGGTGAACCAAGACGACAGGGGGACGAGGTCACATCCATTCACCAGGATATCGCATCGAGCGCACAAAAACTGGTAGAAGAGGCCATCTTTCATTCTTTGAACTACCTGCATAAAGGCGCTAATAATACAGACAACCTCTGCATGGCAGGAGGGGTGGCATTTAACTGTGTTGCCAATGGGAAGATATTTGAGAGTACAGGTTTCCAAAACCTGTTTATTCAGCCGGCGGCAGGAGACGCAGGTGCGTCCCTTGGCGCGGCATTGTACCTTTATCATTCTCATAGCGACAAACCCAGGGAATACATGATGAATAATGCCTATTTGGGCCCCGGATATTCAAACAGGCAGTGCGAAGAGACGCTAAACTCGTACGGCCTGTCTTATAAGGAGCTGTCTGAGAAAGAATTATGTGCGAGGGTGGCAAGAGAGATCTCTGACGGTAAATTAGTCTGCTGGTTTCAGGGCCGGATGGAGTGGGGACCGAGGGCCCTTGGGAATAGAAGTCTCCTTGCCGACCCCAGAAGAAAGGACATCAAAGATGTCATCAACCTCAAGGTGAAGCAACGGGAGGCATTCAGGCCCTTTGCCCCCTCCCTCCTTGAGGAGAGGAGTCATAAATATTTCTATAATGGGGTCCCGTCACCCTTCATGCTCTACGCCTTCAATGTAAGACATGATAAGAAAGACGAAATACCTGCTGTTGTTCATGTGGACGGTACAGCAAGGCCTCAGACCGTTAATAAGGAGGCAAATCCGCTATACTGGAATCTGATCAAAGAGTTTGAGACGATAACGGGTGTACCGGTACTCCTGAATACCTCATTCAACGTTCAGGAGCCGATCGTCTGCTCCCCAGAGGATGCAATTAAATGTTTTATGAGGACGGATGTGGATTACCTGGTTTTGAACAACCTTCTTGTTTCCCGCAGGTGAAGATACTTCACATCAACGATAATTACGTCAACCTGGGAGGCGCCGAGAAATATCTGCGGGAAACCTGTATAGCACTGGAGGAACGGGGACATGAGATCGTCATTATCACCTCTCAGAATAACAAACCTCAGGGTATTCCCCATAAGAAAGTATATCAACTTCAAGTCTCATCAGGTCTTCGAAGCGGTCTTAGAATGAAAACTGACATTAAGAGTGTAGTCGAACATGAGAATCCGGATGTAATCCATCTGCATAATGTCCGTTATTTCCTGAGTCCTTTGATCATAAATTTGCTATACAAGCTCAAGCCTGTTGTAAAATTCTGTCATGATACCAGGTTATTCTGTTTGAACAATGGGAAAAAGGTTTTGCCGACAGATGAGATTTGTCAGCTGCCCATGGGTGCCCTTTGCTTTATCAAAAGATGTTGTTCCCGCAATAATGAGGATGGTATCAACCTGGACTTAAGGAGCAATCTCATAAAGATATGGGAACTGAGGATGACAAGGCGCCTGGATAAAATTATTGTGAGCAGCCGGTATATGTATGATGAGCTATTAAGGAATGGCTTTTCGAGGGAAAAGGTTGTTGTTAATCCATTGTATACGGAAAGGTCCAATTCTTCTTTCTCATCCAGTAGACCTTCCGGTGAAAAGATGATCCTGTGGGTAGGGCGCTTCAACCACCCCCTGGCAATCAGACAAAAGGGCTTTACACAATTGATTCAGTCTTTAATGCTCATGAAGGAAAAGGGATGGAGATTAACTGTAGTGGGGGGTGGAGAACATCTGGATGAAGTGAAAAAGCAGGTATCAGACTCGAAATTGGAAGACAGGATAGATTTTGTGGGAAGCGTGTTGCCCGGAGATCTGGACACTTATTATCAAAATAGCACCTTTGTAGTCATGACCTCAATGTATCCTGAGTCCTTCGGCTTTGTAGGGGTCGAGGCAATGGCCTTTGGCAAACCGGTAGTGGCCTTTGATGTTGGCGGGGTAAGGGAATGGCTGATGCAGGAAGAGACGGGGTTTTTGGTCGAGAGAGGAAATGTAAAGGAACTGGCAAGACGGATGGATCAACTCCTTGGGAACGCCCCATTGGCCAGGACCTTTGGCATAAGAGGCAGAGATATGGTCGAAAAAAAATTTAGACAAAAAAAACACATGGAAAATCTGATCAACATATATCAGGACGTAATAGAGAACCGAAGAAGGAAAGTAGCATAAGGATAAAATGAAAATCACCTTTATCCTCCCCGTCTACTGGCCTGCGATCGGCGGATGCGAAATCCACACCCATGAGCTGGTGAAGAGGCTGTCAGACTGGAATGATGTCCGAGTCATCACACGGATTATCAGACAGGAGGATAAACCTAAGAATGGCCTATGGTATGGAACCCTTGTCAGTTCCGTGCCCAGGGGGAAAGAATACCTTGATAACAAAGCTGAGGTAATTCCTCTGCATCTTGGGTTTTTAGAAAGAAAATTTCTATATCCATTTGTCAGGGGTTACCGGAAGATGGAAGGGGTTTCAACAGAGGTTATAAGCCATACCTTTCAGCGAAAGATTTTCAGATTAATAAACAATTCAGATCTTATTCACTGTGTTCATAACGGGGCTTCGTATTATGGATATACGTCATTGAAATGTGCCAGAAAACTTGGAGTTCCATTTGTATTTACCCCTCTGCTTCAGATCCATCAAGGATTGAATGAAAAATTGATTGCTGAAGAAAGGCATGGAAAATCAGGTATACGCTCACAAGACATGCATAATTTAAGACTTCACCTATCCCCGATGGGGTATCACGATAAATATTGGTTAAATGTATGCAAAGAGGCAGATGCTTTAATTGCCATGACTGCCTTTGAGAAGGAATTCTTATCTGGAAAAGGGATTGATCATAACAAGATTCATGAAGTGGGTGTAGGGCCTGTACTTTCTGATGATTATAACCAGGACGAGTTCCGCAATAGATATGGAATCGGCAATAGTCGTATGGTTTTGTTCCTCGGTAGAAAACATGAGTCCAAGGGAATCGAAGAATTATTAAGGGCAGCCGGACATGTCTGGAAGACTCATCCCCAGACCTATTTCTGCTTTGTAGGTCCCAAGGAAGGAAAAGCCCCCACAATCTTCAAGAAATACAATGACAAACGAATTATAGAAATTGATAAGGTTGACTTACAAGAGAAGACCAGTGCATTAGCTGCCTGTGATGTATTCTGTATGCCATCTTTTTACGAGGCATTGGGCGGTGTTTTTCTGGAGGCATGGATGTTTGAAAAACCGGTTATTGCCGGCAATACACCCCCATTGGCTGAATTGCTCGGTCATGGCAAGGGAGGGTTTACTGTCGAACTGGAGCCTGAGACCATCGCTGAAAAGATAGTACAATTGCTCGATAGTAAAGACCTGTGTAAGAGTATGGGAAAGTGGGGGAAGAAGAGGGTGCTTTCTAATTACTCATGGGAGTTGATTGCCGGCAAGATAGAAAATATATATCAATCAGTTCTTACGATCAATGAGAATAAAAAATGCCTAAAGTCTGCATCATTATAGTGAACTGGAATGGGAAAGATATTGTAAGCAAGACATTAGAGTCAGTAATGCAACTTACTTATAAAGACTTTGATGTCGTTGTGGTAGATAATGCCAGCAGTGATGGTTCTGTCGAGTTTATAAAGAATAGATTTTCAGAAGTAAAAGTGATTATGAACAAAAAAAACCTTGGTGGTACAGGTGGATTTAACACAGGGATACGCCATGCGCTCAAAAAAAAATATCCATATATCTGGCTCCTGGATAATGATGTCATCGTTGATAGAGATTCATTACTATCACTGGTTGAGGTGATGGAAAAAGATAGTGGCATAGGGATTGCCGGTTCTAAAATCCTCCAGATGGAAAATCCGGACATCATCTGGGAAGTTGGTGTGAAGATGGACTGGAATAAAGTAGGCAGAGTCCTCATAAATCATAACATGAAAGATACCACTGACGATCATCGTGTCTATGAGGTTGATCATGTTGCAGCCTGTTCGTTGCTTGTCCGGACAAGTAGTATTAATAAAGTAGGATTGATGGATGAAAATTACTTCTGGTGTTTTGATGACGTAGACTGGTGTTTATCTTTTAAAAAAGGTGGGTTTAAAGTAGTGGCAGTCTCTGATTCAAAAATATGGCATCCGAACTTTGAAGAAAAATCAAAGGGTAAGATATCTAAAAGAAATTACTTTTCAACAAGAAACTGGCTATACTTGATTCAAAAGCATACGAATGGTTTTCAAAAAATGAGATGTATACGAAAGACACTTGCAAGAGAATTCAGTGCAATGTTTATATATAAACTTAATGATAACGAGTACGCATACAGAATATTCAGCATGGCAGTTAAGGACTTCTTTTTTGCAAAATTAGGAGGTGTAACAGGAGATTTTGATAAAGCTGCACCTGAATTAAAATCAGAATTGAAATCAATGGGGAAAATAATCGACATTAAAAAGCTTAATCCCAGGAAAATCTTGATTTATCCCTCTACTTCAATATCTGATGCAAGGAAGGTTGTTAATGCGATCAGAAACATCTTACCAGATGCTGAAATTCATTTCTTAATCGAAGAGAATAGAAAATTCGGCCTGACGGATTTGGGGATTAATACCTTTATTCCCTATAAAGGCCCCACGAGGTTATATTTCTTGGAGTTGTTAAAATTAAGAAGAAATAGTTATGATCTCGGGATTATGCCGTACAAGACCTTTTCAGATATTGATATTATGAAACGGATTCTGAGATATGAAGATGATCAATTCTATGAGATTGAAAGAAATAATATGGTTCTTCAGATAACGAAAATGCTGTTATCCACTGTAGTGGGTGAACTTTTAGGTACGATACTTCTTCCATTTTGGTGGACACGTAAATTCGCCCATAGCGAATATCTTGTAAAGTGATTGATAAAGATTTCTATTGGAGGCTTAGAGAATTTTCAGATGAGTTTATAAAGCCACAATTGTTAAAAGTTAAGATGGACATGGAGTCTATCTGTTCTTGTAGGGAAGTTCTAGAGCGTATACTTAAAGGAACGAAAGAGGATACGGTGTTGCTCGATGTGGGTTCTGGAAATAGAAGATTAGAACGTGAGCTAAGGAAGGCAGGATATCGTGGGGCATATAAGGATTGCGATACAGAGACAAGGCATGGGCATGATTTTCAAAATATTGTGGATGTAATTGGGAAGTTTGATATTATTACAATGTTTGATCTCATTGAACATATCAGTTTTGCGGAGGCATATAGTCTCTTTAAGCCGTCTTTATCATTACTAAAGCCTAATGGAAGAATTATTATTTCAACTCCAAATGCAGCCCATATTAACTGCATTTGGAAGACAGATATGACCCATGTCCAACAGTATCCTTACCCACAACTATGTGGGCTATTAAGAATGTCTGGTTTTAAAGGAGCTATTGAGGTATATCGAATACATATGATGCCGGACAGGGGATACATAAAGAATTTTATCTTTGACACTATTCTTGTCCCTACGCATCGGGTTTTTACCAAATTCCTGGATGTAGACTTTGCCCAGGAAATTTTGGTGATAGCACGGAAGGGAGATTGAGAATGAAGAAGGTCGTCATCCTGGGCGCCGGTCCGACCGGCCTTGGCGCTGCTTATCAACTACAGAACCTCGGTTATGAAAACTGGGCCCTGTATGAAAAAAATAATTTCATCGGGGGCCTGTCAGCCAGTTTTAAGGATACGAAGGGTTTTACCTGGGATGTAGGCGGGCATATTATCTTCTCAAAAAATGCATATTTCAATAAATTGGTCAATGAGCTCCTGGGTGATGATTGCCTCTTCCATGAAAGGGAGAGCTGGATATGGCTGAGGGATACCTTTATTAGATACCCTTTTCAAAATAACTTCCATTTCCTCCCCGGTGATATTGTACTGGAGTGTGTTTCAGGACTTCTGAAAAATTTGGGACATGAGAATTCTTATCGAAACTTTGAAGAATGGATGTGCCACTATTTTGGAGAGGGTATTGCAAAGTACTTCATGATTCCGTACAACGAAAAGGTATGGGCCTCCCCCTTAAAAATGATGGATTATAACTGGATAGGAGATAGGGTAAGCGTTATAGATATTCATAAGATACTCAGGAATATTATCTATCAAAGCGATGATAGTGACTGGGGGCCGAATAACACCTTTCGATATCCTCTCCATGGCGGGACAGGCGGATTATTTGATCAGTTCATGCCTTACATCAAGGATCACCTCTACATGGAAAAGGATGCCGTCAAAGTTGATCCTGTAAAGAAAGTTGTCTATTTCCGTGATGGAGAGAAGGTCTCGTATGATATCCTTATCTCGACGATCCCACTGAATGAGCTGATGAATTCCCTTACGGTTAAACCGGAACATATTGCGGATGTTACTGAAAGATTATTATGGGCAGGCGGTCTTATTGTGGGGATAGGGGTTAACAAACCCTGTCCAAGTAAAAAGAACTGGATGTACTTCCCACAGGACGATAGTCCATTTTACCGGGTAACTTACCTGTCAAACTATTCCCCTAACCTGACCCCGGAAGGGGACTATTACTCCTTACTGGCAGAAACCTCCTATTCAAGTTTCAGGGCAGTATCCAGGGAAAACATAATTGAGGACACGATCCAGGGGCTTATCAATTCAGGGCTTCTAAAGGAGGGGGATCGAAGACAAATAGTGTCTACTTATCTTATTGATACAAAATATTCTTACCCTGTCCCATTTCTCGACCGGGATAATAGCTTGAGGATGATGCAAAGATATCTGATGGATCATGACATATATTCGAGAGGCCGTTTTGGAGGCTGGAAATACGAAGTAGGCAATATGGATCATTCTGTCATGCAGGGGATAGAGGCAGTTGACAGAATCCTTTTAGGAAAAGAAGAAGAGGTTTACAAGGTTTAAGTTGAGGATAGGCATCCCTATATTTGATCTGGTCAGCACAAAGCAGTTAAGTGGCGTAGAAAAATATATTTATAATCTACTCACCCATATGATTATGTTGAATAGCGGCAATGACTTCTTTGTTTATCACCGGTTTCATCAGGAATCCGGTCAGTTTGGTGAATTTAAAACGAGAAGGGTTATTCAAAGACTCCTCCCCAGACAGATGAGGTCTATGGCCTTTAGGATGGACAGGATCAATATTTTGCATCTGCCGGTCTATTTTGACAATATTCCATATTTGAAAAATGGTAGAAATATCCTTACAGTCCATGACCTGGTTCCCCTGTTCGATCCTGACATATCCATGAATGGACTGCCCGAATATTTCGATAGATTAAAGAATGAAATCAACAACATTGATATGTTTATCGCTGTTTCTGAGAACACCAGGAGAGATATTATAAGGCTTCTTGGCGTGCCGGAGAATAAAACAAGGGTGGTTTATGAGGCAGCAGATAGAAGATATAAGCCGGTAAAGGATACTTCTAAGATAAAGAAACAATATGGCCTGAATAACTTTATACTCTTTGTGGGGACGCTTGAACCAAGGAAAAATATCCGGAACCTGATCATGGCCTTTTCTAAATTAGACAGGAAGAATTATCAGCTGGTAGTAGCCGGTAAAAAGGGGTGGAAGTATGAAGAGATTTTCCAAATAGTAGAGAGCCAGGGTCTTAAAGAGAAGATAAAATTCCTTGATTATGTCCCTGATGGGGAACTCCCGGAGTTATACAGCGCTGCCGATCTATTTGTCTACCCCTCTTTCTACGAAGGATTTGGCCTCCCGCCGCTTGAGGCCATGGCGTGCGGCACCCCTGTTATTGTCTCTAACAGATCAAGTCTTCCGGAGGTAGTGGGAGATGCCGGCCTAATGGTTGATCCTGACGACGTTGAGGATATTGCCCGGGCAATGGAGAAAATTCTCGCACAACCTTCTTTGCGAAGAGAGTTGTCAAAGAAGGGATTACGGCAGGCTAAAAGGTTTAGTTGGAAAAGATGTGCCAGAGAGACCATAGCTGTATATAAAGAAGTATATTCACAAAATTAATCGTGAAGAGATAATCATGCTAAAGGGAGAAGATATTATCTGCGTATCCTGGCTTTATTGGGATGAGATACCCTTGGTCATGCATCACATGATGACCCGTCTCTCGGCACAAAACCGTATCCTCTGGGTAGACCCCCCCTTTCCTCTTACATTATTTTTATCCCATCCGGAATTAGCAGGGATTCATAAAGAAAAGCTTAAGAAATGGTGGCGCGGACCTAATAAGGTCATGAATAATTTTTGGGTATATTATCCACCCCCGTTGCCTGTATTCTATGGCCGCATGAAATTCTTTGACAGGATAAATCAATTTTACTTATCCAGGATCATCAAGAGACTCGCAGTGAAATTAGAATTTAAAAACCCCATCCTCTGGCTGTACCATCCTTACGCCATATTGCCAAATGGGGAATTTAATGAAAAATTAGTCTGTTACGATTGTAATGATGACATGGGGGCCTTTTTCTATAGATTGTCCTATCAGAGACAGCGACTTATTGATCTGGAGACAGAATTAATCAAGAAGGCACACATTGTATTTACGACATCGAAAAATCTGTATCAGTCAAAAAAGATATTTAATCCAAATACTAATTATTTCCCATCAGGCGCGGATATTTCCGTCTTTTCTCAGGCGTTATTACCCACAACTGAAATTTCTGATGATATGATAAATATTCAAAAACCCATTGTTGGATTTACAGGGGGGATAGCTAACGATAAAATGAATTGGGAATGGATTGAAAAGGCGGCTCATGCTCATCCGGAGTGGTCCTTTGTTTTTATCGGCCCTCTTCAGGAAAAGCTCTCATCGAGACTGAAATGCCTCCCTAATTTGTATTTCCTGGGAAAAAGACCCATGGAAGAACTCCCCAAATATATAAAGGCCTTTGATGTATGCATAATTCCTTACAAAGAAAGTGATTTCATGAAGAACTCCTTTCCAACCAAGACCTTTGAGTATCTTGCCGGAGGAAAACCGGTTGTAACCTCTGACATCCCGGCGCTCAGGGAATTTGAACCTCTTGTTCAATTATGCAAGAATTCAGAAGAGTTTATAGTAAGTATAGAGCGTTCTATTAAAGAATCCGGTGATATTGAGCTCCAGAAAAAGCGTTATCATGTTGCCAGTGATCATACCTGGGATGCGCGTGTGGAAAAGACTTCGTCAGCAATAATTAAGATGATAGATAATAAAATTGAGCAAAAGTCCGACAAACGGCTTATGATCGAAGAAGTGATTTAATGGCCTCCAGGACCTCTTCAACAGTAATCAATCTCAGGCAGCGTATATCAGAGGCACAATTAAAATCAGGTATTGGTTGATGGATAAAACAAGGGGAGCATTCCAGCTCTTTCCATATCGGGATACAATAGTCAACGGGGTGGATGACTTGCCTTGGGGATGTGGACCCAAAGATTCCGATAGAGGGTTTTTGCAAGGCGATGGCAACATGCAGAAGCCCAGAGTCATTACTGATGAATAGATTGGAGGTCTCAATCAAGGCCGCGGCCTGTCCAATATTGGTTTTACCTACTGCGTTGATTACATTGGGGTTCTTTGAATGTATCAAATAATCTGATAGTCTCCCACTTGATAACGAATCTCCCAATACAATAATTTTAACCTTATAGAGACGGAATATTTCATTAATAAGTTTCATATATCTATCTTCAGGCCATGCACGGTAATCGACCAGAGAACGATGGTGCATCGGGGATTTGTAATCCCGATCCGCTATAGTGATCGGTGCGATGGCTAATAATAAATCGTTTTTTGAGACATTGTGATGTTGCAGAAAGGATTGGGCGAAAGAAAGGTCTTCCTCAGGAACTTTGAACCAGATTTTGCCATCTATAGAATTATTTCTAACACCTGTTTTTGAAAGCAGTTCAAGATGTTGCAATAAGAGTGGCGTGTCTTCCTTAATGTCCATCTTTGACGAGTAAAGGAATCCGGAACCTCTATAGTTATAACCGATACGGTAGGGGGCTCCGGTTAAAAAAGAGATGATTGAAAATTCAATCATCCCAAGCCCATAGTTGGGGCTAAAAACAAGATCAAATGAACTTTTCCTCAACCGTAGGGCTAAGTGTAGCTTACTCATCATGGTTTTATCCCGTTTGGAAGGTTCGAGGATGATATTTTCCGAGATAATCTCTGAAGAATCAGGCAGAAAGCGGAGTATCTTGTCTCCATATTGGGTAAGTGTCGTGATCGAGGCATCTGGAAATTCCCTGCGTAATAACAGCAGACAGGGAAATAACCTGATGACATCTCCGATACCACCAATTTGTATCACTAATATCCTGGATATTTTTTTATTTTTTGGAATGTCCCGTTCGGTAATAGGACATAGAATCCTTCCTGCCAGACAAAATAATCTAAAGAGAGGATATTTGAAATATCTTTTTATAAAGAAATCAATTGAGGATAATTTCTCTGTCATTGGGTCTGATTATAATTTTCAATTATGTTATAAACCTGACATAATGTTATCAGATAAAATAGAATGATAAAAGAGCGGTAATTATATGTTTTTCCTTGTATCGGAATCCATCATACTATCCATCACCTTATATCTATGGTTCTTAGCCATAATAAGCCTGTTTTCATTCAGACGCAACACAAGTGATTCTGAGGATTCTGAGGAATTGAAGAAGTTCCTGATTATAATCCCTGCCCATAATGAATCTTTGGTCATTGAAAAGGCGATAAGAAGCATCAACCAGGTGAAATATTCTAAAGATTTATATGATTTTGTGGTTATCGCTGATAATTGCCAGGATGATACTATTGATAGGGTATTGAAAGATGAGAGGGCAATATGTTTGATACGGGAAGATAATAAGAATATGGGAAAAGGATATGCCCTGAGATGGGCATTCCAGGAGATTAAAAAGTGGAATAGGTCTTATGATGCCTTTGTTATCATGGATGCTGATTCACAAATTGACCCCGATTTTCTTGCGGTGATGAATCGAAAATTATCTGAAGGAAATAAGGTATTACAGGGGATGGTGCAGGTCATTAATCCTGAGAGGTCGCCGGTTGCCAGTCTTATATTCCTGGGTTGGAGCTTAAACCAGAGATTAAGGCATATGGGAACGAGCAGGTTAGGATACTTCGGTTTTTTATTGGGTAATGGGATATGTATCAGAACTGAAATCATAGATAGACATGGGTGGAATGCCACTTCAATCCTGGAGGATGTTGAATATGGGGTAATGATGAGACTGGCAGGACTTAAGATTGGCTTTATCCCGGATGCAAAGATCTATGCGCAAAATCCCAGCAGTTTCAGATATGCAGAATCCCAGAGAATCAGATGGGATCAGGGAAGATTCTTGATTATGAAGAAATATGTACCCGAGTTATTAAAAGGTTCGATCATTAGACGGGATTTCAGCTTATTATTCAGTGCCCTGGAATTATTAATACCACCCTATACCCTCTTGGTTTCTTTTATCTCGATTCTATTTTTTATATATCTCCTGACATCATACAGGGGGGCAGATCTGAATCTATTTCTGTGGATATCGATCTTTTCAGTCTTATCATGCTATTCAATCACAGGTCTTATTGTATCAAAGGCAAATCTTAAGGTGTGGATGTCAATCCTGTATGTTCCTGTCTTTATGATATGGAGGATGCTTATAAATATCAAGGGATGTTTCCATAGAGGAAGCCTGAAATGGATTAGGACTGAAAGGGAAAATTTACAATGAGAGACCTTAATCCGATAGTGAGTGTTATCATAGTCCATTATAATAACATCGAATACCTGCTTAACTGTGTTCAGTCAATAGGAAAATCAACTTTTTCAAACATAGAACTGATCATTGTAGACAATGGAGCTCAGAAAATATCTCCATCGGATCTGCCACAGGTCAATTTGGAGCTCATCTATATTCATAGTCCGAGAAATTTAGGATTTGGTGACGGATGTAATCAGGGAATCCACATGGCCAGGGGAGAGTTTGTTTTTCTACTCAATAATGATATTGAGATTGACCCGGACTGTATTTCTGTGCTCGTTAGAATATCAGAGCAAGACCCTTCCATTGCTATTGTCCAGCCCAAAATGCTGGACTTGAAAGATAAGAGGTGTTTTCACAGCAGCGGAGCAGGTGGAATGCTTGATATCTTTGGGTATCCTTTTGCACGAGGAAGGATTCTTGATACAGTGGAGCAAGATGAAGGTCAGTATGACGATGTACGTGAAATCTTCTGGGCCAGTGGCGCAGCCCTTTTTATAAGAAAGAAGGTATTGGAAGATACCGGATATTTTGATTCTCTTTTTTTTATGTATATGGAAGAGATAGACTTGATATGGCGCATTCACTTGCTCGGGACTTACAAGGTCGTTTATCTGCCTGCGGCGAAGATTTATCATTTTGGAGGGCCAAATCTGGGGAAAGAAGATTTGCTACGAATGTATTATGTTCATAGAAATAGTCTAATTATGTTAATAAAAAATTATTCATGGTCAACTCTTTTATTAGTATTGCCCGTAAGACTTATCCTGGAGATTGGGACTGTTCTTGGCTATTTCTTGATCACCAAATGGAAAAGATGCGCAGCCGTGTCAATGGCCTTTGGGTATATTATCAGCCACCTACCTTTTATTATGACAAGAAGGCGACAGGTTCAGGCAATTCGAAGGATAAAGGATAAATATATCTTCAACAGAATGTACAAGGGGTCCATCGTACTCATGTACTTATTAGGATATCGAAAAGCTTCATCATTGACTTTTAGATAACAATGAGACATAAACGAAAATATATCTTACAGCCTAAAATTCTTGTAATTACCGGAATTGCCTTCATCTTATTCTTATTTACGAGTGAGATCAGTCTTCCGAAAGAATCGAGCTTCAGCACTGGTCAGGATAAAGAAATCGAAATCTCTGTTGATGCAAGTAAGAAGGCGGGTCCACTGCCTGATATTTTCAGGACAGGGGTATTCATTGCCCATGCCCCCGAGTTCCCCCCTGATACACCAATTGGCAGACGCTTCTGGAACGATCAAAAACCTGGGGCAATTGAAATACAAAAACCCTTTTTGAGTCCGCAGCTGTTTCCTCCTGGAAGTACATTGGAAGGTTATACTCAAAGATTGTCAGAATCAGATACTATGAAATGGGCTAAGGAGATCCATAAAAATAGAGGAGAAGTCATCTTTAACCTTATGGGAATGCCCCATTATCTGAGAACCATAAAACATGATAGTCATAGTAAGCCAAAGGATTACGAACAATGGGCAAAACTGGTTCAGGCTACAGTAGACTACGTGAATAACAAGCTGAGAATAAATGCAAGATATATGGTGTGGGATGAACCAGAACTGTTTTACGGGGGAGCTGAGGAAGATTATCTGACACTCTACAAATATTCCGTCATTGGTGCGAAACGTGCAGATAAAAATGCAAGGATAGGGGGACCGGCATCATCAGCGGTCAATGCGACATTTAAAGGCAAAAAGACGCCGCTTATCTATAAACTTATTCGATTCTGCGGTAAAACCGCACTGCCGGATATGGATCTTGATAAATTGCCCATCGATTTTATAGCCTGGCACCATTTTGATTCCATGGCTGCTGCCAGATTAAGCAAGGATGTATCCTTGGTGCAAGGATGGTTAAAAGAGTATGGATATCCTGCTGATCTGACACTGATCATCGGGAGCTGGAATAGCTGGTTAGAATTTCCAAACTCAGGAAGTAAAGAACGCGACACCGAATATCTATCTGCATATATTTTACCTGCTCTTTTAGCTATGGATAGCGCAGGAATCAAAAGGCACACCTTTTTCAGTCTGTTTGAAGACTGGCAGATAAGGGAAGGAGAATCTATATATGGACAGCAGATTCTTAAAAAAAACATAGATATCCGATCAGAGTTCTTCGGCGGTTTTGGTGTCGTAACTAAAGAGTACATTATAAAACCTGCATACAATGCATTTAAGGCATTAAGTATGCTTGAGGGAGAACGTCTTGTTACACATTCTTCGGATCCCTTTATCGCTGTGCTTGCCACTCAGGAGGCAGATAGAACATCGGTATTCTTTTCCAATTTTATACCGGACGCTAAAATGACCATGAGGCTGGCAGGTAATTTTCTTAAAGATAAAGGCTACAGGAAAGATGACATCGAGTTATACGGGCTATCTAAAAAAAAAATAGAGGATATAATCAGCGGGAAGATTTCCATGGATCACGTAAAAGTACCTATGGAAGTAAAAAAAGACCTGAGAGAAGCCAAAGCCCTCATCGAGGGATCACATAAAAGACAGCGTGAAGATGTCAGCATGAAAATCAAGTTCGACAATCTTCCATTTAAAGGGGATGTCAAATATGAGCATTATCTGATAGATGCCAATCATAGTAACAGCTTCGCGCTAAAGGTCAAAATTGAAGAAGCTGTTAAAGAGATAAAAAAAAAGGCAGACCAAGAGGCATACCGATATTTATCAAAGACATGGGACAGAAAAGAGGTCCAGAAAATAGAGAGGCTGAGGGATAAAGGAGCTAATCCAGGAGAGATCCTTGCAAACGTTCCTTATAATCAAAGAAAAGAGTTGAAAGAGGCCATTGATGTCCGGGAACAATACTTTCTTCAGAAAGCAGATGAGATTAACACCTGGAATGGAGTGAAGCTGCAAAAAGTTGAGGAAAAGATAATTCATACCACAGGATCTTACGAAGAGACGAAGATTATTCAACCGTATTCAGTTAGCTTAATCGTCCTCAGCAAGGTCAAATAAGGCCTGTCTATTCTTATGAATAAAAGTGAATATATGGAAAGAAGAGAAATAATTTTTATCAGTTTTTTGATTGTTAGTTTTCAGATGATCGGAATATTTCCCGGAAGACTCGATATAAGCGATCTTTTTTTTGTTACGATTGTACCCCTTTGGCTGATCCTTATTTTTACCAGAAAGAATTATCAGATTGTTGGCAGCTCATTAAATTATCTTAATCTGGCCCTCCTGTCTATTGGGATTCTATCTGTCATCAATGGTGGATTAGCGTCTATAAATACGATGCTTTCTCTTATCAAGGCGATGCTTTTCTCCTTTCTAATCATTGATATTGTCAGAAGAAAAGAGTGTGTTGTCTATTTTATGAAGACACTGATTGTCGTAACGACATTTTCTGCCATCGTGGGCATCTTACAGGAGATAATATTCTTGAAAACTGGTGTCATCTTTGCTGCATATGATAAGAGAAATATCGGCTTGATACTTGAGCAGACGTCCATGGGAACATTCCTGAGAGTGCCTGCATTTACGAAGATGCATTTGTTCCTGGCAAATTATCTTGTTTTAAGTCTCCTGATTGTTTTCAATGCCTTTTTGTATCTATGGAATTCTTTGAAAGGAAAAGATAAGAAATGGCTCACCATTTCCATGGTTATTACAGGCATAGCACTGATACTAACTTTTTCAAAGACAAATTTTATTGGATTGGGTGTCGGAATACTGTTCTCTGTGTTGATAAAGTGGCCTCCTTACTTCATACATATATCTTTATTATTGCTCCTTTTCATGGTATTTGCCTATTTGGGTGGATTTGTCCATATCTTTTATGAATCGATTATTTCTGAAATGCAATTATTAGGAGACACAGGTCTTCGATTAGAATTAATGAGGGGGGGTATAGAAGGTTTTTTCAATAAATATCCATTTATAGGCGCCGGCCTTGGGCAAGGTAAAAAATACACTCAGGATGCCATCGGATGGGGGGCCCATAATGCTTTTGTCCTTGCAGCCGATGATGTAGGCATTTTCGGCTTGCTGATCTTTTGCTCTATCTTTTTATATGGGGCGTTAAGGTTGATTTTTGCCATATTTATTGCAAGAGATCCGGAAGAAAAAGCCATTCTTAAGACGCTCCTTGTAGGGCTCATTGCTTTATTAATCAATATTCAGTTTCAACCCGACTTTCTATCATACTACAACTGGATATATATAGGCTTCGTCGAAAGCGCTGTCATTGTCATTCGAAAAAGATCCAAAATGTTTCAGCAAGAAAGCATGGCCATGGTGAGTTAATTTGATTAGGATCGGATTTGAGATATTGCGGTATTTAATTGACTTAGTTATACTGTTTTACTAAATTACTGGAGAAATTGCTTAATAAAACGACATGAAAGATCCAACCCTGATAGATTACTGGTTTATTCTTTATAAAAGAAAAAAGGCCATTTATTTAATAATCATGCTATCGATCATATCGGCTGCAGTTATCAGCAGTATACTGCCAAAAACCTATGAGGCAAAAAGTGTTTTCTTCATACCTCAACAGGAAAACAATCTCTCTTTTTATAGAGACAATAATGGAGCGACCCGCAATATGTTAAAGCCTCAGGTCCAACAAGAGGTCCATGCCCCCTATTTGGGGTTCTTGCAAAGCAATGCCATTATAGAGCAAATCCGAAATAAGTATCCCCGGAAGCCCTTCAGCAGATATAAGAAGGATGTTGATTTTTCCCTGAACGATGAATATATGTTAGAGGTATATGTGAGAGACAGGAATCCGGAGGTTGCAGCAAATATTGCAAATGCCTATCCTGAGGTATTGAATGAGATGATAGGCGGGTTTTCGTTACAGCTTGCCATGAAAAATCTCAGGACGTTAGAGACGCAGAAAGAGGAAACCAGAAATAAGCTGGCAGAATCAGAGAAAGCGCTAAAGGACTATCAGGAAAAAAATAAATTATATTATATGTCAGAAGAAGCCCCGCAGCTTGTCTCGCTAAAGGTTAGTTTTATAAAATCGCTGGATGACTCTATGGTCAGCCTTAAAGACACGAGTCAGGAGATAGATAGTGTACAGGCACAAATAAAAAAGGAGACCACCATCTATGTCCCGGAAGAGATGGTCGTAACGACCCCTTTAATTGAAGATCTAAAAAGGCAGATAGTTGATCTGGAGATCAAGATTGCAAGCACAAAGGGCGACCTCAAAGAATCTCATCCGGCTGTGGTCGCCTTGAAAGAGCAATATACAGAGGCGCAGGCCAATCTTGATAAAGAAGTAGATCGGTTAATCAAGAGCCAGTTAAAGTCTCCTAATTCATTTTTCGAGACGCTTCGCCAGAATCTTGTCAATCTGAATGTTAAAAGAGAAACCCTGGAGACCCGTATTAATGCCCTAAAGAGTGCAATAGCAGATATTGATACGAGGATTAACAGGTTTCATTCCTTTGGTTCTGAGATGAATCAATTATCCAGGGAGGTGGAATTAAATAAGAAACTCGTTGAATCCCTGCAGGTAGGATTCGAAGAAGAAAGGGCCCAGATAGCCAGAGAGATACAGGCTGTGGTCGTAGTGGATGTGGCCACCCCTCCAACGCGGCCGGTATTTCCCATTTTATGGTTAAACGTTCTGGTTGCAACTGCATTAGGTTTAATCGGAGGGGTGTTCTTCAGCTTCTTCCTGAATTACCTTGAATCTATCAGAGAGGACAGGTGGGGGGAGGTGCTTGCGGAGGAAGATGACGAGAAACCAGTGGTAATCTATGAAGACATTTTCAAATAACTTAAAGAAGAAGATCGAAATAAGAGAACGCCTGAATATCCTTAACGAAATACAGAGGCATTTAGAAGGTGAAGGGATTATTTCAAGAACACCCTTTTTGATACTTAGGAGATTTAAAACTTACTTGGAAAGTATTGGAGAAATGTTGATCGGCTGTCTAATTGGGTTATTCTCCACTATAGTTACTTTCATTGTCGTTGTGAAATTACTCCACATTCAGCTCTAATCTTCCATATGTTTATATTTAGAAATCTTAAAAAGGCTGTTGACCTATATGCTAAAAAGGTTAGAAAAGGACATTTTATAAAACTCTGCTGCACGGTCGAGCAAAAAAAAAGAGAAGGAAAGTACCCTTACGAGGGGAAATGGCTCACAACGGATGAAATTACGAGATTGCAGGTAGAGCTAAAGAAAAAAGACAGGGTCATTTTCTGCGAGATACTATCTCTTTATATTTTCTTAAGTATTATCATCCTGGGTTCATATTGGTTGATGGTTCGCTTTCTTATACCACGATAAGGTTACGCGCTTTAAACATATTCATTTACCATGAAAAGATATTCTATTCTTGCTTGCCCACTGTTTTAAACGAGTGGGGCATACTGCTATGGGACAAGCCCGGATACTCACATTATCCAGTTAAAGAAATCACGAAACTACTTTCTCATTGAGCCTATTTGAGAGGGAGAGAGGGATGAGTATCTCGCACATTCAGGAAAACCGGCCGCTATAATTAAACATTATATAGCTGTTGAACAGCCTATGAAATACGCGGAGTTTACTACAAATGACAGGAATCCTCTGAAACGGTTAATTCACAGACGCCGTATGGCCGATGCCCTTTACCATATCGATGATCTGCCCCGCTTCAGGAAAGTTATTGACTTTGGGGCTGGCGACGGACATCTGTGTCGTCAGCTGGCGGATAGGGCGGAAAAGGCCATTATTTTCTGTTACGAACCCTGTTCCTCATTAAGGGAAGAGGCGGTCAATAACCTGAGATATCTGTCCAATGTCAAGGTGATTTCATCCTTGGAAGAACTCACGGGGCATAAATTCGATCTTCTATTCTGCATGGAGGTGTTCGAACATCTTCCACAGGAAGAAACATTTGAAGCCATTGAGTCCATTTACAGGCTTCTGGAAAAGGAAGGGATTGCCGTCATCGGCGTTCCTATAGAGGTGTTTTTGCCAGCTTTCTTTAAAGGAGTGTATAGGTTTCTTGGTCGACGTGGAGAATTTGATGCGAAGATTACAAACATCTTACGGGCGACTTTCGGAATGACCCCCGGGAACCGGCCTGCTGGAGAATTGGAGAGTGGACTGAATTACTACTTTTACCATCTGGGCTTTGACCATCGGAGAGTGTACAAACTCTTGAAGAGCCATTTTGAAGTCTTACGGGTCAAGGGGAGCCCTTTCAAGAGATTCGGCACGTGGCTCAACTCGGAGGTTTACTTTGTAGTTAAAAAAGTAGGATGAGGTTACGATGAAAAAAAATATTCTATTCTTGCTCATAGACTGTCTCCGTGCGGATGTTGCATACGGGGAGAAGGGACAGGCCCAAACGCCCACATTATCCAGTTTAAGAAAACGGGGAACTACCTTCTCAAATGCCATTTCTGTAGCAAGCAATACCTCTCCAAGTGTTGCCAGTATGTTGACCGGGCTTTATCCGTATGCCCATGGGATCCGTAGTCTCCTGGGCTACAAGCTTCATCCCGATTGTGTCACGCTGGCAGAGCTGCTGAAAAGACAGGGATACAAGACCTGTGCGATGGTCAGCGGTCCTCTTACTGAAGAAATGGGGCTCAATCGTGGGTTTGACCGCTATCAATGGCGGTCCGGCAACTCCCATTTTTATAACGGGTTCGGGGATGAACTGGTTACATTTATCAGGGAAAGGTTTCCTGATGGTCCGTGGTTCCTGTTCGTCCATTTCTTTGAACTCCATGTTCCGAGGCGAGTGACAGAACGATTCAGGTCATCCCATTATGGGAAAGCCCCTTATGAACAGTCCCTGTCTTGCCTGGACTGGCATCTTGGAGAGGTATTGAAGGAAGTGGATATGGAAAATACTATGGTGATACTTCATGCAGACCATGGCGAGAAATATCTCTCTCGTTTCTGGGAGAACATTATCCCAAGATACAAGAAACAATTTATGAGAATCGGATGGCGCCTGGGCCCTGAATCGAGGCTTGGCCGCTCTTTGTGGCTTGGGCATAGCTATCACTGTTACGACTTCCTGATGAGGGTGCCTCTAATTATAGCTGGGAAAGGGATATTTCCAGAGGACAGGACCATCACGTCCATGGTGAGTCAGATAGACATTCTACCCACCATCCTGGATGCAGTAGGTCAGCGGGAGGATATGCCCGGCAAGATAGAGGGAAAGAGCCTGATCCCCCTGTTGAGTGGAGAAGACTATACTGACAGGCACTGCTATGTTCAGGCCTGTGATCCGGAAATCCCGGAAACCGAGTGGTTGGCCGGGCTCAGGACGACCAGATGGAAATATCTTATACCCCTTAATGGAGGCAAGCGAAATCCCATGCTTTATGACTTGCAGAACGATCCATATGAGACAAGGAATGTCATTGACAATAACCCCCGGGTAGTTGAAGAGCTACAAAAGGAGTTTGCAGAAATGATAACCAGAGGGGCGCAGCTTTATTCTCCTGATAGAATACGGATGTCAGATGATGAGAAGGAAAAGGTGGGGAGTTTATTAAAAGAACTTGGGTACCTGTAATGGAGAAAACATGATGAAACAAAAGGTATTAATTATAGGAGTAGATGGTGCTACTTACCAGATTATAAGACCCATGATAAAGGAAGGAAAGCTTCCCAACTTTGAGCGTCTAATCAATACGGGGGTTTCGGGGGACCTGACAACTACAATCCCCTCATTGACGCCAACGGCGTTTACAACCCTAATGACCGGGGTTAATCCTGGCCATCATGGGATATTTGATTTTGCCGGTGGGGTTCACAGGGATTACCGATCCCGTATTATTCTAAATTCTTCTAACATCCATGTGAAGACTATCTGGGAGATCATATCTGAAAAAAATAAGAAGGTCATCTCAATTGGCGTACCATTTACCTACCCGCCCTTTCCTGTCAACGGGATTATGGTCTCTGCCGGCATGCCTAATCCGGAAAAGGGACAGGATGTGAAAATATTCCCACCGGAAGTAGGAAAGGAGATCATGGATTATATAGGAGGAATCCAGCATAAATATCTTACCCGGCGGGGGAGTGGATTCTGTGGAATGCCACAAATGGAGTTTTATGAGGACCTTCAGGAGAAGGTGTACTATGTCTTTGAGAAAGTACGCGGCATATTTTTCTATTTATTCAATAAATATGAATGGGATATCTTTATGGTTCATTTTAACCTTACAGATATGCTTCAGCATAACTTCTGGCGATTCATTGATCCCGGGCATGTATCCTATGACAAGTCCCTGGCTGAACATTTTGAGAATACTATTTATAAGGGATATCAGGACATTGATAAATTGATTGGAGAAGTGTTGGCGAAGACAGATCAGGAAACAAACGTCATTGTTCTGTCAGACCATGGTTTTGGTCCGGTTCATTATTTGTTCAATATGAATTACTGGCTTGAGGAGATAGGTCTGCTCAAACGTAAAAAGAGGTATATCGGTCGTTATAAAGTTCACAGGACTACCTTTCAGCGAGGGCTTTCAAGGTTGGGGTACCAGAATCTTGCAGATCATCTGCCCACCTGGCTTTCCGGAATGAATCTTCCTGTTGTGAGGCGTAACATTGACCCGGGAGGGGCCTTTGCCTTCCGGAATCAGTCAGACCGTTTTGCAGAGATGATAGATTGGAAAAGAACAAGGGCATATGCAGATGTCCACGGCATTAACCTTAATCTCAGGGGCAGGGAACCGGAAGGGGTCATAGAGCCTGGAAAAGAACAGGAGCAGGTCATCAGTTATATAATGAATCAGCTCTTATCCGTGCGTGACACAGAGACGAATGCTACAATCATAGGTGAGGTATTGAAAAAAGAGGACATTTTCAAAGGTCCTTGCACAGAGGAAGCTACAGACATCTATTTCTTCTTTAAAGAAGGATATCACCATATTCCCTCTCCGGATTTCATGAGCAAGGAGAGGTTTACGAAATTAAATGACAGTATACCCTTTAGCGGCCACCACGTTTCCCACCGGTCAACTCAGAAGGGGATATTCCTGAGTAGTGGGCCGGGAATGAAACAGTCAACGGAGTTGCAGGAGGCGAACATGATGGATATAGCGCCAACCATCCTCTACCTCCTCAATTTGGAGATTCCGGCTGAAATGGAAGGACGGGTACTAAGAGAGGCTATAGACGAAGACCTCTTGAACAAACGCCAGGAGATGCGGATAGAGAATAGCGAGTTCAGGGTTAAACGAGAGAGAAAGGCCCTTTCAGCGAGAGAGGAAGAGAAAATCCGGGAACAGTTGAAAGGATTGGGCTATCTTTAATGACAAAATCAGACAAAATGATGGTAATAAGTCTTGATGGGGCGACTTTCGATATTATTCAGCCTATGATTGACCGGGGTGAGCTTCCTAATATTGGAAGTTTGATGTCAAAATGTTATTTTCCAGGCGTATAGGAAAGTCGACGCAGCCATCGGTGAGATACTTAAAAAGTCTGGGGAGAATGTAACCGTATTGATCATGTCAGACCATGGATTTGGTCCTATCTTCAAGAGATTTCATGTTAATAATTGGTTGGCAGAAAAAGGATTCCTGAAACTTAGATATGGCTCTCATCAAAAATGGAGTAGGAAAAACGTGCCTATTACTATGATGGCAAGAATAAATTATATCTTTCCAAGTTGTCTCCATGGGTACCATGGGTTGCATACAGAATTCCAATCTATAAGAAAGAGAGCAGATCCTTTTATGAATTAATCAATTGGGAAGAGACCCGTGCTTATGCTGATAACCATGGAATAAATATAAATCTGAAGGGAAGGAAACCCAATGGAATTGTTTCTCCTGGTCAGGAATATAAGAGTCTCATAGAAACATTGACTACAGAGTTGTACAGTTTGAAGGACATGAATGGCTCCGAAAAGATTGTTGAGCAGGTCTTGCGCAAAGAGGAGATCTATAAAGGTCCCTTTATTAATGAGGGAACAGACATTATTCCCCTTCTTCAGCGTGGGTATTATATAGCGTATCAGGTAGAAGGAAGTTTGACATTCGATCGAATTCCGGATTTTCATATAAGTGGTCATCACAGCAATAATCTCTGTACTCAACAGGGAATATTAATTGCCAATGGAGAAGTCATAAACAAGAATGGAACACTGAGGGGAACAAGAATTCTGGATCTGGCCCCCACTATTCTCTATCTTATGGGCCTGCCGGTTCCGGGAGAGATGGAAGGGAGGGTCCTTTGTGAGGCCATACGCCCTGGGCATCTTGATGCCAATCCTGTTATTTTGGGGCAAACAAAAGGTGATAGCATTACACAGGTACATCGCCAGAAGATAACCCTGTCCGAAGAAGAAGAAGAGGAAGTCAAAGACCAGTTAAGAAATCTCGGATATCTCTAAAAGCACCTGAAAGGAAAATATCTTTAATGAAGTTATCCAATAGAATAGTCTCCAATACCATGGACATCTTTACCATAGATATTGTGAGCAAGATTATTGGAATGGGTTTTATGATTTATGCTGCACGGGTTCTTGGTGTAAAAGAATTTGGTACCTTGATCCTGATAGGGACGGTGATCAACCTCTTAAATATGTTCAGCGCTGTCGGTATACGCCCCATGGCGATCCGGGAGATTGCAAAAAATAAAGATCAGGGTGGTAAATACATAAATAATGTACTTGGACTCAGGCTGATTCTGGCATCTGTATCCTATGTGATACTCATCCTTGTGGTTTTAATTGTTGACTATGAACCAAGAGTAAATACGTTGCTCTACATCATGGGTTTGTCCATGTTTCCAGATGCACTGGTCAACACCTTTGGCATCGTCTACATTGCATTTGAAAGGATGAAAATAAACGCGCAAATTTCCATAGTTATTGGCTTTTCATCAACCTGCATATCGATCTTGCTCCTCTATCTTGGATATGGAGTAATGGCCCTTGTCCTGAATGGAATAGCCTTTAGTTTTTTAAATGCTATTATTTATGGATATCATATCTGGACACGTTTCTTCCCTTTCAAGATAGAGGTGAAAGTCAGCATCCTGCGATGGATGTTTTTTGAGTCTTTGCCGTTTGCATCCCATGGCATCATGAACATGATTACCCAGAGGAGCAGCGTCTTTTTACTCTCCGCAATTAAAGGTCCGGTAGATCCCACTGTAGCTATTGGATACTATACGCCGGCGATTAAGGCGATCGATCCACTGATGAAATTGCCTCATAGCATGAGGCTTGCCCTTCTTCCGGTTATTTCAGAAAATGAGAACTCCCCTGAATTGATTAAGAAAATAGTAGAGAATACAACAAAATATCTTCTCATATTCCTCAGCTTTCCCATTATCGTGATGACCACCTTTTTCCCGGAAAAGCTTGTCCTCCTGATCCTTGGAGACAAATACCTTCCCTCGGCATCTATTCTTGGCATCATCGGGGTGGCCTTTGCCTTTAAGGCGCTTAATGCACCCATTATAGCGGTGCTTGCATCTTCAGGACATTTGTACCGTTACCTCTATTTAAGTGGCGGCGTAACTATATTTACCGTTATTTTGAATATCTTTCTTATCCCGAGATACAGTTATAAAGGCGCTGCCGTTACCGTATTGGTAGAGGCCATTATCACTACCCTGACACGGCATTATCTTGTGCGGGACATTTATGGGACGAATCCTGGAGAACAGAAAATGCTGATAAAGGTCTTTTCCACCATAGGGACATCGGTTGTACTTACTTTCATCCTGTACAAGGTTGTCCAGATTCCTGTGCCATTTAGCGTTTCAATAGGATTGGTCGCCTATGGCGGTATGATTTATTTTCTGGGCATTTTTTCAAGGAATGAAATGGCTGTGGTAGTTCGTAGACTCCTAAAAAAGGTTCCTGTCAGGGCTTAAAATATGAATGCAAAACCTTATAAAGTCCTCGTTATAGGAATGGATGGGGCTACTTTTGATGTGATCCACCCCATGGTTAAGCAGGGGAAGCTTCCGACCCTGTCCAAACTCATGGCAAGTGGTGTCTCTGCTTCATTAAGATCCACCTTCCCCCCTGTTACGGCCCCTGCCTGGGTCTCTTTCATGACAGGGAAAAATCCGGGTAAACATGGGGTCTTTGACTTTTGTGCGAACACGACACATGGATACACTCGACCCTTTGTCAGTTCGAGGGACATCCAGGCAAAAACCCTCTGGACACTCCTTTCAGAAAAAGGACGCAGGGTCGGAGTGATCAATGTGCCCATTACGTATCCTCCTGAGGAGGTCAATGGGTTTATCATCCCCGGGTATCAGCGGGCGCTTACCCATAGAGAATATACCTATCCGGCAGGGCTATTCAAGGAGATTGAAAAGATGGGATATCTGTTGGATTATTCAGGTGACATGGTTCCCTATACAGATGATAAGACTGATTATATTGAGGGATGGAAGAGGGTTGTTGAAGCCCGAAAGAAGACATCCCTTCGTCTCATGCAGGAATATGAATGGGATTTCTTCATGACTGTCTATAAGTGTACGGATGAGGTGCAGCATCATTTCTGGAGATATCATGATAATAGTTATCCCGATTGTCCTGAAGATCAAAGGCAGCGATATGGAACGGTCATCGAAGAATTCTATCAGAAGGTCGATCAGGCCGTTGGAGAGCAGGTGGCTTTGCTGGACAAGAATTCCATAGTAATCATCATGTCAGACCATGGTGCAGGGCCACTCCATAAGCATTTCAATCTCAACCGCTGGCTGATACAGGAAGGACACATGGGATTGAAGAGGATGCGATATCTGGGCCTGGCCCGCTATCCATATTCCTACCTCTATTACAAAATACTTCGGCGAGTGGGTATAAATGGTATAGACTGGACAGTACCTCGACATCTCCCAAGGGCAGTTCGAAAGAAGATAGATCCCCGTCTTGGTCTGGATACATCTACACTGATAGATTGGAAGAGGACAAAGGCATACATGGGAAACATGACTGAGCAGGGAATCTATATCAATCTTAAGGGAAGGGAACCGGAGGGGATCATTTCTCCGGGATATGAATATGAAAGATTAAGAGAAGAACTTGCAGAGAAACTCCTCTCCGTCAAGGATCCTGAAACTGGCGCAAAGATTGTGGAAAGGGTCTTTAAGAAAGAGGAGCTCTATCAAGGACCCTATGCGGATAAGGCGGCTGACCTCTATTTCTTATTGAAAGACAACTGGACTTACATTCTCGATGGTACCCTCTATCGGAATGCTCTGGTCTCTCCTGCCAATCCTGTCTCCGGCACGCATCGTATGGAAGGAATCCTGATCATGGCGGGTGATGTCTTTAAAAATGGGATAACGCTGAAAGAGACTTCCATCATGGACATCTTTCCAACAATCCTCTACGCAATGGGTATTCCCATTCCCGACGATCTGGATGGGAGTGTCATTGCAGAGGCGTTTAAGGAGTCTCATATCAGGGACTATCCGGCTCATTTTGAGGAGGCATCCGGAATGGAGACAAAGCAGGAGCCCTTTGCCTATTCCGACAAAGACAATGATTTAATCCGGCAAAAGCTGAAATCCCTTGGCTATATGTAGGGAAAGATGAGAGGATATTCGAGATTTATCTATCGCAGACTTCTCCCGGTTAGGCTTCGCCGGCAAGTGGACCTCTTTTACTCATTAAGACCCGGTATGCATAATCCCGAATTGGTAGACTTACCCCCTGGGAATAGGGTCCTCGTACTTGCGCCTCACCCGGATGATGAGGTCATTGCCTGTGGTGGGACGTTGTATAAGCATCACCTTGCCGGGAATTCTATTACAGTCCTTTATATGACAGACGGTAGAAAAGGAGGGGATGAGACGCTGACTGAAGAGGAATGTGTCAGGATACGACGGGAAGAGGCCCGTCAGGCCGGAAAGATTATTGGAATACATCACCAGATATTTATGGAGAATAGAGACATGGAACTTAAAGAAAATAGAGAGACTGTTTCACAACTTCGTGAAGCTGTAAGTCAGGTGAATCCAGACATTGTTTATCTCCCGTTTTTTCTGGATAATCATCCCGATCATCAAGCTACAAACAATATCTTTATAGCCGCGTTTAATGGACATAAGCGTGAACTAATGTGTTACGCTTACGAGATATGGACCCCCTTTATCCCTAACTGTATCGTTGATATTACCTTATATTCTGATGTGAAGATGGAGTCTCTTAAGAGGTTTCAGAGCCAGGTCAGGAGATTTAACGCCGTCGGGGCCAATCTGGGTCTTATGAAATATCGCTCTGTCATGCACCTGGGAAAGGACGGCTATGCCGAGTGCTTCTTCCGGAGCGACTTCAGGGAATATGCGCGGTTATGGAAGTTGGTGAATAGATGAGGACAAATATAATTAGAAAGGACAACATCATGACAAGAAAAGCATATAATTTATTAGAGAACCATTCAGGTCTCAGTCACACAACCTATTCTATTAAATGTATATTAGGGTTTACTCTTATTTTATTAGCCCTTTTAGGTAATCCTGGTACGGCACGGTCCCAATTACCGGCGCATCCTTGGCCAATGTTTGGTCAAAATCCTCAGCATACAGGGCGAAGTCTACATGTTGGTCCTACTATAGGCGAGAGAAAATGGACTCAAAGGATAAAAGGGATTGTTGAGGGTTCACCAGCTATAGATAGTGATGGGACAATATATGTTGGCAGTCATGACTCTAATCTCTATGCGATACAACCGGATGGGGTTATCAAATGGGTATTTCCGACACTTGATATGATTCGTGGGACTCCAGCCATAGACTCCGAAGGGAGCATCTATATCGGTTCATTTGATGGTTGTATATATGCTGTTGATAAAAATGGAGATCTCAAATGGTGTTACCCTACAGGGGGGCGGGTAGGAAGCTCTCCAGTGATTGGTGCTGATGGGACGATCTACATAGGGGAACATTTTGGAAATCTGATAGCATTAAATCCGGATGGGACTCTGAAGTGGCAAATTAAAGCTGCAGATGCTGCTATTACTGTGTCTTCTCCTGCAATAGGGGCAGATGGTACTATATATATTGGATCGTATTTGCGAACTGGGAATAAGGGGATGTTTTATGCTGTGAATCCGGATGGGACCATTAAATGGAGACTTCAGACATCA
>Ga0209323_10000347_pt1 | contig 29670 bp, 34 predicted proteins | sample Rifsed19ft2_FD_184014 | JGI IMG/M metagenome (GOLD analysis project Ga0209323, IMG submission 184014) | Soil microbial communities from Rifle, Colorado, USA - sediment 19ft 2 (version 2) | ecosystem: Environmental > Terrestrial > Deep subsurface > Rock core/Sediment | place: Rifle, Colorado...
TAATTGTGCTCCTAACCGTCAAGGACCCTGCAGAGTACTTGACGGTTAGGAGCACAATTATTGATTACGGCAATACGCCGATTTTGCCTGCCGACAAAATACATGTCCTTCTCCCAAACGAAAATGTTGATGCTAATTTCCGCATTGAAAGCGTCGAATATCATGTTGACGCGAAAACACAGACGCTTGAAATAGCCCTTGAGTTGGGTAAAGTTCCGCCTATGCTTGCCGACTACTTGTATGGACTACGCACTTTCACGGTTAACGTTGAAAAGTTAAGTCGCACTAAACTCGGCAAGAAAGGAATTCCCAGCGTAAGTCAAAGTGGCGGCGTTGGGTCTCATCACGTTGCTCATGAAGCAGGCAACAACGATGGCGACCCATGGCTTTCTCTGGATGATGGCGGCTGGGACAAGATTACTGGTTGGATATCGCCGAGATTCATCGGCCCGTTTGATGATGAAGCGGCGATGATTCAGTTCCGCACTAAGGATAAGGCTGGTTCTGCAGTGTTGGAGCACCAATTTGCGCCAACCGATAATGAACATGGCTTGTTAGGTAGCGAAAGCAAAAATTGGAAAGAGGTCCATTCAGCATCATTCTTTTTGCCCGATACCGGCTATGTGCGGTGTAAGGTTCCAGGCGAGAACGCGCTTATGCAGCTCACGAAGGATACGCTTGAATTTGGTGATGGCGGAGCTGAGGCGCCTGATGTTTACTTGAAGCGGGTTGCTGAAGAAACTTTCGAGTTGAAGGCTGCTGCGCTTAAACCTGCGGGCGATAATGTTACTGAGTTGGGTTCCACAGACAAACGGTTCAAGAAGCTTTACCTTGCTGATATGGTGTTGACGAGTGATTTGAACATTGATAAGGCTTCGCCTGTTGTGAACCTCAAAACCAGCGACGCTACTAAAGCAACCTTTGGCTTTGACGGCGTCAACGCCTTCTTAAGCGCCCAATCCGGAAATTTGGTTTTATCCGCCGCAAGTGGTGTTGTGAGACCCTATTCGGACGCTGCATACGACCTTGGCAATGCAAGTTATCGCTGGAGCAGCCTGTACGCTGCAGGCGTGGGCAGCGTAGGCTGGCTGAACATCGGCGGATACACAGTCATAACTAACACGCGCGTACTGCAGAATGTCACGGCAGACGCAGGCATAATCAGCAGTGGACAGTTCCCGTTGGCGAGGCTGCCCAGAGGCACAGCGGGCTACGTGCTTGAAGCTCAGGGCGCTGGCTACGACCCCATGTACGTTAATCCTAACGGGCGCTATACGCCTGCAGGGCACCAGCACGCGGCGGGGGACATCACAAGCGGAACCATCGCTGAAGCCAGATTGCCACACGTCTACACTGGGCAAATCACTTTCAACGGCGGCATCATCACCAACAGCGTTAACTGCGCGAACTGGCAGTTGGCAGACGCCGTTTTCGCTAACGGTTTTCGCATGACGGAAGCTGAGAAGCTGGGTTTCAGCTCTGGGATTGCTTTTCTCAATAATAAGGGCAAGGTTTTGATGGTGCTGACCAAGAATGGAGATTTGCACGTAGCTGGCAGGATCAAGAAGGGGTTGCCAGTGAAAAAGGGAATGGGGAAAAAGGTTGAGTAGGAACAGGCGCGTAGTGGTGGAAATCCGCGAGGACTTGCACAGGGAAATCCGCAAACAGGCAATCCTCAACGATGTCAAAATTTACGAGTTAACGAACGCCATTGTGGAAGAGTTTTTGAAAGATGAGGAGCGCGTGAAAGCGCTAATTAAGAGATTAAAGATTTAGGCTCGAAGCGCCTCTGACGCCTTTGGCTAGTGCGCTATTTCGCGTGGTTCTTCAAGCACGATGGCTTTTATGTGCACGTGGTCTTTCGGAGGCTCAACATGGGTTTTGCGCGGTTGCTTTTGACTGCCTATCCAGTACAGGCTCCACCCAATCATCCAAAGAAAGATGATTACGGGTAAGAACAGCGCTATTATCGCTTTGTTGCGCTTACGCTTTCTTACGATTTGCAAGAGTGCACCTAACTATCATGCTTTACAGAAAATAAAAAGGCTTTGCTTTCAGAGAATACTAATTTGCAATCAAGACAGCATCTCTGAAGAATGGGGTTGGCGGACTGTTTTTATACGTGTCTATCCATGCATAGGGGGTAATGGATGAGGCAGTGCGTGCATGACGATTATTGTGGATGACGCGGGCAGTGGTGACTTGCTTTTTGGCGTGGTGATAGGCGCGTTTCGGGATGAGACTGGAGAGTTTAGGTACGGGCTTGTTGACGTGAAGTTTTTTCAATCTGAGCTTTTCTGTCAGAAAGGATATTTGCTGGAGTCTTCGCGCGTCGTATCTCAGCTGGTCGCTAGGTTGAATGTCAAGCCTGAAGAGGAAATTCATGTTTGCCAAGGCTGCATTTTTGACGTGGCTGTTGCCGAGTTGCGGAAGGTTTACGGCGAAGAGCGCGTACGCAGGGTTAAGGTGACTGGGGAGCCGCAGAGGCTTACGGAAATCGCTTATTTGGATGAGATACGGAATTTGGGTTATGAGCCCCTCGCGGAGCGTGAGGCTAAGCGGGCGAAGAGTTTCTTTCACATGATGCGTTGGTTGAAGGCGAATCCCGCTATGCTCCGCTATGCGAAGACGGGTTGGCCGCGCTTGGCGAGGTATCGCCTGTTCAAATCGCTTCAGCAAGACAGCATGCATAAGGCGGTGTGCAGTGACTGCGGCAGAGAATGTGAAGTGCCATTCGAGCCTGACCCGAATAGGCCCGTTTACTGCCAAGCGTGTTGGGCGGCGCGGAGAAGCCGAAATCGCCAGCTGGCTTAGCGTTAGGGCAGGTTATTTAAGAGCCGCTGGGCAATAGAGATTCTGGGTGCCGTGTTGAGTGGATAAGAATGCGGAGCGGTTGGGGCGTTTGAAGCCTGAGGAGAAAGTTGCCATTTGCATGGACATGACGGGTTTTTGCGTGCGCGTTTGTGCTGCGGGCATTAGAGCACAGTATCCTAGCATCAGCGAAGAGGAGCTTTTGGAGAAGCTGAGAGAACGGCTTGAGTGGTCTAAGCGTTATCGTATGCGGCATTGGTGAAAAGTTATTAGTTTGGGTTTTGTATAGTCTTTTGAGGGTCTAAAGTGACGACTGAGGCGAGTTTGGATAAGGTTTATGCTGAAGTGAAGCGTGTGCGGGTGAAGCTTGAGTCCATTGAGAAGACGCTGGAAAGCCTTAAGGAGTCGTTGATTCCTGAGGAAAAGGTGAGTCCTGAGGAAATGAAGGAGCTGAAGGCTCTGAAGCGTGAAGCGTTGCGAGGCGAGTGTGTTCCGTTGGAAGAGGTGCTGAAGAAGCACGGTGTGTAGGGAAAGTAGGTTTTTGAGCGTTGTTTATTGCGGAAGGCTTATGTGTTACATTGTATTCTCTTTATAGTGGGGAATAGTCGTGGTTGAGAAGAGCAGCGTTGTTACCGTACGTCTTTCGCGGCGGGATTTGTGCAGGCTTGAGGCTGTTCGTGCCCTCGAAAAGGTTGACCGTTCCACGTTGTTTAAGGAGTTTATTGAGGATGGTTTGCGGCATAGAGTCGTCCGCTTGTATAGTGCGGGCAAGTTGAGCGCTGGGCGTGGTGCTGAGGTTTTGGGTGTTTCGCTGCGGGAGTTTCTGGAGCTGCTGGAGCGCGAGTGCGTGGCGGTTAACTGGAATTCCGAAGGTGTCAAGGAGTATTTGAAGGCTAAGTACGGAGAGTAACCGTCTTGCCTGTGGTGGTTGCTGATGCGGGTCCGCTTATCCACTTAGCGCAGATAGGCAAGCTTCAGCTTCTTGAGAAGCTTTTCCGAAACGTGCTAATCACGGCGAGAGTTAAAGCGGAGGCTTTTGATGAAGGAGCTAGGTTGGGCTGTGTTGACGCTGAAGCAATGGGCAAGGCTTTGAGTGAAGGTTGGTTGACGGTTGAGCCTGTTCCTGAACGCTTGGCGAAGCTTGCGGTGAAGCTGGCTGAGGGTGAAAACATTTCGCGCGCAGATGCGGAAACGCTGTTGTTGGCTAGGGAGAAAAGGGCGGAGTTGCTGGTTGATGATAAGGTGCTTTCTGAGCTTGCTAGAATGTTTGGGCTTAGGGTTTGGAGCACGTGGACAATACTGCTGGAGAGCCTCAGCGAGGGTTTAATTGAAGTGGCTGATGTTGAAAATGCTATTAATGAGCTTGGCAGGAAGAGGCATAAACTGAAAGAAAAGCAGGCTTCGGAAATCTTGAATGCTGCAAAACACATAGCGACGAGAAAGGCAAAACAGCAACCTTCTACTCAAACTGCGGAGCCAAAAGAAAAAACTATAAGCTAATATTGCCAAAATAGACTACAAAACGGAAGCGAAAATTGTGGCCATTCCTCGCGTATTTATAAGTTCAACCTGTTATGATTTACGTTACATCCGTGAAAATCTGAAATTCTTCATAAAGACTATGGGTTTCGAACCAGTCTTGAGCGAAGAAGGCAGTGTTTACTACGACCCCACCAAGCACGTTCAGGATGCATGCCTAGCTGAAGTTCCTAATTGCCAAATGTTTGTTCTCATAATAGGGGGACGTTTTGGAAGCAAGTTCAAGGACAAAACTGAATCAATAGTAAACCATGAGTATCGAGAAGCGGTGAATGCCAAGATTCCAGTTTTCGCAATTGTAGAGCAGCAAGTCTATGCTGAATATCGTGTTTATCTTAAGAATAAGGAAAACAAGAATATAGACGCTTCTAAGATTACTTATCCGGGTGTTGATTCGACAAAGATTTTTGCTTTCATGGAAGAAGTGGAAAGCAAAGCAGTCAACAATGCTCTTGTTCCATTTTTCGACTTCAATGAACTAGAATCTTATCTCAAGCAACAGTGGGCTGGGTTAATGTTCAGTTTTCTCGCTAAAAAAGCCGAATCTGAACGCGTAGCTAGTATGCTGGAAACACTTACCATAATGAGCAACAGGATTGAATTCCTTTCAAAACAAATATTATCTTCGGTGGGAAAAAACACTGAGAAAATTAATGCTTTACTTTATGAAATAATGGCGAAATCTTATTTAATAGGTATTGCGCGTCAATTTCTTGACCTTAAGTTCTCTCCAACAGATTTCATAGAGAACGAAAAAATGGAAATGCTTATCATAGGAAAAGGAGTTGCAATAAAAAAGTCCAAAATAGAGAGGCGAGACTCAATTGAACTGTCTAGAGAGCAACTAAAAGACAAAGGGATTAACCTATATGAGGATTTTTACAGAGAAATGAAAAACAATTATCTTGAAACGCGAAAAAACATGATAGCGCTACTATCAGAAAACGGCTTGACAGCAGAAACTTTTCTCAAGTCAGTTAAGGAAAGCGAAACCCTAATCAGGAAATAAGCACAGGCCTCGAAGTTAAGTCCTTGCGTAAATAGCAGAGAGCAGAAGCCAATTCCATGGTAAAGTACTTCCTCGATTGCCAACGCTGTTTCATGGAAATCTGAAAACTGCAAATTTGTGAATTGGTGAATTTGTGAATTTATGAATTTCGTGACGGTTTATATTTGCTGTTGTGCCTCGCTCTCTTCTGATGATAGTACATGAAGGAAATCCTGAATCAGATTAAGTGCTTGGCAGCGGGTGATTTGGTGCAGGTGGAGTGGACGGATGCAAGCATTGGCAAGAGCCTAAGCAACGGCATAAGCGGCATAGACGTGCCCGTCAAAAGCTGGGGCATATTCATAGGCTTGTTAGGCTCAAAAAAGAAGCACGTTATCTTAGCGCAGAACTGCTTCCGCTACTCTGACGGCTTATACGACATAGACTACACGGCGGTGCCTGTACCGTGGACCACAAATGCCACCATCATCGTCAAGGCGCAGCTTGAGGCGGAGGAAGCGAAAGATTTGCTGAACAGCTTCCTGCTGAAAGAAAGAATGAAGACTGACAAGAGCTGTTTCAACCGTTGCCTGAGACAGCAGAGGGTGCGGAACCATGGCTGACTGGATTAAACGCGCTTTAACACGGAAAACCATCGACAAAACCGCATGCGCGGAAGTGCCGCCTAGCGAGCGCCTAGTCCTCGGCGTCAAATTCGCCATCGCATTAACCTTCAGCCTAACGGCACTGGAAATAGCGCATTTAGCGTTACTACGAGCATGGAACAGCGAAGTCTTCGCAGCTATTACAGGCTTAGCAGGCACCATTACGGGCATACTGATTTCACAAAAGGCAGGAGAGTAAAAAGCAGTGAGCGACCCACAAGTCCAACCTATTTATAGTATAAATAAGGGGGGTATAGACAAAAAATCGCAATTAAGCCGCACAGCCAAAGACCTCATAGAAAAAGAATGGAAAATAATCGATGACCTCCAACGCTTAGCCGAAAACCCACGATACAGAAGCCAACGTGCATTCTACTACCAAACCCTCGCAAGCCATGTCCGAACCCTTTCCATGCTCCTTAAACTTCACGGACAACAAGACCAAACACAAGACCTAGCCAAACTCCTAAGCGAAATCGACGACGAAGCCACAAAACTCGCCAAGAGGCTCAAACAAAAATGACAACGCCAAACCAGCCAACCCTCAAACGCCTAAAAGAAAACCCCTCACTATTCGCTCAAGAAATACTCCACTTCAAACCCTTCAGCTACCAAGAAAAACTCCTCAACGACCCAGCCAAACGCATAATCGCCTGCATGGGAAGACAAACAGGCAAAACCACCACAATCGCCACAAAAGCCATCCACTACGCATACGCACACAAAAACACCACCACACTCATAATAAGCCCATCACTGCGCCAAAGCATGATAATGTTCGACAAAATCCTCTCCCTCACACACCAAAACCAAATCATCCGCAAAAGCATAACACGAAAAACACGCACCATAATCCAACTCACCACAGGCTCACAAATCATCGCACTACCATGCAGCGAACACTTACTACGAGGATACACCGCAAACATAGCCATCTGCGACGAAGCCTCATTCATCCCCGAAAACATAATCACAGAAATCCTCTACCCCATGCTCAGCACAACAAACGGCACCGCAATCCTCCTATCCACGCCATGGGACAAAAACCACTTCTTCTACAAAGCCTTCCTCAACCCCAACTACAGCACACACAAAATACGCTCCAGCGAAAACCCACTAATCCCAACAGCGTTCCTACAAGAAATGCAACAAAACATGACCACAGAAGCCTACAAACGCGAATACCTAGCAGAATTCACAGAAGCCGCATCCAGCTACTTCCCACAAGAGCTAATCCGCCAATGCATAGAACACGCACAACGAATAGCCTTAGAACCCTACGCAACACTGGAACAGCCCATACCCAAAGCAGAATATTACGCAGGATTAGACTTAGGCAAACTCCAAGACCACTCAGCATTAGCCATAATCCAAAAAGACAATGAAACCCTCAAACTCGTCTACACCCACGAATTCCCACTCGAAACCAGCTACACAGAAGTCATCGCCACAGTAACACGCGCAAACCAAAAATTCCACCTCCAAAAAGCGCTCATAGACCAAACAGGCATAGGAGAACCAATCCTAGAAGAACTCCAAGCTCAAGGCGTAAACACAGAAGGCGCAAAACTCACCCAAGACACCAAAACAGAAATCCTCACCCACCTCAAACTCACCATGGAACAACAACGCATAGCCATACCATACGACAAACGCCTATGCCAACAAATCAACGACCAACAATACGCTTACACCAGAAACGGCAAACTCACCTTCAACCCTCCACCAAACACACACGACGACCAACTATGGGCACTAGCACTCGCAGCATACGCCACAAGAACAGAGCCTCAACCAAAACTCTGGATAATCGCAAAAGCAAACAAGGGCAAAACCCGCCTAAACACGCTAAGACAAAAACTCCTCAAGCACAAAATCCAAGGCGACACGCGATGACGCGCAGACGCGAACACTTCCGCATCACCAAGCTTAAACGTACGTACAATCGAGAAACAAACACGTTCACCTTTAACATAAGCTACGAAACCGCCGTAGCCACGCAAACACCGCGCACACGCACAGTCGCAGAAGCCTTCGGCTTAGGCACCGACCAAACACAGCGCTTCACCCTCTACGACACCGTTACGCTCAACATACGCCCCACAGACATCGTCCTCATCACAGGCGACAGCGGCAGCGGCAAAAGCGCCCTGCTAAAAGCCATAAAAGCTGATTTAGGCACAGCAGCCCAAGACGTCAAAGACTTAAGCATAAGCCCGAACACGCCTATAATCGAAACCCTCGGCGAAAACACCGCAGAAGCGCTGGAACTCCTAAGCAAAGCAGGCTTGAACGACGCTTTTCTCTTCTTGCGCAGCTACAGCGAACTCAGCGATGGACAAAAACACCGCTATCACATAGCGCGTTTAGCCGAAGCAAAAGCCCAATGGTGGCTCCTAGACGAATTCGCTTCAACGCTGGACCGCGACACCGCTAAGATAGTGGCTTTTAACTTGCAGAAGCTAGCGCGTGAGCGTGGCAAAGCGGTAATCGCAGCCACCACGCATAACGACTTGCTGGTGGATTTGGCGCCGAACGTGCACGTGCACAAACGCTACGGCAAACAAGTCACCATACGCTACTACCGCAGCGGCGCAGCACCACAGGAATGCAGCCTAACACGCGAAATGCACATAACCCAAGGCACAATAGCTGACTACAAGGCGCTAAGCCACTTCCACTACCGCACAAGCAGCTGCCCAGCTCCACGCAAAATTTTCGCCCTAAAACGCAAAAGCGAAACATGCGGCGTTATCGTTTACGCATTCGCGTCACCAACATGCTTCGGACGCAGCAAAGTGTGGAAGGGCACGCTTCAACAGTTGCAGAAGGAACTAAGCGTGATCAGCCGTGTGGTGGTGCATCCGAAGTATCGGAGTGTGGGTTTGGGCGTTAGGCTTGTGCGTGATTCGCTTTTGTTGGCTGGAACGGGGTGTGTGGAGGTTGTTGCGGTTATGGCGCGGTATAATCCGTTTTTTGAGAGGGCTGGGATGCGGCGGATAGCGGAGAGCAAGCCTAGCGCTGCTGTGACTGGTGCGTTGGAGTGTTTGGGTGGGTTGGGTTTTGATTGTGCGTTGTTGGCTGGCGTTGTGTATGGTGAGCGTGTGGTTGGTGAGGTTGGCAGAGAAGCGGTTTTATTAGTGCTAGAAGAGTTGTCTAGGCGGGATGCGGGTGTGCGAAGGCGTTTGGCGGGTTTACGGAATGTTTATCCGAAGCATGAGGAGTTTATGGCTAAGATTACCATGTTTGATGCTGTTGGTTTGGCTAAGGTGCTTAAGCGGTTGAGTTTTTTGGCTCAGACTAAGGTTTACCTGTTCTGGAATAGAGAGTGGCAGAATGGAAACGGTGAGAACTGATGTGCTCTCGGTGACTATAGCCCCCTTATATATACTTGCTTTATATAGTGTGAAAGTGCCTGCGGAGATAGACCCTCTATAGGTTTCTGCATAGTATTTCTATTAGGCTCCAAATATGTGGCGCTGGTTGTTAGCCTTCTTTATGTCTCCGAGGCGCCTACTCCCTCCCGTATATATAGATTGAATTTCTGGTTAGAATTGGTTGGGTTTATAGGAAGATTATTTGGTTTTTCATTTCTTCGGCGGTTCGGGTTTCGGCTATTGTTTTGAGTTGCAAAATTTCTGGATGAGTTGTTTGTCTTCTTGGATTTTCTTGTCTAGTTCGGCTCTGTTTTCGTAGTAGTATGATAGTGCATCATGGATTTGTTCTAGTTTTAGGTGCGGATGCGCTTTGATTATTTCGTCTGGTGTGTGGTTGAGGTATTCGTATTCGATGGCTACGTCTACTATTCTTGTGCGGGTTCCACTTATGACTGGGGAACCGTTGCATATTTTCGGGTTGACTGTAACGTAGGGGTGTTCTGTTTTGGTTTTCTGCAATGTTAATGGCGCTTCCTTTTTCCAGTCTATTGCGTGTTGCGGGAACTCAACTCTTGTTGTGAATGCTCTTTTGCAACTTTGACTCTCAAATAGCCTCACAGAGGCCTACCCCTTCCCCTATAAATACATTGAAATGCGCGTTCAGCTTCGCAGTGTTTTTTTCTTGGTTGAGTTCAGTATTTTTGACAGGCATGATATGTTGAAGCAGCAGTAATTGCTGTGAGTTTGGATTAAAATTTAATCCCACACACAATTTCACGACTGCGCTGCCTCTGGGCAGCGGTGATAAAGCGCACCCCGTACAGAAGCAGACCAGATTGGGTGTGCTGCTAAAAAGAGGTGGGGGCAGTGAGGTGTGATGATAATGATGATATTGATGATGATTATTATCTATAATAATAGGGTTAACTAATTAACTAAGCCTTTTTTTGCAGTGTGCGAAGAAAGTCTAAAGAGAAAGCATTGATAATAGTTATTCTAAGCTGGCTATTACCAAATGAACAAACTCCTGCAAAGGCAAGCTCAGCTTCTCGCATCAACATTTAACGACTTTGGAACTTTTGACTTCAACAAGGAATTAGCAGAAAAAATGGTAAGCGAGCATAAGGCTTTTCAGAAGTTTGAACCTACTCGAGACTTTCTTACAAATGAGAATCTCGGTTTACTCCTTAAGGCAGGAATTGAAATCTCTCCACTTATTCCGTTCTTTGAAAGTCAAAAAGGAAAGCTAATTCTAAAATCGGCACGATTTTTCGAGATTATACGGTTTGCCCTTGCAGTATCAGCTTTCATCAAAGGAGCAGACCAATTTGTATCTGCCGAGAAGCTATCAGCAGTAGAACAACATCAATTTACTGTTTTTGCATACTACTCTTCCGTTTTCCACTTGTTGACTTCTTTTTTGGCAATACATGGAATTGTATATTGCCCAAAATCAATGGAAGGGGTTTCACTTACAAGTGTTAGGAAGAAAGAAGATGGGGATACAGTGAAGGAGACATTGAAAGTTTCCCCGACTGGTTTTGACAAGTTTGTAAAGGGGTTTTTTAACTCTGAGAAAAACGAGTGGAACTTTTCGAACATTAGTAATGACCATGCAACAAGATGGAAAGAATTCTGCGATTTGCTTAAGAAGTACATTGGAAATAACTGGGAAAAAGAAATACCCAAAGGAGTAATTGCTTTTTGGGGTTACATGAAAGTCATAGCTGAGTATAAGGAAACTTTTTGGGACAAAGAAAAGAAAGAGTACATAATTGCTTTCACTGATAAGAAAGAGCTTTTAAAAGTCTTAAATTCATGCCAATTTCTGCCTGCGAAAATACGACACCAGAAGATATATGAGGATAGACATTTTGACTTGTTTGGCGAGTCTTTCACGCGCAAAAGCCAAAATCCTCCAGATGAATTAGCAAAAGCTGAAGAAAGTTTCTTTAGACGTCTTGCTAAAGACTTGCTGGCTTGGCAGTACGTTAATTTTTCAGAATTGTTTGAATTTGTAAAGAAAAATTGCGCAAAAGAAGTCTACTTCGCAAGGGGAATGAATGCAGTCGCTGATAATCCCTTTGTTAGGACATTGGATTATCTAAAAGCCTCTCTTGCAAGAGAAGAAAGACTTTCTGCAGTAAACAAGAATTTGCCAGAGTTTATCAATATGCTATTTGCCTGATGACTAACCCTCAACCTATTTGTGTCGTCCAGACAATTATTGTCCCTTTTTACTTCACCTTTTTAGCAATTGAGACTCGCTTAAGTAAAACTTTATTGGCTCCCAAGTCTGTGTGTGGGATTAAAATTTAATCCAACCAACCAAAAATACGTGACTCATTGCCTTCCTGATGTTTTGTGTTTTTTTATCTTTTTTCGTAGTCTTCTTTCTGTTTAATCCACGCCTGATGCTTTTCCAGTAAGCCTTTGATTTGTTGGTCTATGAAGTCGTCCACGCTTAGGAAACCCGTGTCCATGTCGCCTATAGCCTGTTGCAGTTTCTCATAGTCTTCTTTTGGGATTTCTATGTATTCGCACTGTTCCTTTAACGCGCCAAGCTTAAAGCGTATAGCTTCACGGATAAGCTCTTCCCGCGTTGTGTAACCCAAGTGCTTGTTTTCGCCGATGAAATTCTCAATCTCCGTAAGCAGTTCAGGCGGCAGCATGACGGATGTGGAGAGGAGGTTTTCTATGGCGTCGGTGTAAGTCTGCATCTTCATCGTCTGCGCCGTAATCTCGCCGAGCAGCGCTGTCAATTTCTGATGTGCGTCGTCGCTTATGCGTAGGGTTTTCATTGTTTTTGCCTCTGCGTGTTATTCTGTTTAGTAAAGCTAATAAAGCTTTTCAGTATACTAAATATACAAGGTATAAGGCGGCTACAACCATGAAGCACAACATCAGCATAACCATGGACTCGCGGCTATTCCGCGAAATAGAAAACACGCGCGGAAGAGAAAAACGCAGCACCTTCATCGAACACCTAATCATCATAGGGCTCAAAGCTTACAGAAACAAAAATGAGGAGTTTACTGTCAACCAGCGGAAAGCACCAGTAACCCTTTTATCACCCGTAACCGTCAGCCACGCCAAACAGTGAAGCCTACTCCATTCCCCACTTCTTCGAAACCTTCACCAACACAAAGATCACGAACGCAACAATCACGAAAGTCATCAAAGCCACCAGAAAACTGCCAACACCAAACACCTGATTCAACACGGGAACCGTGTACGTCGCCAAATCCTGAAGACCTGGAATAGCAAGCCCAATCGCAGGCAAAAGCAAGTCTTTAACCAGAGACTGAACAAGCGCACCCAAGTAAAGACCAATAATGAAAGCAACAGCAAGCCCCATAACCCTGTATTTTGAGATGAAATCCTTGAACTCAGCCCACAAACCCTTCGGCGCAGGCGCTGCTGGCGCAGCAGGCTTAGGCTCCAACAAAGCACGAATCTTCCGCAGCTCCTCTAACACTTCTTCATCCTTCACCAAAACAGTCACCAAAAACACTCTAGAACGCGTTAATTTATAAAACTTTAACGTAAGTGGGCCGAGCCGGATTCGAACCGGCGACCTTTCGGTTATCAGCCGAACGCTCCAGCCAAGCTGAGCTACCGGCCCGCCCCGCGCGGCGACAACAGTTTAATAAGATGTTAATTAATAAGAATTTTCGTTCATTGTTCTGTGCAGGGGCCCGTAGCCTAGCACGGATCAAGGTGTCGGCCTTCGGAGCCGGAGATCGTGGGTTCAAATCCCACCGGGCCCGCCAACTCCTTCATAACACGCTCACGTAGAGATGCTTTTCAGATACTTGTTCCACAAATACGACGCCGCGTAGCCCGCTACTGCCCCGCTGACTGTGCCCATAAAAAGTATTAGTGCCGCCAGCATTGGATCTATTGGAAGTATCTCTATAAGAATAGTGGTCGTGTAATAGCTCAAAAATCCGATTATGGCGGTGCTGAACGTCATTGCTATCATTATTCTATTGCGGTTAACTACGTCCGTCGTAGGGTTAACCTTGAAAAGCAAAAAGAAAACATCCACAAAAACTCCATACAAAAAAGCAAAGAAAAACGTGAAAGGACCTAGAGCGGGTCGCCCCAGTGCTGTCAAAACGCCACCGACGACTCCAACATAAGTGGCGCCTGCTTTCTTAATGAAAAGTGCAGCTAACGCGAGTAGAACAGCCTGAACCACGATCAATAGCTTATCTATAGGGGATGGCACAAAAACCTTGGTCACAAATATTATCGAACCAAAAAGCGCAGCAATGAACAACCGCTTAGCCTTCTGCATCGAAGCCACCCTTTTCAAATAAAAGGCGCACTTCAGTTTAAAAAACCCTGATATAACAGAGTGCAGAATGGCCCGTGCTGTAGGCTGCCACCCTATTTGATGTTCTCAGGCTTGATCTGTGCTAACCCTCACACTAAAGAAAAGTGCCCCATATCTGCTGAAGGGTCAAACTCCGTTTTTAACGGAAGTTATAAATTGGCAAGCTGCAATAGAGAATAAATGTTTCAGTATTTGACTTATTGGTGTGTAAGGGGGATAAGGATGAGCACTCACGCAGAAGATTTAAAACTCCGCTTGATGACCATCGAGCTTTTAAGAACTGCAAAGTATAAACGAAACATCACGTACCGCGAATTAGCCTCCAAGACAGGCTTACCAGTCACTGTCCTAAGCAGATACGCTAAAGGACACGTGTTGCCAAACACGACGAGAGCAAAACAGTTGTGGCAGGTGCTGACGAAACTCGTTGGTTTGGAAACAGAACTGCGAAACAGAATAAGATTTGACGAAACCGGATATTTTGACAACACCGAGATAATAGGCGATTACAACATACTTCAGCAGGCGGCAAACCATGCCCTCGCAAATTTTGCTGGAAAACGAGTGACGAAAATCTTAACCGCAGCCGTTGACGGAATCCCCTTGGCCACGATGGTTGCCAACGCCCTCGGAGTCAACCTTGTTGTGGCTAAGCGCAACAAGGAAGTCGGCGTTAAAGCATTTCTGGACGAAACTTACATTCTGGGAAAAGACTCAGGCGTAACCGTAACGCTTTTCATTCCAAAAGAAGCGATCAAAAAACGAGACAGCGTTTTGGTGGTGGATGACATGATTAAAAGCGGAGAAACCCAAGAAGCACTGGTCAATCTTGTCCGAAAGTCAAAAGCTGAAACTTCAGGCGTTTTCTCGCTAATTGCTGTTGGCGACGAATGGAAGAAAAGACTGAAACTCGGCAATGACGCCCCAGTCAAGGTCGTCACCTACCTCAAATCACCACTTGACTCAGGAAGCCGTTCCTAAGTTAAAAGTAACTTTTTTCCCATGATTGTTTCCGAAATCTTAAACAGAACCTTCACGTAAGAACCTAAACAATTAGCGAGGCTCACAAATGCGAACAATAGAATGGCGCAACGGAACCATCATCACAATAGACCAGACAAGACTACCACACGAAACAATAACCTTGGAAATCAAAACATGCGACGAGATGGCTGAAGCTATAAAAAACATGCGAATCAGAGGCGCGCCATTATTGGGCGCAGCAGCAGCCTTCGCCTTGGCTTTGACGGCTTACCATTCAAAAGCAAACAGCAAAACAGAACTGTTAGCTGAGCTGGAAAACGCGGCAACAACCTTAAAGAGCACGAGACCAACAGCCGTGAACCTCTTTTGGGCAGCAGACAGAATACTAAACAAAGCACAAGGCTTTTCTGGAAATGCTGAAGAGCTGAAGATGCTTGTGGTCCGAGAAGCCCAGAGAATCGCAGACGAGGACGCAGAGGCTAATCTGGCTATAGGCAAGAACGGCTCCGAACTCATCAACGATGGCGACGTGATTTTGACGCATTGCAACGCAGGCGAATTGGCGACAGTTGAATATGGCACCGCGTTAGGCGTGATAAGGGCTGCTTGGAAGCAAGGAAAAAAAATCAAAGTCATAGCGACAGAAACACGCCCATTGCTGCAGGGAGCGAGGCTAACGGCTTATGAGCTTAAACGCGACGGGATACCAGTCACGTTAATCACGGATAACATGGTTGGCTACGTCATGCACAAGAGGCTTGTGAACAAGGTTGTGGTGGGTGCGGACCGCATAGTCCAAGATGCGGTGGTTAACAAGATTGGAACGTTCACCGTTGCCGTTTTAGCCAAGGAGCACGGAGTGCCGTTTTATGTGGCAGCGCCGAAATCCACCTTCGACTTGGAACGCACATCAGCCGAGGTTATCATTGAAGAGAGAAAACCGACAGAGGTTACGCATCTGGGCTCTCAGCAAATCGCCACTCAAGGCGTAGGTGTTTTAAACCCAGCTTTTGATATTACGCCGCTGACGTATGTGACGGCTATAATCTGCGAAAGCGGCGTTTATTACAAAAAAGACTTTGTTAAATTCAAAGGAAAGAAAAAATAAAAGTATAACGTTAAAGAGTTAACTATTCTAAAATGAAGATAGTAACGGTTGACAATCAATGAGTGACAAAGCGAATAGTGCAAGCGGTTCAGAACTTAAAGCTTCTGGAGTGCTTGTGGAAAAAGGCGCCAGAATAACCGAAAAGAGCAGTGTTGACGCGCTTTCTCAACGCGGATATGGCACGGCGGAAAACGACGTGTTCACGCTTTCCTTTTACGAAGCACTTTACCTTTTAGACAAGGAAATGCTGGAAGTTAAAGACGAAACAGGCGAGGCAGTGGATTTTCAAAGCCTTCTTCACTGCTACGAAGGGGTTGATGAGAACGCTTGGGTTAACTATTTGGTTTATCGCGATTTGCGAAGCAGAGGCTACGTTGTCAGAGAAGGTTTCGGCGCAGGAATTGACTTTCGAATTTATGAGCGAGGTGCCTATGGCAAAGACACAGCCTCATACCTAATTATGAGCACTCAAGAGGGCACGCCCGTGCCAATACAAGACCTGATGAACGCTATGCTGCAGTGTCAGAGCCAAAAAAAAGAGTTGATTTTGGCTGTGATGAACCGCAGAGGAGAAATAGTTTACTACTCAATCTCCCAATTAACATTCAAATAGCTGGGGAATTAGCCATGCCGACTTTCCAACCTGTTCGCGGAATGCGCGATTTGCTGCCTGAAGAAGCCGAAACGCTGACCTACGTCATCGCCAAAGCTAGAGAAACAGCTGAACTCTACGGATATAAAGAAGTCATAACGCCAGTCGTCGAGCCATATGAGCTTTTAAGCGCGAAAGCAGGCGAAGAAATCCGCCAGCGCATGTTCACCTTCAAGGACTTGGGCAACCGAACAGTGGCGCTGCGACCAGAATTCACCTCTTCAATAGCGCGGTTAGCCACAACCACCTTGAAGAACGAGCCTAAACCCCTAAGAACCCTTTCCGTGGGCAGCGTTTACCGATATGACGAGCCGCAGCGCGGACGATACAGAGAGTTTTGGCAATCAGACTTTGAAGTAATAGGCTCGAACAAGCCAGAAGCAGATGCAGAAATAGTACTGCTCACCAATAGCCTAATGAAAGCCGCGGGCTTGCGAAACTACGTTTTCAAAATAGGCCACATCGGCGTGATAAGGGGAATCCTCAGCCAAGAAAACGTGGACGACAAACTTCAAAACGCCATTCTACAGCGAATGGACAAGAAAGAATACAACGAAGCCTTCAAGCTCATAACATCGGAAAAATGCCGAACAACCCTTCAAGGACTGATAGAACTCAAAAGCAGCAAGGCATTCGAAACCGTGGAGAAAATGAAAGCATACGTGAAAGACTATGATGAAGCTGAGGCTGCCGCTGACAACTTGCTCGAAATCTTGAAGCTCGTCACCGAAAGCGGATGCCCAATCGAAACCGTGGAGCCCGGCTTTGGCAGAGGACTCGAATACTACACGGGAATGATTTTTGAAGTTTACATACCAGAGTTGGACATAGCCTTGGGCGGCGGCGGACGATATGACAGGCTTATTGAAGTTTTTGGAGGCGAACCGACGCCAGCAACAGGCGTCGCACATGGATTAGACCGCATAGCCCTTGCGACGAAAATGCAGAAAACAGCCGTCTCAACAAGGCGAGAAAAAAGAGTCCTAGTAATTCCTGTAAAAGAGGAGTTGAAAGTTGCAGCGTTAAGAATTTCGCAAACGCTCAGGGAAGCAGGAATACCAGTGGAATTTGAGGTTATGGGACGGAAAATGACTAAGGCTTTGGAAGACGCTGATAGGCGACAAATGGATTACGCGGTGATAGTGGGCGAGAAAGAACTGAAAGAAGGCGCGGTGGTAGTTCGGGACTTGGCAAAGCGGGAGCAAACAGTGATCGCAATCAGAAAGTTGGCGGAAAAAATTAGGAACTAAAACGAATAAAAAAAGCGTTTAAGCCTTGTAAAAGAGGTTTGCCTGTTTAGAGTCTTTTGATGTACCTGTTGACTTCCCACTCGGACACTTGCATTCGGTAGAGGTCCCATTCTTTCCTTTTTTCGCTGAGGAAATTCTCGAAGGCAGTTTCGCCAAGAGTCTCACGCATGAGTTCACTGCTTTCCAGTTCATCTAAAGCCTCTTTCAAGGATTCTGGGAGAGAGATTATGCCTCTGGTTTTTCTTTCTTCATAGCTCATGTGGTAAACGTTCAGCTCCACTGGTTCACCTGGGTCAGTTTTGCTCTTGATGCCGTCCAATCCTGCTGCGAGAAGAACGGCAAACTGAAGGTACGGGTTCCCCGACGGGTCAGGGCAACGTATCTCGCATCTTGCAGCAGCTTTCTTTCCTCCAAAGTTGGGAACCCTGATGAGCGGTGACCTGTTCTTGTGCGCCCACGCTAAGTAGACTGGCGCTTCATAGCCCGGCACTAGTCGCTTGTAGGAGTTCGGCCAAGAAGCCAGAACCGCGCACATCTTGCGTCCATGGGCTAGTTGACCGCCTATGAAGTGCATGGCTGTTTCCGAGAGATAACCTGTATCTTTATCGTCAGAGTAGAATAGATTTTGAGTCCTGTCAACATTCCATAGGCTTTGGTGCGTGTGCATTCCTGAACCGTTTATGCCAGCGAAGGGTTTCGGCATGTAAGTGGCTACGTAACCGTTTCGTGCAGCCACAACTTTGGTAACTAACCTCATGGTTAAGGCTCGGTCAGCAGTTACTAAAGCCTCATCGTACTTGAAATCGATTTCATTCTGTCCCAAAGCTACCTCGTGATGAGATATCTCGATTTCTATTCCAAACTGCTCGGCTGTATCGGCTATTTCTCGCCGAATGTCGTCAGTGAGGTCTCCAGGGTGATAATCGAAGTATCCAGCTAAATCTATTGGGGTTGGCAACTGGGAGTCGTTCTCTTTTACTATGAAGAATTCCTGCTCTGGAGCACAGACGTAGCTGAAGCCAGCAGCTCTGCACGTGGCAAGTGCTCTTTCGAGTATGTACCGTGGGTCGCCTTCAAATCGTTCGTATTCTGGAGTGTACACGTCGCAGATGAGCCTGCAAGAGGATTTCTCTTTGGGGCGCCAAGGTAAAACCGCGAAGGTTGTAGGGTCTGGAAACAGAACCATGTCTGACTCTTCTATTGGCCTGTAGCCCGTTATTGATGAGCCGTCAAAGGACTGGCCGTTTTCAAAGATGCCTTCGATGTTCTTGGAGGTCACAGCCAAATTTTTTATGATGCCGTTTATATCGGTGAATTGGAGTCTGACAAATTTTATGTCTTTCTCCGTTATTTCTTGGACGACTTTAGTCACGTTTTCCTTCCAAACAGCGTCTTTGAAGTTTTTCATTTTCTATCTATCCTCACATTACGCTTCGGTCTTGGTTTTCAGATGTTATGGAAATGACATTAAACATAAACATATATAAGCTTATCGCTTTATTTTTATAGATAAATGTTCAAATTATACTCAAATTATTGAATTAATGTGCTGCGCGCGTTATATGTTGCCCAACAAGAAAAAAGCAGTCAAAACAGCCACGTTGCAATTGACTAGCCAAACCTGCCGATTGAAATATTAAACTTCTCTGCGTAAAAAATCCCCAACATCCGAAATGTTCTTTACGACAACCTGAGTCTCTTCCGCGTCCAAGCCATGGGTTATTTTGCCAAAGCCCAGGCACTCGCCAAACTCATTCAACACCAGCGTATAAGCACCTTTTCGCCGCGAACCATACACAGCCACTACACCTCTTCGGAAAACGTCTCTACCGCAAATGAAGAGCCACGCTGCCTTCCTATCAACAACAATCTTGTTAGCTTCGCCCTTTGCAAGCATCGCTAACAAGTTAAAACTCGGAAAGAACTTTCCATTCTTGACCTTCCCCAGATAAGTTCCCGCATAATAGAAATCCCTTCGGATAAGCCTCTTTAGATTCTCGTTCAAAAGAAAATAGCGCCCGCCCTTTTTCACCATGAGCTCGGCGTTTAAGGCAATCTTCGCCCCGAACTGAAACGCAAAATCCAATATCGGCTTCATCGCTTACCCGCCCGTTTTTTGAGTTTGCAAACGAAAAAGCCCTGAGTTTCAGCAGGCCAAATTCGCGTGCAGTGTTCCACTGAAACGTCCAGTTGGCTTCCAAAAACGTCGGTTAATCCCTTTTGACCGTGGCAATCGATTTCTTCAATCTGGAGGTTTAAGTGTTTTATGGCCCAGTCCATGTTCACTTCGTTTTCTTCCGGCTCTAAAGAGCACGTTGAGTAGACAATTTCGCCGTCGTCGCTTAGGCACGCCACAGCTTCGGTCAAGATTTCCCTCTGCAATCTCGCGTTTCGTTCCACGTCTTTCAGAGTTCTTCTTTCAAACCACTCAGTATCAGCGGCGAAGTTTCCAGAACACGGAACATCCAAAAGAATCCTGCTGAACTTCAAGTTTAGCCGAGAAGCCTGCCTTGCGTCTAAATGGTAAACCAGTGCATTGCCTACGTGGCAACGTTCCAAATGATTTGACAGGGCAGCCAACCGCCGCTTTTTGATGTCTAAAGCCACGATTACGCCAGTGTTGCTCATCAAATCAGCCAGCTGAACAGTTTTTCCACCCGGAGCGGCACAGGCATCCAACACTGTTTTATTCTGAAGGGCAGTGAATAATGTCGCGGGGATTTGGGCTGCGGCCTCCTGAATCGAGTATAAGCCTAAAAGGTATTCTGCGGTGGCGCCTACGGAAACTTTGGAGCTACTGACCCAGTAGCCCGTTTCTAGAAAAGGAACACGCTCAAGCTGGACTCCCAGAGAACGCAGTCTTTCCTCGAGGTTCTTTCCCTCTGCGTTTGTAACGTTTATTCTGATGGCCTGTCTGAGTTCAACATCTTTGAATTTCCAGCCTAATTGTTCATAACGATTTACAAAAAATTCTTTGCCAGACATCAACCGTAGAATAACCGAACAGCGAATAAAAGCTTTTCAAGACACTTAAGATAATCTTCTGGCGAAAAATTTTCGGATTTCCTCGGCAAAAACCACTATCAAAGCGAGCGACGCCAAAAACGCCCAATCCACAGCGTTTAGCGCGGTTGTGCCGAAGAACTGCTGCATCAACGGAACATAAACCAAAAAGGACAAGATAGAAAGCTGCCCCACTATGCCCAAAATGATCCACTTGTTGGCTGAAAGCTTCGTTCTAAAAATGGACACTTTGCTTGTTCTGCAAGCGAGAACATTGCCCACTTGAGCCACAACTATGCCCGCGAAAGTCATCGTAACACCTTTAATGTAAACTGGACTGTCAGGAGGCAACGCCATCCCAAAACGCCAGCCGCCAGCCATCCACGCGCTTAGGCAACCGTACATGGCGCCAATGGCTATTATCACGCCGATGTAAAGAGACCGCAGGAAAACTTTGGCGGTAAACAGCCTTTCCTTAATGCTGCGCGGTGGCTCCTGCATGATTCCCGCTTCAGGCGGTTCGCGGCTGAGAGCCAAGGAAGGCACAACGTCTATGGCGAGGTCTATGGCTAAAACCTGCACAACAAGCAAGGGCAAGGGTATACCCAGTACAGCGTAAAGCACATAGGGAATTAGCTCAGCCCAATTATGTGAAAAAACGTACACAATGAACTTCCTAATGTTCTCATAGATGGCGCGACCTGATTCCACCGCCTTAACTATAGACTCAAAACTATCGTCAAGTAAAATGATATCCGCTGCTTCGCGGGCAACATCAGTTCCAGAGACACCCATAGCCACACCTATATCCGCCTCCTTCAACGACGGCGCATCATTAGCGCCATCCCCAGTGACAGCGACGACTTCGCCATTCTCCTTTAGAACTTTGACTATGCGAAGTTTCTGCTCTGGAGAAACACGAGCAAAAATCACATTTCCCCTCTTAACTGCATCCACTATATCCTGATCGCTCAGATTCTCCAAGTCTACGCCACGGACTATGGTGCAACACGCCGAGTCCACGATGCCCACTTCTTGAGCTATGACCTGCGCTGTTGGACCATAGTCGCCAGTAATTATCACAGTCTTTATGCCAGCCTGCTTGGCCTTCGTCACGGCTTCTCTTACTTCAAGTCTCGGAGGGTCGCGCATGGCAGCCAAACCCACAAAAGTCATGTCTTTCTCTATCATTTTGGTTTTTGAATACTCATTTTTTGGCAGTTTTTTGTAGGCAACCGCGATTACGCGTAAGCCTTCACTGGCAAACTCATGAATTTTTGCTTCTATCGACAGCATGTTCTCCTTTGTTAGATCCTCTACCTTGCCGTCTGCAAGTATTTTTTTGCAAATGGAGAGGATACTTCTCGGAGCACCTTTCGTGTAGAGAAGCACATCGCCGTTGATTTTGTGAACCGTGGTCATTCTTTTCCTTTTGAAGTCAAAAGGCATGATGTTAATTATGGGCTTTTCACCAAGAATGCCCGGAATGTTCACATCGTACTTTAGGGCAACAACGATTAAAGCCCCGTCAGTTGGGTCTCCAATCACACTCCAAGATCTGTTTTTATCCGAGGGCGGTTCAATTTTAGCGCCATTGCAGAGGGCAGCGATTTCAAGAAGCGTTTCAACCGCGACGGTTTCTTTCTTTTAGTGCCTTGCCGTTCAAAATGAAATCGCCTATGGGGTTATAGCCTACGCCTGAAACTTCCACAGTTCGATCCTTAACCCATAATTTCTTCACGGTCATCTCGCCCTTGGTGATCGTGCCTGTTTTGTCAGTGCAGATTACGGTGACGCTGCCTAAGGTTTGAACCGCAGACAAGCGCTTAACAAGAACGTTCTGTCTTACCATCTTCAGAACGTTGATAGCCAAAGCGCTTGAGACTGTAACTTGCAACCCTTCTGGAACGCACGCAACCATGACGCCGATCATGAAGAGGATGCTGCTGTAAAAGGGCAAATGAAGCCATATCATGCTAGCCACAAAAAAGACGCTTCCAACAACAACGGCTAAAATGAAATCGTACTTCGCCATGTTGGCGATTTCTCGTTGAAGGGGACTATCCTCTTCGCGTATTGCCTGCGTCAAATTGGCTATCTGCCCAAATTGTGTATTCATGCCTGTGGCGTACACGACTGCTTTCCCTCTGCCTCGAGCGACGCTTGTGCTCATGAAAACGAGGTTAGGCGAATACAGATACGCTTTTTCAACAGTTTTCGCGGGCTTCGCTGTTCTTGGCTGCGGTTCAGATTCACCAGTTAAGGGCACGTTATTCGTCCACAAGTCGAAGGCGTCAATCAAACGTGCGTCTGCTGGAACACGGTCGCCCTCCTCCAAAACTATGATGTCGCCGGGAACAATTTCCTTCACCAAGATTTTTCGGAGTTCTCCATCACGGATGACTTTAGCGTATTCGGGCATCCAATGCCGCAAGGTTTGCATGGCTTTTTCCGCACGCGCTTCTTGGAATAGACTAAAGAAAATGTTGAGCAGCACAACGCCGAGGATTATGAGGCTCAGTTCCCACTGCTGGCTGATGGCGGCGAGAACACTTGCGAAGAGCAACAATACGCCGAATAAGTCTTTGAAGTGAGCGAGAAACTTGTACGAAAAGGGAGTGACTTTCTTTTCAACCAGCATGTTGAACCCGTATTTTTTAAGACGCAATTCAGCCTCTTCAGTGGTTAACCCTTCAGGCAACGCATTCAAGGCGTCAAAGACTTCATTAAGACGCATGGAAGCAGCTTTATCCAAAAAAATCCCCGCTTAAACCTCAATGAACAGGTGAGCTACGGACCTCGGGCATAATTAGGCGGAAGCAGCGATGAAGCTAAGAAAACGTGGAACGGCAACTCATTTCTCAGCAGCAAGACAGATTGAAGGCACATTCATATCCTCGGCGATTGGAATCCTCTTTATACAGCAACATTTACCTTTTTAAGGTATTGTTTTTGGCTAAAATATCGACGGCTGAATTTAAACTAATCGGACATAAAGATGACTTTGAACATAGACCGATTCTAACCACACACTAAATATACATACTGAAACAAACTATTCAGATATGCAGGAGACTTGGTTGATGGATAAGATAGAAGAAATTAAGAGAAGAAGAAAAGCAGCCCATTCTAAACTGTTATCGCTGAAGTCAAAGGTTTATGAGAGGTTCCTACAAATGGAAGAAGCCACCTATTCCGATGGAGCTTTAACCAAGAAGCAAAAAGAGTTGATTGCCATCGGAATTTCAGTTGTAATTAACTGTGAATCCTGCATGGAATGGCACATTACTCAGGCTGCTGCCGCAGGCGCTTCCATGAGAGAGGTTCTTGAAGCCGTTGAGGTGGGAATCGAATTTGGAGGTGGACCCGCCACGGTTTCTGCGCGATTCGCCTTAGAAGTTATGGCACGTGTTTTCAAGGAATAATTAAAATCGTGACAGAATCAATTTCTATCATCAGACATTCCAAAAACGATTGCCATAAAGTTAATAGGCGACAGTTTTCATTTCCATGTAGCTTATCTCTTCAAGAGAGAATTAGAAAATGCTTCGATTCGTTAAAACAGGTCTGTGTACTGAAACTCGATGGGTTAAATACCATTCACTTAGGTTGGAGAATGCTTAGTTATGGCGCGTTACAAGCAAATTGAAGAAATCATCAGGCTGATGAACACGCCGGAAATTATAAGGAACACAAGCATAATCGCCCATGTAGACCACGGGAAAACCACGCTGTCAGACAGCCTTTTGGCTGCGGCGGGCATAATCAGCGAGCAAACAGCTGGTCAGAAACTGTTTCTTGACTCGTGGGAACTTGAGCAGAAGCGGCAGATGACCGTGTTCGCCTCAAACATCAGCTTGACTCACACTTTCAAAGGTAAAGACTTCCTCATCAACCTCATCGACACGCCAGGGCACATTGACTTCAGCGGAGCAGTAACTAGGAGTCTCCGCGCGGTAGACGGCGCCCTCGTGGTTGTAGACGCCGTGGAAGGACCGATGACGCAAACGGAAACTGTGCTGATGCAGGCTCTGCGAGAACGCGTAAAACCGATACTCTTCATTAACAAGGTTGACAGGCTCATAAAAGAAATCAAATTAACCTCTGAAGAGGTCCAACGCAAATTCGCAAAAATCATCGTAAGAGTCAACACGCTTATAGAGAAGTACGCGCCGCCTGAGCACAAGAAGGATTGGCAAGTCAAAGTAGAAGACGGACGCGTGGCCTTCGGTTCGGCACTTCACAAATGGGGACTAAACCTAACCCACATGAAAATGAAAGGAATCACATTCAAGGACATTATTGACGCTTACACTGGCGCTCCAGAAGAAATTGGAAAGAAAGTTGACGAGCTAAGCAAGAAAGCGCCATTGTACGAGCCGATTTTAGACATGTTTTGTGAGCAGCTGCCGAACCCGCTGGAAGCCCAGCCGTACAGGCAGAGCCAGATTTGGCCAGGTGAAGCTGGCAGCCCGACAGGCAAGGGCATGGCGAAAGTAGACCCGAACGGACCGCTTCTCATGTGCGTAACCACTATTGAGGTGGATCCTCACAGCGGAGTCGTCGCCATAGGCCGCGTCTTCAGCGGTTCAGTTACCAAAGGAAAAATCGTCCAGCTCATAAACAGCCACCAAAAAGGCACTATACAGCAGGTTTACATGAGCATGGCAACCGACCGCGTTATCGTGGACCAAATTCCCGCGGGAAACATCGCCGCGCTTTCAGGGTTACCGGCAATTCACGTAGGCGAAACCGTCGCGGAAGAAGGCGTGAAAACACGCTCGTTTGAAGGCTTAAAGTACGTGTCTGATCCTGTGGTCACGGTTGCCGTGGAGCCGGAGGACGTTAAAGACTTGCCGTTGTTCGACAAGGTGATGCATAGGCTTACGACTGAAGACCCGAATTTGCATTTTAAGATGGATAAGGAAAGTGGAGAGTTCCTGCTGAGCGGCATGGGCGAATTGCACCTTGAGATTACGGCTTACCGAATGCAAGAAGCAGGGTTGAAAGTGAAGATCAGCGAGCCCATTGTGATTTACCGTGAAACTATCAGCCACGATTACCAGGGTGCGCCTGTGATGGGTAAAAGCCCCAACAAGCACAGTAAACTCTGGGTGAGCATGGAAAAGCTGCCAGACGAAGTTATCGAAGCGATAAAAGCTGGTAAGATCACAGAGATGCAAACTCGAGATGAAAGACAGAAAAACCTTAAAGCGCTGGGCTGGTCAACGGATGACGCTCGCAACGCCATAGCCATCGAGGAAAACAACATTCTCGTGAACAGGATAAAGGGAAGGCAGTACGTTGAGGAAGTTTTGGATCACGTTAAATCGGGCTTCCGCGAGGCAGTGCACACTTCGGTTTTAGCGAAAGAGCCAGCCTACGGGTTGAAAGTGAACCTTGAAGACATCACCGTCCACGAGGACCCAGTTCACAGAGGACCAGCGCAGATACTGCCCATGACTTGGCGCCCAATATGGTGTGCCTTCCTGCTGAGTGACCCGAAGCTTTTGGAGCCGCTGATAAGCTTCGAATGTAAAGTTCCGAACGATTTTGTCAGTCCAGTCATTGCCTTAGTGCAGAAGCGCCGCGGCAAAATCTTGGATATGGTAAACGAGGAGGATATGGTGGTTGTCAAAGCGGAAATGCCAGTGTCAGAATCCTTTGGAATCGCAGACGAATTGCGCTCTTCTACGCAGGGTAGAGCTTTCTGGGCTACGCAGTTTAGTCGTTGGGCACCTGTTCCAGAACAATTGCAAGCTGACACGATAAAGGCGATTAGAGAGCGCAGAGGCTTGTCGCCGACATCGCCGAGAGCAGAAGAATTCTACGAAGCAGAATAGGCAGCAATCATTCTTTCCCTTCTCTCTTTTTCAAGCAAGTTGCGCGCATTGCGCTGGTATTAGCTAGCGCTGCGTAGGTAGCCTATGGAAAAACAGACCTCTATCCCTCTATAGTTTTCTCAGCTTGGAACATGGCGCAGAACTAGCGCGTGGAAAAAACTATACCCCCTCTATAAATAGTGCTGATGGAGCTAGAAAATCCAAAAAGTATTTATATTCTGGATTATCCAGATAATCAGGGTAATCTATCTTGGCAACAATTCTCATAAAAAACGTGCCTGACGACCTGCTCAAGGAACTGAAAAGGTTGAAAGTGGAACTCGGCTGCAGGACATGGGCTGACCTGCTCTCTAAACTCATGACGACAAACGGAAGAGTTTTTTTGACCAAAGAAAAGGAAGACCGGATGACGAAGGGAGTTAGAGGCTTTCTAAGTCTTAGACACGATGTTTCAAACAAATGGAAAGGACACCCGACAGTGCTCGAAGAATCGCGAAGGTCCAGACATCACGACGACGCCTAGTAGTAGTGTATAGCATGACTGCACTCACCGAGACTTCACAATTCCAAAATAAAACCCCTACATGCAACAGCTTCCAAGCAATAAGAAGCCTTCGTGAAAAACGTGTTTTGACTTTGGATTCAAATGTGTTTATTGCTTCTTTGAAAACAGACGAGAATACACGAGAAAAATGTGCCAAAATTCTAGCCAAAGTGCCCAGAAAATTCGCATTGGCAGAGCCCAGTATAGTCTATCAAGAGGTTTGCGGAACTCTAGCAAGAAAAATGAGCGTTAAGGTAGCCAACAAAGCCAAAGAACAACTTGATTTAATGATTGACCCAGTATTAATCGAGAGTTGTGACAGAAGATTCTGCTTATCCGCCTTTGCTCTATGTTCAGAGTACAGCATCTATGCTATCGATGCACTATACTTGCAGGTTGCCATAGCCAATCGTGCTATTCTCGTTTCACTGGACAAAGAGGATTTCATCGATAAACTGAAAAACAATAAACTGCCGATAGAAGTTTACACCGTCTCTGAATTTCCCTATTAAAAATAATTTGCCTCTGCGCATCAAAAAACCTTATCATTTCTCGCGACCATTGACAACACTCTTGCGGACTGCGAAAGTTTAATGTTCATACTCGTGTATAGAACTCTTGCTGATGGTTCTCATGAAAGTGATTGGCGTATGTGGTAGCCCACGGCAGCAAGCCACCGAGCACGTTCTAAAGGAAGCCTTGCGGATGCTGGAAGAGCAGGGTTTTGAAACGCGTTTCTGGACGGTCGGAGGAAAACACATTGAGTTTTGCAATCATTGCGACTACTGCCTAAAGAATAAAGAATGCGTATTCAAGGACGACATGCAAGAACTATACGCTCTGCTCGAAGACGCGAGGGGAATAATATTTGCCACGCCAGTTTACAACGGCGGCGTCAGCGCCCAAACCAAAGCAGTCATGGACAGGTGCAGGGCTGTAGTGGCTGCTGACAAGAACTTCTTCAAGCATAAAGTCGGCATGGGCATCGCTTTAGGAGGAGACAGAGCTGGCGGACAAGAACAGGCGTTGCAGCAAATCTTAACCTTTTACATTCTTAACGGCATGATACCAGTCAGCGGCGGATTCTTCGGCGCAAACTTGGGCGCCACCTTCTGGACACGGGACACTTTAGAAGGCGCAAAGCAAGATGAGGAAGGGTTCAGAAGCCTAAAGAAAACAGTAAAAAGATTCGCCGAGTTTCTAAAGAAATACGAGAAATAATCTTGGGAGAGAATCCGTACATGGCTACGGAACAGGTTAAAGTTAAGAAAAGAAAGGCAGCGTGGGGAATCACGGGAGCAGGCGACAAAATCGCCGAAACTATAGAGGTCATGAAAGAAATAAAGAAAGAGTACGAGAACACAGTGGAAATACAGGTTTTCTTGTCCAAAGCGGCAGAAATCGTCCTAAAATACTACAACCTCGAAGACGAAGTGAGACAAAACTTCGCGAAAGTTTCAGTTGAGCTTAACTCCAACGCGCCGTTTCTTGCCGCGTGGATGCAGATGCGCAAGTACGAGTTCCTGCTAATCGCTCCCGCCACATCAAACACCGTTGCGAAAATCGCAAACAGCATAGGCGACACCCTACTCACAAACGCGGCAATAATGAGCCTGAAAGCGTTCGTGCCAGTCTACATCGCGCCAACAGACCATAGAGAAGGCGTAGTATACACGAAGCTCCCAAACGGCAAAGACATGAAACTACGCGTCAGAAAGGAAGAAGTAGAACAAGTCAAAAAATTGGAACGCATGGAAAATGTGTTTGTGCTGGAAAACCCACAAGAAATTCACGCCGTCTTCAAAAAATGGTTTAAACAAAACTCATAACAGCTTTTTCAAATGGGCTTATGCTAACGTTGAGAGCGTCCTTCACGATAATCGCCGTCAGGTTATATGAGCGATGCGAGAAGCCCACCAGCCAAGCCCAAGAACACTGGGAAAGGCAAACCGGGGAAAATACCCTTCTTTTCCAGCATCACAAAAGTGAGGAATGCCCCAACCAAAATGCCGATGAGAGAAACGAGATAGGAGACCAAGCCGAAATTTAGAAGCATGTTCCCAGAAAGCATGGAATAGAAGACCAAGTCTCCGAGACCCATCTGAATATCCTTAAAAGAGAAGCTTAAGCCTTTAAGCTGATCAAACCCAGCGTGAGCTATTTTGCCCACAGGTCCATAATAAACCGCAAACACGTCGTAAATCGCCAAGAAACAGAGAATCAGCAGGGCACTTAAAACTGGGATAGAAGCTCCGAAAAATACGCCAAGTGCACCGCCTAAACAGATTACAACTGTATTACGGACTTTGCTGCCTAACCGAAAAATGGCAAGATCAAACAGTACAGTCACAATTACGGACAGGATTGACACTAAAATCTCCGAGTTCGGAACAGAGGAGAAAATCGCAGACAGGTAAAACACAGACAACAATAGAGAAGCGGTCGTCAAAGCCAGAGCCGTAAGCAAAGTGATCAATTTGCGGCTTCTCCATTTAAGAAGAAGATACAAAACAGTAGCGCCTACAGCGACAATGACAACAAAATACAAGGCGTTACTGTTTTGT
>Ga0209323_10000348_pt1 | contig 29666 bp, 39 predicted proteins | sample Rifsed19ft2_FD_184014 | JGI IMG/M metagenome (GOLD analysis project Ga0209323, IMG submission 184014) | Soil microbial communities from Rifle, Colorado, USA - sediment 19ft 2 (version 2) | ecosystem: Environmental > Terrestrial > Deep subsurface > Rock core/Sediment | place: Rifle, Colorado...
GCCAGCGCCATGCAACATGGTAATGTGCCCGTTCTTTGCTGTCAATTGCTTTCCCTCGACTTGTAGTCTGCATACCTAACTTTAAAGGTGAAACATAAACAGATCGTAAAGGTAGAAACTGAGAGACACTCTTCTTGAAGATGCTGAGAGAATATTTTGATTGCTGCTGCTCGGTGTCGCCAGTGAGCACGTTACAGAATTGCACACTTCGAACAAGCTCATGTTGTCTTTGGAAATAGGTTATGGTGCAGAAACAATGGTCTGTAACGGAAAGCCATATAAATCGCTATGACGCTCTTCAATTGCGCAGTTGGAGATATGACGTAAAATGCCAAATTGGGGATACTCAATAACGAAAGAGGAATTAGACCCTGAAAAGACCGCGAAGGCTAGCGGTCGTGAGCTTAGAGTATCCCATAAATCAGCACGTGAAGTGTGCAAAACAATCAAAGGAATGATGCTGACTCAGGCAAAAGATTACCTCAAAGAGGTTGTTGCTAAGAGGAAAGCTGTTCCCTTTAGAAGATTCAGGAAGAAGGCGGGACACCGACATGGACTTGAAAAGGCTTTCGCTGGAAAATACCCAGTGAAAGTGGCAAAGCAAGTTCTAAAAATTCTTGAAGGAGCAGAAGCAAATGCTGAATACAAGGGCTTAGACACTGACAGGCTTCGCATCATACATGCCTCTTCCTCTCAAGGAATGAAACTCAAGCGTTTTACACCGCGAGCCCATGGAACAGGCTCACCGAAATATAACACGTTATGCCACATTGAAATAGCCGTGGAGGAAAAGCCTGAAACAGGAGAAGCCGCATAATGGCAATCGTCAAACGTTTTGTTACTGAAGCCATGAAAAGAACTGAAATTGACGAGTTCTTGCAGAAGAAACTTGAAAGAGCCGGTTACGGCGGGGTAGCCATATCGAAAACTCCGCTTGGAACTCACATTGTGATTTATGCCATGCGTCCTGGTTTAGTCATAGGACGCGGTGGCGAGACAATAAGAGAATTAGCAGGTGCTTTGGAGGAGACTTTTAAAGTTCCAAATCCTCAGATTTCTGTTTCTGAGATAGAGATTCCAGAATTGAATGCTTATGTTGTAGCTTCGCGTGTCGCATCAGCACTGCAGAGAGGCGTCCATTTCAGACGGGCAGGATTCTGGGCTTTGAACCAAGTTATGGACGCAGGGGCATTGGGTGCGGAGATAGTCATAAGCGGTAAGCTGAGAACTGAGAGGGCGAGGTTTGAAAAGTTCCGCGCAGGATACTTCCCAAGATGTGGAAACCCTGCTCTGAAGTATACGCGAAGGACTGAGGTTCACGTCCAACTGAAGCCCGGCATATTCGGTGTTAGAGTCAAAATAATGCCTCCAGACGCGGAGTTTCCTGACAGGATCAAAATAGCCGAAGCTCCTCCGCCAGAAGAAAAGCCAATGGAGGCAACGGAAGAAAAAGTTGAGGAGCCGAGCAAAAAGGAAGAAGGAGAGGGAGTGGCGGAGTAGATGCCAATACTGCGAGTCAAAGAAATACGCGACATGTCTTCTGAGGAAAGATTGGCAAGACTGAATGAGTTCCGAACGGAATACGCTAGGCTGAAAACCATGATCAGAGCAGGAGGCACAGTGGAAAGCCCTGGCAGAGTCGGAGAACTGCGCAAAACAGTTGCTCGAATATTAACTATAGAAAGCGAGCAAAAACTCGGGATAGCAAAAGCAAATGCTGTGAAGAGGAAAAAGAAATGAATGTTACGCCAGACATAATCCGTTGTGAATTAATAGGAACTGAAGCAAAAGTTGCCAAGAGTTTGCATAATTGTAATGTTGGATTGTCTGGGAAGATAATGGATGAGACGCGAAACACTTTCGTTGTTCTTCATGAAGGAAAAAGAAAGACTCTGGTAAAAGAAGCGTCTGTTTTTAATTTTAGATTTTCTGACGGAACTATTGTTGAAATTGACGGTAAACTTCTTGTCGGAAGACCTGAAGATCGCCTCAAGAAACACGTTAGGAGGCTATGGTAAATGTCGCTTACATTTAAAAAACCTAAAAAAACTTGCACTGATAGTAACTGTCCCTTCCACGGAGACCTCCGAATAAGAGGCCATGTGTTGGAAGGTGTTGTCGTAAGCGCGAAAATGGAAAAAACCGTCTCAGTTAGACGTGAATACTTGCACTATATCCCAAAATATGTGAGGTATGAAAGAAGACACAGCCGGATTCATTCTCACAACCCGCCATGCATAGACGCTAAAGAAGGAGACCGCGTCACCATAGCTGAGTGCCGCCCGATAAGCAAGACTGTATCATTTGTTGTTGTTGAAAAGTTGGAGGAGAAGTAGGATGGCGGCGAAGGCTAAGCAGAGAGCACTAGTTGCGAAAGGAATGATTGGGCATGGACTGAGAACTTCGAGAGGGCTACCAACTGGCTCAATATTGAGATGCGCCGACAACACTGGAGCCAGAGCGTTAAGGCTAATTCAAGTTATGGGTTACAAGGGCAGGCTGCGCCGTTATCCATCCGCCACAGTGGGTGACAGGGTAACTATTTCTGTTCGACAAGGGACGCCGGACATGAGGAAAAAAATCTTTCAAGCAGTTATAGTGAGACAGAGAAAACCCTTCAGAAGAGTTGACGGCGTCTGGATTCAATTTGAAGATAACGCGGCTGTCATAATAACTCCAGAGGGAGAAATGAAAGGCTCAGAAATTCGCGGACCCGTAGCCAAAGAGGCTGCTGAGAGATGGCCGAGGATAGCAAGCGCCTCAAGCATAATAATTTAGGTGAAAATGAATGCAAACAGTTAAGCCAGTGACGAAACCTTCAAAACAAAGACGAATGGTTTTCCAAGCGCCAAACCATGTGCGCTACAAACTTTTTGCCGCGCATCTTTCACCCGAGTTAAGAGCCAACCACGGAACGAGGGGTCTCCCAGTAAGAACAGGAGACACAGTCCGCATTCTGCGAGGAGATCACAAGGGATTCGAAGGAAAAATCACACGGGTAGACCGCAAAAGATACCGAGTTTACGTCGAAGGACTAACACGCGAAAAGGTTGACGGAACCGCGAAATTTGTTCCAATTCACCCATCCAAGATCATGATAACAAAGTTGACTCTTGACGATAAATGGCGAAAGAAGATTTTGGAAAGAAAGAAGGGCGTGCCAAAGAAAGCCGAAAAGGTTGCAGAGAAAAAGCCGCGGAAAAAAGTTGTTGCAGCAAAAGAGGAAGTCGCTGAGGAAAAAGTGACTGCAGAAGCGAAACCTTTGGAAAAGAAGCCGAAACCAAGGAAGAAGAGAAAGGTGGCTGAAAAGCCAGCCGCAGAAAAGACAGAAGCAAAAGTCGAAGAGGAGAAGCCGAAAGCGCGGAAAACGAGAGCTAAACGTAAAACTAAGGAGAAGACAGAAGGAGGAGAATAGGGTTGGGTAAAAAAGGAGGATCAACAGGATTAAAGCGCAAACCTGCGCCGCGATTTTGGCCTATTCATAGAAAAGAGTCTCCATGGGTGGTAAAACCCTCTGCTGGACCTCATTCTCTTGAGAGTTGCTTACCCTTGGCAGTGGTTCTGCGCGATGTTCTTGGCATTGCGAAGACTAGAAAAGAGGCTAAAACAATAGTTTCACAGGAAAAGCTCTACGTTAACGGGAAAGTCAGACGCAGAGACGATTTCTCTGTGGGTTTGATGGACGTTATCTCCATGCCCGAAGTCAACATGTTATTCCGCGTGATGCCTTCCTACAAGGGCTTGGTTTTGCATCCGATCAATAAAGAGGAAGCTGGTTTCAAACTGTGTCGAATAGAGGATAAGGCTTGCACAAGGAACGGGCAGATACAGCTCAATCTTCACGACGGTTCGAACATGCTTGTGAAGGTTGCTGACCCTAAAAATCCGCAAGAAGACGTTTATGAGACTCTTGACACGTTAAAGATAAGTTTGTCTGAGAACCAAGTTCTTGAGCAGGTTAAAATGAAAGAGCACGATTTTGCAATAATAACTGGCGGAAAAAACGTTGGAAAATACGGTAAAATTGTTGAAATAGAAAAGGGAGAAGGAAAGAAACGCAGAAGCGCGCTTGTTGCAATCGAGGACGAAAAGGGCAACCGCTATCAGACAATCTTGAGTTTTGTTTTTGTGATAGGCGAAGCAAAGCCGCTCATATCTCTGCCGGAGGTAGCCTAAAATGTCAGAAGATGAAATCCGCAAAAGATGGGAAGAAACGCCAATGCTGAAGCCGAGAATCGAAAAGGTCGTCGTCAACATTAGCGTCGGAAAATCTGGTGAACCATTAGAAAAGGCTACAAGAGTCTTGCAAGAGTTGACAGATCAGACTCCGTGCAAGAGAAAAGCCAAGGACACAGTGAGAGATTTCGGCATCAGAAAAGGCGAACCTATCGCGTGCATGGTAACACTTAGAAAGCAAAAAGCAATAGAGTTCTTGAACAAAGTCCTGCCAGTAGTCGATAACAAAATCTCAAAGGAGAGTTTTGACAGATACGGCAATTTCTCGTTTGGCTTGAAGGAACATATAGAGATTGTCGGCGTAAAATATGATCCTAGCGTGGGCATATTTGGTATGGATGTTTGCGTCTCTTTGAGACGCCCCGGACACCGCGTGAAAGCTAGGCGAATTAGAAAAGGTAATGTTGGTTCAGGACACATTTTGACGCCAGAAGAAGCCGTGGTATTCGTCAAGGATACTTTGAAAGTGGAAGTGGTGTGAGACTAGAGGGGAAGATGTTGGGCAAGCAGACAACTAAGAAGGAAAGAAAATATGGTAAGGGCGCAAGACCTTGCAGCAGGTGCGGTGCTTATGGACCAATCATTCGGCGTTACAATTTGTATTTATGTCGCCATTGCTTTAGAGAGGTAGCAGAAAAACTTGGGTTCCATAAATATGAGTGATGAGGAAAAACAATTATGGACACATTGTCAAACGGCTTAATAACAGTCATAAACAATGAGATGCGCAACAAGCGTGAGTGTATAATTAGTCCATCCTCTAAGCTTTTAGGCAGAGTTTTGCGGATAATGCAACTGAATGGGTATATTGGAGAGTTTGAGTTTATAGACGATGGGCGATCTGGCAAGTTCAAGGTTCAGTTGCTGGGAAGAATAAACAAGTGTGGGGCGATCAGACCGCGCTTCGCAGTTGGTATTGGCGAGATTGAAGGTTGGGAAAAGAAGTTTCTCCCCTCACGAGATGTCGGCATACTAGTCATTTCAACATCAAGAGGAGTACTTTCCCACAAAGAGGCAAACGAAAAAAACATTGGAGGCACGCTGCTAGCGTTCGTTTACTAGAGGTGTATCTAAATGCGGGCTATAGAAATTTCAAGAACCATTCAGGTTCCGGATGAAGTTGAAGTTACCGTTGAGGGAAGGCAAGTCACAGTTAAAGGCGCAAAAGGGACATTGACTCGAAACTTTTCAGAAACTCCGATAAAGATTCAAGCCAACGGAAAAACGATTCTTGTGCATGCAGATTGGCCACGTAAAAAAGAAGCGGCTCTTGTGGGCACGGTTAATTCGCACATTCAGAATATGATTAATGGAGTTCAAAGAGGCTTCAAATGCAAACTCAAAATAGTTTTCTCGCATTTTCCAATATCGGTCAAAGTTCAGGGCAAAACAGTTTTGATCGAGAATTTTACGGGTGAACGCACCGCGAGAAAAGCCAAAATTATCGGTGGTGCTCAGGTCAAGGCACAAAGCGAAGATGTAATTGTTCAAGGCATTAACATTGAAGATGTAAATCAAACCGCCGCAAACATTGAACAGGCTACAAAAATAAGAAGGAAAGACCCGCGGGTCTTCTTGGATGGCATATACGTGTACGAAAGAAGCGAGGGAATGGAAGGATGACAGAAAAGCCAGCAATCACGCCAGAAAAAGCGTTGCACATGAGGAAACGCGCAAAAAACAAGAAACCAGAGTTCAAAAGGTCCGAAAGCTGGCGGTACGTAAGGGTGAAAGAGAACTGGCGAAGACCGCGAGGTTTGGACAACAAGATGCGAAGAAAAATTAAGGGATGGCCTCCAACCGTAAGCGCCGGATACAGGGGACCTAAAGTTGCCAGAGGGCTTCATCCATCCGGCTACAGAGAAGTCTTAGTTTATAACACAGAAGACCTTAAAAAAATCGATTCGAAACTCCAAGTCGCGCGGATCGCACACACTGTTGGCAAAAGAAAAAGAGCCAACATTATCGCTGAGGCAAGAAAGAAAAAAATAATCATTTTAAACATTAAACAGGTTAGAGAAAAAGCCGAAGAAGAGAAAGAATTGCCTGAAGAGGAGCTTAAGAAAGAGGAAGAAGTTAAAGAAGAAGTAGCTGAACCTGAAAAGCCGAAACGCAAACGAGAAAAGGCGAAGAAATTGGAAGGTGAAACTGAAAACAATGTCTAGTCTCAGTAGCCAGCGGCGTCTAGCAGCGCAAATACTTAAAGCTGGACAAAATCGGGTTTGGATAGATCCTGAAAGAATGGACGATGTGGAAGCGGCAATAACCCGTGAGGAAATTAGGAAACTGATCCATGAAGGTATCATAAAGCGGCTTCCGGAAAAAGGTATAAGCCGTGCTAGAGCCCGAATTGTTCACGAGAAAAAGAAGAAAGGCAGAAGACGTGGACCCGGAAGCCGGAGCGGTTCGACTTACGCGAAGATATCGAGGAAAGAGGCTTGGATGAGCAAGATTCGTGCCTTGCGGAAAAAGATCCGCAAGTTAAAGACGGGCAAAATCATAGCTGAGGATAATTATAGAAAGCTTTACAGGATGGCGAGCAGTGGAAGGTTCGAGTCAGTAGCGGATATGGAGCGCTACTTGAAGGCTCATGGACTTTGGAGGAAACGCTAATGGCAAGAGATTCAAAATATTGTGTTCCATTCCGGAGAAGAATAGAGGGAAAAACAGACTACAGACTGAGGCAAGCGCTGGTGCTTTCCGGAAAACCTAGACTTGTGATGCGCAGCAGTCTTGACAATACAGTTGCTCAGATAATTGTAGCTAAGCCTCATGGAGACGAAGTGTTGGTTTCGGCTCACAGTCGAGAACTAACAAAAAAATACGGGTGGAAAGGCCCGAGAGGAAATATTCCAACAGCCTATTTGACTGGGCTTCTGTGCGGGTTAAAAGCCAAGGGTAAAGGCGTAGAAGTAGCAATTCCAGACATAGGATTATATTCGCCCTCGAAAGGAGCGAGGGTTCTCGCTGTTTTGAAAGGTGTTTTGGATGCTGGAATACAGGTTCCGCACAGTGAGGAGAAACTGCCAGACGAGAAAAGAATACAGGGCGAACACATAGCACAGTATGCTGAAAGCCTCGCATCTAACCCTGAAGAATACAAATCAAAGTTTTCAAAGTATATAGAACAAAAGATTCCGCCGCAAGACCTTCCGAAACACTTCGCTAAGACAAAAGCAGAAGTAATTTCTGGATTCAAAGGTAAGAGCAGAGGGAAGAAGAAATGAGGGGGCGTAGAAGAGAAGCACCTAGAAGGGAAGCATCAGAAAATCTAGAGCAGTGGGTTCCTAGAACGCGCTTGGGAAAGATGATACAGGAAGGCCGAGTTACATCCATCGAAGAAGTCTTCATGGCAGGCATGCAAATACGCGAACCCCAAATTGTGAACGCTTTGCTTCCGGACTTGCAAGAAGAAGTCATAAACATTAACCTAGTTCAAAAGCAAACAGACGCTGGCGAAAAATCAAGATTCAAAGCCATAGTCGCCGTGGGAAACAGAGACGGTTACATAGGTTTAGGTTCTGGAAAAGCAGGTCAGGTGCGAAACGCAATAGAGAAAGCTGCCGCAAACGCCCGTTTGAAAATTGTTCCAGTGAGACGTGGATGCGGAAGCTGGGAATGCGGCTGCGGAAAACCTCATTCTGTACCGTTCCAAGTAGAAGGTAAATGTGGCGGTGTTAGAATAAACATTGTGCCGGGACCGCGAGGCTTAGGTATTGTTGCAAGCGAATACGCAAAGGTTATCCTGAATCTTGCCGGCATAAAAGACTGCTGGACTAGAAGTTATGGGGCAACAAGAACTGTTCCATCATTCGCTTACGCCGCTTTTGACGCGTTGAGGAAAACGTACAGTCTGATAACTCCGACGGATTGGGTGAAATAGTTGACAGAGAAAGTGGATGAGCGAAAGTGTCTTGCAGTTGTAAGAATCAGGGGCACCATTAGCGCCTCAAGAGAGAATAGGGAAACATTGCGCATGCTCAACTTGACAAGAACCAATAATGCTGTGTTAGTTGATAATCGTCCAGCCTTTATTGGAATGCTGAAGGCAGCTCGAAATTATATTACGTGGGGCGAGGCTTCGAAAGAAGCCGTTTACATGCTTATCAAGGAACGGGGCAGACTAGCAGGAAACGAGAAACTAACAGATGACTATGCTCAGAAAATTGGTCATAAATCACTGGAGGAGCTTGCACAGGCAGTTTTCAGTTGCAGTACGGAATATTCAAAACTGTCCAATGTTCAACCAACATTCAATTTGCATCCGCCAACTAAAGGTTTTAAGGGAAAGACCAAAAAAGGCTATGGCACAGGCGGCGAACTGGGATATCGCGGAGAAAAAATCAACGAGCTTATAAAGCGAATGATCTGAGCATTTGTTTTTGACAAGTTTACGTGCGATATATTTTATAGTTACTTTAGCTACTGTTGAAATGCTAACGTATCCAAGGGGAGGAAAAAGTGAGCGCAAAGTGGCGGAGAAACAAAAAACGTTCGAAACAATTCAAAATTCTTAGAACGTTTAATAGAGCTAAGGAAAAAAGCAGTTCTGATAGATTTCGAATGGAGAATTCGCGGATACAGAAAAGGACTTATCCCCGCACATATAACATGTCAAAAGCGTATAGGAACAAGAGTTGGAAGGATCCGGAACCCTTGATTGACGTGCTTAATGAGAAAAACGAGATAAGGGTTGTTGCCGAGTTTGCAGGCTTCCAAAGAGAGAATCTAAAAATCAACATAGAAAATCAGCAGTTAGTCTTGTCAGCTGAAGCTCCAGACCGTAAATACTACAAAAGTTTAAATCTCCCCAGAAGAGTGATTCCAGACAAAATGCATATGACGTGCAAGAACGGTGTACTTGAAATACGATTAACGAAAGCAATTGAAGAAAAACAGATAGACAAAGTAGCCGGTTGAAAGATGCCGCACAAACTCAGAAAAATCAGAAAAAAACGAGGTTCGAGAACTCAAGGCTACGGTAGAGTAGGTCAACATAGAAAGACAGGATCTAAGGGAATGCGCAAAGTTGGAAGGCACAAGCACCTGTGGTCATATGTTCTACGATATGAACCGGATTACTTTAGCAAAAGAGGGTTTACATCGCCAAAAAGCCTGAGGCAAGAAACAAAAATAATAAACGTTGGAAAACTGGACGAGATGGCTAAGAAATTCTCTGTAGAAGAGGAAAAAGGAAAACCCATGGTTGATTTGACGGATATGGGTTATACCAAGCTTCTTGGCACGGGCAAGGTTACAAGACCATTAGCCATAAAGGTGGCATCATACTCGAAATCTGCAGGCGAGAAAATCAAAGAGGCTGGCGGCGAAATACTTGCGGAACTTGAAGAAAAGGGAGAGTAACGACTAACTAATGGCTGGCAGATTTCTAAACCTCTTTAGACCTATTGCAAGAATTCTTCCAGAAGTCAAGCATGCCGAACGCAGAGTGGGATTTAATGAGAAACTCTTTTGGACAGGTCTCGCCCTGATAATTTACTTGGTAATGTCTGAGATTGCTCTGTTCGGAATCCCGCAATCACAACAAGACAGTTTTGGTGCCTTAAGAGTGATTTTTGCTTCTAACCGCGGCACTCTTATGGAACTTGGAATAGGCCCAATAGTCACGGCTGGCTTGATACTACAGCTTTTGGTCGGCTCAGCAATGATAAAATGTGACATGTCAAATCCAGATGACAGAAGCCTATTCTCATCTGCAAGCAAAACCTTCTCCATAATCCTAGTTGGCATTCAAGCATCAGCATACATTATCAGCGGAATGTATGGCGCCTTATCAGGCACAACTGCCCTGATAATTTTCCTGCAGCTTCTAGCATCTGGAGTAATCCTAATGCTGCTGGATGAGCTAATTCAGAAAGGCTGGGGATTCGGCAGCGGGATAAGCCTATTCATCATGGCAGGCGTCGCACAAACCATTCTTTGGCAAGCCTTTTCTCCAGGAACAGGGTTATTCGTAGGAGGGCTTTCAGTGGTGCTTTCTGGTAGCGAGCCAATAACATCATGGATATATGGTTCTGGCGTATACCCATCACTATTGGGATTCATAGCCACAATTGCGGCTTTTCTAATCATAATTTACATGGAAGGAATAAGAGTTGAATTGCCTCTATCCTATGCAGGCTACAAAGGATTCCGAAGCAGATACCCAATAAAACTCCTATACGTTTCTAACCTACCAGTGATTTTCGCATCCGCTCTTTTCGCCAATGTTTACCTCTTTTCACAACTTTTCTGGAGCCAGTACAACCAAAACAACTCGAACTTCTGGCTTAACCTTCTAGGAACGTATTCGCAAGTGTCTCAACCAGGCGGTGGCGTGAGTGTTGAACCAACTGGAGGGCTTGTCTACTTCATGACAGCACCACGTAGTCTTGGGGATGTGGCGATGCATCCTGCAAAGGCCTTTGGCTACTTGGGGATTCTCATCGCTTTCTGCATTTTGTTTTCGATCACTTGGCTCGAAGTTGGTGGCTTAGGTCCCTCAACAGTGGCTAAACAGCTTGTTGACTCGGGCATGCAGATTCCTGGATATAGACGATCTGGAAAGGCTATTGAATCCGTTCTCGACCGTTACATCCCAACGGTTACTGTCCTTGGAGGCGTAGTTGTGGCGCTAGTTGCTGGAGTTTCAGATTTCTTCGGAGTCTTCGGTTCAGGAATGGGTGTTTTACTGTCCGTTGGAATAATCTATCAGTATTATGAGATATTGATGCAAGAAAGAGCCGCTGAGATGTATCCTGCATTTAGAAGAATATTCGGCGAATAAGCATTAAGCAAAAATAGTTATTAATAGGGAAAAAACAAGAAGGAGACTATTAACCAAATCAGGTGGTAACAAAGATGTCTGCGACTGATTTACCAACATATGCGATCTTACCGATATCCACATTCATAGTAATGTTTATTTGCCTAGCCATTTCGTTCACCAGCTCTTCCATTAACCGGCTTCTCATAAACCGATTTGTCGGCTGGGAACAGTACCGGATAATGCAAAAAGAACTTGCTGAATACCAAACCGGTATGCGCAAAGCACTTCGGGCAAATGACAAGAAGACTGTAGAAAAGTTGAAGAAAAAAGAGTCGCAAGTGCATAACATGCAGAAAAAAATGGTTAAGCCGCAACTTGTTTTGTTTGTGGTTTCGTTCAGCTACATCTTCATCTGGTGGTTCGTACTAACCCCCATTTATGGAGCAGACACTCTCGCATACATTCCAGGCTTCGGACCCATAGGTGTGCTAATATGGTACATGATATGTTCATTTTTCTTCGGGGCACTCGCATCGCGAGTACTGGGCATACTTCCCATAGAATAGGAAGCGAAAACTTGCCTAAACCCCATCCACGTAGAAGTCCGCATAAACGCTGAGTTCTGAGGTGCGCTCATGGTTGAGAAAAGAGCGAAGGAGATGGATAAAGAAAACATAGTTATCTGTGTCTGCGGGATGGCTGGAAGCGGAAAAAGCACACAGGCAAAAAAGCTTGCCGAAAAGTACGGACTTAAATATTATTCAGGCGGCGACGCACTGAAAGCCTTGGCGGCAGAGGAAGGCCACAAGACGTTTCAGCGAGGATGGTGGGAGAGCAAGGAAGGAATGCGTTTTCTAGAGAGAAGGGGTAACGACTCGAAATTTGATAGGACAGTTGACAAAAAGCTTCTGGAATTTGCACAACAGGGAAACGTTGTTTTAGACAGTTGGACGATGCCGTGGCTTCTGAAAAAAGGATTCAAAGTGTGGCTGGAGGCTTCGCCGGAAAAAAGGGCACAGCGAATAGCTAGGAGAGACCGAATAAGTCTTGAAGAAGCTAGGAAAGTTCTGAAAAGTAAAGAAGACCAGACACGGGCTATTTACAAAAAACTTTATCATTTCAGCCTCGGAGAAGATTATGCGCCATTTGATTTGATCTTGGACACTGAAAGTCTGAGATCCGAGGAAGTTTTTGAAGTTCTATGCATGGCAATTAACAACATAGTCTTTAATCCTGAAAACTAGCATTTCAATGCATACAATTGCGTCAACGGGTTTTTACACAAGTTTTAAATGTCCACTTAGAGACATATTCTATAACATTCTTCTATAAGTAACCTCTACCAGCCCCCCATCCAATGGGATAAATAATGAAAGAAGGCAAACAAATCCTCATACATTCGATTATTGGGTTCTCAATGGGAATAATTCTTTCATACACGCTCTTATCTTTGCCATTCGTTAACAATGAATCTTCATGGACGCTTCCAGCTTTTAACTTTCTTTTCGTTTCTTTGACCTTTCCGCTAAATGGAGCATTAGTAAAGAAAGTCTTTTTGTTGATAACAGGGGATTTTGTTTGCTTGCTTTGGAACTACCTTATTTCTCTGTTAGCTCATACTTTTGTCTACAGTTTTGGCGACATCTTCAATACTCTTTACATGATTTTTACTCCTCTGCTTAACTTGTTCATGATTGTTTCCTTCTGGTCGGTAAGTCTGACTGTCTTAGCTAGAGGCAGAGGAAAAGTAGGAGTCGGAATTTGACAGCCGAAATCTTGGAAGCATTGTTCTTCGTTTTGACCTCTTTGATGATTGCTTATCTCATACGGCACTACATTTTCACAATAACCGTTCTAAGAGGCACCCGAAAAAATCGGACAGCTACCTTCCAACAAAATGCGCCTCATCAACCTACAGTATCGATTCTAGTTCCCGCACGAAACGAGGAAAAAGTGATTGAAAGAATACTGCAAAGAATGACGGAGCTGACGTACCCAAAGGATAAGTTGCAAGTGATAGTCGTTGATGATGGCTCGACAGATGCCACTCCAAGCATAGCCCAACACTATTCGAACATCTGCAAACACATCATGGTCGTGCACAGAAAACAAGATGAAGGGGGCAAAGGAAAACCAGCAGCCCTGAATGCAGGTTTAAAATACGCGAACGGTGAGGTCATACTTTGCTTCGATGCAGACTACTATCCGCAGAAGGATATTGTAGAAAAACTTGCACAAGAGTTTGCGGATCCAAAAGTGGGAGCAGTTCAAGGCAGAGTCACTGTATTAAATGAACCCAAAAACTTGGTGACAAGAATCGTTGCACTGGAAAGAATAGGCGGATATCGAGTTGACCAAGAGGCGCGAGAAAATCTTACCTTGATCACGCAGTTCGGCGGAACAGTTGGAGGTTTCAGGCGCAGTCTATTGGAGGCTCTGGGAGGATGGGATGAATCAATGCTTGCTGAAGATACAGACCTAACTTTTCGTGTTTATCTAGCTGGCTACAAGGTGCGTTATGTTGGTGACGCCGAAAGCTATGAGGAAGCGGTGGACAACTGGCGTGCCTATTGGAAGCAGAGATACCGCTGGTCCAGAGGCCACATGGAATGCTTCTTCAAGTACACGAAAAAAGTCCTGACAAGCAAAAATCTAAGGCTTAGAGAAAAGATCGACGGTTTTCTTCTGCTAAATGTGTATTTTATGCCAATTTTAGTTTTGTTTTCATGGATAATCGGAATCCCCATGTTTTTCTTGAAATCTTCGCAGTTGTTCGCCATTCTCTGGACGGCAGTACCTATTTCACTCTACAGTTTCGTCGGAAATTTCGCTCCATTCTTCGAGGTAGGAGTCGGCGTCTATTTAGACGGTAGAAAAAGAGCGCAATGGTTGATTCCATTATTGATTTTCACATTCTTATATAACATACCAATCTGCACGAAAGCCTTTATAGACGTGATTCTGTCCAAAATTTCGAGGAAGCACAAAAGTCATTGGGAGAAAACCCGCCACCTCGGGAATGGAAACCGTTATATTATGAATTAAGACAATTGTCTAAAGATAACAATGATTCCGAATCCAGCGACTGTCATAACGCTGATTTTTGGGGTTTCGGTCTTCATCTTCATTTTGTTGTTGCCTGCACTTTTTGAGTTGAAAAAACCGAAGGATGCAGGGCCGAGAAGAATAGCAGATGACGCCCCTGCCACAGGGTCTTGGAACGAAGATATGATTCCGCTTGCAAGCATTGAGGAAGAGAAAATCAGATTAGACAAAGCAATTGTCAACAAGCTAGCAGATGCTATTTCTGCTTTGCGAAACTTAGAATCGTAGGGTTATTTTTCCGCAACAGCAGCTTCGCGTTTTTCCATTGCTCCTGAGCTATCAGAAAGTTACCGAGGATGCTTCCATGAAGAGAGTAGAAAACATAGCATAGGTAAGTACATTGAGCGCATTCAGTATAGGTTTTGCGCAAAGCATTAAACATCTTGCTGTTCCATGTTTGAGGCAGTTGAAAGATCGACACTACAGGATTGTGCAGGTGACATCCGGCAACTCTGCCAAGATGGTCAATCATGAAGAAATTTCGAAGGGCACGGCACTTCCAAGTTCTCCTGCGTTCTGAATAGAGGCGCTTGATAGCCTTCAAAATTCCTGTTGTCATGAGAATATTCTTGTATTTCCTTTTCATCTCCATGAGACGATCACACAGTTCGACCATAGCCTTCTTGTCAGTTATGCTGAACTCGTCGTTTTTTCTGCCAATTTTGAAAAGCTGACTTGGATCCTCAGAAGAGTCATAGGAGTACAGGCAATACCAGAGGGGGATGCCTCTTTGCAGAAAGAATTCTGTGAAATCTGCAATCTCGTAAAGGTTGAATTGCGAAATGGTTGGTGTCACGGCTACCGAAACTCCTTCTGCACGTAGTTTTTCAACAGATCGCATCGCTTTGTTCCATGCGCCTTTGACGCCTTTTATGTAGTCGTTCTTGTTTGGATCGAGACTGTCTATGGATATGGCGACAAAATCTGCATTGCGCAATGCCTCAATTTTCTGTGAGGCCATACTGCCATTATCATAAACAGTAGTGACGAAATTACGAGAGGCGTATTCTATGATCTCGTCAATATCGTTCCTTAGCAGGGGGTTTCCGCCGGACAATACTACTTCTACGACGCCTAGTTCCCGCAGGATATCGAAGCCCTTCTTAATCTCTTCTGTGGACAGCTCCCTTGTGTCTTGCTCACGCCAAACGGCGCATCCTCTACAGCGGTAGTTGCATTTTCTTGTAAGCATCCACTGTACATGATACGGTCTATTAGGCGTAAGAGAACGGATCGCAATGCTAGTAGCCTTCTCGAAAGTTAACACCAAGCAGCATACACCGTGTTACATAATGCAATTTGGTAGTTATCATAACGAAACTATATAAAACATAAGGTGAAACCCAGCATATTCTGACGATCAGTATGGTCTATTACTTAAATACGCATTGAAGGCACCATACTTGATAGTAACGCACGAAAAAGTAAACAGCGAAGGACGATGGCTCTTGCGATTCGATGAAGAATACTTTAGAAGTCTCAGATATTCACAGAGGGAACGCTTGATAAAGAGGCACATGCTAGAAGTCCTCAAATGGGGATCGAAAGTCTCAGACGCTGATCTTCTGAATGGTCAAGGAAAAAGCGCATTGGATGTTGGTTGCGCCTACGGATATGTCGTTGAGGTTTTAGAATCGCTAGGATACCACGCCTATGGAGTTGACATATCAAAGTACAGCCTTAAAAAAGCAAAGCAATTTTATTCCGCAGACTTCATTGTTTGCGACGTACAAGAACCTCTCCCTTTTAAGAAGGATTCTTTTGATTTGCTGACGTCTTTTGGAGTCATTGAACATCTCACGCATCCTTCACGGGCGTTAGAGAACATGTTTGCTTCGTGCAGGGGCACAATGATTTGCACAACACCTAACAGAATTGTTGAGAAACCACTGAAACAAATCGCAAGAGATTTTGACCAAACGCACATCAACGTTAGGACACAAAAAGAATGGGAAAGCATCATCAAAAAGTTGAACAGCAGCTTCTTTAAAATTGAACCCTTCCTCGATGCCAGTTTAAGAGTCGCAGGTAAACCATTATTCTTCAAAGCATTCAAAATACCCCGTTTCGGTTTGGATTTGAGAATATTAATTAGGAAATAGTGAGGATTAACCTTTATGGCAACAGTAGACGTTGTCATGCTTACAAAAAACAGCGCGCGTATGCTCAACGCGTGTCTTAAATCAGTTTATGAAAATGTACCAGTTAATCGTTTAATCGTGATCGATGGTTTCTCGACAGATGGCACACTAAAAATTCTTGACGAATTCAACAAAAAACATGGAAACGTCAAGCTGATAATCGAAAACAGTTCGAGAGGAAAAGCACGGGAAAGAGGTATACAAGAAGTGGAAACAGAGTGGTTTGCGTTTGTTGACAGCGATGTCATATTATGCAAAGACTGGTTCAGAAAGGCAAGTAGACACATTCAAAAAGATGTTGGCGCGGTCTGGGGCGTAGACATTCCGGGAGACGTAAGAAACAGATTCATGATCAAAATTCTGCAGTACATGGAAACGAGAGTTTTCAATATTCGAGGAGGATGCCACGACATACTCATACGGCATGACACAGTTAAGGACATTAGGATTCCGAGCGAACTGCACGTTCTTGAAGACGCCTACATAAAAGAGTGGATCGCAAGGAAAAACTACAGGGTAATAGCCAGCCAAGATTCATACTGCAAACATTACAAAACCATGAACAGCCTAATATCCAAGGAAAACAGACTCTCCACAGTTTTTGAACTCAAAAACATGAAATTTATGAAGGAACGTTTGGTCTATGCACCGCTTTTAACAATTTTATGGCTACTGCAAGAAGTAGGATCAAGAAATGAAAAGAGATGCCCGATGTGAAGAGCTGAGAAGAAATGACTGACTCGCTTCATGGAAAACGGCGAAATTCTGCAGATGCACCAGAGGAAACGGTTGAAAATCAACTAAAGGGTATTCGAATCGATGTTGTTGTTCTTACGAAAAACAGCGAAAGACTTCTCAGAGAATGCCTCAAATCCGTCTACAGAAACGTTCCAGTCAAAAGGTTACTCATAGTTGACGGTTACTCTACAGACGGAACCATTCAGATAGTAAACGAGTTCAAAGAAAAACACGGAAATGTTGTTCTGATTCAAGACAGGGGAACACGAGGCAATGCAAGACAACTAGCGTTAGATAAGGTTGAAACTGAATGGTTCATGTTCGTGGACAGCGACGTCATCCTGTGCGACGGCTGGTTTGCAAAAGCTGCAATACTTGTGAAAGAGAATGTGGGAGCAATTTGGGGTATTGAAATCTGGTCCGTGCTGAAGAAAATGAAAATCTTGAAATTATTCGAAAGGGTCACGATGAAAATTTTTAAGAAAAGAGGAGGCACTCACGACCTATTGGTGCGCTGCAAAGCCATAGAAGGCATCCAAATACCACGACATCTGCACACCTACGAAGACTCCTACATCAAATCATGGATTAACAAAAAAGGCTACAAAGTAATTCCCACGTATGAGCCCTACTGCATTCATTACAGGCCGGAAATCGTGTGGTCCGTCAAGGAAAGCATCTCGTTAATCGCCAGCGACATCAAATTAGCCAGCCGCCATCCACAACTGTTGTTATCGTATGCTTTCTACGCAGCCATTGTGGTCTATCAGAACGTGCTGCATAACATGAAAACTCGACAATTAAATGAAGGCTAGAGTGGCTTTTTCAAAGCCTGCCAAAGATGATCAGATAAAGGTCTAACTAAACCCTCTCGGCTGCCATCTCTCCGTATAATAACCCTTTTTTCCTTGGAAGGCAGAAACTCGCCAATAATCGCCGCAGAGACTCTGTTTTTCTCCAAAACATCTACTACATCGCTGGCAGAATCCTGTTCAACCGCAATCAGCAGACTTCCCGAGGCTATAAGTTGCAAGGGGTCAATTTGGAAGAAAGCGCAAATTTTCAATGTTTCAGGCTGTATTCGGATTTTCTCCTCAAACACACGTATACCCAAGTTCGATGCGTCTGCCATCTCATGAATCCCTCCAGCGACTCCTCCCTCTGTTGGATCATGCATTGCGTGAACTCTGCCTGTTTTAAAGGCGGCAACTGCTTCTTTGACGACGCTTATTTGCTTGTAGAAACTTTTCGCATTTTGCAGCGTCTTGGCGTCTATTGCTCTCTTCAGTCTATCTTCTCTGTCTGATGCTAGAATCGCTGTGCCCTCGATTCCAATGCTTTTAGTCAAGACAAGTTTATCTCCAGCTTTGGCACCGCCAGCCGTCACATAGTCTCCTTTCTCTGCCATCCCTATTGTGCAGCCCACAACTATTGGATTAGCAAGTCCAGGCGTTACTTCACAATGCCCGCCGACGATAGCCATTCCCAAGGTTTTTGCAGCCTCATCCATTTGAACGCTTATTGTCTCTATCACGTTTCTATCCGCTTTCTCAGGAAGCAAAATGCACGAAAACAGAAAAGCAGGTTCGACGCCAAAAGTGGCAACATCGTTAGCATTAACGTTCACAGCAAGCCAGCCGATCCGCTCCAATGCACCAGTAATAGGATCCATCGAAACGATCAAAGACTTGTTTCCAACGTCTATGACGGCACCGTCAAACCCTGCTGAAGGACCTAAAACAACCTCTTCACGTTTCACGCCTAAGTTCTTAAAAATAACTTGCTTCAGAACATCGATGGGGATTTTTCCAAGAGGAAGGCTCAGATTTTTGACCACCATTACATATCTTGTTTGATATGTGGTTATTTTTGTTTTATATATGGGAGTGTACGCCAAACTATTTTAGCTATTGGCAACGCCACTATTGCCCCTATTATCATCTGCCCAATGTTTACAGGAATTTCGGCTATGGCAAGAACTTCAATTTTGAAAAGAGGAAAAATCAGGAACCGTTGATATAGAAAGTATCCCAAAACCATGACAAAGCCACCGATGAGGACTGAGAAAACTGTCCAGCCAAACTCAGGGTCAGCTTTGAAACCTAAGGCAGCTATTGATAAAGCTGTTATGACGCCGAGAACTATCCAAAACTCTGCAGGAATATAAAGCACGAACAAACCCGAACCCAAGCCCACGGTAACCTCAAATTTGCCTATAACAAGCCATGCCAAACCTAGTAAGAAACCCGCAACAATACCTAATAACATGGTGAAGAACTTCCAGTGAAGTCTAGAAGCAAACTTTGGATTCCTCTTCTTGAGTGTCCCTACGACGGCGCCCTCGCAGGCCTTAACAACAAGTGTTGCTGGCGCATAATGTGGGAAACCTAACAACAGATCAGCCAGCATGGAACCAACCCCGCCAGAAAAGGCTCCAACAATAGGACCAAAAAGAAGCGCTGACAGGAAAACCATTGACTCTCCCACGTTGAAAAATCCGTTTGTCGCGGGCACATAAATAGAGAATATCATGGTTACGACGCAAGTAAGTGCCGTGAAAACGGCTGCCATCGCTAAATCGAAAGGTGAGATTTTTCTTTTAGTACTCATGAGGGTCGAATAGTATAGTTACAACTATACCATATTAGCTTTTCCATTAGAGGAGCAGTTTTAGGCCATCAATTGCCCGTAAGGCTTTTCTTCCGCGCTCTGTCATCTTAAAGAATTTTCTACCCTCTTTTTCGTAACTTATTATCAACCCTCTTTCTGTTAGTTCATTTAGATGCTGGTATATTGCTGCTCTAGTCATTGTTTTTCCAAGCTTTTTCCATAAATCATAGCCGTAAGTGTCCTTTCGGCTTAAAATTCTCAGTATCTTCTCTTTGGTGCTTATCTCCAAGCCGAGAACCGCTGTCTTCTGTTTCTTAGTCAATCCTTGCAACACATCTGTGGCTTTCAATCCGCTTCCTGTAATAAGGCATACAACACTGTCGCATTTTCCTATTCTTCCTTCATTAACAAGCTTTTCTAGTGCGGCAATTGTTGCCGAGCTTGCTGGTTCAGCGAACATGCCTTCAAGTTTGGCTATTTGCAGTTCCGCCGCGAAAATTTCGGAATCCGAAACAATTGGAGCAAGACCTCCTGACTCTTTTATCGCCTCCATTGCTAGCCAGCCTTGCAACGGTTCCGCCACCAATATACCCAGAGCATGAGTGGAAGGTTTCAAAGCCCTTTTTGGTTCAGAACGCTTTTCCAACAATGCCTTAGCTATTGGTGCGCATCCTTCAGGTTGAACGCCGACGATTTTCGGCAAGGTTTTCGCCATCCCCAACTGTTTCAGTTCCTTGTAGCCTTTCCAGAGGGAATACGCAGTGCCGCCGCTTCCCAACGGAACTATCAGCCAGTCTGGAACGCCAAACTGTTCACAAACTTCAAACGAAATTGTTTTTTGCGCTTCGATTACTAGGGGATTCAGTTCTGCGGTGGCTTGATACCAGCCTGACTCCTTCGCCAAAGCCTCAGCCCTGCGAATAGAATCGTCAACTGTCTCGCCAAACTCTTCAATAACCGCGTCATAAACAAGCATTTGCGCAAGCTTTCCCACGTCAACGAGTTTGGGCACAATCACGTGGCAGGTTAACCCAGCCTTCGCAGAATACGCAGCTAAAGAGGCGCCTATGTTTCCCATAGTTGCGCAGACTAGCGTATCATACCTAAGGTCAATAGCGTTGGAAGTTAGAAGCGCTGCGGCGCGGTCTCGGAAGGAATTCGTTGGATTTCTAGTTTCATCTTTCAAATACAATTCTTTAAGACCAACACTTTTGGCAAGTCTCTCAGCCTTATGCAGGGGAGTTCCGCCCTCACCTAAACTCACCATATTCTGCATTGGAGGCAAAAGGGCTCTGTATCTCCAAAGGCTAAAGTTGCCAGAAAATCTGACTATGCGACCCGTAGGTAAGCCGATCGTATATTCTAATGCTCCTCCACATTTTTGACAATTACTTCTAGGCGGGTAAAGGGGAAATTCCGATTTACATTGAACGCATTTCAGGGACCACAATTTTCCTCTATTGAGTCAAGCTTTTCAAGGTTGCTTATTCTGTTTTCCTTTTGAATAAGCAAAGGGGGCAACGGGAAAACCTAAATGTGAGTGTTATGCTGATAGATAGCAAATTGTGAGTTGACCATTCATGAGCGAAGAAAAAGACCCTGTTAAGTTACATAAAAACGCTAATGCGCTTTACGAAGATGGCAAATATAGTGAGGCCAAAGAAATTTTTTTGCGCGCCTCAGAACTGTATCAGAAATCAAACAACTTCTTTGACTCTACATCCATGCTTTACAAGGCAGGCGAAAGCGCATACATGCTTAAAGACTACAAAACAGCGGTTGAACATTTTCTCAAATCCGCAGAATTATCCTTCCAAAAAGGCTTCGACAGATTCGGAGTCAGCGCACTCGAATATGCAAGAGACTGTTACACTGCACTAAAGAATAAAACAAAAGTCAAGGATATGGAAAAGAAAATAAAAGAAGTAAAAACCAAACTGGAAGCTTCATTCTAAGCACCATTTTTCAACGAGTCTTTTTTTAAATTCTTCACCTTCATTAATGACGAGAACGAAAGAAGAGTTTTTCTCGCATCAAAATATTCAGAAACACTCAGTCTAACCCATATTTCATCTTTATATAAGGGGGCTATAGCCTTTGCGAGAGCGTCAGTACCTAAAAAGATTTAGGGATTAAACGAAAACTTTCCTGTAAAGTGCTAATGCGATGCCGACACCTTTCAAAGATTTGGCTGATCTCTGCGAGAAGCTGGAAGCCACAACTAAACGGTTGGTTACGAGAGACCTCGTTGCAGATTTCCTGAAGCAGTTAGAACCTGAAGAAGTTGAGCCTGCTGTTTCCATGATTCTGGGAAGACCCTTCCCCAAATGGAGTCCGCAGACTCTTGAGATCAGTTGGGCGACTCTGAGCGACATAATAAAACGCATAACCGATGTTGATTGGAACGTTTTCATGAAAGCTTTCGACCAAACAGGCGACATAGGTTCAGCCACAAAAACAGTTTTTGAAAACAGCAAAGTAAAACGACAAACCTCTCTTGTCAAAACAGTCTTAACAATAGGAGAAGTAAGGCGCAGTTTTGAGGCTATTGCCGCAACAACCGGATCAGGTTCAAGAGAAAAGAAAGAACGCCTAGCGACAAACCTCTTAAGCATGGCTTCGCCGGCTGAGGCAAAATATTTGGTCAAGATTTTTGTTGGCGAAATGCGAACAGGATTTCATGAAGGCTTGATGGAGCAAGCAGTCTCCAAGGCTTTTATGATTCCTTTGGCAGATGTGCAAAATGCCAGCATGGCTACAGGTGACATAGCAGAGGTTGCCGCAAAAGCCAAAACTGCTGGACGAGAAGGTTTGTCAAAAATCGGTTTCAAAGTCTTCAGGCCTGTTCAGCTAATGCTGGCGCAAATGGCTGATGATGTTAACGATGCGCTAGAAGAGCATGGAGGAAAAACCGCTTTCGAATACAAGCTTGATGGAGCAAGGGTTCAAATACACAAACATGCTGATGAGGTGAAGATTTTCAGTAGACGCTTGACCGACGTGACTGGAAGTTTGCCTGAAATAGCTGAAACCGCACGAAAAAACATCAAAGCCAAAGAAGCCATTTTGGAAGGCGAAGTCCTAGCAGTTGACAAAAGCGGCGTTCCCATTCCTTTCCAACATTTGATGCGAAGATTCAGAAGAGTACACGCAATTGAGGACATGGTTAAAAGAATTCCTGTAAAGCTTTACCTGTTTGACATTTTATACGTCAATGGCGAAAACCTGATTTCACTTCCATACGTTCAGCGAAGGCAGATTCTTGCCGAGAACTCTGGCGAAATACCTTTGACGAGGCAAATAGTCACTGACAGCGTTGCCGAAGCTGAGCGGTTTCTCAAAGAAGCTATGGATGCTGGACAAGAAGGATTGATGGCGAAAAAAGTTGACAGCCCATATACGCCGGGGATTCGTGGAAAGCGTTGGCTCAAGATAAAGCCTGTTCTCGAACCTTTGGATTTGGTTATTGTTGCGGCTGAATATGGCTATGGCCGGAGGCACGGGTGGCTTTCTGACTATTATTTGGCGGCTCGTGATGTGGAAAGAGGAGAATTCTTAACCATAGGCAAGACGTTTAAGGGTTTGACAGACGCGGAAATAATTGAAATGACGAAGCGCCTCAAACAACTTGCTGTGAAGGAAGAGCCTAGAAGTGTTACGGTGCTTCCAAAAATAGTTGTTGAAGTCGCCTACAACGAGATTCAGAAAAGCTCAAAATACAAGAGCGGCATGGCTTTGCGTTTTGCGAGAATAACACGCATAAGAGAGGAAAAAACTAGTGAAGAAGCGGACACGATACAACGGGTCCGAGAGATTTATGAGAAACAGTTTTTGAAAAAAGGTAGATATAAAACTGATTAGCAGCAATGTTAAACGAGGAGATTGGCTTAATGCCTAAAGCGCAAAAAGAATCCCTACATGACGAATTTTACAGCCGCCAAATTATCCTAAAAGAGCTTGGCAGGAAAGGACAGAGGAAGCTTGCACAATCAAAAGTTGCGGTTGTTGGAATGGGGGGTTTGGGCACGGTTTCATCGCTTTATTTGGCACTTGCAGGCGTTGGATGCTTACGCTTGATAGACCAGGACACTGTGGAAATGCACAATCTGCATAGGCAAGTGTTGTACAGTCCTGAAGATTTGCGTTATCCAAAAGTTGAAGTTTCCGCCAAAAGATTGGAGAAAACTAATCCTCTAGTAGAAGTGGAACCTGTTCCCGAAAACCTGAACGCAACGAACGTTGAAAAACTTCTCTCCGGAATGGACTGCGTTGTTGACGGCTTGGATAATATGCATACGCGTTTCTTGGTTAACCGTGCATGCGCTAGGCTTAGGATTCCGTATGTTTTTGGGGCGGCAATAGGGATTGAGGGAAACCTTTCAGTTTTTGCTCCACCTGAAACTCCATGTTTGGAGTGCATCTTCACAAATATTAACTATGGTCGATTGCTGACGTGTGATGTTCGAGGAGTGTTAGGGGTTACTGCGGGAATTATTGGAACCATGCAAGCCATGGAAACCATGAAGGTCTTGACGGGCATAGGTTCTCCTTTGAAAGGTAAGCTTATGATTTGCGATTTTAGCGACATGTACTTTACGACAGTAGACATTTTTAAAAGGGAAAACTGTCCAGCCTGCAAGGGTGCTGTTTCTTTGCCAAAGATGCGCGAGAAGCTTGTTTGGCTGTGCGGAAGCAAAACCGCTAACGTCAACCCTGAAAAAACATTTAAAATGGATTTGAACGAGGTTTACGAATCAGTCAAACAGCATCATAGAGTTAGGGTAAGGTCTTCTTTGGCAATTATATTCGATTACAAAAACTATGAAATCAGCATGTTTAACGGCGGACGCATGTTGATAAAGAATGTTGATGATGAAGAGTCAGCATTGAAGGTTTATAGAGAGGTTTTGCAGAAGCTGCGGATAGGCTGATAATATTTATTACGGTCTTGTTTTAAGGATAGAGTGCCGGGGTGGCCGAACGGTTCAGGCGGCGGCCTGCAGAGCCGCTACATATGGGTTCAACTCCCATCCCCGGCTCCAACATTATTAGAAACCACCTTATTGTTGTTCTAAAGAACGGAAAACTTAATAATCAACGTGATTGATATATATCACATTATGTTAGAAATATATAATATAATGTTGGAATTAGATAATTGGAATGCAGAACACAACGTACAGCTTAGAAAGAGGTGATAGCATGGCTGATAATTTGTGGCCAATCATAAGCATCGGAATAACAGCGCTGATCGTTCTTATTGGAATCTTTGTGTTGTGGCAAGCGCGTAAAGAAAGAAAATCTGGATTTCCAATGGTTGATGAAAGAACCCAAAAGATCACTGGAAAAGCAGCATACTACGCACTGTTCATAGGTCAATATTTCATCATAGCACCGCTTTTTACTCTGATCATTGGTAGAGAATTCTTTGGCATGCCAGAGCCTGGAGCAGGCTATCCATTAATAGCATCGCTGTTGGTGTCCAGCTTATCCTTCCTCCTTTTGCGTTGGCATCTAGGCAAAAAAGGGGAATCGTGATGGCTTTTAGAACAAGGATAAAGGAATTCAGGGCAAGATATGATTTGACACAGGATGACCTTGCAAGAAAGGTCGGTGTGAGAAGAGAAACAATACTGTACCTTGAAAAGGGCAAATATAACCCGTCGCTGAAACTGGCTCACGACATAGCTAAAACTTTGCAAACAACAATAGATGAGCTTTTCATTTTTGAAGAAGACGAATAAGCAGATTTACTGCATTGAAAGCACTCTGTATGTGATTGGTTTTATTCTCTCACGCCGACTGGCGATTTACTCTTGCGAAGCAGAACTGCCAGAAACACCGATGCCAATAGGAGCAATGACAAGAGCATGATCGGCGAGAACTCTGGTATCGTTGGGTACAGGTCTACAAGCGGATAGTGATCTTGATTCAGCAAGTCGACGATGTATGGAACATCGCCTATCCCGTCATGGTTCACATCAAGTCCAACGTAGTCGCTCCAGTAATTGCCGCCTGAAGGATAGCCATTATCCCACAAATTGTCAGTGGAAGAAGCGCTTACAAAAGCGTTTTCTGTCAAGCTGTTGACAAAATTGTTGTGGAAGATCTGGTTGGTATTTGATTCTTCGGTGAGCCAGACCCCATGGTAATTGCTTGCCAAGTTATTCGCTACTACGATGTTGTTTGAGCAAGATTCAAGGTAGACGCCGGCATTATAGTTGTATGACGCGTCATTTCCTGTTATATTGTTGAAATTTGAAGTTGTCGTTAGTGCAATTCCAAAATAGCCGTTGTTTGTGACCCTGTTTCCGGATATTTCGTTGTTATTTGAACTGGAGTAGAAATATATGCCAGATCCGATGTTGAATGTTATTTCGTTTCCTTGTATGATGCTATTTGAGCAGGCATCAAACTCGATTGCGCCGTTGGAGTCGTCTGTGCATCCTGTTATGTTGTTCGCTGAAATCGTAAGGTATTGAGAGTTGCGGGCATTGATTCCAATACTGCTGTATGCCATAGTGTTCTGCAATATGTTGTTCCAATCAGAAGAAGAGTCGAGAATTATTGCGTTTGCAGTGTTATTTGTGAACGTGTTTCCGACAAAATCGTTCGAGGATGACCTATAAAGAGTGACCCCATCAGTATTGTAACTTATATTATTCTCTGATATTGTGTTGTAAGCTGTGAATTCGTACAGGCGTATGCCCTCATCGCTGTCTATTACGTCATTTTCAGAAATGCTGTTAAAGTTTGAATAGCCGGCAATGTTGAAGCCGTAAAGGCTGTTGTTGTTTAGAGTGTTTCCAGAAATTGTGTTATGTGTTGATGATTCAACGCTGATGCCCCAATTGTTGTCCATTATGGTGTTGCCTGAAATAGTGTTGTTGTCAGAACCTTCGCTGAGTACAATTCCTGCACCGCTGTTTCTGAAACTGTTTGAAGAGATAGTATTGTTTGAGGCGCCTTGAAGCGAGATGCCACTGTTGAAATTTCTAGTCATATTGTTTCCGTAGATGCTGTTGAACTTTGAAAATGTATTGAGCTCTACTCCAATATTGTTGTCTGTAATATTGTTCCCATGAATAATATTATTGGAGGAGTTGCCCAAAGCGACCCCTATGTAGAAGTTTTGAATGTTCAAGTTCTTGATCGTCACGTTGTTTACGTTGTTAGTGTTGTTAATCCAGAGTCCCGCACCACCACCTGTACTGGCGCCTCTGAACGTGTAGCCATTACCATCAATTACGATGTTGCTTCTTTCTATGGCGATTCTTCGAATATCCGTGAAGGTAATGTTGCCTGTAAACGTGTAAGTGATGTTGTCTGTTGTCGATATTGGAGCTGTTTGCGGATCAATACTCCCATTAGCCCTAATGTAAACATTCGTAGAAACGTCAACTGCTTGGACTTTTGGATAAGGAATGGAAGCAAACCACATAAACGAAACAAAAACTAATGTTAACATGAGTCTCTTCATATGGATTACCTATAGCAAGTCTTCAGTGTTCACTTATTATGTTTTACGGAACACTTTTCGGCATGCGAAGAGTCCAGACGTACTTCAAGAGAAATAGAAGTTTGCAGGCGGTACTTCCGCCTTGGCATGTGTTCACCTCCATACTCGGTTATACAAACCAATTCAAGATTTTTTGCATGCAGAATGCATTAACCACTTTGGCAAAAGGCTAAAGGGGAAGTTTTCCTTAATTTCTCTCGAAAAAGTAGTTTGCATCAAGGAAACTGCTTAATCAAGAGATAATCTAAGGGAGACATACAATGAGTGTAGTTGAGAGAAAGATTGAGTACCTCACTAATCCTGGCTCGAAAAATACAGAAAAAGTGATTGAATCTATTAGAAACAGAATCGAAAATGGCGGCGTTGGAACAGTTGTTGTCGCCAGCACATCGGGAGAAACTGGCGTTAAGTTTGCAAAGGCGCTTAAAGGAATGGCAACAGTCTTCGCTGTTTCTCACGAGACAATGAATCCAGTCTTCAAACGGCAAATCGTCGAATCCGAAGGAAAAGCAATGGATAAGACGCATTTGCCTCTGCACGAAGACGGAATGGAAGATGTGAGAAACACCTTTTACACGTTTGGACAGGGCTTCAAGGTCGCAGTTGAAGTCATATTGATTGCTGCTGACAAGGGTGCGATTAACCTCTATGAAGATGTAGTCGGCGTTGGAGGAACTTCTAGAGGCGCAGACACAGCAATAATAGCCCGAGCAACGACAACCAAACAGATTTTTGCGCGAGATGAAAACAAGAAGCTTGAAATTCGAGAAATACTAGTCATGCCATTGGAAAAGCATTGGTGGTAGAAACCGATACGCATTTGTCTTTGAATAATGGGTGATGATATGAAAATCGTGAGGAGTCTGCGATGAATTATAGGCATTTTGGAAAGAAGCTAAACTGGAAAGTATCCGCCTTGGGATTTGGAGCAATGAGATTGCCATTTATCGGCAACGACGCCGCCAATATCGATGAGCCTGAAGCGATCAGAATGATCCGATACGCGATTGATCATGGCGTTAATTACGTTGACACTGCCTACGTTTATCATAGAGAAAACAGTGAAAGCCTAGTTGGAAAGGCGTTGAAGGATGGGTATCGCGAGAGAATTAGATTGGCTACTAAGCTGCCAGTTTGGTCTGTCAATTCCCAGCAGGATATGGATAATTGCCTAGATTTGCAATTAAAGAAGCTTCAGACGGATCACATTGATTTTTATCTGCTCCACGGTCTTAGCCAAAAATCGTGGGAAAAAGCCAAACAATTAAATGCCGTCGAATGGTTAGAGAAAAAGGTAGACGAGGGAAAAATCAGGTATTTTGGCTTCAGCTTCCACGACGAATACAATGTCTTCAAAGAGATAGTAGACAGCTACGACGGGTGGACATTCTGCCAGATTCAATACAATTATGTGGATGCTGATTTTCAGGCTGGAACAAAAGGACTAAAGTATGCTGCTTCAAAAGGCCTCGCTGTTGTGATTATGGAGCCTATTGCCGGCGGAAGACTCGCCATCAACCCTTCAAAGGCAATCCAGTCAATTTGGGATATGGCTGACGTCAAGAGAACGCCTGCAGAGTGGGCGCTTCAATGGGTCTGGAACCATCCTGAAGTGTCTGTTGTCCTCAGCGGCATGAGCACGATGGAGCAGGTTAAGGAAAACGTGGAAAGCGCTAGCCATTCGAAGGCAGACATGTTGACTAGCAAAGAGCTTGCGCTCGTCGAGCAGGTGAGACAGAAGTACAAAGAATTAGGCTTCACCCAATGCACAGGCTGCAGGTATTGCATGCCATGCCCTGAAGGAGTTGACATACCTCAGATAGTTTCGCTTTACAACGAATATTACATGAAGGACAGGTCTGATGAGATTAAAAGCAAGTATTGGGAGCATATCACCCCTGAAAGCCAAGCTAAGAGATGTGCAAGATGTGGAAGGTGTGAAGAGGTTTGTCCTCAAAAGATGCCGATCAGGGACATCCTGTCTGAAGCCGCATTTCTCTTTGAACAGAATCCCTAACGCCAAAGTGCTCTTAGAGCATAAACTTCATCCGATGACAAAGGCTATGACAAAAAAGAGAAGGCAATTCAGTTTCGTGCCCATTAGAGTTGCGTCAGTGTCCGATTTTGAATTTGATTCATGCAAATAGCCAAATTAAGAATTCATATTCTGTTTCTATTGGCGAAGTTCATAACCCGTTTATAGATGCCTCGGCAGAGAGATGTCTAAAATCAAGCACGTTAGACTTTGGGAGTGGACATGTCGAAAGAGGAATTTAACAAGCTTCTTCTCGAAGCAATCGATGAAGGATTGTCTACTATTGGAGATTCTTCCAAGCAAGCTATTTATTTCTATCTAGAAAAAAGTTTCAAAGTTAAGAAAAGCGAGATTCCTAACAGAATCGACGATTTTACACGTGCAATGGAGAAAATCTTTGGGTTGGGAGCGGGGTTCCTCGAAATTTTGATTATGAGAAATCTATACGAAAAAGTTGGCAGAACCGTTCACTTGCGCGAGCCGAGTAGTTTTGTGTTCGCTGAATACATAGTT
>Ga0209323_10000354_pt1 | contig 29557 bp, 30 predicted proteins | sample Rifsed19ft2_FD_184014 | JGI IMG/M metagenome (GOLD analysis project Ga0209323, IMG submission 184014) | Soil microbial communities from Rifle, Colorado, USA - sediment 19ft 2 (version 2) | ecosystem: Environmental > Terrestrial > Deep subsurface > Rock core/Sediment | place: Rifle, Colorado...
GGGGCCTTCTCGAGGCCGGGGTCGAAGAAAAAAAGATATGTTCCATAAGCTCCGGCGGGTGGCTCAAGAAGATAGAGCACCCGGCGATATAGAAGTGCGGACCCAATAGCTTGAAACGGGATACTTCCTTCCCCTCCCTTGACGGGGGAGGGGAGGGTGGGGGTGATGCGCTTCACCCTCCCCTCAGTCCCCTCCCGTCAAGGGAGGGGAAGGAAGTACCCGGAGTCGGCCGCTCGGCGGTTTATTGTTCAAGAGGAGGCGCGTTTGATATCTCTAAAAGGCAAAAGAATAGCGGTGACAGGCGGCGCGGGCTTTCTGGGCTCTTTCGTTGTCGAGAAGCTCAGGGAGCGCGGGGCAGAGGTGTTTGTGCCGAGAAAGGCCGACTACGACCTCGTCGACCGGGAGGCCTGCAAAAGGATGTACGAGGACTCGAAGGCCCAGGTCGTCATCCATCTCGCGGCAAAGGTCGGCGGCATAGGCGCGAACAGGGAAAACCCCGGGAGCTTCTTCTTCGACAACCTCATGATGGGCGCGCAGCTCATGGAAGAGGCGAGGCTCCGCAATATCGAGAAGTTCGTGGCGCTCGGCACCATCTGCGCCTACCCGAAGTTCACGCCAGTGCCATTCAGGGAGGAGAACCTCTGGAACGGCTACCCCGAGGAGACCAACGCGCCGTACGGCCTCGCCAAGAAGATGCTCCTCGTGCAGTCGCAGGCCTACAGGCAGCAGTACGGATTCAATTCGGTCTATCTCCTGCCCGTTAACCTCTACGGCCCCGGAGACAACTTCGACCCCGCTTCGTCGCACGTGATACCGGCCCTCATAAAAAAATGCATGGACGCGATAGGCGCGAAAGAGCCGTCTATCACCGTCTGGGGCACGGGCAGGGCCACGAGGGAATTTCTCTACGTCGAGGACGCGGCAGAGGGCATAGTGCTGGCCGCCGAGAGGTACGAGAAGGCGGAGCCGGTGAACCTCGGCGCGGGCTTCGAGATATCCATAAAAGACCTCGTGCACCTCATAGCGAAGCTCACGGGCTTCTCGGGCGAGATACTCTGGGACGCCACAAAGCCCGACGGCCAGCCCAGGAGGTGCCTCGATACATCCAGGGCAGAGCGCGAGTTCGGATTCAAGGCGAGGACAGGCTTTGAAGAGGGCCTTAAAAAGACGATAGACTGGTACAGGTCGAGAAGCTCAAAAACAGTATTGAAATAAGAGGAGCCGTACGATGTCAAATATGAAGGCGATAGTATTAAGCGGCGGCAAGGGTACGAGGCTAAGGCCGCTTACCTACACCGGCGCGAAGCAGCTCGTGCCGATAGCGAACAGGCCGATACTCGCTTACGTGCTCGACAACATCGCGGCCGTGGGCATAAAGGAGGTCGGCATAATCATCTCTCCCGAGACAGGGCAGGAGGTGAAGGAGACGATGGGCGACGGCTCCAAATGGGGCGTGGCCATCACCTATATAATGCAAGCCGAGCCAAAGGGCCTCGCGCACGCGGTCGTAACTGCCAGAGAGTTCCTGGGAGATAGCCCCTTTGTCATGTACCTCGGAGACAACCTCATAGGCTGCCGCATAGATTCATTCGTCGGGACCTTCAACTCGACCGGGTCGGACGCGGTGATACTGTTGAAGCCCGTGGACAACCCCCAGTCCTTCGGCGTGGCCCAGACGGACGCCGCGGGCCGCATAATCTGCCTCGAGGAGAAGCCGAAGAACCCCAAGAGCAACCTCGCGCTCGTGGGCGTCTACATATTCTCGAAGGAGATCCACAAGGCCATCTCCCGGATAAAGCCCTCTGCAAGGGGAGAGCTCGAGATAACGGACGCCATACAGGAGCTCATAAACCAGGGCAGGCCAGTTCACAGCCACGTGCTCGACACCTGGTGGCTCGACACAGGAAAGAAGGACGACCTCCTCGCAGCGAACACCATCGTCCTGGACGAGTGGTTCAAGAGGGACATAAAAGGCAAGGTCGAGAACTCTGAGGTCACGGGAAGGGTCACCATAGAGGAAGGGGCCGTGGTGAGGAACTCGACGCTTCGCGGCCCGATAGTAATCGGGAGCGGCGCCGAGATAGAGAACAGCTTCATCGGCCCGTTCACGTCCATAGGCTCGAAGACAAAGGTGACGAAATCGATCATCGAGCACTGCGTCATCCTCTCGGGCGCCGAGATCGACCACGTGGACAGGCTCGAGGACAGCCTCATTGGCAGGAACGCGAAGGTCAAAAAGTGCCATAACAAGCACGAGGCCCTTCGATTGATGATAGGCGACGATTCCGTGGTGGAGGTATAGGGCATGTTCAAAGACGGCGCAATCGAAGGAATAATAGTAAAAGAGCTGAAGAGGTTTGCGGACGAACGCGGCTGGCTCATGGAGCTATTCCGCAACGACGAGGTGGAGAGCGAGTACCATCCGGTGATGACCTATGTCTCGCTGACAAGGCCGGGCATAGCGAGGGGGCCGCACGAGCACATCGACCAGGCCGATTACTTCTGCTTTGCCGGGCCGTCGGACTTCAAGGTATTCCTCTGGGACAACAGGCCGGAATCCCCGACTTACAAGGTCAGGATGACGCTCGTCGCCGGAGAGTCGAACCCCACGATGGTTATCGTGCCAAAGAGGGTCGTGCACGCATACAGGAACGTGGGCGACAGCGAAGGCCTGGTAATAAACTGCCCGAACAGGCTCTTCAAGGGCAACGGCAAGAAGGAGCCGGTCGACGAAGTACGGTATGAGCATGACTCGAACTCCCCATATAAGTTGGATTAAATGAAGGTACTCGTAACAGGCGCAAAGGGACAACTGGGAAGCGACCTTGGACCGAGGCTCAGGGCAGCGGGCTTCGACGCGCTATCCTTAAGCTCCGTCGAGCTCGACATAGCAGATCCTTCAGCCGTTGCCTCTGTCGTCGAAAAACAGAGGCCCGGGATCATCATCAACTCGGCGGCCTATACAAAGGTCGACCTGGCCGAGAAGGAACGGGAGCGGGCCTTTGCGGTAAATGAAAAGGGCGCGGTCAACCTTGCGAAGGCGGCAAGAGACGCTGGCGCGGCCCTCGTACATGTCTCGACCGATTTTGTCTTCGACGGCTCAAGCTCCGCCCCATATAAAGAGGACGCGCCGACCAACCCCCTTAGCGCATACGGCTCTTCAAAGCTCGCTGGCGAGAGGGGGATTGAGGGGACACTCGGCGAGCACGTCATCGTGCGCACCTCGTGGCTCTACGGCGTAACCGGAAATAATTTTGTAAAGACCATCCTGCGTCTCGCTTCAGAACGGGAGACGCTCAGGATAGTATACGACCAGGTCGGCACGCCCACATGGAGCGCGGACCTGGCAGCCGCGCTGACTGACATATCAAAGGCGATCGAAAGGGGAGAGAGGCCCTGGGGCGTCTACCATTATTCGAATGAAGGTGTCGCGAGCTGGTACGACTTCGCGCTCGCGGTCTGCGAGGAGGCAAGGGCGCTGGGCATGCCGCTCAAATGCTCGTCCGTCGAGCCCATCCTCACGGTCGAATATCCGACGCCGGCACAGAGGCCCGCCTTCTCTGTCATGGACAAGGCAAAGATAAAGAAGACCTTTAACCTGAAGGTCCCCCACTGGAGGGTATCCCTCAGGTCGATGCTAAAAGAACTACACGGAGGCAGCCATGCGTAAGGTACTTATAACAGGCGGCGCGGGCTTCATCGGCGGCAACTTTGCGCTCCATATTAGAAAGTCCCACCCGGCCGACAGGCTCATAGTGCTCGACAAGCTCACCTACGCGGGCAACATCGAGAACCTGAAGTCCTTGAAGGAGGGGCCGCTCTATAGGTTCGTCAAGGGAGACATAAACGACGCGGCCCTCGCGGACAGGCTCTTTGGCGAAGAGGACATCGACACGGTCGTGAACTTCGCCGCCGAATCGCACGTAGACCGCTCGATACTCGGCCCAAGGGACTTCATAGAGACCAACATCATGGGCACCTTCAACCTCCTGGAGACGGCCCGCAAGCACTGGCTCTCAGGAGGCAAGGCCGAAGGCAGGAAGTTCCTCCATGTATCGACAGACGAGGTCTACGGCTCTCTCGGGCCCACCGGCCTCTTTACGGAGGAGACGGCCTACAGCCCCAACTCGCCGTACGCCGCGAGCAAGGCATCAAGCGACCATCTCGTGCGCGCCTACTTCCATACCTACGGCCTTCCGGTCGTCACTACCAACTGCTCGAACAACTACGGCCCGTACCAGTTCCCGGAGAAGCTCATCCCGCTGATGGTGATAAACGCCCTCAAGGGAAGGCCCCTTCCGGTCTACGGCGACGGCTTGAACGTGCGCGACTGGCTCTATGTCGGGGACCACTGCAGCGCCATCGACACTGTCCTCGACAGGGGCGCCCTCGGAGAGACGTACAACGTGGGCGGCAGGAACGAGAAGAAGAACATAGACATCGTAAGGCTCATCTGCTCCCTCGTAGACGAGAGGGCCGGGGCCCTCAGGGAGGAGTACCCGTTCGAGGGGAGCCGCCAGAAGCTCATCACCTTCGTCAAGGACAGGCCGGGCCACGACCGCAGGTACGCCATAGACTGCTCGAAGATAGAAAGGGAGCTCTCCTGGGCTCCGGCCCACCTCTTCGAGGAGGGCATAAGAAAGACCGTAGACTGGTACATAGAGAACCGCCAGTGGTGGGAGCGGATAATATCCGGCGAGTACAAGAGCTACTACAGCCTCCAGTACAGCGGCAGGCTCGAGAGCAAGGCTGAGGCTTAAGGCCTCTGGAAATCCGCATTACGGCGGCAAGCGGCTTGGATTCGCAAGACGCTCAATACTGAAAGGGAAGTGAGGGCTGTTCGATGCACAAGGGCTTTACCATCTGGTTTACCGGGCTTTCGGGCGCGGGCAAGACGACACTCTCCAACATGCTCCACCACCAGCTTCAGGAAAGAGGCATAACGAACGTGGAGGTCCTCGACGGCGACGTCGTGAGGACGCACCTCTCAAAGGGGCTCGGCTTCACGAAGGAGGACAGGGACACCAACATAAGGCGCATCGGCTGGGTCGCGCAGCTCCTCACCAAGCACAGGGTAGCCAACCTCGTCTCCGCCATCTCCCCCTACAGGGAAGTGAGGGACGAGGTGAGGAAGATGGTGGAGCACGCCGGAGGGGCCGGGAGCTTTATAGAGGTATTCGTCGACTGCCCGGTCGAGGTCTGCGAACAGAGGGACGTGAAGGGCCTGTACGCAAAGGCGAGAAAGGGCGAGATAAAGCAGTTCACCGGAGTAGACGACCCGTACGAGAACCCGCACAAGCCCGAGGTGCATATCAGGACAGACCAGACGAGCGCGGCGGAAGGCGTGAGCGGCATCCTGGAGCACCTTTCGAAGAAGGGGCTGTTGTAAGGCTTTGGGCATCGATAATATTCTATGCTGAACTGGATCATATTAACGGTGGAGCGGGCCTTCCCTTCCAGGACGAAGAGAAGGAGGGTCCTGAACTCTATTGTCAAACCCGTGGCGAGGGCCATAGGCTTGAGCGTCCCGGCCGACGTCCCTATCGAAAACCATTGCAGCACTGTTTCCGAGCGGGATTTCGCCGGGTTGATAACAGCCTCCGAGGGGTTAGGCAAGAGTTACTGGGAATCGATCGTGAATCTCCTCAAGATAAAGACGGAGCTTTTCCTCTCGGACCCGGCCCAGAGGCTCGCCTTCCCGTCCTTCGAGAGGCCGGTCGTCTCCATACTCATCGTGACCTTCAACAAGGCCGAATACACATTCCAGTGCCTCGAGACGGTAAAGGCCTATTCGGACGTGCCTTACGAACTGATAATCGTTGACAACGGCTCCGCGGACGGCACCAAAAGTCTGCTTGAAAGGATCGAGAACGCGACGGTAATACGGAACTCTGGGAACGCCGGCTTCCTCAGGGCATGCAACCAGGGGGCCCAGACGGCCAGGGGCGAGTTCATACTTTTCCTGAATAACGACACGCAGGTCGCGCCGAACTGGCTCGGGCGGCTTGTAGAGGCGGCAAGGGGCTATCCCGCATGCGGCGCGGTCGGCGCGAAGCTCGTATTCCCCAGCGGCAGGCTTCAGGAGGCAGGGAACACGGTGTTAAGTAACGGAGTCACGCACGGCATCGGGAGGAACGCGAACCCGCTCAGCCCCGGTTTTCTTTCCGTCAAGGAGGTGGAGTACTGCTCAGGGGCCTGCCTGCTCGTGAGAAAGGACCTCTTCACAAGGCTGGGGGGGTTCGATGAGAGGTACTCGCCAGCGTATTACGAGGACGTGGACCTCTGCTTCGGGATACGGAAGCTCGGCTACAAAGTGATCGTACAGCCCGGCGTCCAGGTCCTCCATTACGAATTCGGGAGCGGGTCTTTCGGAAAGGCCTACGAGTTGAGCCTCAAGAACAGGAACAAGTTCATCGAAAAGTGGGCGGCGGAACTGAAGGGCTTTCAGGCATAAACGGCTCGCGGATATGATAGATGCGGATTGGAATTGATTGCAGCGCCGCCTTCTGGAAGACGCTCACCGGGGTCGGCATATATACATATAACCTCGTCCACGCCCTCTCCCGGGTGGACGCCGTGAACAGCTACACGCTCTACCCGGTATTCTATAACGCGTTCAGGGGATTCGAGAAAAGGGCGATGCCGGCGAACTTCAGGATAGCTCACGAGAACTCAAGGCGCCTCCTCTCAGGGGTGCTCTGGCCCTCGGTTGTGCCTTCCGCCGTAAAGGAGGCCGCGCTCGGGGATGTCGACATCGTGCACAGCAACACGTTCGCCGGCCCGGTCTTGAAGAAAAAGAAGCTCGTATCGACCATATATGACGCCACGGTCGTCACCCACCCGGAGTGCCACAGCAGGGCGAACGTCATCCGGTGCACCAGAGGCATGGAGGAGAGCATAAGGAACGCGCAGGCCATAATAGCCATCTCGGAGCACACGAAGAAAGACCTTGTCGAGAGGCTCGGCGCGCCCCCTGGGCTCATCACGGTCACGCACCTCGCGGCAGGGCCTGAATTCCGCGAGGTAAGGGAGGCGGCTACCCTCGACGGCGTAAGGAGGAAGTACTCGCTTCCGCAGAGGTACATATTGTTCATGGGCTCGCTCGAGCCGCGAAAGAACGTTAAGACGCTCCTTAATGCGTATGCCTCGATGACCGGGGCGGTCAAAAGGGAATTCTCTCTCGTGATAGCCGGCGCGCCGGGCTGGATGAACAGCGACATCCCGTGCATCGTCAGGGAGCTTGGCATCGAAGAGAGGACCGTCTTCCCGGGCTATATAGAAGGCGGGGACTTGAATGCCGTCTACTCCGGCGCCTCGGTATTCGTCTATCCGTCCTTATACGAGGGATTCGGCCTTCCGATACTCGAGGCCTTTGCCTCTGGTACCCCGGTCGTCACGTCCAATATATCTTCGATGCCCGAGGTGGCTGGAGACGCGGCGGTCCTTGTCGACCCGAATGACGCGGCGGAGCTCGCCGCGGCCATCGAAGGGCTTCTGACGGACGAGGGCAGACAAAGGGATTTGAGGGCCAGGGGCCTTGGGCGCTCGGCCCTCTTTTCATGGGAAAGGTGCGCGAAAGAGACGATAGCTGTCTATGAGAAAGTCTACATGGGGGAAGCTTGAAGATACTTCTGACAGGCGGGGCAGGGTTCATAGGGTCGAACGTGGCTGACGCGTACATAAGCGCGGGCCATGAGGTAGTGGTATTGGACAGCCTCTTCACGGGCAAGCGCGAGAACCTGAACCCGAAGGCGCGGTTCTACCTCATGGACGTGCGCTCGCCGGAGGTGGCGAAGGTATTCGAGCACGAGCGCCCGGATATCGTGAACCACCACGCGGCGCAGATGTCGGTGCCCGCGTCCGTCGAAGACCCGATGTTCGACGCGGACGTGAACGTCAGGGGCTTCTTGAACGTGCTCGAGGCGGCCCGGAAGAACAATACGAAAAAGGTGATATTCATCTCGTCTGGCGGCGCGGTTTACGGAGAGGCTGCCGAGTACCCGACCACGGAGGCCTGCGACCCGGTGCCGGCCTCGCCCTACGCCATCACGAAGCTCGTCTCCGAGAAGTATCTCGCGTTCTACCGCGCGCAGTACGGCCTCGACTATACTGTGCTCAGATACGCGAACGTCTACGGCCCCAGGCAGGTGCCGCACGGCGAGGCGGGCGTCGTGGCAATCTTCATGGACAGGCTCCTCTCGGAGAAGCCCTGCACCGTGAACTGCTACCCGGAAGAGCCCCGGGGCATGACCAGGGACTACTGCTTTGTCGGCGACGTGGCGAGGGCCAACCTCATCGCCCTTGATAAGGGGAGCACCCGGGCTTACAATATCGGCACGGGCGTTGCCACTCATACGCTCGACCTCTTCGAGGAGATATGCACGGCGCTCAACAAAAGGGGCCTGTGCAGAGCCGGTCTTGAAAGGCCGGGCAAGGGAGAGTCAAGGCCCGGAGATATAAAGAGGAGCTGCCTTGTTGCCCTGAGGGCAAGGACAGAGCTCGGCTGGCTTCCGGAGACCGGGCTCTCCGAAGGCATAGCGAAGACACTGGACTGGAGGACGGGTGAATCCCTCCAGCGGAGATAAATGAAAGGGGAAGCACAAGGATGTCCAAGAAGGCGCTTATAACGGGTATCACGGGGCAGGACGGCTCATACCTCTCGGAGTTCCTTTTGGAAAAGGGCTACGAGGTCTACGGAATGGTCAGGAGGGCGAGCCTCGACAGGTTCGACAGGATCGACCACATAAAGGACAGGATACACCTGGTGCAGGGCGACCTCACCGACCAGTCCTCCCTCGACGAGGCGGTAAAGGAGATAGGGCCAGAGGAGGTCTACAACCTCGCCGCCCAGTCCTTTGTGCCTACCTCCTGGAACCAGCCGACCCTGACCGGGGAGGTCACCGGCATTGGCACCACGAGGCTCCTCGAGGCGGTGCGCAAGATAAAGCCCGACGCGAGATTCTACCAGGCCTCGTCGAGCGAGATGTTCGGCAAGGTGAGGGAGGTGCCCCAGACAGAGCTTACACCCTTCCACCCGAGGAGCCCTTACGGGGTAGCGAAGGTCTACGGGCATTTCATAACCGTCAACTACAGGGAGAGCTACAACCTCTTCGCCTGCTCCGGCATACTATTCAACCACGAGTCCCCGAGGAGGGGCCTCGAGTTCGTGACGAGGAAGATCACCCACGGGGTCGCGAGGATAAAGCTCGGCCTCGCGAACGAACTCCGGCTCGGCAACCTCGACGCCAAGAGAGACTGGGGCTTTGCCGGGGATTATGTGAAGGCCATGTGGCTCATGCTCCAGCAGACAGAGCCCGACGACTACGTCGTTGCAACGGGAGAGACCCACAGCGTCAGAGAGTTCGTGGAGACGGCGTTCGGCGCAGCCGCGCTCGACTGGAAGAAGTACGTCGTCATCGACCCCAAGTTCCTCAGGCCCGCCGAGGTAGAGCTCCTTGTGGGCGACCCGGCAAAGGCAAGGAAGAAGCTCGGCTGGGAGCCGAAGGTCACATTCGGGGAGCTTGTGCAGATGATGGTCGACGCCGACATAAAGGGGCTCAAGGGTGCCTAAGGCGCTCATAACAGGCATCGCCGGGTTCGCGGGCTCGCACCTTGTCGAGAGGCTCAACGGGCGCTTCGAGATATCTGGCACCGTTATCGACGGCAACTCAGGCAACCTCTCGGGCTTCACGGGGCTCGACCTCGTAAGATGCGATCTCCTCGACAGGGCCGCAGTCGAAGGCCTCATCGCGCGCCTCAAGCCGGACTTCATATTCCATCTCGCGGCGCAGTCCATGCCGTCTTTCTCATTCGGCCATCCGGCTGAGACGCTCCATACGAACATATTCTCGACTCTCAATATCTTCGAGGCGGTCGTAAGCTCGTCGCCTGAAACGGTCGTACTGAACATAGGCTCCGGCGACGAGTACGGGGACGCGGCCAAAGAGAGCCTTCCCGTGAACGAAAAAGCCGAGCTGCGCCCGCTGAACCCGTACGCCGTAAGCAAGGTCACGCAGGACCTCCTCGCCTTCCAGTACTGGAAGAGCAAGGGGCTCAAGGTAGTGCGCGCCCGCCCGTTCAACCACTTCGGGGCGCGCCAGGCCGAGAGCTATGTGGCAGCCGAGTTCGCCAAGCAGATAGCCCAGATAGAGGCGGGCATAAAGAAGGAAAAGACATTGAAGGTCGGCAACCTCGACGCGGCAAAGGACTTTCTCGACGTGAGGGACGTCGTGGCGGCCTACGAGCTCCTGGTCCAGAAGGGGGCATACGGAGAGGTATATAACGTCGCCTCTGGGCGCCCCGTGAGCATCAGGGAGTTGTCCGAGAAGCTCATCGCCCTCTCGACCGAGAGGATAGAGATAGCGCAGGACCCCTCGAAGAAGAGGGCGACCGATGTAGAGGCCCTCTACGGCGACGCGACGAAATTGAAGTCCCTCGGGTGGTCGCAGAGGTACACGCTGGATGAGTCCCTTGAGGCCCTACTCGAATACTGGAGGGCCAGGGTCAGAAGATGAGGATAGGCATAAACGCCCTCTTTCTCCTGCCTGGCAAGGTGGGCGGAAGCGAGGTCTACCTAAGGAACCTCGTGAGATCTATGGCGCGCGTTGCACCGGAAAACGAGTACCTGCTCTATGTGAACAGGGAGTCGGCAGGGCTTTTGGGGGCAGAGGGCATAAGGGAAGTACAGTGCAATGTGGCTGCCGAGAGCCGTCCGATGAGGATACTCTATGAGCAGACGATGCTGCCGATACTGGCCCGGAGGCACGGGCTCGACGCCCTCCTCTCAGCGGGCATGACGGCGCCCTTTTTCTGTCCGGTGACGTCCGTGCTTACGGTCTATGACCTGCAGCATGTAAACGAGCCGCAAAACTTCAACAGGTGGTATCTGCTGTTTCTGAAGACGATCATAAGTTTGAGCGCGAGGAGCGCGAAATCGGTGCTGACGTTGTCGGAAAAATCCAGACGGGACATAGTAAGGGTCTACGGGCTCTCCCCCGAGAGGGTGGCCGTTACATATCTTGCCGCTGACAGGTCGGTCTTCTACAGGAGGAGCGAGGCAGAGATAGCGTCCCTGAAGGAGAAATACGGTCTGCCGGAGGAGTTTATCCTCTATATCGCATCATCGCTCCCGCACAAGAACTATGAGAGGCTCCTCTGTGCCTTCGCGGAGGTAAGGAGGAAAATGCCTGATATCAAGCTGGTGCTCATAGGCGCGCGGGATTACGGACACGAGGCGATAAGGGCGCGGATAGCGTCGCTGGGGCTCAGTGACGGCGTCCTTTTCCTCGGCTGGCTGCCCTTCGAGGAGATACCGGTAATATATTCGGCGGCAAGCCTCTTCGTCTTCCCGTCTTTGCACGAGGGATTCGGTATCCCGGTGCTCGAGGCCTTCGCCTCAGGCACCCCGGTCGTCTGCTCTCGGATAGAGCCCCTTGACGAGGTCGCCGGAGACGCTGCCCTCTTTGTCGACCCCCTGAGCGCGGATGCGATCGCCGAGGGCATACTCAGGGTTTTGGGCGACAGTCAATTAAAGGATGCGCTCAGGGCAAAGGGGCTCAAGAGGGCAGGGGAGTTCAGTTGGGAGAGGACGGCATCCCGGACGCTTTCATTCATCGAACAGACGAGGACCGGGTTCAAGCAATGAGAACGCCGCCTAAGATAACGATAGTGACCCCTTCGTTTAACCAGGGCCACTTCATCGAGGAGACCATAAAGAGCATCCTTGACCAGGGTTATCCTGACCTCGAGTACATCGTCATGGACGGCGGGTCAAAGGACAACACGGTCGAGATACTGAAGAAGTACGATTCCAGGCTCAGGTGGAGCTCGGGGCGCGACAAGGGACAGTCCGACGCCATAAACAAGGGCATCAGACAGGCCACGGGCGACATAATCGCGTACCTCAACTCGGACGACCTCTACGAGCCGGGCGCCCTGAAGAAGGCGGCTGACTACCTTGTGAAGAACCCGGAGAGGCTATGGTGCACCGGCAGGTGCAGGATAATAGATACAGAGGGCAAGGAGGTAAGGCGCCTTATCACGGGCTATAAAAATTTTTTGCTCGGCAGGTACAGTTATAATATACTCCTTGTCACGAATTTCATCTCTCAGCCGGCCACTTTCCTGAGGCGCGAGGCCTTTGAGCGGTTCGGGCTCTTTGACGAGACGCAGCACCGCGTGATGGACTATGAGTTCTGGCTGAGGCTCGGGGCTTCTCACGCGCCCGGCATAATCGACGATTATCTCGCGTCGTTCAGGGTGCACCCGGCATCGAAGACTTCGAGCGCGTTCCACAGCACCTTCAGGGAGGAGCTTGAGGTCGCCAGGAAGTATTCGGGGTCGAGCGTCATAAACGGACTTCATTATCTCAGCAACCTGGGCATCCGGGCCGCCTACACGGCCCTTGATTCGGCCTCCAGGCGCAAGGGGGCATAGGAGATTCATATGGCCAACAACCGGAATATCAGCAGGAAAAAACAGGCTGCCTCCAAGCCGGCCGTTATTGCCAGGCCCAGGGCCGTCGAGAGGAGGCCCGCGATAAAGGGCGCGCTTCGCAAGAGGCCAAACGGCAAGCTCTACGCGGCCATACTCGCGGGCGGCATCGGAAGCAGGTTCTGGCCTTTGAGCCGGGAGACGACCCCGAAGCAGCTCCTGAAGGTGGTCGGGGATGAAAGCCTCTTGAAGTGCACCATCAAGAGGCTCCAGCCCCTTGTGCCGCCCGAGAGGGTCATGATCGTGACGAACGCCAGACAGGCCGAGATAATAAGGCTTCACCTGACCTGTGACGGCTCCTCTCTCGGCGCTCCAGGCTACGTCATAGAGCCCATGGGCAGGAACACGGCCGCCGCCATAGCCCTTGCCGCGATAGACCTTTACAGGAAGGACCCGGACGCGGTCATGGCCGTGCTCCCGGCCGACCATGTCATAGAGGACGGCAAGCCCTTCAGGGCAGCCCTGAAGGCCGCTCTCCAGGCTGCCCGGGAGGGACACCTCGTCACCTTCGGCATAGTGCCAACGCACCCCGAGACAGGCTACGGCTACATCAAGTCAGTGCCCAGGGCCTTCAAGAAGATCGAGGGCTTCGGTATAAGGAAAGTCGAGAGGTTCGTTGAGAAGCCCGACATCAAGAGGGCGAGGCAGTACCTCAAGGACGGCGGCTACTACTGGAACTCCGGTATTTTCCTCTGGAAGGCCTCGAGGATATTGGACGAGATGAAGAAGCACCTGCCCGATACATTCGAGAGCCTCACCACGTACAGGGACGCAGAGGGGCTCGCGGCGGCTTACAAGAACCTGAAGGACGTCTCCATAGACCACGGGATCCTGGAGAAGGCAAAGGACGTTGTCGTGATACCGGCCAACTTCCCCTGGTCTGACATGGGCTCATGGAGCTCGTTCAACACCATCCTCAAGCCCGACTCAGAGGGCAACATCGTAAGGGGCAGGGTCGTTGACATTGGCTCGAAGAACTCCATCGTGCTCGGCTGCGACAGGGCGGTCGCCACGATAGGCTTGAAGGACATGATAATAGTCGATACGCCCGACGCCACGCTTGTCTGCCCGAGGGATCGCGCCCAGGAGGTAAAGGAAGTCGTAAACATCCTCAAGAAGAAGGGATACACCGAGCACGAGATACACAGGACCGTCGAGAGGCCCTGGGGCTCGTACACCCTTCTCGAGACGGGCGAGGGCTACAAGATAAAGAAGATAAGGGTCGAGCCGAAGAGGAGGCTCTCTCTGCAGCTCCATCACCACAGGAGCGAGCACTGGGTCATCATATCCGGCGTGGCGAGGGTGACCAGGGGCGAGGAGATAGTTGACATCGGCATAAACCAGTCCACCTATATCCCGCGGGGCGTGAAGCACAGGCTCGAGAACCCGGGGAATATGCCGCTCGAGATAATAGAGGTACAGAACGGCGAGTACGTGGAAGAGGAAGATATAGTCCGCTTCGAGGACGATTTCCAGAGGAAGTAGATGGCGCTCTTCTCGGGCATAGACGTAATATCGATATCACGGATAAGGAACGCGGCGAAGAGCGCACGCTTTCTCGAGCGGGTATTTACAAGGGGCGAGCTCGACTACTCCTTCTCGAGGAGGGACCCGCACAGGCACCTTGCCGGAAGGTTCGCTGCAAAGGAGGCCTGCCTGAAGGCCCTCAAGGGAAGCCGCGAGGAGCCGGTCAGCCTCAAAGACATAGAGGTGGTCAGGGGGGACGGGGGCAGGCCAATGCTTTCGATAGGCTCGCCGGCAAAGGACCTCCTTGGAGGAAGGCTGGCCTACTTGAGCATTTCGTACTCGGGCGACATCGCCCTGGCGTTCGTGTCCATCGCTTAAGTGAAATTTTCTTTGACTTGCGATCTTCAAAAAAATCATCTTAAGGGTTGCTGATGAAAGAACGCGAACAGTGGGGTTCTCGGATGGGGCTTATCCTGGCAATGGCCGGGAACGCCATCGGCCTCGGCAACTTCCTGAGGTTTCCGGTGCAGGCGGCTGACAACGGCGGCGGGGCCTTCATGATCCCGTACTTCATCTCGCTCATCATCCTCGGCATACCGCTCATGTGGGTCGAGTGGGGCATCGGACGCTACGGCGGCTCTCTCGGCCACGGCACGGCCCCGGGCATGTTCGACGCGCTCTGGAAGAGCAGGCTCGCCAAGTACGTCGGCATACTCGGCATCTTCCTGCCGCTCGTCATCGTCATCTACTATACGTACATATGCTCCTGGACGCTGGCCTTCAGCCTCTTTTCCATATTCGGCAGCTACCCGAGCCCGGACAGTATCTCCACGGCCTCGTCCGCCTCAGAGTACTTGAAGCCCTACCAGGCCTATCTCTACGACTTCATAGGCGCCTCGGGAGGCGGCACGTGGCTATCGCCCGAGCCGATCGCCTACGTCTTTTTCCTCATCACTCTCCTTGCGGGCCTCTGGATACTCGGCAAGGGCGTCTCCGGCGGCATAGAGGTCCTGAACAAGATAGCCATACCAGCGCTCTTCGCGATGGGCCTTATCCTCTTCATAAAGGTCTTAACGCTCTCCTCGCCGACAGACCCCTCCATCGGGGTGACGGCCGGATTGTCTTTCCTGTGGGAGCCGGACTTCAGCGGCCTTCTTGACGCGAAGGTCTGGCTCGCGGCAGCCGGGCAGATATTCTTCACGCTCTCCCTGGGTCTCGGCGCCATAATGACCTACGCGAGCTACGTGAAAAAGGACGAGGATATCGCCCTCGACGCGCTCTCGACCGCGAGCCTCAACGAGTTCGCGGAGGTCGTCTTCGGCTCGACCATCGCGCTAACCTCTGCCGTCATATTCTTCGGCATGCCGGGGGCGACCGAGATAGCCTCGGGCGGCGCCTTCAAGCTCGGCTTCATCAGCATGCCCGCGATATTCACGCATATGAGCTACGGGCAGTTCTTCGGCTTCCTCTGGTTCATGCTCCTTTTCTTCGCCGGGCTCACCTCTGTCGTGGCGCTCTCCCAGCCGGTCGTAGCCTTCTTCGAGGACGAGTTCGGATGGGAGAGGAAAAGGTCGGTAATAGTCCTGGGAGTCATCTTCTTCGTCTCCGCGCACCTGCCCATATTCGTGAGCGGCGCCCTTGACGAGATGGACTTCTGGGCAGGGACATTCGGCCTCGTCATACTCGCTCTTCTCGAGATAATAATCTTCTTCTGGATATTCGGCGCAGACCGGGCGTGGGAGGAGATAACGAGGGGGGCGCACATAAGGATACCGAGGATCTTCTTCTACATAATGAAGTACGTAACCCCTGCCTTCCTCATCCTGATACTCGGCGCGTGGGCCTACCAGCAACTGCCATCGGTGCTCGCGAAGGGGGACACGGGCGTGTGGGTCACGAGGGGCTTCCTCGCGGTCCTTCTCATCGCGCACATCGTGGCCGTGAGGATAGCGTGGAAAAGGAGGCGGGCATGACAGCCGGCGGGTGGATATTCCTGGCGCTCTCCTGGGGCGTCGTCTCCGGGTTCGTGGTCTTCTGCTTCTACAGGATCTTCACGAAGATAGGCTTTAAATAAGCCGCTAATGGTGGCCGCGTTCCCTGCGGCGGGCCAGCCTCCGGGCCTTCTTTATCCTGTGGCGTATCACGGCGTTTTTCACGAGGTAGTATGAGGCCGCCGTGAATACGGCTGTCACCACTCCGTTTCCGACCAGAAAGACCAGATATGCCCATCCGGCTCCGGAAAGGAAGCCTTCGCTCCTGGCGGTTTCATAGATCGACCCGTAGTCCTCTCGCATGATAAAACTTCCGACCACGGCGCTTAAAGTCCAGAAAAAGGGAGCGGTCAAAGGGTTTACCACAAAGCTCCCGAGCACCGCGGCCGCCTTGTTCGCCTTGAGGATAAAGGCGCCCGCAAGCGAAAGGATCGTGCCCAGGCCAAAGGTCGGGAGCACACCCATCGCCACGCCGATGGCCGCGCCGCGCGCGATCCTCTCCGGCGGGTCGTCTATCCTCAATATCTTGAGATAGACGAGCCGCGCCCTCCTGCCTATCCTTGAGAGGATGGCCTTTTTGCCGGATGTGTTTTTCGGTGTCTGGTCTTTCGTTCCCATCTTGACTGTTAAGTTAGCACACGGATTTCAGCCAAGTCAACCGGCCTTACTGCGGGTACTGGCGAACTTATTGAAATATAAGAGAAATTATCGGATGGGGCGTTGTGCGGGATAAAATATGCTAAAAAAGACCTAAATAGTCCAAAATTTCCCTTGCACTCCTTTCATCCTTAGGTATAATTACACGTATGCTGCTCTTTACGGGGCGGCTAAACCTGAATACAAAAAGATAATCCATTGGGAGGAGAGAGTATGCAGCAGGCAAACGTAGCGGCGGCAAAGGAGTTCAAGGAAGACGCAGTAAACAAGGTAACCTTCATCAAGACCGAGCAGCTTGTGCAGGACACCTATTACTTCAAGCCCGGCCAGGTGCTCGATTATCACAGGCACCCGGGCGGAGACCAGATATTCTTCGTGCACGAGGGCGAGGGCACCTATTTCCTCGACAACGGCCAGGAGAGCACCACCGCGTTGAAGCCCGGCGTAATAGTCCTGGCGCCCAAGAACGTCTGGCACAAGATAGTCGCCAAGGGCGAGCTCGTTGTGTCGCAGGCTACGGGGCAGCCCGCGGGATTTGAGAAGAGGGCGTAGGCCTCTTCCGAAAACGGCTTAAGGGGCAGGGGATAGTTCCCCTGCCCCTTTTTTATTTCATTCCACCAGCCCTATCGCAATGTCCATCACGTTCGTGCCTGTCGGCCCCGTGATGAAGAGCCCGCCAACTGACCTGAAGAAATTATAGGAGTCATTTCGGGCGAGGTATCCTTGCGGGTCGATGCCCAGCCTTTCGGCCCTCTTCAGGGTATTGGGGCCTATGACCGCCCCCGCGGCGTCGGTCGGGCCGTCGGTGCCGTCGGTCCCGGCAGCGAGGACTGAAATGCCTCTCACGCCGGCAAGCTCGATTGCCGCGGTAAGCGCGAACTCCTGGTTTCTCCCTCCCTTGCCTCTTCCAGTCACCTTGAGAGTCGTCTCTCCGCCCATGAGCACGCAGGCCCTCGGCCGCAGCGGGTTACCGGATGCCTTTATCTCTTTCAGGACAGATGTGATGAGACGCGCCGCCTCGCGCGTGTCGCCCGTAACTGCCGAAGACAATATGAGAGGCCTGTACCCGAGCGAGGCTGCCCTGTCCCTGGCCGCAATCAAAGACAATAGATTGTCGGCAATGATGACGTTATCACACCCTTTAAAAGCCCTGCTGCCAGGCCCTGGGGTTTCGGGTATTCTGCCTTGAGCGCCGCGCCGCAAAAGCTCGATCGCCCTCTTAGGTACACTCGATGTCAGGCCGTATTTTTTCAAAATACGGATAGCGTCGTCAAAGGTCGAGGGGTCGGGCGCCGTGGGTCCGGAGCCGATTACAGAGAGGTCGCCTCCGACCACATCGGAGACGATAAGCGTAATTACCCTTGCCGGATAAGCGAGCCAGGCGAGACGGCCGCCCTTTACCCTTGAGAGGTGCTTTCTTACGGTGTTTATCTCATCGATAGACGAGCCGGATTTAATAAGAAGGCCGGAGATACGCTGCATGTCTTTAAGGCTGATGCCGTCGGCAGGCGCGCTCAGCAAAGCCGACGCCCCGCCCGTGAGCAGGAATATGAAGAGGTCGCCCCTTGAGGCCTCAGCGGCCATGTCCATTATTGCCTGAGCCGCCTTCACGCCCCTGCCATTGGGTATCGGGTGCCCGGCCTCTATTGCCTTTATCTTTTTTAGAGGGACTGAATGGCCGTACTTGGTTATGACAAGCCCGCTCGTTATCCTATCCCCGAGGACCTCTTCGACAGCCCGTGCCATTTGGCAGACCGCCTTGCCCGCGCCGGCCACGAATACGCGCCCGTACCTGTTGAGGTCAAGAGAGATACCTGCTGATCTTATGGAGAGCTTCTTATTGGACGGAGAGAGGATGAGGTTCTTTCGGACAGCGCGGTATGGAGAGGCGGCTTCTATTGCCGCCGTGAATATCTCCTTGAGAATGGAGGGGCTACTTGCCCCGGCTCTCATAGCGGTTTGTGATGGGCATGCGCCGGTCCTTGCCCAGGGCCCTCGGGGTAATCTTCACGCCGGGGGGCGCCTGCCTCCTCTTGTACTCGCTGCGATCGACCATGCGGGCTACCCTCTTTACGAGCGGCTTGGGAAAGCCTGACAAGGCTATCTCCTCTATCGACCTGTCCTCCTCGACATAGGCCTTCAATATCCTGTCGAGCAGCTCGTAGGGCGGAAGCGTGTCCTGGTCTGTCTGGTTCGGGCGAAGCTCGGCAGTGGGGGCCTTTGTAAATACCCTTTTGGGGATGGCTTCCTTGCCCAGGTATTCATTCACCTCCCGCGAGACCCTGTAGACAAGGGTCTTGGGCAGGTCCTTTATCACGGCAAAGCCGCCGGCCATGTCGCCGTAGAGTGTAGCGTAACCAACGCTCATCTCGCTCTTGTTTCCGGTCGTGAGGACGAGCCACCCGAACTTGTTGCTCAAGGCCATGAGGATATTGCCCCTTATCCTCGCCTGCATGTTCTCCTCTGCCTCGTTGGGCCTTGTGCCTTTGAAGGCCTTGCCCATCATCCTCAGATAGGCGTCAAAAGTATCGCCTATTGGGATGGTGAGGGTCTTTATCCCGAGGTTTTTGGCGAGGGCTTGAGCGTCCTCCATGCTCTCCCTTGAAGTATAGCCCGAAGGCATGAGAACGCCGGTAATGTTCTCCCTGCCCAGGGCTATCGCCGCAATCGCGGCAACAAGGGATGAGTCTATTCCGCCGCTCAGGCCCATGACAACGTGCCTGAAGCCGTTTTTGCGTACGTAGTCGCCGGTGCCGAGCACAAGGGCCTTCAATACCTCTTCTGCCTCTTCAAGTGGTTCAGGTTTTGCCTGGCGGGCCTTGGCGACGGCAGGCTTCCTCGCTATCTTCCCCAGGTCTATGCTCCTGACATTGAGGTCCGCGGCCCTCTTCGCCTCCCGCCTCCTCGGGTCATGGAGCCGGGCCATCCCTATCGAGTCTATGTCGAGGTCGACTGTTACAAGGTCCTCCTCAAAGGCCTTTGCGCGGCAGATGACATTGCCCCTTTCGTCTATGACCATGCCCCTGCCGTCAAAGACCAGCTCGTCCTGTCCGCCCACGGTGTTGTTGTAGGCGACTATGACCTCGTTGTCCCTGGCCCTTGTGATGAGCATCTCCTCCCTTATCACGGCCTTGCCGATATGGTAGGGAGAGGCGTTTATGTTTACGATGACCTCGGCGCCCGCGAGGCACTGCGCCCTTGCGGGCCCTTCCGGGTACCAGATGTCCTCGCATATCTCGACGCCTATGGTGATCCCGCCGAGTACGAAGTTAAGGGGGGCTGCGCCGGCCTGGAAATACCTCTGCTCGTCGAATACCCCGTAGTTGGGCAGGTACATCTTGTGGTATACGCCGGCTGTCCTGCCGTTGTGGATGATGGCCGCGGCGTTGTAGATGTCGGCCTTCCTGTCGACGAAGCCGACGACGGCCGTTATGCCGCGTATCTTCTTAGAGAGCGCCGAGAGCGCCTTCAGGTTGTCGTCGATGAAGCCGGGCTTAAGGAGCAGGTCTTCAGGCGGATAGCCCGTGAGGGCGAGCTCGGGAAAGAGGACGAGCCCGGCGCCTCTTTTCTTCGCCTCTTCCGCATGGGAGAGTATCTTTTCGCAGTTGCCCTTTATATCCCCGACGGTCGGGTTTATCTGGGCCATTGCCAGCCTCAACTTACGCATGGCTAAGAGATTAGCAGAAGGGGTAAGTCATGTAAAGAGGGAGATTCCAGGTTTTGTATCAAAAAATAAGGGGGCATAATGCGCAGCGCGCAAAGGGCATTTGCCATTAATCCATTCGAATGAAGATGACGTCAGATTTTCATTGTCCTTGCGCATCAACAGGACTATAATTTTACGATTATGAGCAACCCGTACTCCATATTCGACAGGGCCGAGCGAAAAAGGTCCCTCTCCAGGTTCCTCGATGCCATCCCTCTGTACCTCGAAGCCCAGCGCCTCGCCGGGGTCGACGAAGATCTGAAGAGCGCGTGCTTTTTTTCGCTCGGAGACACCTACCGCATGGTCGGGGATTTCACAAGGGCGGGCAGGTGCTATGTCCAGTCGAGGAAGATACTCCTTGCCATGGGCGACGACATGAGGGCGCTTGACGCCATGGTAGGCCTGGGTCTGAGCCTGCGCGCAACCGGAGAGGTCAGGGAGTCGCTGGCCCTCTTCAACAAGGCGCTGAAGATCTATATTAAATTCAATGACAAGGCAGGGATTGCATTTACCCTCTGGGCAAGGGCGGGGGCCTTGCGCCTCAAAGGGGACCTGAAGGCAGCCATTGAGGGCTTCAGGGGGGCCAAAAAGGGCTTTTCGGGCCTCAAGGACAGAAGCGGCGTGGGCTACTGCCTTACGGGCCTTGGCGGCACCTCGCGCGTGCTCGGCAGATACGATGATTCGAAGAAATATTATACAGAGGCCAACAGGCTCTTCACAAAGCTCAAAGACACCTTCGGCGTGGCCTATTCGTACTGCGGCATAGCCAACTCCATGAGGATGACGGGAGACTTCAAAGGGTCTCTCAGGTTCTTCAACACGGCGAAGACGAACTACAGGAAGATAGGCGACAAGGTGAGCTACGCCTATACGCTCTGGGGCGAAGGCACAGCCCTTCAGATGCTCGGGAAGGACAGGGAGGCTCTTAAGGACTTCAAAGAGGCCGAGAGGCTCTTTAAAGAGACGAGGGACAGGAGGGGGCTTATATACTGCGCCCTCTCAATTGGCGAGTTTGACTGCGGACGCGACCTGAAAAAGGGGACAAGGGCGTTCAGCGCCGCCTTGAAGAAGGCCCAGGCCCTCGGCCTCGGGGTAGAGGCGTCTTACGCGAAGAGGCTCATCGACGCCGCAAAGAAAGACCCCGGCAAGATCCCCATGAACCTCGCTTGAACCGATGGATATAGTACAGGCCCTGGTCCTCGCGGTCATACAGGGCATAACCGAATTCCTTCCAATATCGTCGACAGCGCACCTCATCCTCGTGCCGCTCGTCACCGACTGGCCTGACCAGGGGCTCTCCTTCGACGTAGCCCTCAACACGGCGACCTGGCTCGCGGTCGTCATATATTTCAGAGGAGATATCGCCTCCATCTCAAAGGGCTTCTTCCGGACCATAAAGGAGAAGAGGCTCAAGGGAAACCACGAGGGGCAGCTCGCGTGGATGGCGCTTCTCGCGACAATACCGGTCGGGCTTGCGGGCATACTCGCCCGCGATATGGTCGCAAATGAGCTCCGCACCCTGGAGGTCATCGGCTGGTCTTCGATAATATGGGGCGTCGTGCTCTGGGTAGCTGACAGGAGGCCCGGGAAGGCCGATATAAGGTCAATGGGCTGGAAGGCGGCCATGGCAATCGGCCTCGCGCAGGCGATCGCCCTCATACCTGGCACAAGCCGCTCAGGCATAACAATGACAGCCGGGCTCTTCATGGGCTTATCCAGGACAGCGAGCGCGAGGTTCTCGTTCCTCCTTGCGATGGTGGTTGGCGCGCTCGCGGGCGCAAAGGAAGGCGTAGAGATGGTAAGAGCAGGCCTCGACACGCCCTGGCTGGCTGTCATCGCCGGCGCAATTGCCGCCTTCATCTCCGCCTATATCGCGATACACTACTTCATGAAGCTCATCTCCCGCTCCTCGATGGCGCCTTTCGTCGTCTACAGGATCGGGCTCGGCGTTGTTATCCTGGCTTTTGCCTATACCAGTATTTAAGACTTATTGACAAAAAAAGCCCCGCCGGTCTCCGGCGGGGCTTTTGAGTTTCTATATCTGTTTTTACAGCCCCCTCATCGCCCTGTCGGCTGCCTCAAGGGTCTTTTCAATATCCTTGCTAGTATGCGCGAGCCCCATGAAGACCGCCTCGAACTGCGAAGGCGGCAGGTATATGCCTGCCTTGAGCATCCTTGTGAAGTATCGTCCGAAGCGCGCGGTATCGGCGCCCTTCGCGTCCTTCCAGCTCGCTATAGGCCTCTCGGAGAAGAATACCGTGAACATCGAGCCCGCTATGGCGGTGCGGACCGGCACTCCGCGCCTCTTCGCTATCTCCTCTATGCCCTCCACGAGGGTGTTCGTGGCCTTGTAGAGCCTCTGGTAGACGGTCTTTCCCTGCAATAGCTTCAGTGTCTCTATCCCGGCGGTCATGGCGAGCGGGTTTCCTGAGAGCGTGCCGGCCTGGTAGACAGGGCCTGATGGCGCGAGCATCTCCATTATGGCCCTCTTGCCTCCGAAGCCGCCCACGGGCAGGCCGCCTCCTATGACCTTCCCGAGGCAGGTAAGGTCAGGGTCGATATTGTAAACCTTCTGCGCCCCGCCGTAACAGAGCCTGAAGCCGCTCATCACCTCGTCCATTATGAGAAGGGCGCCGTACCTCTTGCAGAGCGCCTTGAGGCCTTTGAGGAAGCCGTCCTTGGGGAGCACCACGCCCATGTTGCCGGGCACGCCCTCTACTATTACGCATGCTATGCCTTTGGGCTTCTTCTCGAAGATGGCCCGTACAGAGGCGAGGTCGTTGTATGTGGCGTTATAGGTGTGCTTGGCGAGGTCCGCCACGACCCCGGGGCTGTCGGGAACGCCCAAAGTCGCCGCGCCGGAGCCTGCCTTCACAAGGAGGCTGTCGGAGTGGCCGTGGTAGCAGCCCTCGAACTTTATTATGCCGTCGCGGCCAGTGTAGGCCCTCGCGAGCCGGAGCGCGCTCATCGTGGCCTCTGTGCCCGAGCTTACGAACCTGACCATATCCATCGATGGGAAGGCCTTGAGCGTATGCTCTGCGAGCGTTACCTCGAGCTCTGTGGGCGCGCCGTAGCTCGTGCCCCTGTCCACCGCCTTCTTTATGGCGGCTGATACCTTAGGGTGCACGTGGCCCAGTATCATCGGCCCCCATGAGCCTATGTAGTCTATATATTCGTTGCCGTCAGCGTCGTATATCTTCGAGCCCTTTGCCCTGGAGATGAAAAGGGGCCCTCCGCCCACAGCCTTGAAGGCCCGCACCGGGCTGTTTACGCCGCCGGGGATGAGCTTCACCGCCTTTTTGAGGATCTGAGCCGATCTTCCAGTGCCCATCTCGATATTCTCCTTTATAATTGGGTTCTTTGACCATATATCCTACCCGAACGGCTGAATCCGTGTCAACCCAAATCCATGGCCGATATCGCCTGCTGTTTACATCCTCTCCGTTTTTGTGCAATAATTCGCCAACAATTATAAGGAGGCGCCATGAAAAGACACCTTATCTACGCGATCGTATTCGCAGCGATGGGCCTTGTCCTTCCGGGGCTCTCATCAGCCGAGGGCTTCTACTTCGGCGAGGAGACGAAGGGCGTTACGTTCACCCAGGGGGAGAGCGACCTTACCATCAGGGTCAGGTTCCAGCCCAGGTTCGATTATGGGGATATAATAGAGAGCAAGGACGGGACCACATACGAGAGCGAAGGGGACCTTTACCTCCGCAGGGTGCGCCTCGAGTTCGCGGGCCACATAGTCTCAAAAGTAGTAAGATACCACCTCACCCTTGACGGCGACAGGTGGGACCAGGCCGGCGGCTCCAACAAAGTATCCGTAAAATATGTCTTCGTCACATGGGAGCCTGACCCCGCCTACTCGTTCTTTGTCGGGAAATTGAAGCTCCCCTTCTCAAGGGACATGCTAACCAGGGACTCCACGAGCCTCATGGTCGATACGACCGCTTCGACAGACGACGCCAAGAACATATTCGGGCAGAGCAACGGCTACTTCCAGCCCAAGATCGCGCTATTCGGCAGGCTCATGGACGGCTCAATAGCCTATGAGGTAGCGCTCGCGGACGGCTGGCAGAACGGCGAGACCATACAGACCGGAACCGGAAGGACCGTCTTCAAGGCGCCCCCGCTCTTCGCGGCAAGGGTGGAGCTGTCGCCGCCGGGCTGGGTAGAGGCCAGGAAGATAGGCTCGCACCTGGGCAAGGGGCAGCACCTGGTAGTTGGCTTGAGCTACGCGAGGCAGGGGAGCATAGAGTACCAGGAGAACGGCTATGAAGAGGACAGGAGTCTCTGGGGCATGGACGTCTCAGGCCACTTCAACGCCGTAACTGCGCAGGCAGAGTACATAGCCTGGGAGATAGATTCGAGCGACCCCGCGATAGGCGAGACAAAGCCAGAGGGCTGGTACGTGCAGGCAGGGTACTTCATCGACGGCCTCAACCTGGAGCCGACCATGAGATACGAGGTCTATGACGAGGACACGAACACAGACGACTCAAAGGAGAAGTCCACGACGCTCGGCGTGAACTGGTACGGCAAGGGGCACAGCCTCAAGGTTCAGGCAAACTGGGTGCATACCAGCTTCGATGATAACGCGAGCGGCAAGCTCACCGATGACGACTCGAAGGACGTGCTGCAGGTGCAGGCGCAGGTCTTCTTTTAGGCAGGCATGAAATAAGTCCATCTGCTGCGTTGACCTCAAAGCTCGTCGCGGCGACGTACATGAAGAGTACGACTCGTTCCTCGCTCCTCGACGCAAAAGCATATTTAGCTTATTTGAAGCCTGAATCTGGTGTTTTCCTTACATAATTTCAAGGGGGCGGGTCATCCCGCCCCTCTTCTATTCCATAGCTTAACGCTTCTGTAACACTCCTGTAACATTCATCCGTTAGACTCTAAACAAAAAGGAAAAAGAGATGAAAAAGATAATGATGCTTCTGGCGGTAGTATTTCTCGCGCTCTCGCTGGGGACCGCAAGGGCCGAGCTCATAAACGGCGCAGGGGCCACCTTCCCGTATCCGCTCTACTCAAAGTGGGCCTATGAGTACGCAAAGAGCACCGGCCTCAAGCTCAACTACCAGTCGATAGGCAGCGGCGGCGGCATAAAGCAGGTAGCTGCCAAGACAGTCGATTTCGGGGCCTCTGACGCGCCGCTCGGCGAACAGGATCTCGCCAAGTCCGGCCTCACGCAGTTCCCCATGGCAATAGGCGGGGTCGTGCCCGTTGTAAACGTTCCCGGGATAAAGCCGGGAGAGCTCAAGCTCACAGGCGACGTCCTCGCCGATATCTACCTCGGCAGGATAACGAAATGGAACGACCAGCGTATCGCCAGCCTCAACCCGGGCCTCAAGCTTGCCGGCGACAAGATAACGGTAGTGCACCGCTCTGATGGCAGCGGCACCACCTGGATATTCACAAACTACCTCGACAAAGTCAGCGCCGACTGGAAAAAATCCGTCGGCTTCGGGACAGCTGTCAAGTGGCCTACGGGTGTCGGCGGCAAGGGCAACGAGGGCGTTGCCACATATGTAAAAAGGATAAAGAACACCATAGGCTACGTCGAGTACGCCTATGCGACCCAGAACAGGCTCATCCATGCCCAGCTCAAGAACAAGTCCGGGAGCTTTGTAAATCCTTCCATCGAGACCTTCTCGGCGGCTGCCGAGAGCGCGGACTGGAAGAACACGCCGGGCTTCGCGGTCGTGCTCACGGAGCAGGCAGGCAAGAACGCCTGGCCAATAGCCGGGGCCACCTTCATACTCGTTCAGAAGAACGCCGCTGAGTGCGCCAAGGCAAGGGAGGTCCTGAAGTTCTTTGACTGGGCATACAGGAACGGCGGCCAGATGGCGACCTCCCTTGAATATGTGCCCATCCCCAAGGCCGTCTACGAGCTCATGGAAGCGGCATGGGCAAAGGAGATAAGGTGCGCTTCCCAGCCGGTCTGGGGCAGATAGTACGGCCTGACCTGTTCGATTAACATCTATGCCGGGTAGCCGGGAGGGACTGGTAGCGATTTGGACAGCAAGAGATACAATTCCGGGCGGATAGGCGACGCGGTCTTCAAGGGCATGGCCTGGTTCTTCGCGGCCTCGGTCATAGCCCTTATGGCGCTCATCTTTGCCGTCCTCGTGAAGGAGTCCTGGCTCTCGATCAACGCCTTTGGCCTGGGCTTCATCTGGACGAGCACCTGGGACCCGGTCGCGCTCCAGTTCGGGGCCCTGCCTTCGATATGGGGCACGCTCGTCTCTTCGGCGATAGCCATCGTCATAGCTGTACCCATAAGTCTGGGCATCGCCATATTCCTGACTGAGATGGCCCCCAAGAGGCTAAAGGGGCCGATCGGCGCGGCAATAGAGCTCCTGGCCTCCATACCGAGCATCATCTACGGCATGTGGGGCCTCTTTATCTTCGCCCCCTTCTTATCAGAGCACGTCGAGCCTTTCCTGATAGACTATCTCGGCTTCATCCCGCTCTTTACCGGCGCGCCTCTGGGCATAGGCATGCTGCCCGCGGGCTTCATACTCGCAATAATGATAATCCCGTTCATATCGTCGGTTTCAAGGGACATCTTCCAGATGGTGCCGCCCATGTTGAAGGAATCGGGCTACGGCGTGGGCGCGACCAGGTGGGAGGTGATAAGGAAGATAGTCCTGCCCTATACGAGGTCCGGCGTAATCGGCGCGGTCATACTGGGCCTGGGCAGGGCGCTGGGCGAGACGATGGCGGTCACCTTCCTCATAGGAAACGCGCAGGAGATACACGCGTCGCTATTGGAACCCGCCACCTCCATATCCGCGACGCTCGCAAACGAGTTCACCGAGGCTGTCGAGGACCTCTACCTCTCCAGCCTCGTGGAGCTCGGCCTCATACTCTTCGTAATAACCTTCGTGGTGCTCGCGCTCGCGAAGCTCCTGATATCTCGGTTCTCGTACCAGGGCGGCAAGTTCTGATGTATACGCATTACATAAAAAGACAGACGGCCAACTACGCGGCGCTTACGATTTCAGTCCTCTCAGCCGCCTTCGGCATCTTCTTCCTATTCTGGATACTGAAGGACGTCTTTGTCTTCGGCTTCAGGGCAATAAACCTCGATTTTTTCACCGAGCTGCCCGCGCCCCCTGGAATGGAGGGCGGCGGGCTCGCCAACGCCATCCTCGGGACGCTCCTCATAACCGTTCTGGCCACCGCCATAGGCGTGCCCGCCGGCATAATGGCGGGCACGTACCTCTCGGAGTACGGCAGAAAAAGCAGGATGGCGTCCGTGGTGCGCTTCACCTCTGACATACTCGTCAGCGCCCCGTCGATAGTAATAGGCGTATTCGTTTACGCGTTGCTGGTTAAGCCCCTCGGCGGCTTCTCGGCAATAGCCGGCGCCGTGGCGCTCGCGATAATAATGCTCCCCGTAGTCGTAAGGACCGCGGAGGAGATGTTGAAGCTCGTGCCGGACTCCACGAGAGAGGCCGCGCTCGCGCTCGGCGCGCCGCATTGGAAGGTAACCGTCCATATCGTTTACAGGGGGGCCATAAGGGGCATAGTCACGGGTGTCATGCTTGCCGTTGCAAGGGTCTCGGGCGAGACAGCGCCCCTGCTTTTCACGTCCTTCAACAACGCCTTCTGGAACTTCGACATGACCGAGCCGACGGCGACCCTTACGGTCACCATATTCAATTACGCCATGGGCCCCTATGACGACTGGCACCAGAAGGCATGGGGCGCGGCCCTTCTGATCACGGCTATTGTATTGCTTGTGAACATGATTTCGAGGATAATACTGAGAGGGAAAGCTTAGTAGATGAAAGACAAGTTCACGATAAAAGACCTCAACTTCTGGTACGGCGAGAAGCAGGCGTTGAAGCATATAAACCTGGCCATGCAGGACAGGAAGGTCACTGCCCTCATCGGCCCGTCGGGCTGCGGAAAGACGACCTTCCTACGGTGCTTGAACAGGATGCACGACCTCTATCCCGGCAACCGCTACCATGGGGAGATACTGCTCGACGGCAGGAACATCCTCGATAAGGGGCTCGACCTCATCAAGCTCCGGAGCAAGGTCGGCATGGTCTTTCAGAAGCCAACGCCCTTCCCCATGTCCATCTACGAGAACATCGCCTTCGGATTGAAGCTCATGGGCGTCAAAAGCAAGGGCGAGGTCTCGGGCAGGGTGGAGAAGGCCCTGAAGGACTCGGCGCTCTGGGACGAGATAAGGGACAGGCTCCACGAGCCCGCCCTTTCGCTCTCCGGCGGCCAGCAGCAGAGGCTCTGCATAGCGAGGGCGGTGGCGGTAGAGCCCGATGTCATATTGATGGACGAGCCGTGCTCTGCGCTCGACCCGGTGGCAACGGCTAAGATAGAAGACCTGATGACGGAATTGAAGCAGAACTACACGGTCGTCATCGTCACGCACAACATGCAGCAGGCCGCTCGGGTATCCGAGTACACGGGTTTTTTCATGCTCGGAGAGGTGGTCGAGTTCGACACTACCGAGAAGATATTCACCGCGCCGTCGAACAAGCTTACTGAAGACTACATAACAGGACGTTTCGGATAACTTAGGAGGGCAGATGACCCGCGAGGCATACCACAGGGCTATAAAGGAGCTTGAGGGCGACCTTGAGCAGATGGCCGCGATGGCGGACGTCGCGATAAAAGGGGCGATGGAGGCCCTCGTCGCGAGGGACCTTGAAAAGTCAAGGCAGATAGTCCGCAACGACATCGAGGTCAACAAGAAGCGTTTCGAGATAGAGGAGAAGTGCATAAGGCTCATCGCCACGCAGCAGCCCATGGCGGTTGACCTTAGGATAATCGCCGCCATAATCAACATAATAACCGACCTCGAACGCATAGGCGACCACGCCGAAGGCATCGCCAAGATAAGCGTCTCGATCGGCGACGAGCCGCTCGTGAAGCCCCTCGTCGACATGCCCAGGATGGCGGAGAAGGCGACATCGATGCTGGAGCGGTGCATGAAGGCCTTCATCGAGAGGGACATCGAGACCGCGCGCAACATCTGCAACGAGGACGACGAGGTCGACGCCTACTACGACAAGATATATGGCGAGCTCGTGCACCTTATGATAGAGAAGCCGACGCTCATCAAGGAAGCGACATACCTCATCTGGGCCGCGCACAACATAGAGAGGATAGCGGACAGGGTGACGAACATAGCGGAACGCGTGGTCTATATGGTTACCGGAAAGATGGAAGAGATGAACGTCTCGAAGTATTAGGATAGAGCGGG
>Ga0209323_10000355_pt1 | contig 29475 bp, 23 predicted proteins | sample Rifsed19ft2_FD_184014 | JGI IMG/M metagenome (GOLD analysis project Ga0209323, IMG submission 184014) | Soil microbial communities from Rifle, Colorado, USA - sediment 19ft 2 (version 2) | ecosystem: Environmental > Terrestrial > Deep subsurface > Rock core/Sediment | place: Rifle, Colorado...
GAAAGGAACTTCTTAGGATAAAGCGGGAGAAAGCAACTGGAAAACTTATGGCATTGAAGTCCAAAGGCACACTGGTTTCAAACAGAGAAATCGTTGAAGCATTGAAGAAGGACAGGAGACGGATGCCTTGAAGATCTTTGTGCCGGATGCATCGGTAATCTTAAAATGGGCGCTGAGAGATGAAGAAGATCATGATTATGCTTTTGCACTTCTCAAAGGATGGATTAATCAGGAACATGACTTTATCTTGCCATCTCTCTGGCTCTATGAGGTAGGAAATGTCCTGGGGATGAAAAGACCAAAAGATGCAGAAAGAATTCTAGACATCCTCCTTGAGTATGAGTTTATGGAATATCACATTACAAAAGAAATCACAACTATTGCCTTTAGCTTAATGAGAGAGTTTAAAGGCGTTACTTTTTATGATACTATCTATCATGTAATTGCCTTACGGGAAAGCGGGGTCATGGTTACTGCAGATAGGGCGTATTTCGAAAAGGCAAAAGGCAAGGGCGGTATATTATTAATCTAAGGTATCATAAATTTAAAAAAGAGGTAATAGTTCCTTACTAAATGTTTCTTTCCATTTTTAGCAAAAATCTTGATAGGGGATCGGAAAATGGACAGGGTCAACACTATTCAATCGGCATACACAAAAAAAGGTTGCAATAGCAAGATTAAAGACCTGACCCCATTAGTCGACCCCATTAGTCTGCCATTAGTCTGTTAGTCTGTTCTGGAAAATTCCACCGTGACCCGGCAGATCAGATCATCATAGCAACCGCAATGGTGTCAGATTGTCCACTTGTCACATCTGATGACAAGGTTTTGAAGTATCCACACGTTGTAACGATTGGATAATTTGGTTTAATTTTCATATTCTGTGGAAGCCATACTTAATTATTTCCCTTCATCAAAAGTCGAGTAAGTTGGGCGGAACGTAAGTGAGGCCCAACAACCGTTCATGGCATTCAACAACGGGAGGGTTGCGATCGCACCTTCATTATTCAATTATTAATTGCTTTTTAAAACAACTCTTTTCTATCAATATTTATGAAATCTGGAACGACGATGCTTAAAATATTCGATAATTGCGGGTATAAATGAAATTATGATAATCGCAACAATCATAAGACTGAAATTTTCTTTAATGATGGGCAAATTGCCCAGGAAATAACCCATATAAATAAATATCGGCACCCAAAAAATACCCCCGAGAACGTTATACAGGGCAAAACGGAAATACGACATACGACCAATACCCGCGACAAATGGAGCAAAGGTACGAATGATAGGTATAAACCGGGCAATGATAATCGTTTTACCACCGTACTTTTCGAAGAAACGATACGTTCGTTCAAGGTATTCGGGATTAAAAAACAAAGACTTGTGCTTTCTAAATACTTTAGGACCGATATAGTAACCAATCCAATAGTTCGCCGTATCACCAAGAATGGCTGCTACAACTAAAATCGCAAAGAGTGCATGCACATGTAAAGCCCCGGTGGCGGCAATTGCGCCGGCGGCAAATAATAAAGAATCTCCCGGTAAAAAAGGTGTGGCTACGAATCCAGTTTCTGCAAACACAATCACAAATAAGAGCACGTTCACCCAGATGCCATACGTGCTAACTAACCCGTATAAGTGTGTGTCAAGATGTAAAACGAAATCTATAAGATATTTTCCCCACTCCATCGCACTTTCCTCTCAAAGTATACATGAAATAATTCACAAATAAAATTTTAAGACATAATATCTTAGCCAGACATAAACAGTTGATAAAATAATCATTTCAATAGTAAGAGGTATTCCATAGATCAGATATTTTTTGAATGGTATGGGATATCCTGCCCTTTCTGCAAGGCCAAGGGTAACAATGTTCGCTGAAGCCCCGATAAAATTGTTTTCGTCATTATTTCTGTAATAGTTAAATTTCTATTTTCAACACATTATATCTTTCACTTTCATAATCCTACTCTCCTCTGTAATTGTGGTTTTGTATGAAAATAGGACGAGTCTCTCATTATTTTCACGTAATCTTGATAGAGCAAACAGCCGTTCTCATTAATTGTCGTCAGGTAAAAATATTGTAATAAGAGGTTCCCTTTTTACCAAGAATAAAAAGTGTTTAACTTGACATCCAAAAGGTGAAAACTAATATTCCAATAACACAAGTAATTATGTCGATCACACGCTATTTTTAATAATTGTCGATTGATTGAGGTAATTACTTTTTATTCTATAAAACTAGGGTGTGTATTGTGGGGTTGCGTCTTGATTTGTTTTCAAAAAATCTGTTCGTGTCAAACATCCCACGAAATCCTCTCGCCTGGCTGCTCCTTCGACTGCTTGGTAAGGGCGAAGCATTTGAAAGATTCACTATAAGTCAAATACTATTCAAGATTTCAAATGCTTCGCCCCTACTAAATCTTTACATCATAACAGCACAAAATCAATTCCGATCTGGCTTCTGGGTATTTGCAGTTGAGGGTGGCAGCGTCGGAAAAATAATTGACGGTTGGTCTCCGGTTAAGGTCTTGAGAAAAGCAACAATCTTGTTCGTTTCATCCCTAGAAAGTGTTAATCCCAGTTGATATTCGGCCATGATAGTAACTGCCTCGCTCAAACTCCATGTGCTTGCATCGTGGAAATAGGGCGCCGTGAGTTCAATATTTCTTAGCAGGGGTATTTTGAAAACGTATTTATCTTTCTCATCCTTTGTTACGTTGTATCTACCAAGGGTCTGTGTATCTTTTTCATACGGTTTTGCAATTCCAAATTTCTGAAAGGAGTTCCCTCCTACACCAAAACCGTTATGACAGGCTACACAACCTTTATTCTTAAAGAGATCATATCCTTCCCGCTCCGTTTCTGAAATTTTTTCATCATAGCCGTTTAGCCACCAATCAAATCTTGAGTTTGGCGTGGTTAAAGTCTCTTCAAACGCTGCAATGGCGTCAGCGACGTTATCAATGGTAATTTTCTCGTCTTCATACACTTCTTTAAACCATCCCACATATTCCGGTATTGATTGCAATACATTTACTGCAAGCTCATGGTTTGAAGCCATTTCCATAGGACTGGCTATAGGGCCTTTTGCCTGTTCTTTCAAGTCTTTCGCACGTCCATCCCAGAATTGCGCCAGATTGAATTTTGCATTCAGGACAGTCGGTGAGTTTATCGGACCGAACAGCCATTTATGTCCGATAGAGCTTGGCAAATTATCTGTACCGCCTGTTGAGAGGTTATGGCAGGAATTACAACTGATCCAGCCGGATTTTGACAATCTGGGTTCGAAAAACAATTTATTTCCTAATTCGATCTTTGCCCTGTCACAGTCAAAATTAATGGGAATTGGTTGAATGGGTTCTTCTGAACGTTTTAATCCAGACACCATACTTCCACCTCTGCTGCCATAACCCATATCAATCAGACCTCCTGCAATAGTAAATGCCGGCATCACGCCATTGATAACGGCAAAAGCCAATAAACAGCTCATCGCAGTAAATTTCATTATCTTCATTTGCCCCCTTTTTAGTGAATGGTATTATCAAAATCTAGCGAGCGATGCCTCAGACCAATAAAAACAAGATGTAAGATTTAATTCAAATACTTTATGGCTGCATGGTTATTAGCCATACAACCATTTAGCCATCCGACAGCTAAAATTTGACTCATCCCCGTTTTTACGAGGACAAGTTTGTGAAGATACACCGCAGATAAAGATTTTTCATCTTGAATACTTCATCTTTTTTGTTTGCGACTTGTTGAGATTTATTATAAAATTATTTTACTTATTTATCTTACAAATTCAAGGAGTATCAGCACATGTTAAAAAAGAAATTCGTCAAAGATAAATGCGTGACGTGTAAGCAGTGCATGATGGAGTGTTCCGTGCGACACTCCGCATCGAGAAATTTGTATGAGGCATTCACGGAAACGCCCAAATCCCAATACCGGTTACAGGTATCCATACGAAAAGACAAACCTCACATGACGGTATGCCAGAATTGTGCAAAACCCAAGTGTAAGGAGTCCTGTGAGTACGAGGCTATCACAAAATATGAGGATGGAAATGTAGTCATTGACACAAAAAAATGTGTCGGGTGCTGGGCATGCGTGACAGCGTGTCCTTTTGGCGCCATTACAAAAAATACCGAACTCAATTTTGCCTTTAATTGTGATGATTGCATGGGGTTCGACACCATGGCCTGCGTGGAGGCATGCAAGACAGGGGCATTGGTATATACCGAAAAACACGCCACTGTTAAAGTGTAAATATATTAATGATTGTAGCAATACATCAGCCGCAGTATTTGCCGTGGATTGGTTACTTTGATAAGCTCGACCGTGCCGATGTATTTGTGCTATTGGATAACGTCCAGTACAAAAAAAATGAGTGGCAGAATCGGAATCGTATCAGGACTTCGCAGGGTTGGCAGTGGATTACCGTGCCCGTTTTGTATAAATATCCTGAGAAAATCAATGTCGTAAAAATAAATAATGCCATTGACTGGCGAAGAAAACACTTGAGTGCACTGGTTTGCAACTATTCAAAGGCCCCATTTTTTAAAGAACACCGGTTGTTTTTCGAGGAAACATTCGCTCGCCACTGGGAATATCTGGTAGAAATCAATCTTCATATCATCCAGTATTTAAACAGGGCATTAGGGGTCAATAAAGAAATTGTGCTGGCATCCAGCCTTTCACTGCGCGAGGAACCAACCGAGCGGCTCATAGACATCTGCAAACATGTTCAGGCCGATACGTACCTATCGGGTAAGGATGGCGCAAAATACATGAATTTCGATACTTTTGCTCAGGCAAACATTCAGGTCACATTCCAGGACTTTCATCATCCCACATATTCCCAGCTCCATGAACCATTTGAACCCTTTATGTCGATTGTCGACCTCTTATTTAATCACGGCTACAACAGCCTGGAAATCATAAGGAGCCAGAAGAGACCATGAATGTATTGGCAATTGGAGCTCATCCTGACGACATTGAATTTGGTTGCGGTGGTTCTTTGATCCAGTATGGCAGAAAAGGACACTCAGTGTTTTTACACATCCTGACAGAGGGTGAATCGGGAGGAATAGGAAGCGTTCGAAGGGCGGAACAATTGAACGCCTCGAAAATACTCCAGGCAAAAGAGGTCTTTTTTAGTAATTACCGTGATACCCAGATTCCGGTTGACAAAATTCTTATTTCTAAGATAGAGGACACGCTGTGCAGTGTCAAGCCTGAATTAATATTTGTAAACTATCCGGATGATACCCACCAGGACCATAGAAATCTTGCAATGGCTACGGTATCAGCAACGCGGTATGTTCAGAATGTGCTTTTTTATGAAGGACCGACCACACAGAATTTTACCCCCAATGTGTTTGTTGATATTGGCACCGTAGTAAATGAAAAATTATCAGCCCTGAGCGCCCATACATCTCAGGTACTCAAAACAAACATCGAGGGTCTTTCAATTATTGAGATAGCAAAGGCTGCTGCAACTTTCCGCGGTATTCAAGGCAGGGTGCGGTATGCCGAAGGTTTTGTATCTGAGCGCCTCTTCCTCACCATTTAACGTCAAGGAATTTCAATCTTGTATAATTTCCCCTCTAGTCCTGAGACATATTAATTATGAAACATAGTGCCTGGATAGTTTATAGTCGGCATCTTGTCGGGTGAACTTCCATTCGATTCGGGTCTGGGCTTGATTGCGGCGGTGCTTCCAAGCAGCCACTTCTGACTTGAGCATCGCTTCGCTGGGCCAGCCACCCCCGTCCCGATGCACAGTCGATAACGATCAAGCCGTATGATACTACGATAATCTCAAGTATCGAGAAGGCCATTTCGCAGTCCGATCTTGGTTTAAATCCCTTCAGTCGAAGGAAAAGCCCTTCGCATCGTGATTCCACCACTCAACGAGGAGCGAAGAAAGAAACTTTCCTTGCAAGCAAAAGATCAAGGGGAAACGGCAAAGGTGTTTCTGCGAAATATCAGACACGATGCCAATAAGCAGGAAAATCCGTGGTATAAATTTACTATGTGGTCCCATCGTCTAGCCTGGTCTAGGACAACAGATTTTCGATCTGAGGGACAGTCAAGGGACAGTCAGAGGGACAGTCAGAGGGACAGTCAGGGTCGCATCTTAAATCTTAAATAATTAGTTAGAAATCTCTATAATAACGCAATAGGCAACACGCATAGAGCAAAAAAAGTATCTTGGGAAAGGTTATAAAAATGAGGTAACAGTTCTCACCCTCCCCTAACCCCTCCCATCAAGGGCGGGGAAGCTGATTCGTATATCCACAGTTTCGTAGGTTGGGTTGAGGAGACGAAACCCAACATTTTCCTATCGCGGGCCACGGAAGACAACCTTTGCAAGTATTTCAAAAGATGGGGTAAGGGATATTTAGAAACAAATATGAGAATAAATCACAGGTCGTTAAATTCTTCTATAGTAAGGCCTGTCTGACGTATCAATTTGCGAAGCATGCCGGGCCGAGTTCACTATGTTGAGGTATGGATAATGTCCATTGATAGCTGGGTTTTGTTAGCATTACATGAGAACCTTTTTGCCGAACCGCAGACCATCCTGTTTTTCTAAACTTTTGGACAGCTTCTGCTCCTGAACAGAGTTTCAGATGCTTACTCATTATACGGCAACTTCAACAAGATGATCAGAGTCAAACGACTGTTTGGACTCCATCACTTCAATCCATCCTTCAATAGCCTCCTTAATGTTGGCAATGGCTTCTTCCTGGGTTTTCCCTTGAGAAAGACAGCCTGGAAGTGCGGGAACCGCAGCTACATAATATCCTGCTTCATCCTGTTCGACTATCACGCGTAATTTCACAAAATCTCCTTATTCAGGCTTAAATCTATATTTGCGATCCCGACGATCAGTGTTTATCGGTTTCAACATCTAAAATAAGAATTCTTATTTTGGTGAATCTGAGCCTTATTTTATGGACAAATATTAGACAAGTCAAACTTTATATATGTTTTGCTAATTTGTTATCAATAAAGTTTTGTCCCCTTTTGTCTTACCCTCTTTCACGAAAGCAAAATTATTCTCATAACACTAAACAATAATCCTCTTCCCTTCCCCAAGCGTCGCCTTTGTCAATTCTTCCAAAAGCTCATTCAGGCGAGGCGCCATAGACGTGGGGTCGTAGACGACTCCGTCCTGCATCAATGCATTCTCGAAGAGCTGGTTTACGATCTTTTCAATCAAGGGCTGATAGCTGGGGGTCTCGTTCATCCTGGCAAGGTTCTGGATCATCCGGTGTTTCCGGTTAATCTCCATGATCTTTTTGGATATCTTGTAATTAGTATCTACCATTTGTATTAATTTCTGGACGTGAACACTGGGCACGCCGTCTGGGTTCACAAGACAACATGGGCTGTCAACCAGCCGGTTCGATTCTTTCACGTCAATAGTCCTGTCCGCCAGAGTAACCTTAATCGTCTTCAGAAGATGCTTAAATATCTCCTCATAATCCTGAGGCTCTTCCGTAGTGTCCACAATCTTCTTGTCGCTATCCTTCAGCAAGTCCAGATTTGCCTGGTCGGCCGAACGGATGGGTTTCTTTTCAAATTCATGAAGTCCGGAAAGGAGAAATTCGTCATTCGGGTCTGTTAAATACAGCACCTCTATGTCTTTTTTCCTGAATATTTCCAGATAAGGGCTTTTTTCTATCGTTTCACGGTTTACCGCCGTTATGTAATAAACCTCTTTCTGGTCTGGTTTCATCCGGTCTATGTACTCTTTGAGAGAAAGAAGCTCGTCGGGACTCTTACACATGGAGGAATTGAACCTCATCAACTGCGCTATGGTATCCTTATTTTCAAAATCAAAGTGCACTCCTTCTTTTAGAATCCTTCCGAATTGTCTCCAGAAAGTTTCATATTTTTCCTTCTCGTTTTTGGCCATGTCCTGTAAGAGCGTTAATACCTGCTTAACAAGGACGCTCTTCATTTTGTGGATTATCCTGTTGTCCTGAAATGTCTCTCTTGAAATATTTAAAGGAATATCGGCAGAGTCTACCACGCCGTGGATAAACCTCATATACTCGGGCAAAAGCATTTTGCAGTCAGGCTGGATCAGGATTTTATTGGAGTACAGATGAACTCCATGTTCCAATTTTTTGAACCCGTAGGTTTCGTAATTTGTGGATGGGCAATACAGTATGCTGGAAAACTGGATTGGCGCCTCAGCAGAGGTATGCAGGCGGAAGAGCGGGGTATCTTCTGTATTTGAAATAAATTTATAAAACTCGTTGTATTGCTCCTCTTTTATTTCCTTTTTGGGTTCTTTCCAGATAGCGGTGATCTGATTGGCCCTTTCGCCGCAAACCATAATGGGAAAGCTTACAAAATTCGAATATTTCTTGATGATGGATTGGATTCTGGTCTTTTCAGTGTATTCCTTTTCCTCATCTTTCAGGTGGACTATGATTTCCGTTCCCCGTTGTTCCTTATCTATCTGATTTAGAAAATATTTCCCAGTCCCATCCGAATGCCATTCATAAGCAGGTTCACCCTTTTTGTGGGATTTCGTCCTGATCCTGACTTCGTCAGCCACCATAAATACAGAATAAAAACCCACACCAAACTGGCCGATAATATTGGAGTCCTTCTTCGCCTGCTCCGATAAGTTTGTAATAAATTCGAGCGACCCCGATTTTGCAATCGTTCCAACGTTTTGGATGATTTCATCCTTCGTCATACCAATACCTGTGTCGCGGATCGTCAGGGTTTTCTCCTTTTCATCGCCATCTATGCTAATATCTAAGGGGATGTCTTTCCCTTCGTAATCCGTATTGGTAAGGGAGCAAAATTTCATCTTGGTCAAGGCGTCGGATGCGTTTGAAATAAGCTCCCTGAGGAAGACCTCCTTGTGCGTGTAAAGAGAGTGGGAAAGGATGTTCAATAATTTCTTTATCTCCGCTTGAAACTCAAAACTTTCTTCCTGCTTCATTTTTTCAGACATACATAACTCCTTGATTAAAAAACACCAGACAATAATCTCTTATACTATTTTCAGCAAAGACTAAAAATAACAAAACTGGATGATATTGTCAATACCAGCACAATAAATGAACAATAGAAAAAGGTAACAGTTTAGTTTTTTGAAAAATTCCTGTAATGATGCGGTTATCATGCAATGTAGGGGTAATTCATGAATTACCCCTACATACTGCCACCAATGCAGTTTCAACTACTAATGTTTTCAAAAAACTACACTTTTACAGAAAAAGCACCATCCTATTTCCGAATAGTTATGGATAAAAGAAGGGGCTTTTTTTATAATATTTTTCAAGGTGAAGTTAGAAAGTCCCCTCTTGGGAGGGGACTTCGTCGTGAGCTCAGTCGAACGATTTAGGGGGTTGTGTTTTTCCGTGGTTATTTCCCATTTTCATGAGTACAAGTTTACAACCCCCTTTGCCCCCTTTTCTAAGGGGGATTTATGCGATGTGAGCCGCTGAATTAAAATGAAATTTCCTATACAATTGAGTTGTATTGTTTTTTCGTATCTCCGTTTTTTTGTAATAAACTGTTACCTTTTACGAGACTATGCAAGGCAGTCATAACAAAAACGAGTGGCCTTATTATACACGCAAGGTTGTCCAATACCTTGCATTTTCCTTTTTTATTTACTTACTCCTCTTCTTAGACCCGCTCACGGAAAGAGATCTTTTAGGCAATATATTCCTCCGCATGAGCCCGCTATCCGCCATCGGGGCGATGATGGCGGCAAAGACATTTATTTTAAAGTACTGGCCTGCCCTTATTGTGTTATTTCTTACGATTCCCTTCGGACGTTTCTTCTGCGCCTGGGTTTGTCCGCTGGGAACTACCATAGATATTACCGATCGTCTCTTTGCAGGTTTGAGGAAGAAATCTCAAAAAAGTCTTTATGACGGACGCAGGTTTAAATATTACCTCCTTGCCTTCATTTTGATCGGTCTGCTGTTTGGCTTACAATGCGTTGGTTGGTTCGATCCCCTCTCTATTGCAACCAGCGTATACGCAGTAAGTATCCATCCATATATCATCAACCTCATCAATGGTCTTTTTGGTTACCTTGACAACATTCCCTTTATAGGGTATTCCTTCACCTTGATCCATAAATTTACCCAGGAAATACTTTTTGCCTATCATGCGCCATTCTTCAGGGCACATGGAATTCTTCTCATGGTATTTATTCTGTTAATCGCTGCCGGCATGGTATTCAGGCGGTACTGGTGCAGAAATATATGCCCTATGGGGGCCATCCTTGCGCTCTTTTCGGAATGGACAATATTCAAAAGAAATGTTTCATCCTCATGCACAAGCTGCGGTCTGTGTGTTGAAAGCTGTGGTATGGGCGCAATCGAAAGCGATGGACAGGGCACGAAGGCGGGTGAATGCATCCTGTGCATGACCTGCCAGAAGATATGTCCGGAAAACAGTATTACCTTTGGAATGCAACAACCCATAGAACAGAAATGTGAAGTAGACCTCTCAAAACGGGCATTTCTCATAACAGGCTTGACCAGCACAGCAATGGCGCCTTTCCTGAAATTGAACTATACAAAGAGTATAAACAAGGGAAAGACGTCTATTATCCGGCCGCCGGGGGCTGTAGACGAAGAGAATTTTGTTGCGCTCTGTATACGGTGCGGCGAATGTATGAAGGTCTGCAAGACCAATGGACTGCACCCTGTGTTATTAGAGGCTGGAATTGAAGGTGTATGGACGCCCAAACTCATACCACGAATCGGGTACTGTGATTACGGTTGTGTGCTCTGTACCCGTGTTTGTCCATCGGGCGCAATCAAACGTTTACCCCTGGAGGAAAAACGTGAGATCTCACTAGGAAAGGCACGGATTGACCATAATCGCTGTATTCCCTGGGTGGGCTATGCACGCCTTCCCGAACTGGAGAAGGAGTGGCAGGACTTCAATTGCGGTGTCTGTGAAGAGGTATGCCCTGTACCTACAAAGGCCATACATTTTAATACTTACGTGGATGCGCAACAACGAGAGATCCGAAGACCCTTCGTACGCGAGGACGTCTGCGTGGGCTGTGGATTCTGTGAAAAGGTGTGTCCCGTGCTGGGGACTTCCGCAATTGTTGTAGAAGGCATACAGCCCCAGACCAAAGTAAAACGTCCAAAAGAGATTTTAAACAAAATTTTTCTTCCCGAAACTCTCGGAGACTGGAAAAGGATTTCGGGTCCAAACATTTACGAAGGAAAGGAAAAGCTCTATGAATATATTGATGGCGGCGCAGAACCTTATTTGTCATATTCCTTTATTTGTGTCTCTAACGCCGAATACCTGAAGGAAACGGGCAAGAAGATACTTATCGATATCTGGGAGTTCGGCAGTCAGGAAGACGCATTTGGGGTATTTAGTAAAGATCGGACTGGTACAGACATAAAACTGGGTAACGGGAGTGCGCTCTTTAATAATTATCTCTACCTCTGGAATGACATATATTTTATAAGAATCGAGCCAAGGGAGGGAGATGTCTCTCCTGAAGATGTTATCTATGCGGGCAAATCTGTTATCAATATAATGTCTTATAAAAAGGTATCTTTGCCATTCATCCTATCTTTGCTGCCGCAACAACATCTTACCCAAAATAGTCCTATATTCTTTCATAAAAAGATTATTCTCGACAACATATACATATCCGACAATTACATCGAAGAGAACGTGTTTTATCTCACTGAAAAAACTGATGCGGTCATCGCAGAATATAGACCCAACACAAGTTCAGAGTCTTTTAAGCTCATGCTTATAAGATATCCTGACAACGATACTGCAAGGCTTGTCTTTGATGATGTGCTAAAATTATGGCGTTCCTGGGGTGAAATAGAATCTACGTCAGGAGCAGTTCATACCTTTCAGGGCAAAGCCCAGCGCTACACCTCCTGTTTGCTGGAAGGAAATATACTCGGTATGACGTTCCTTTCTATAAACAAGGGCGATGCAGAAACGTTACTCCAATCCATAGCCCATAATATCAAATAACGTGAAATATTTCGACTCCCTTTGCCTTTCTTACACTAAAAGGGAACTGATGGGTTCACTCCGTTTAACCCATCCTACATGAAAATCCATGCAGCCTGTAGGATGGGTGAAGCGTCAGCACACCCATCATATTATTTATCTTTCTTTTGCACCAACATATCAACTTTTTCCGCCATTCTGGTCATCGTTTGTTCCAGCAAAAGCCGGTAGTGCTCCATTTCTTCATCGCTCAGATTTGGCGGAATATGGATAGGTTCACCGTACAACATTAATGCGCGGGAAAAAGGCTTTGGAATGCGGAACTTATCCCAACTGGGGAGCGTCCAATAACTGGATAATCCGACCACTGTTGGAATGATGGGTAATTGGGTTTTTTTGCCGAGATAAATACTTCCAGGCTGAACGACGAACCGGGGGCCTCTCGGTCCGTCAGGGGTAATTGCCACAGGATACCCCTCCCGAATCTTATCAACCAGGGCCTTGATTGCCCGCATACCGCCTCTTGTTGTTGACCCTCGTATGACGCCAAAACCAAGCCTCTTAATAACACGGGCAATGTATTCACCATCAGAGTGCTGGCTAATGAGTACCTGTATCTTGCTCTTTCTGCCGACGTAGGCAGGGATGAGCATCATGCAGTGCCAGAAGGCATAAATGGCATGATAGGTTTTGGTCTTTTCGTTAAACCCTTTCGGTTCGTCATCGATACGGATGGTGAATGCCAGTAGTCGTATAAGCCACGCGCCCAAAATTCCCACGATCAAAAATTTTAGTTTTTTCATTTTTTATGGAATAATTAAACACACCACAAAGTAGCAAAGGGCACAAAGAGAAAGACGTTGGGAGGATGGGCAGATGAGAGGTTGAGATTTTCTCAGCTTCCCAGCTTCTCATCTTCTCAACCTCTGCGTTTTTTGCGTCTCTGCGGTGAACTCTTAGTCTTTAACCATAGACAGATACAAGGCGCATTTGTTGCAACTCAAATTGTCATTCTCACAAAAGTCCTTGTAGATTTGATACAATCCCTGCTGCCGTCTGACGGAATTTACAACCTTCTTCGACGCCTTTTCCTGCCCAAAGATGCGATTACCCATGAATTTCGTTACACTCGTCGCAGTCAGAGGGTAATGATTTCTGTAAACGAGGTGGAGTATTTTTTCCAGTTTCATGTCATTATGCCTTCTTGCATAGACAAGAAAAATAGGAATAATAACGTTAATGAAGATCGTGGAAGCCCTCTCCTTCCCAAGCAATTTTAACGGTTTTTTGAGCCTTTTTCCACCCAGCGTATAATGATACGACCAGTATGCGTCCTGAACATTAAGGAAGATCGATTGAATATCATCAATTAACGACTTGATGATCTTTTGTTCTTCTTTATAACCTTCTCCTTCCTGTGCATCGGCAGGGACAATTTTTTCGAATACACATAAAATGTGTCGAAAAATGCCGTAAGATGAACACTCCGTAAGGACATTAGCTATAGAAGCAATTCTCCTTTCAGGAAAATTTGCAGGCCTGATCCCTACATAGTTCCAGTCATTTCTTGTCATAAGGGCATTACTTATTTTAGTTTTGATTACGTTCCATGCATGTTCGATAACGCTTACATAATCCGCCGTTTCATCGTCATATATTATTTTTAAATCCGCCTGTTGTGGTAATAATCCTGCTACGCCTAACAAAAGGGCTTGCATATCTATCTTCTTCTCTTGAACTGGAACATCCTCTGGAATCAAGCATCTGATGTCTTCCCGTGGCAGAAGAGAGGCCAACTTAAGAAATGGTTCCTTGTTATTCTTATATCCCAGCGATTCCATAATGGCTTCGTAGAGTGTTTGCTCAAAGGGGCTTCTTTCCACCCATTTTTCGTACCTTTTTGCCTTTTGAAGGACACGTTCGTCGCCGGCATAATCAAGGAAATAACCCACCCAAAATTCGTCCACCTTCTGATTTTCCATTTCAGTCTGACAATGTCCCGGATTTACCTTTCCCCCTTTTAGGTATGATTCAATGTCAATCATTTCAACCAGGTCATCCAGTTCGGCATCTAAATATTTTGATAAAGTTAACTGGGGAATGGATTGTCCCATGAGATTCTTGATACATCTACCTTCATGATTATTCCACATAACAACATGTAAACATACCGTATTATACGTTTCCTGCTTCTCATGCTGATGTCTCATCCAATCTGAAGCAAACACATGAATCTCGACATCGCCCTTTATAAGCCCCTTGCCCTCTAGGAGAATTTCTGCATGTTTAAAATCAGGCCCACCCTCAGAATTCCACCATCCGGGCGATAGCACTTCGAGTTGTGAGCCATCATCGGTAAAAAGTTTGCTTTTTTTGATATGCTGCCCAAACCAGATACACCGAACCAATTCTTCCTTAATCAGCTTCTCCGTGCCTTCAAGGACAAATAAGGGCAAACGTCCGTTTGCCCCTGCATCTTTTGCATGGTTATAAAAGGAGGTTACAATCTGCTGATAGGTATGTGAAAAATACTTTGTGGAATAGTTGCTGAGATTAATCATGGATATTATAGTTTTTAAGCAATTCTCTTCATGTAAAAAGACGAAAGAATCATTCCACTCTTACACGTGCCGAGAAGCGTTTTAACAGAGAACATTCCCGCTTTATATCCTGAGTATTTCAAACTGCCACAACAACCCTGCAATTAAAGCAATTACGGATACTGCCAATAAAAGGACTTTTACCCACCAACTCCAGCGTCTTGTTTTTTCTCCTGGAAATTCTTCAACCTGCGGGACTTCTTTTTTCCTGGAAAATTTAAAAAATGATATTATCCTTCCAAGCAATTGGTTGAACCAAGGCACCTTTTCTTTACCTTTTGTGAAGAACGATTTTACATTTTCAAATATCCTCTTATACCATACTGCCTTTTCTACTTTTCCCTTTTCTCCATAGGAGTAATATCGACCATATCCATAATGCTGATAGTCTGCGCTGACTTCGGGTTTAAGGCCATTGAGCACGATCCCGAGGACATTTGCCTTAACGTGGTCCATTTGCATTTTTGCTCTTTTTAGGGCGCCCCGTGCGATTTTCCCTACACGATACAATATTATAACGCCATCCACCTTTGAACCCAGGATTGTTGCATCAGTTGCCGGTAAAATGGGTGTGGTGTCAAATATGACGACATCATACGCAGTCTTTACTTGACTGATAAACTCTGTCATCCGCTGTGAGTTTATAATTTCTGAAGGGTTTGGCGGAATATTCCCGCTGGTAATGATGTTGAGATTGTCAAATCCGGGAGTGAGCATTATTTCTTCCATACTCAGTTTTCCCATCATGAGGTCTGTTACCGTTCGTACAGTTTCTTTCCAATCGTAATTTCCCAGGATAATGTCGCTCAGGCCTGGTTCCCGTTCAATCCCGAAAAACTTGTTAACAACAGGTTTTCGCAGGTCTACATCGACCAATAAGGTCTTGCTTCCGATCTGGGCGAAGGTGACTGCCAGATTAGCTGCCGCCGTAGATTTACCTTCACCAGCGGTAGCACTGCTGAAAAGCAAGGTTTTAACCCCTTTTTCCAGGCATAAAAATTTAACACCGGTGCGCAGGGTGCGAAAACTTTCTGAAAGGGTAGACTTGGGGGCAAAGTGCGTAATTAAACGAGTATACCGTTCCGGTATTGCGCCTCCCTCACCCATGCCTTCTCTTGAGACCAGGGTTTCTTCAACCTCTTCCGGGCGTATAAAAGGAATTACTCCCAGTACCGGCACCCCTAAAAAACCCTCAACATCTTCTATCGTGCCAATTGAGGTATCCATTGTTTCAAAGATGAAGGCTATAACAAGGCCTAAAATAAGGCCTACTATTGTGCCAATTGCCGCCGTTCTCATGGTGGTGGGGGGATTTATCGGGGAACGAGGTAAAAGAGCGGGGCGTACAATGGAGACTTCTTCTATCTTCTCTGCATCGCTTATAAGAACCTCCTGGTGTCGTTCCTTGAGGTTGGTGTAAAGATTTTTATTTGTATCTAATTCGTGTTCTATTCGTTCAAGTTCGAACCCTAACCGGGGAAGTACGTTGAATTTATCCTTCATTTTCACAATCTGCGCAGAAAGAAATTGTTCTCTTTCGATAAGCCTTTTTACTTGATCATGGAGGTGGTTTATCATATTTGAAGTTATTTTATCAATCTGGACGTCCATCCTTTGAATCTCTGGATGGTTTGTGTTATAATCCAGCAGCAACAAATCTCTTTGAGCGTATAAATCTACCAATTTCGTATTTAAACTGGAAAAAATAGGGCCGACCTTTTCAGCATAAAAGCCTTCAACCGATTCTTTCGGCAGTATCCTCTGCTTCTTTAATTCATTGATTAAGGATTCAATCTCTGCCTTTTCTTGTTTTGCGTATGCGTATTCTTTCTCGGATTCGTTCAGCAAATGAAGCGTTTCACCAGTCTCACTCTCGATAGTTACAAGCCTGTTTTTTTCTCTGAATAAGCGAAGGTTTTCCTGGGCAACCTTGAGCTTCTCTTCAACCACCACAAGTTGTTTTTCTATGTATTTTTTTGCCTCAATGATTCGTTTGTTTTTTTCCAATGTGTTTTGTTCTTTATATACTTCTGCTGTAATATTGGCAAGCTGCTGGGCAAACTTCGGGTCACTGTCCACCACTTCTATGTTAATGATATTGGTATAGCCTTCTAACGACGTACTAACTTGATTCCTTATACCCAATACACGATTGATATACCGTGCCTCCTTTCGGATTTCTTCGGGTGTTAGTTTTTCATCGATTAATCCCATCCTTTTTGCCACAAATTCCATAATCGGTATACTTTTAATAATTGCCGATTGTGTATCGAGATTGCTGGTTTCACCGTAATTGAGGCTTTCGATGTACATGCCTGTTGCGGTAGTACTTTGTTCTACCTTGACGCTTGATTCAGCTCTATAAAGCGGAATGGGTTTTTGCAGGGTGGCAAAGAAAAAACTAAAAAATCCCAGTGAAACGGCTGCAAAAACGATAATGAGTTTCCTTTTACGAAGGACTCGTAGATAATCTCTTAAATTAAGTTCATACTGCGCCATCTTTATTACCTGCTCAAAAGGGTTTGCGTTGTTACCCCTGTCGTACCCTGACCCCCAGTACCCAAGCCCGTTGGACGCGCACCCGTGTCCAGGACGCCGATTCCCCCTGTCGTATAGAGATCTCTGTAAATAGCCGGATACGTAAATGCATTGAGGATGGGTATTATCTGTGTAAAGGAATTGCTAAATTTTCCCAGGAATGTTGTGGGTACATAGACAACATCTCCATTTTGCAGTTTTACGTTCAGACTCAGGTCTGATTTATCAATGAGTTTTTTAAGATCGATAGGAATCACTTCCGGGTTTCTTATATCCCCCCGTACAATCCGTGCCTTACTTTTTGCTGCGGTTAATTTCACTCCACCGGCCTTTGAGATCGCCTCCAGCATGGTAATATCTGATTTTACCTCAAGCAGACCCGGAGTACTCACTTCTCCTAAGATATAAACTCTATTGGTTGCAAGTTTCTCCTCTCTGAAGGTGGGGAGTTCAGGAACAACTACCCGATCTCCATTTTCGAGAATTATATCCATACCTTCTCCGCCCTGGGTCAGCATTTTGTATAGATTGATATAATAAATTTTCCCTCCCCTGGTTAATTCCACCCGGCTTAAATCAGCCTTTGGAGTATGGCCTCCGATGGATATTAATGTACTGAGAAGAGTTGTTTTGCCTTTTAAAGGATATACACCGGGGCCCGATTGAGGCAATCCTTCAATCCTGGCAATTTCCCCTAAAAGAAAAGCCTTTTTGCTGTAATACTCTTTTACAACCACAGTAATTCTCGGCCTTTTAACAAAGGCCTCCAATAGTTTTGCCATTTCCGCAGTCACTTCCCCTGTAGTTTGTCCAATTACGGGTATATTATCCAAAAAGGAAAAAGATATCTTGCCGCTGGGCGGTATCCTGATATCTACAGACTCCTGTCCGCCAGCCCGCAACAGGGATATGGTAAGGAGGTCTCCAACCCCTATAATATAATCAGGGAAACCGTCTGTATCTATGTATGCCCTATTTTGTTCAAAGCTCGGTACCTTTTCAGGGGGTGTTTCTTCTATGGGTTTTTCTTCGGCAGGCTTTGGAAGCAATCCAAGTAAGGTTGTCGGAACACCTTTCGTATCGATTGTCTTTTTTGATGGGGAGGAACACCCGATGAAAACGATCAACCATAAAACGGCAATGAGTACCTTTCGCATCTTATGGACCTCACTTATTTGAAGGTGTTAATTTTAGTGATTCTGCTCTGCGAAAATAATCTTATACATCCTTGACTTCCGATATAAAACTACCAGAACGAAATATTTGCAAAAGTATACCATAAGTAGATTTAAAAAACCAAATATTTGTGTCGTTACTTTTCAGGCTATAATCTTGGGTTTCAGGTTAAAATATTTTTATCAGCCTGAGGTTCTGTCTTGCTAGACTTATAATTCTTAGAGAGTCATTCCTTGCTACTTTTTTCATTGGATTTGGTTAACACACCTTCAGACCAATTGATAATAGATCCGATATCTACTGGTTCGCCGCCAATGGTCATCTTGTGTTGCCGTCCTTCCAGCAATTTCCTCTCTTCACCCTCCACGAGTAATGTGGCCTCACCCTTTACGGCTGTAACAATAGTTTCAAAATCCCCCGCCTGGATATTCACCGTACCTTTGTTTGTACGTATTCTGCCATTGGGGGTATCGATTTCGAAAGGAACTTCTGATTCTTTCGTGGAAACAAGGACTTGTCCGGTCTTAAGCTTGATCTTCCCTGCATCAATAAAATGCACCTCGGTATTTGCGTCTATTCCCACATCAACCCCTTTTTTTGTTGATAGGGAGGTCTTTCCTTCGCTGCCGGTCTTCAAGGTAATTCCGTTCCGGAAATTGATATGGTTCGATACCTGCTTCCATTCCTTGCCCGCGGGGTACAGAACCCGGATATCCCCTTGAGCATTCAACAGGTCGATTTCCCCGCCCTTATACGTCAGATAAAAAAATACCGTTGCCAAGAGAATTACCCCGCCCCCGACGATAGCGCCTAAAACTATGAATCCCTTTTTCGTAGGTCTTGAAATGAGTATTCCTAATTCGTAAAGGACGATCATGGGGATGGCGGTCATGGTTTGGGTAAAGGGGTCAGGCGGAGTGACGATAGCGGCAATGATAAAGATTACTAAAATAGCATACTTTCTCCACGCTATAAATTTATCGGGCGTAATAAACCGTATCTTTGTGAGGAGTAACATAACCAGGGGTAGCTGGAATACCAAGCCCAATGCGACGGTAAGCATAAAAACAAATGAGACATATGTCCCCATGGTAATAATGGGTTGGATGCCGGGGCCGAGGATGCCGATCAGGAATTGCAGACCGAAGGGGATTAATAAAAAATACCCAAAGATTCCCCCAATCACAAACGCCGCATAAGAAATGGGAAGAAACAAAAGCACGTACTTCTGCTCTTTTTTATACAGTCCCACGCTCACAAATTGCCATATCTGGTAAATGATGATTGGATAGGCAAAAAAAACTGATGTTATAAAACATAGTTTCATGTAGGCATAGAAGCCCTCCTGGTAACTAAGCACCTGCAATTCTGTTGGGAGGCCGGCTTTTATCATGGCGAATTTATGCGGGTTTTTTGCCATATCCAGTATCTGTACCTTAAAAAACCAGCATGCTATAAAGCAAAGAACAATGGCGATAACGGAATAAACAACCCTGCGCCGCAACTCCTCAAGATGCGTGCCTAATGACATCCGTATATTTTCAATTTCATCAATTATTTCTCCTGTTTCTAACTTTCCCACACTCAAACCCCAGTAAGTTTATTGATACGTATATCGACCGTTACTCTTGAAATCGCAATAACAAATTAGTGGATTAATATTACAAACATACCTTGAAAATTACAAGGAACAATTCGAGGGGTTATCGAAGGGATTTCACTCAATGAAAAAAGACATGAAATACTTATGATTTGGATAGGAGTGTTAATACATTTTAGTTGTTTTTCATTTTCTTCCGGACAGAGCATAGAACGTGACGCTGTTTCCGCCTTTCTCCTTGGACTGAAACAGGGCCTTATCCGCAAAGCCAATAAAATAATTTTTTGTGAAAGTATCTACGGCAGGCTTCATTTCTGCAACCCCAAAGCTTACGGTAATCGTATATTTATTGTTATTATCGATAAACGTATGCAGAGCAATTTGTTCTCGTAGTTTTTCTGCCACAATCTGAGCCTCCTGCCCATTCGTTTCAACAAGAACAATAGCAAATTCCTCACCGCCATAACGAGCAATCATATCGTAGTCACGGAGAGCTTTTCGCATCAACCTGCTTACTTCTTTCAAAATAAAATCACCGGCTTGATGCCCATATTGGTCATTAAAATATTTGAAACAGTCAACGTCTGCCATAATGAGACTGAGCGTTGAATTTTTGCGTATCGCCAGGTTCATCTCCTTTTCAAGAAAGCTTTGGAAATAGCCATGATTATATAATTTTGTTAAGCTATCTAGGTTCGCTAGTTTTTCAAGGTGCTTGCTTTTTTCTTCGAGTTCTCTGTTCCTTTGATCGTACGCTATATTTATAGCGCTCAGCGCAACATTTGCCTCTTTCAGAATTTCTTCAATCGATTTGGAATTTTCCATATGAAAGCCAAATAAACTGGCGGTTTGTGTTGTTTCCGAGACAACATGCTTTAATATCTTGTCAATGATTTCTTCGTCGAAGTTAAGCATTGACTCGGATTCACTGAGAAATTTTTGATGGTATTTCTGAGGATTATTCGAATAGAGAATATTGGTGATTATTCCCGACAAATAGATAACGTCAACGAATATCTTAAGCGTTTTGTCATTACCGTTATAGCCTTCCGGACTATGATGGTATTGAATAGGAGTTAATAACTGAGCGGGAAACCCCCAATTTTTCGCAACCTCATATCCAATAAATGCGTGGTCTGCTCCTACGATTTGCTGTTCGATTTCAACGATGTCTTTTCCACTATGAGACGCCTCTAATAATACTTGCTCATACTGTTGTGGAAATGAGAGGGCCATAAACAACTCTCCGATATTCTGTAAGAGTCCGGCAATGAAAATCTCTTCCCAATCTAATGTGTCGGTCTCTGTCATAATAAGTTTTGCAGCAACTGCGTTGGACAGGGATTGTTCCCAAAATTTTTCATAATTAAATACGTCCTTTTTGCCCTTCGCTTTCACGGATAAAAAAGAAAATGAAAGAGTGAGGTTTCTAATCGCATTCATTCCGAGTCTCGATGCCGCCTGGTGTATGGTGCCTATCTTACAAGGAAGATTGTAAAGGGCGGAATTGGCTATTTTTAATACTTTTGCTGAAAGGGCGGCATCCTTTGATATGAGATCTGCAATATCCTTCATACCGATTTCTTCCTTCGAAGAAATCGAAATGAGTTTATATGCAACCGTTGGCAAGGTAGGCAGGGAAGGTGATTCCAATACCATTTTTAAGACGTCTTCTTTTCTCATAGTTGAATTCCTCAGAGGATGCGAAAAGATTATGGATATAGCATAGTATTACCACAGGATATAGCATGAATCAACAAAATAATAATAGGGTTCCCTGGGTATTAGCTATACGCGAGAAATAGTTTGTTTCTAAAATCAAATTTCCTTGAATGCCTTGAGATTACGAATGAAGCCAAAGGTCAATCAAGAGCTTAAAAAAACTTAGAAACGCAGAGAAAAGCCTTGAAAGATTTATGTGTATATGCTACTATTTTTACTAAGTGATTTCATTTTTGAGCAAATCAAGCAATAATTAATCTTATCTCCAGACCCAAAAAGGGGAACTATTATGGGTATCGAATTCCAGGGGAGCTTAATCGGCACGGGAAAGACATTTGGAATTATTGTTAGCCGGTTCAACAATTTTATAACAAAGCGTTTATTGGACGGCGCCATCGATATCCTTACCAGGCACGGCGTAAAAGAAGGGGATTTTGATACCTTTTGGGTACCCGGTTCCTATGAGATACCAATTATAGCCCTCAAGGCTGCACAGAGCGGAAAATACGACGCAATAATTTGTTTGGGAGCTGTTATACGCGGGGAAACACCCCATTTCGACTATGTTGCAGGCGAATCAGCCAAGGGAATTGCACACGTTGGATTATCAACAGGAATTCCGGCTATTAATGGAGTAATTACCACAGAGACTCTTGAACAGGCAATAGACCGTGCGGGTGCAAAGACGGGAAACAAAGGATCAGAGGCTGCCTTATCTGCCTTAGAGATGGTGAATCTTTTTGATCAAATACAAACCGGTGTAAAAACAATCAAAAGACGTTGATCTATCATTGGTATTTCGACCCCTCTCCCACGTAACTGCTTATCCCGAACCATTACAGAGATACGATATCTCATTGATTTGTTTTTTTTAATTGCTCTTACTGGAAACTGAATATTTCATGCGTAACAGAACGATCGCCCGTGAACTCGCCATTAAAGCCCTTTACCAGCTCGACCTATGCGGTGATGGCATTATCAGCGATATCGATACCTTTTGCAAAGAAAACGCTGAAAAGCCTGATATTTATTCGTTTGCCATGTTGCTTATTAGCGGCTGCAGGTCGCACATCAAAGAAATTGATGAAAAGATATCGAGCGTTACAGAACACTGGGAATTACGCCGCATGGCTGTTATTGACAAAAATATCCTGCGTTTAGGGGTCTACGAACTCCTGCACAGAAACGATATCCCGCCAAAGGTCTCTATTAACGAGGCCATAGAACTCGCCAAAAAATACAGCACGAAAAATTCAGGAACGTTTGTGAACGGGATTTTAGATAAAATTTATACCCAGTATGGAAATGGAAAATTATTGAAAGATGCTAATTCCATCTCTATTCAACAGGGTATTCCAGAAATCGATTATGGGAACGCCGACCTGCACATACACACAAACTATTCAGACGGCACCATGACGCCGGAAGCAGTTGTCGACGAAGCCGTTCGTCTCGGCATTTCGACCATCTCTATCACTGATCATGACAGTGTTGCGGGCATTGTGGCAGCTTGTAAATACGGCCAGGGCAAAAAAATCAACATCATTCCCGGCATAGAACTTTCTTCATATCTTAGTCCTTCTGAGATTCACATCCTCGGATATTTTATTGATATTCATAATGTTTCTTTACAAAAAATACTGAAACTGTCTCATGAAGACCGCACAAAGCGTATTTATGCAATAACGGAAAAATTACGCAACCTTAATATCAATATTGACCCACAGGAGATTTTTATGCTGGCGGGAGAAGGCTCTCCGGGACGCATGCATGTGGCAGAAACGATATGGAAGCACGGCTATTGTAATACTATCCAGGAATCATTTTGGAAATATATTGGTGACAACGGACCTGCGTATGTTCCTAAAAAAACACTGACACCGCAGCAGGCTATTGAATCAATCAGAGATGCAGGAGGAGTGGCGGTTCTTGCCCATCCAGGACTTACCCAAAGAGACCATGTTATAGAAGACCTGGTAAAATACGGTTTGCAGGGAATAGAAGTATACTACCCGTCACATACCCCACAAACCGTTACAAAATATCTTAATGTAGCAAAGAAGTACGACTTGGCAATAACCGGCGGCTCAGACTTCCACGGAGAAAGAAAGTTAGATACCCCGATTGCGAAAGTAACTGTGCCGGGCGATCTCGTTCGTAAGCTCAGACAAAAATGCCCTTCTCATTGAAACGCTTCATTTGTAATCGTAATTTAAAAAATATATTTAACCAAAAGTTACCTGATAGTACGATTTTTAGAAAGTTGCTTATTGGTGAAAGTTTGTACAGGAGATAACAATCGATGGAACTGCCATCAAAGGATGACAAAAACAACGTAGTTGATAAAAAAGCAAAAACACCGGAAACTATGGTAAAAGCCAACGTAGAAAAGCAAAAGAATACATCAGGAAAAACCCGTTCCGGTTTTTGGTCTCGCTTGAAAAATTTCACCGCAGAGCAGCCGAAGACCGTTGTTATAGAAAATGGCGTTGAAAAATTAGTTTTAATAACACCGAAAACCACCGCTATACCAAAGACTGTTCTTCCAAAAGAAGAACCTAAAAAAACGGTTTCGGTATCGCAGGAAACTATTGCAAGAAAAGAAATCGCTGCAAAACCCTCGCCAGTCTCACGGGAAGCCATTGTCAGAGAAAAACCCATTGAAAAACCAATTCCGGCTCCGCAGGAGACGGTTGTTCGGGAAAAACCTGTAAAAGAGAAACCCATTGAAAAGCAGATTCCTGTTTCCCAACAGGCGATTGTTACAGAGAAACCCGTTGAAAAGCCTCCGGTAGTTCCAAAGGAATCAGTCACGAAAGAGAAGGTATTTGAAAAACCAGTTTCTGTTTCTCAAAAAGCTGTTGTTATAGAAAAACCTGTTACAAAACCCATTTCAGCCCCCCCAGAAATTACCAGAGTTGAAGAGAAGGTTGAACGGAAACCTTTAACTTCATCCGAAAAACTAAAGAAAGGACTGGGAAAGACCCGCGGTCGTTTTTGGTCCAGATTGAAAAATTTCTTTTCGTTGCGGAGAAAGATTGATGAATCTGTGCTTGAGGAATTGGAGGATATCCTGATTGGCGCGGATATCGGCGCAAAGCCCGTCCAAAAATTAATCCGCGAGTTGCACGAAGCATGGAAATCCAAAGCAATAACGGAAACCTCGCAGATACATGATTTCATAAAAAACAGAATGAAAGAAGATTTACGGGCATGGCAGACCAGTATTCAGTATGCCCCCAATCCGCCTACGGTTATCCTGGTGGTCGGGGTGAATGGAGTTGGCAAAACCACAGCCATAGCAAAACTTGCAAACATTCTTATTAAAGACGGCAAAAAGGTCCTGGTGGCAGCCGGCGATACCTTTAGGGCAGCAGCCGTGGATCAACTGGATATTTGGTGTAAGCGTATTGGTGCTGAGATCGTAAAGCATCAAACCGGGTCTGACCCTGCAGCAGTTGCCTATGATGCAATAGAAGCCTCCATAGCAAGGGGTATCCACGTAGTAATTGTAGACACGGCAGGCCGCCTTCATACTCATGAAAATCTCATGAACGAACTCAGTAAGATCAAGCGTGTTATTTCCAAGAGAATCCCAGGAGCCCCTCATGAAGTGTTGATGGTACTAGACGCCACAACTGGACAAAATGCGATCTCCCAGGCAAAGATGTTTAAGCAGGCGGTAGACGTGACAGGCATATTCCTCGCAAAATTAGACGGTACGGCAAAGGGCGGCATTGTGCTGGGTATGCGCAACGAAATAGATATTCCTGTAAAATTTGTCGGGTTAGGCGAAACAGCCGATGATATAGAGCCATTCAATCCTGATATCTTTGTGAATGCACTGTTTGACTAATAAATTATTCCGTTTAAGTCCCCCTTAACAAAGGGGGACTTCGTCGTGAGCTCAGTCGAACGATTCAGGGGGTTGTGTTTTTTCTGGACTATTCCCCATTTTCATGAGGACAAGTTTACAACCCCCTAGCCCCCTTTTCGTTCGACTGAGCGCTCACGACGAAGTCTAAGGGGGATTCTCTATGCCATACATCGTATAACCCGCATAAAGAAAGTGAAAATTCCTGAACATGAACATTAAAGTCGTTTTTAATATCTTTCGCTTCAATCCGGATAATGATAAAAAACCGTATTTCCAGGAATTTGAAATCCCCTTTATCCGGAAAGACCTGACAGTACTGGAAGGACTTTATTATATCCAGGAACGGTTGGATAACTCCCTGGCCTTTCGGTCATCCTGCAGGGCTGCGGTTTGCGGTTCTTGTGCCATGCATATCAATGGGAAGTATCGCCTTGCCTGTAACACCTTGGTCTCCAAACTCAAATCAAACACCATTACTATTCGTCCCCTGTCACACATGGCCATCCACAAAGACCTCTTTGTCGATATGAAGCCGTTCTGGGAAAAGTATGAGCACATAAAACCATACCTGATACCCGGTAAGTCGCTGCCAACAGCAGGGGAACAGATGCAGAGTCCGGACGAGAGGACAAGGATTGACGTTCTGATTGATTGTATTTTGTGTGCCTGTTGCCATTCCTCGTGTCCCATTACGGCTTCGCATGAAAAGTACCTGGGGCCTATGGCCCTTCTCAATATGGACAGGTTCTTGTCCGATACGCGAGACGGCGCAAGGCAGGAGCGTTTGGCGATTGTAAACGACGAGCACGGCGTATGGCGCTGTCACACAGTCTTTAACTGCCAGGAGGTATGTCCCAAAGACTTGAATCCGTCTGGCTCTATCGCCCATTTGAAGATGGAAATTGTTAAAAACAAAATATAGTGCTTTGAAATTACAAAACAGTAACTTTTGAGAAAGGATTATAAACATGGAAGAAAAGAAAAAGATTATTGTTGTTGCCAGGACGGAAGGTATCGAGATCATCGTGGAAGGTGAAAAAGATAACGACGACTATGAATTGTTACTCTCGAAAACTCAGGCCATGGAACTTGCCATGAGCATCCTGAATACCTTATATAAGACAGGTATAAAGATGTAGGGAATACATGGACGAAAGAAATTCCATAAAACGCATCTGCGTGTTTTGTGGTTCCAATCATGGTGCACGTTCTGCATATATCGGTGCCGCCCAACAATTAGGGAAAGCCCTTGTATCACAGGGAGTGGGACTCGTCTACGGCGGAGGCAGTATTGGCCTGATGACAGTCGTTGCAGACGCTGTTCTGGAAGAAAAGGGAGAAGTTATCGGTGTGATTCCACACGCCCTCTCTTCCAAAGAGTTTGCCCACGATGGCCTAACGGAACTCCACCTCGTATCAAGTATGCACGAGCGAAAGGCCATGATGGCGGAACTTTCTGGCGCCTTTATTGCAATGCCCGGTGGCTTTGGCACCCTCGATGAATTTTTCGAGATTGTTACCTGGGCGCAACTGGGACTGCATACAAAGCCAATTGGCTTACTCAATGTAGGAGGATATTTTGACTTGCTCCTGAAGTTCGTCGATTATATGTTACAGGAACGTTTCATCTCAGCAGAACATCGCCAACTGATTATAACGTCTCATGATCCCGAAGAACTTTTGTCTGCGCTCATCCTTTATAAACCATTACAGCAGATTCCCAAAGTGATTGACTGGAAAGAGACATAAATTAAAGAAAAAATCAGGTAAGTGGAGCGGTGTTTCAAAGGTCAGAAAGTGGAGAGAATTACACAAGTGAAAAAATTTGTCCTTTAAATTTACTGTATAGGAATTTTCATTTTATTTAAGCGGGTTATACGATGTATGGCCTAGAGAATCCCACTTAGAAAAGGGGGCGAGGGGGTTGTAACCTTGTCCTCGTAAAAACGGGGATAGCCAGGAAAAAACACAACCCCCTGAATCGTTCGACTGAGCTCACGACGAAGTCCCCCTTTGTTAAGGGGGACTTAAACGGAACAATTTAATGGAAATTTAACCCTCTCCCTCTTTTGTAACGATTGTTCGGTTATTTGTTGATTAGAGCACGACCCGGGACAAACCTTTATTGTTCAATATAAATTATCAATTGAAATACGAAGGTTTGACCCTGACCCTTGTTCCCTAAAAAAATATACCCAACGCTTCATCAAAAAAATTAAAAAAGCTTGCAATTTTCTTCATTTTTGTTTTACTGTCATTCTTAAGGGAAAAGCAATTTCCTATCAACCATTAGCTTGAATCTCAATTTATGCAACTGATTGCAACTAAGGCGAAGCCATTTTTGAAGTGGGCTGGAGGCAAAACTCAACTCTTGAAGCAAATGAATAATTTCTTTCCCGTTGAGTTGAAACTTGGCAAAACAAAACGGTACGTCGAACCATTTATTGGCGGCGGAGCTGTCTTCTTTCACGCTGCTCAGATTTACGACATCGATCAATTTTTCATTTCCGATGTCAACGAAGAACTCGTCCTTGCATACAAAACCGTACAATCTGACGTTGACGATCTTATAGATATGCTAAGGGAAATGGAGTGAAAATATCTTCGCTTGAATATTGAGAAACAAAAGAAATATTTTTACTACATCCGTTCTCGATTCAATGAGAGCCGCTCCTTAATTAATTTTCATAACTTTAAGTCAAATTGGGTCGAGCGTGCCGCACAAATTATTTTCCTCAACCGAACTTGTTTCAATGGTTTGTTCCGAGTGAATTCAAAAACTGAGTTCAATATTCCGTTTGGTCGTGACAAGACCTTAATCCTTTGTTGAGTGTCAAAAAATCCACACCCTGATTCAATAAACATTCGGCTACGCTAAATAGTGATAGTCCAGAACTATGAAAGAAAGTATTGCTCATCCACTCACCATTAAGATCCAGTGCCTTTGCGGAAGAAAGCGGCGCTTGGGGGATTTCTCTGAGGACCTTGAATTCGAGGATAATTCAAATGAAGCAATATGACGCTGTAATCGAAGTAATGAAGGCAAATGGTGGTTATTCAACATTAGGACATTTATACGCAGAGGCATTGAGGGTTCCTGGTGTTCAATGGAAAACAAAGACTCCCTTCGCTTCTATAAGAAGGATTGTACAGGATGAAAGATTCTTCTTCAAAATCAGACCGGGTTTGTGGGCACTTAATGAGACCAGAGGAAATCTTCCTTTCAAAGAAATCGGCAAGGCACGTCAATTAACCAAAGCAGATACAGAGTTCAGTCATTCGTACTACCAAGGACTGCTAGTTGAGATTGGAAATCTAAGGGGATTTCATACTACCGTACCCAATCAAGATAAAAACAAGAGGTTTCTTGAAAAGCCTCTGTCGCAACTCGTTACAGCCGATTCCTTTTATCATTTCACGTATGATAGCATCGTACAAAGAGCTCAGACCATTGATGTCGTATGGTTCAATGATCGACGACTCCCAAATTCAGTTTTCGAAGTCGAACACTCAACTGACATACAGAACTCACTCTTAAAATTCATTGAATTGCAGGATTTCAACATAGAGTTCAAGGTTGTAGCAGACGAGGCGAGAAGATTTGAATTCCAAAAGAAGATATCCTATCAGGCTTTTCTCCCAATATTAAAACGAGTCAAATTCATATCGAAAAGAATTGGTAATTTAGTATGGAGGGAGCTTCGTATGAGTGTGCCGAGTAAAGCGTATTAGTTCTTGCTGGTGAGAGTCCAGTTTGGGCAAAGGCTAACCACCAGCCCAACACCTAATCCCTATGCAATCGGGTAACTGGTTGTATAGAGCGGGAAGCGGGAGGTACCGAGCCGCAACGCAAGTGAAGGGATTGAGCCCCGAAATAACCATCGTGTCGGCAGCCGATACTGTTCATTAAGGAGCAGGCAGCATTCTTATAATCGTTAAGGTGAGATTATAAG
>Ga0209323_10000357_pt1 | contig 29409 bp, 18 predicted proteins | sample Rifsed19ft2_FD_184014 | JGI IMG/M metagenome (GOLD analysis project Ga0209323, IMG submission 184014) | Soil microbial communities from Rifle, Colorado, USA - sediment 19ft 2 (version 2) | ecosystem: Environmental > Terrestrial > Deep subsurface > Rock core/Sediment | place: Rifle, Colorado...
TACTTTAGATGAGGCCCTCGACATTATCAGAGATCATTTTAGTAAATAAATCATAAGAAGGCAGTGCATACACTCTATAAAACTATTGAAAGCTCTCCTTTCCCTGTTGTTTCTAATTTATACCTTGATTCCATTAAAAGCTTCGAGTATGCACTTAATGTCGCGCTTCCAAATTTTAAAATTCTTGAAGTACTCGTAGCTGGCAAATTAGAAGCAATAGAACCCTTGTCCGCTGCCCTTGAGGATAAAGATTCTAATATCCGCATAATGGCTATAAAGTTTCTAACAGATATTAAGGATGCTAATGTCCTAACACCCTTAATGATAACTGCCATTAAGAATAAGGATGTCACTGTTGCAGAAATTGCAGTAGTGGCGTTAGGAAATATAAGAACACCCCGCGCAATAGAGGCACTCATTGCCGTCATTAATGATCTATCTTCAAATTATGCTGCCCGTAGGAGCGCGGCGGATACTTTGGGGAAGATGGGGGAGGTGAAAGCAATTGAGCCACTCCTGATTGCTATGAAAGATAAGGAAGAATATGTGGTAGTTAAAGATGCTATCGTCGAAGCGTTATCTAAAATAGCACGATCCGTAGAGGAACCTCTTAGAACTAAATTAGTTAATGACCTTATAGCAAACTTGATTGATAAAGATACATCTACCAAAATAAGAATGGTAAAGATCTTAGGAATGATAGGTGACAAGAAAGCACGTGAACCGCTAATCAAGCTTTCGGAAAGTGATCCAGATTCCAATGTGCGTGTGGCAGTCCAAGAATCCCTTGAGAAGATTCGGAGAGGAATGGGGTCTCCCATTAGTTTTGTAGGGTGGATTAAGCGTAAGCGAATCCACCATTTTGGGGAGACGTCGTTGGCGGATTCAGCGCAAAAACCAGTGCCTTAAGCTACCCTGTTTTTGTAGAGTCTATTAAGACCGATAATGCGAATTTACTATTGCATAAAAGGCTAGTCATGAGCGAATACCGTAGATTTTATCGGCAACAGGGCTGGTATTTCTTTACGGTTGTAACATACAACCGGGAAAAGATACTCATTCAACCTGATAATCTTAAGCGACTAAGGCTTGCATTTCACCATGTGATGAAGAAATATCCCCTTATGATGGATGCTGTGGTTGTTCTACCCGATCATATTCACTACATATGGCGCTTACCTCCTGACGATGACGATTTTTCGACGCGCTGGAAGCTGATCAAACGGTATTTCTCAATTGGCATGAATGCCCCATTAACCAGAAGGGCAGAAAGGAAGGTATGGCAAAGAAGGTTCTGGGAGCATCTGTTGAGGAACGAGGCGGACTGGCACACGCATATGGATTACATTCATTACAACCCTGTCAAACATGGTTATGTTCAAAGTCCGGGCGACTGGCCTTACGGATCATTTCGGCGTGCCGTAAAGCAGGGATTATATCCGGCAGATTGGGGAGCAAAGGAGCCTTCAAATATTAGTGGAATAAATTTGGAATAGAATTATCTTTTGGTTGGTGGATTCGCTCCGCTTAATCCACCCTACTTTTGACTTGCCACCGCATTTTCACGCAGAGTATGGAGAATATGAAGCATTGGAGCTGGAGGAAGAATCGAGAAGCAAACTATGGTCAGTCGCTAAGGCTAGCCATCTGAAACCCGCGACAGCGGCGGGTTTTGCGAAATCCGCGACTGAATGTCCCAGTGACGGACTAGAATTGAATCGCGATTGGCGCGCGTAAGTAGGAAACTCGGGTTAGTTCAAGAGGAAGATAAGGTAGATGTCCGCTTTGAAAAAATACCTTGAATAAATAATGTTTTAATTATTCCGGCGGTAAGACCTGCACAAAAACATAATGATCGCAGGAAAAATACCACAGGTGAGATTAAAGAAGCGCTTTTATTTCGCTTAAATGCAAAAGAAATGAATGGAATAGCGGTGAGGAAGAACGTGCCAAGAATGGATAATGGAATAATGGCAAAGAATTTTGCAACCAGGATACCTGGTAAGCTGAATAAAAGGGCATAAGTAAGAAATATCTGGAATTTTAGCGTCTGTGGAGTGTGCGAATCACTGATAAACTTTTCAGGATGGTATTTTAGCACTAATATTTTCCAGTAAGCGATCCAGAATTTGCGCCTCATATATCCCCACAAAGTCGACTGATGAAGATGATAGACAAAGGCATCGGGTTGAAATAACATCTTGTGACCATCCTTTGCCAGACGGAAAGAAAATTCCTGGTCTTCAACAGTAGCGGTGGGGAATGAGGTGTTGAATCCTCCATATTTCTGAAAAATATCCTTCCTGAAACCTGCAGCGTATGTGTCAATAAAATCAATATAGGGAAACCGTTTCATCCGTTCGTATTTTTCCTCGTATTCAATCTGCACAAGACGAGCAATAAGTGACTTTTGCGCGGTTTTGTATGTGCCCTTTACGCCAACTATATCAGGATTACTGAATGGTTTGGTCATTTCCTCTATCCAATTTGGCGCTGCTGCGCAGTCGGCGTCAATAAATAGCGCAATGTTGCCCTTTGCCGTCTTTACGCCAATATTCCTTGCGGCAGCGGGTCCCTGATTTTTCTGCGAAATAACGTTTACGTTAAATCCTTCGGCAACCTTTCTTGTGCCGTCCTTTGAGCCATCGTCAACCACGATAATCTCGTATTTATCTCTGGGGATGGTTTGCGATTGAAGGGATGCCAGACACCTTGCCAATATCTTTTCGCCATTATATACTGGGATAATAACTGATATCATATTACAAATCCAAAATCCGAAGCTCGAAATCCGAAATCAGAATATCGAAGCCCGAAACAAAAAGCATTTCTTTATTTAGTGTAATAGTTCAGCTACCTCAGATAGGATGAACAGGATTAACAAGATAAAAGCTACCTTAATTCATCCTGATTATCCTGTTAATCCTGTCAAAAATTAATTTATTTTAGTCAATTCTGTGGCTTTGGATTTCGAGCTTTAAGGTATTAGTTGGGAGCCTCTAAAGAGATATTTGAAGAAGATGAACGCTGTTTTTAGTATTCTTTTAGATTCCGATGGATGCATTACTATTTGTGCAATTTTCGATAGAATATATCGTGGCCGCAAATAAAATGATTGTCTTGCGTCATCACAAAATTGCACTAAATCGTTGCTGGAAAGCTCCGGCGTTGAAATTACACAGTTATGCAAGCCTTCATCGGTGATCCACTTACTATAGTCCTGTGTCTGCAAATAGCCATTATTCTTTGCCCACGTGTAGGCGTCTGTTCCGGGATAGACCATCAGCGGGAAGAACTGTACGGTGTCAGGTTTTAAAGCCATTGCAAAGACAAGTGTTTTCTTAAGGGTCTCCTTTGTTTCGCCACGATTGCCAACCATGAAACAGGCATGTACCAGGATACCAACCATTTTTGCATTTTCAACAAATTCTTTTATCTGCTCAAGCGTTATTCCTTTTCTTATGTTGTTAAGGATTGTCTGGTCTCCGCTTTCAACCCCTATGCACAGTAATCTACAGTTAGCATCCTTGAGGAGCCGCAGGGTCTCTGCCTTGATATCTACCCTTGAATTTGCCGTCCAGGGGATATTAATTCCTTCAGAAATCATCCTTTCCGAAAATTCTATACAATATTTTTTATCAAGGGTAAAGGTATCGTCTTCGATAAAAATTTCTTTTACTTGAGGGAATTCTTTCCTTATGAATTTGAATTCTTCAATTACATTTGGCACACTTCTGCGCCGGTAAGTATGGCCATGTATGGTTTGTGGATAAACGCAGAAGGAACACTGGTACGGGCAACCTCTTGACGTCATTATGGTAATCTGCGGGTATTTTGTTATGGAATAAAAGTAATTTTCTATCTTAAGATGTCTTTTGTAAACCGAGCTGACAAATGGGAGGTCATCGAGATTCTTTATATAGGGTCTGTCAATATTATGAATGATTTTACCGTTATTGCGAAAGCTTAAACCAGCTACGCTTTTCAAATTGTCCCCCAGATTCGTATGGGCGTATTGCAATACTCCCATACCTGCATTGAGGGCTGAGGCGAGGTCTTTTAAAGTAAAATCGTACTCACCTCTTGCTATGGCATCAATGCTTGTGTTTTGTCTCAGCGTTTCTTCTGGCAGAGCTGAAACATGTGTCCCGACTAAGGTAATGAAACAGTCAGGAATTTCCCTTTTGATTTCCTCCGCAACTTCTATGTCTGAATGGATGCTTGGTGTGCTCGTATCTATCACAACCAATCGAGGCGCGAAATCTTTTGCTAATTTTAAAACCATTTCGCGGGATAACCCTTCAGCCGGGGCGTCAATTAGTTTTACACAATGCCCTTCCTTTTCGAGCACGCCTGTGGCATAAGCCAGCCAGATAGGGTAATAGAGGGTGCCGCTCTTTATCACAGCAGGACTCCTCTGTGCCCTGGAGAATTTAGGGAAAAAGGGCGGGTTTAAAAGCAATACCTTCATCTTAAGCAATGGGGGATTACTCCTTGGGGGAGACTGATAAGATTCTAAAAAGACCAGCCGGTACTGATAGCCCGACCTTCTTATCTTTCAGCGGCAGAACTTCTCCGGACAAAGCATCAATAATCTTAAAGTCATCACCAGGAAGATTAATCCTCAATTCGGTCTTGACCTCTTTTGTCTCGAAATGACCTGGATTAATAAGATAAATCCTATATCCATTGTCCGTTTTGTGGGTTGAAAGAAAGACCCCATCGGCCTTGAAAGGTAGCGCCTCGCCGTGCCCTTTCAGATGGGCGTAAATTGCCTCTTTCTGCTGACCCGCAGGTATCTCCTTGCCATTTCTTTCAAAGACCCTGTCCCCTTCGATGACGAAATAGTCCTTTATCCCCTCCACCTTGAGGGGGTCCACGGCGGCCGGGAATATTGCCACAAAGCCGTAGGGCGTCTTCGGAAAAAGACCGTCGTAGTAGTTAACCAGATTATAAAGATAGGCGGGGATATAATCATCCCTCACCGCCTGTAGAAAAAAGCCTGGGACAAGGGACCCCTTCAGCGTATAGATACTTTGCCAGTACTCCTTATTCCCCTTTTCTCTCTTTGTTTTTTCTTCTATATTGTTTTTTTCCTGTAAGGCAACGCCTGATATGAGGACATCTTCTGGATTTTTCACAGGTGTAACCCTCGCATTGGATATGAGCTTGTAAAATAAATTAAGGTACTTATCATAGGTTCCTTCAGATTCTCCGGCTCTTCCACCTATTCCAAGGTTTTTTGCTACCACAAAATAGTTTGCGCCGAGGCTTTCTGCCATTACAAGAAATCTCAAAATGACATGTCCCGGGGCGCTCATGAAACTCGACTCCCACTTCCACATATCCCCATAGGCGCCTACCCCCCACTGCCCGATTGCGCCAGCCTTCCAGAGACCTAAGAGAACCCCGATATTCAGCTCCGGAGATTTAAGGTTGTTGGGCTTGTAAACTGGAACCAGGATGTCTTTATAGGCAGGTTTAAAAAGTTTTTTAAAGACATAAGTATCCAGAGGCACTTTATGCCAGAAGTCAAGGTACTCGTTCATGATGAGTTTTTTCCCCTCGTATCTCGAAAGGATATTCAGCACCTTCTCAATATTTTCTATGAACTTTTCCCAGTTTTCCGTTCTGGTAAAATTGTTTTCATCCACAATAAACCCAAGGCAATATATACCCCCTTCTGCGAGGATCTTTTCTATCGTCTCCAAGCTGAAAAACAAATGGCCGTGTTTCCCGATATTCACATAAAAAGGGAGCTTATTTTCTCTATATTGTCTTACAACCTTTAAAATCTCGTTCTCTGCTGAAATGTCTTTGCGCCTATATTTGGCCGAGAGGCCGGCTTTATCTTCATAAACCCCTGTGAGGACAACCTCGAAGGATAGATTTCCTCCTCCTGAAGATCTGATAAATTGTACGTATTTCTCTAATTTCTTTGGATTCCCCTTGTGGATTTTTTTGTAATTCAAGCGGTAGAGTATATGGATCTTTCCTGTTTCTTCGGATGCCCCCTTGCTGGCCCTGACCAGGTTTATAAGGGCCATTGCCTCGGTGTATATTTCTTGGAACCCCTTGATGCCGGCCCTCTCATTGTATGTGAACTTAAAGATGCCCCCACTATCCACCGACGAGCTAAGCACTATTTCATCGTACCCCTTTGCAATCCTGATTAAATCAATTGAAAAGAAGCTTGTATTATATAGAAGCTCCTCCAGTTTATTTCCCCTTGAATCTAAAATGACAAGGGGAGTTCTCCCCTCTGCGGCCTTCAAGGCAACGCCTTGCAGGAGACAGAGGATCTCGTTTTTATCGTCTCCAGTTATGTTCCCTGCCTTTACTTGGGCAATGGACCACGGATTCACTATTTCAGGGAAGTTCCTCTGCCATAAAACCTTACCAGCCCCATTTGTAGCAGTAACAAGTCCTGAGGGGCGGCTCCCGATAACCACTTCATTTCCCCCGTCCCTGTTAATATCTCTTACCAGAACGGACCTGACCCAGAACATCTTATAACCCGTTGAGTCTAAGCCGATACTCCAGACGGTATTAAGGCTGCTATTTAAGGCATACACCCCATCTGTCGATGTCCCTACGACCAGCTCATCGCCCTTGTTGCCATCTATGTCCCCAAATGCGAGCGCGGTTATGGAGCTCTCTCGGGATAGAGACTTTTTAATTTTCAACCTGCCGAGATTATCCAACAGATATAACTGCCCCTGGAAAGAACCGAGGGCGATATCATACCTTCTATCTCCATCCATATCCCCTGCGGCGATTGATAAAAACGGCTGCTCAGCGTTAAATGTCCACAGTATGCCTTTCAAATACTCGATAGCGTACAATGTCCCCTTTCCATCGAGGGACGCGACCAGTAATTCCCTTTTCCCATCTCCGTTAATATCCGCCAGACACATGGAAAAGGGCAGCCCCTTGACATCGATGGACCAAAGAATATCGCCGTCCAGATTCAAGACGTACACCCGGCCATTAACAGATCCCAAGATGTGCTCATTCCTGTCGTCTCCGTCGATGTCGCCGGAGATAAGGGAGAAGACCTTCTGGTCGGTTAAAAATCTGCCGGACGATACAGAGGGCTTCGCATAAACAAAGGAAGCTAAAACGCTGCTCAATATAAAAAGAGCTGCGAGGGTAAGAAACCAGGTTTTGCTTATAGTTTTTACAACCATATCGCCCCTCCCCTATTTTTTTACCACCTACTAACTGCTATGGAATAATTTAGATGTAAAAATATATCATCTTTGGTTTGGTGTCAAGGATTTGTCCTTGGTCGCCGGTTTATCGTCTTTCCGGTAATAAGGGTTATATTGCCTGATAAAAACTGAGAGCAGTCCCATAAAGGCCCAGAAGACAGGGTCTGTAAGAGCGATGGTCCTGAAAAACGCCTGGAAAAGAATCGCACAAAAGCAGGCAAAGAGACCTGTCGCCATAAGCCTCGCATATTCCCCGTGTTTAATTTCGAGTAAATTCTTTGAGAAGACTATTGCAACGATAAGGAACAGGGACAATCCTACGAGTCCCAATTCGGTTAGGAGGAAGATATAGAAGTTATGGGGCAGATTCAAAGGGGAGTTAAACTGGCTGGACAGCACAAAGAAAGATCCCAGACCGTTGCCGATAATGGGCGACCTATAAAACAGTTCCTTCCCAATCTCCCATGCCACTGCCCGTTCCGGAATGGCCGCTTCGATGGGGAACAGAAAACTCATGGCCCTGCTCTTGAGGAGTTCTCCAAAGGCGCCAAAATCCATGATAAATAAGACCATTGTTGCAAAAACAGCGGACAGGGCGCTAAAGACAAGTATCCTTTTGTACATCAGACCGATGAGCGCTATGATTAAACCCAATGATAGCCAGCTCTTCCTGGAGAAGGTTACAGCTATAATCATAATCTCAGCTATAAGGAGACATGCCAATATAAACCGCATAAATCCGCTGTTTTTACCGGGACCCTCTGTATCCGAGGGTTGAAAGATTTTTACAAGGAGGAGTGTAATAGGGAGCATCAGAAAGAAGCCGAGGTCGTTGGGGGTTCTCAAAATTGTGGTGACCCTCACCGTCTTGCCCAGGTCGGCCAATTGCCCTTCAGAGACCGCCGCCACATCCATTGACTTCTCTATACCCAGGGAGAACATCTGATACATACCCAGTATGGAAAATAAAACGCTTATTAATAGCCATCCTACAAATAGTCTTTCTAATGCTGGTCTGTCTTTAATCAGGTTTACAGTCAAGAAATATATTGAAAAACTGCTTGCGATTTTCAGCACGCCATGGAGGCCCCGCGCCACGTAAGGCGTCCATAAGACACTGAAGGCGGCCCATCCTAAAAGTATTAAAATGGGTATCTCCAGTTCCTTTATGTCTACAAACAAGCTCTTATCTCTTATCATCCCACGGGCCGCCCATGATATAAAGGCAAGGAATACCCCGACCTCCAAAAGACCGATATCAGCCTGGCCTATTTGGAAAAATGAAAAGGGATAAGGCAATACGAGTAGAAGCAAAAATACTGCCATTATAGTCGGTGAATGATATATGACAGCCACGAAAGCGACACAGAAGATAATGATCAGGGACAGCAGGGGGGGAAAAACGCTTACAGCCAACCCAAACAATACCTGTAAAAAGAGGATTACCCCCCAGGTTAAATTCAAATTACCCAATAAAATATTTCGCTGGTTCATATCCTTTAGATGCATAATGGACAATTACGGGTTTTTGATATCTGCCCCCTGCTTACTACTGCAGGGGCCTACCCCTGAATGTTTCTATAGTATTTGACATAATTAAGTAGACTATATTATTAAAAAACTCTTTTCATCAATTTAAAAATGTTTTTTTGCTCAAGTTTCGCAGGGTCTCCTGTTATCTTTCCAGATTTCAATTGTTTAAGACCATGTCGGCGATATTTTTGGAGCCATCCAAACACGGTAGAACGATTCAATCTCATGCCCATTGCAATATCTTCGACCCGGATACCTCGTTTTATACCATACGTACCGCGGTCATTCTCGTAATTTCAAGCGTATTATGGTTAATGCTATACCCATATGCCATGTTGTTAGTATAGCAAATTAGTCGGTAAAAGTCTACTTAATTATGTAAGATATTATATCAGTGGGACTTAGGGATTTACGGATAAACACTAATCGGTATATTTTCTTCTTCTGTCATTATAGACTCCCCTTATGATTTCCTTCCTTCTGGATACATCCGTTACCGCGAGCCTTTCGCTCAGATGAGAACCCATTATAATGGAACTATTCATAGCATTATAGAAAAATAGACCCTGCCGGCCTATTGAAACGAGCCTGTCCAAAGACCCGAGGTAGGTCATGACCTCATCGAGGACCAGCCGGCTATTGATTCCATATACAGGGTAAGCATAAGGGATACGCAAGAGATGAACCCCTTCTACATCGTTACCGAGGATGAAGCCGCCCCGCTCCAATTGTTCAACTACAATTCTTGAGACTTCGTCCTTATCCATTCTATGAATCTCATCGTTCTCAAAACATGTAATCTCAACGCAGAGGGATGTTTTGCCTTCAGGGGACATGGCCTTATCGAGGTGTTTAAACTCTGTAAGCCTTCTAAAAAGGAATCGGTCTTCTGTAAAATAGATACACCCGTATTTTAATGCTGCTTCCTTTCCGATGCACAGATACAAGAGAAGGAGTGTTCTATATCTGAGCGACCTCGCTTTATTATTGACTTCAAAAGGCGGAGAAGGGGAAAGCATCCTAATCAGATGGGTAATCGGAATCGTGGAGATTAAAAAGTCCCCATCCAATTGATATTCCTCTCCATCTTTTTTAACAGTTACAGAAACACCATCCTTTCTGTACCCGACAGATACTGTCTCTGAATTCAACAGTATCTCCCCTCCGAGGCTGCGGAAGACCTCTGAAATCATGATGGGGATATGGTCAATACCCCCGGAGGGATAATGGATAAACCTTTTTTTTACATTGCCTCCTTCGGAGAATGCCTTGGTGATTAACTCGATTAAATTTGCGTCCCGCCACTTCGCAAGAAATTTCAATTTCTGAATCCCCCACTCATCAGAAATCTCTGTTGGTGGCAGACCGTAGAGCTTTTTTACATATCCCCCTAAAGATATATATTCATAAATCCGCCTTCCTACAGCCTGAATAACCCAATCTTCGACACATTGAGAACCATTAGAATTGTTTTGTCTCAACATACTCTTGATGAATAGTTCCAAGAGGACACCCGGGACATATTTTTTATCCATATGTAAGAGGATATTCTTTGGGTCAAAGGGGAAATTGAAATATTTGTTCGCGAAAAACATCTTCTCCTTTGTACTCTCAACCCGTTTTAAAGCTATTGCCGGATACTGTTCCTGAATGAGGTGAAAGACCTTATCGCCGAAGAGAAAGTGGGGCCCGTAATCGAAGGTATACCCATGGACCCTGTAGGACCTGGCAAGACCGCCCACTACAGATTCCTTTTCAACGATAGATACATCATGGCCGTATCTTTTTAAGGTAGCGCCGCAGGTCAATCCTGAGAGACCTGCACCGAGAATGATAAACTTCATCTTTCCAATCCTAATCTATATATCCGAGCCCTTTCAAGGACTTTTCGATCACCTTGGATTCTTCTTCCCCGTAATTTCCTTGCAGCCCAGAAGTTGCAACCCCCCTTTCCATGGGGCAGTCGTTAAAGCGGACAGGATGGGCAGCCAGATAGTCTTCTCTAAATATTGCTGTTGCTACTTTTCCATCAATGGCTCTGGGAATTTCCATCCCTAAAGAGTATAGCATGGTAGGGAAAAGGTCTGTAATGTCTAACGGGGAGATTACATGGTTTTCCTTAATCCCCTTGCCACAGGCGATAAAGATCCCCTCCAGACGGTGCACACCATTGACAAAGAACTCCTTTCTGTCCTTAAAGGATACCGCCTCCCTGTAAGCCTTGCCGCAGTATGGGCCGCCCTTAATCTGGTGACAGAAATCCTTCGGGTGGATTATAAGATCAGGGGCGGACTGCAAATAACTGCCATGGTAAAGTTCTTCCTTCTTATAGACCCTTTCGATAAGGCATTCACCTGTTTCAGGATGCTTTAAACGGGCCATCTTTTTTATCAGGTCATCCCTGAGAGCCTCGTATTCATCGGGTTCAATGACCCCATTGGGGTCTCTTCCCTTCAGGTTAATGCGGATGGTGGAAGGGTGTTCACCTGAAAAGGCCCTGGTCTTTGACCAGTCGATCAACGACCTTCTTATATAACCCTGGGACCTGACCCTTATCGATGGAAACCATCGCATCAAAACATCCTTAGATTCAGAGGATAATCTCCTTGATAAACCTGTCAGCAGAAATTTGATCATCCGTCTGGCGAAACCGCGTGTGGAACGGGAATTCTTAAAAGATAAAAGGCCATTTTCTCTCAGCCATTCGTCGATAAAGAAGACATAAGGCGATGCAGGTCCTGCGCCATGATCTGACATCACATATACTGTTGTCTCTCCCGTAATCTTGCTGCAGATACGCCCTATCGCCTCATCAACCCTCCTATAGATCTTCAATATGGCTTCAGAGAATTCGCCACCATCATCCATATATCTCCAGAAGTGGTGCTGAACTTGGTCAATAGCAGAGAAATTGACTGCAAAGAAGTCCCATGGATAATTGTCCATTAAATAAAGGATTAACTTCTCCCTCCCTTCGACCATACGAATTAATTCGGTTACGGCCTTTCTCCTTTTTTTATCCGTATCAAGATACCCCGCACCCACATGGAGGTGGATGAGATAATCTCCGACTACCTTGAATATCTCATCCTTGAACTGTGCTGGATAGGTGAAATCAGAGTCAATACCCGGGGCATCCATTCCAGCGATCAAGATTCCATTGACCGGCTCAGGTGGATAGGTCATCGGGATATTGACCATAATTGTTTTTTTCTCATGGTCGCTTAAATACCTCCAGAGTGTCCTGGATTTGATACTCCTGTTGTTTACAAACTGGAAGGAGTAACTCCCGTTTACCATCTCCTTGAATCCAAAAACCCCGTGATTTCCAGGATTCATCCCGGTCATGAATGAACCCCACGCCTGAGGGGTAAAAGGCAGTATAACGGAGTGAAGGATGGCCCGTGTCCCCTGTTCGAGCAATCTTGCAATATTCGGCAGGTAGCCGGCTTTGACCCAGGGGTCTATCAGACAGAAGGTTCCACCGTCCAGACCAATAGATAATACCTTGGGCGGATGTTCCTGCAGTTTCATTCGATATATCCCAGTGATCTCAGGTGATCAACAATTTTAGATTCGTCTTGGGCAGAATACACGGGTTGAGCAACCCTGGTCCCAACCCCCTCTACAGTATCCTCATAGCAGATAGAATGTTTGGTCAGGAAGTCAGAATGGAAAGCCTCTTCCATGATGGTTCCGTCCATATCCCTGGAAATAGGAAGCCCCATCTGGAAAAGGATCGTGGGGCACACATCAATGATCTTGATATTTTTGAGTTCGCTGTGTGGAAGACAATATGGCCCGTTAATAAAAAAGACACCCTCGTATCTGTGCATCCCATTTGCTCCCCGGCTGTGTTTTTCGTTTCTGACAAAAATATTGTCCTGGACCGTTCCGTCCTGAAACCACTTACCCGTGATGTCGTATTTCGCCTCCCTGGTCATCAACTTGATATCCGGCAGCTCCTTATCGTCCGAACCGTCAAATGCATCTTCCCGGGACAGCACATTTTCAAATACGGTTTCCTGCGTTTCCGGGTCCTTCAATGCTTTAAGTTTCCTGATGATCTCCGTCCGGCATTGAGAATAGTCCTTCTCATCCAGGATGCCTTGAGGATAAACTCCTCTGACATTCATACGGATACATTCCTCTTCTGCAAGAAAGGCGGTTGTTTTTGACCAGTCGATGCTGGAAAGACCTCCGGAATATTTGAAGCTAAGGGAGAGACGTGAGAAAGCCTCAGGCATCATGTTCTTTAAGAATATTCTTACCTCAGGTGAGGTATGTCGAAACACAAATGAAACAAGGGTATGGAGACTGGTGTTTACATGATCCCGCAGAGAACGCCACCTTTTGTGTGATGTCCCGTTTTTATCCAGGACCTTGCTGAGATATCCATTGTTCCTGAGCCATTCATTTATATAGACGGTCTTGTTGATCCTCGGTCCTGCACCGTGATCCGACAAAACAACCAGGGTGGTCTTAGGGTCTAATTTTTTCATTATGGATGCAGCAACACTGTCGAGTTGTTTGTATACAGAGAAGATGGCCTGTTTAAACTCCTCACAGCTTTCAGCCTGATATTCGGGGTGGTCCGGGTCCATATATTTCCAGAAGTGGTGTTGAACAATATCAGGGTTGTTAAACTTGACGATAAAAAAATCCCATGGATAATTGTCCATAAGATAGCATGCTACCCGATACCTTGTTTCTATGGAGTCAAAAATCATCTGAAGTGCCTTTTTCCTTCTTCGATCTGTCTGTAAATAACCACCCAGGTGGAGGTTGATCCTATATTCGGGAAATTTTGATAGTATTTCCTGTTTGAGTACCGCGGGATAAGTAAAGTCCGAATGGATATCCGGCGTATCCAGACCACTGACTAACAACCCGTTGACAGGTTTCGGCGGATAGGTCATTGGAACATTTATCACAATAACTTTTTTCCCGGCATGACTTAACAATTCCCACAGGGTTTTTGACCGGTTATCTTCACCGCTCATCAATTTCAATCGGTAACTGTTCGGAATCATCCTCGTAAACCCGAGAATACCGTTTTTACCTGGGTTCTTACCCGTGGCAAATGCGGTCCATGCCGGGGGGGAGATGGGTGGAATTGTGGACTGCAAACGACCGTACCCACCCCTGCGGATCATCTCTTCAAAAGCAGGCAGCTCTCCTCTTTCGATCATAGGCATCATAATATCCGGAGTAGCGCCGTCAAGACCCAGCACAAAGACTTTATCCATTTCCAATTCCTTGTTCATTCAATGTATCCGAGTCCTCTTAAGTTATCAACAAGTTTATCTGTATCTTCCTGGGTATATTCGTCCCGCGTGTCCTTAATTGCCTTCCCGGTATTATCAACATCCTCATATCGAACCGGGTTCATCGCCACAATCTCTTCTAAAAACGATTTCGTGATTACCCGGCCGTCCACATCAGATGGTACCGGCAGTCCCATGAGGTAGAGAACGGTGGGGAAAACATCCATGATCTCGGACTTAGGAATCTCCACGTTTTTTTTGATCTCTGGACCGTGAATGATGAAAATCCCCTCCTGCCGGTGCGAGCCGCTGACCTTTCTCCAGTGCTCCTCCCTGGCTATGAAGGTTTTCCTGGGAGATTTCTCGATTCCTTTCTGTGAAATCCTGGAACTAATATTATACTGGTCTTTTGTAGGAATGGTGATAATATCCGGGAATTCTTGAACGTAGGGACCACTGAATATCTCTTCCCTTTTCCATGCGTTTTTTATCACACTCTCACCAGTTTCCGGATCCTTCAGCTTTTTAACCTCACGAATTATATGATCTCTCAATGGTTCATACTCGTTTAGTTCGACGACCCCCTGCGGATAACGGCCTTTCAGATTTATCCTGATACCTTCTGTTTCCCCTACAAAGGCTTTGGTCTTTGCCCAGTCGATGTTTGGGAAGCGGAAATAGGTCCATGTTTTTGATATGGTAGTGGGGAATACTTTCATCAACGTCTGTTTCAGGTCTGGAGGTACCCTCTTGAGTAAGGTCGCCAGGGTCTTTTCCATGAATTTATAAACGGTATTCTTGTATCGCTTCTGAGATGCCTTTGAGCTTAAATAACCTAGGCTCTGAAGCCACTCATTGAGACGAATAGTCTTGTTGGTCCTCGGCCCGGCCCCATGGTCGGACATCACCAGAAGGGTGGTCCCCTCCGGCAAGTTACGGAGGATCGTAGCTGCAGTGCGATCTAACTCCTCATAAACTGTATATATGGCATTTTTTATCTGTTCAGGACTATCGGGATCGTAATACGGATGATTTTTATCCATGAATCTCCAAAACTGATGTTGCACATTGTCAGGGCTGTTGAACCGGACAGCAAACAGGTCCCATGGGTATTGTTCCATCAGATACAGCACCGCCTTCTCCCTCGCTCGAATGGAAGACAGCATGATATCAATAGCCTTTTTCCTACGCCTGTTATTATGGAGGTATCCTCCCAGGTGGAGATTGATTTTATAATCTGGAACAACCTTTAACAGTTCCTCCTTCAGTTCAGGGGGATGGGTGAAATTGGATTTGATGCTTGGTGTATCCAGGCCGCTGATGAGAATTCCATTGATCTTCTTTGGAGGATAGGTCATCGGAATATTCATAACGATGGATTGTTTTCCATGTTCCCCCAATAACTCCCATAAGGATTTCGCCCTGTTATCGCTGCCACTTAAAAGTTTCAACTGATAAGAATTTGGAAGGAGCCTGGTAAAACCGGAAATGGAGTGTTTTCCTGGGTTTTTGCCAGTGGCAAAGGAGGTCCAGGCAGGAGCTGAATTGGAGATTATTGTCGAATTCAACTCGCAATGGCTCCCCTCCTTCATGATCCTGGAAAAGGTGGGTAATCTCCCTTTCTCGAGCATGGGTTTCAGGATATTGAAGGTAGCGCCATCCAATCCCAGGATAAAGACTTTCTTTGACTTTGATAGTTGATCCATCTTAAAACCTCCTGCTTTTAATTGAGTCGATGTAAGAATTCCCTTCTTCTAACCTGAGGTATTGGTAACCCTTAAGGTCTTTTTCATGAAAATCATCTTCACAAGGTTATATTCAGTATAAGAAATTATTTGGAATATGAATAATAAAGTCATAAATGATATTATCCCAATGATAAAACATGCAATCGGGCTAATAGCTGCATTTAAAACCCAGGAGATGAAACACGCTACACCATATGCTATAAAAGATTTAGTAATCAAACCATATATTGGAAATGATGTTATTTCTTTATAAATGTAATAAAGACTCAGGGCAATCAATATAATTTCAGCTATTAAGGTGGCTATGGCTGCCCCAATAATCCCATATTTTGGTATTAATAAAAAATCGGCACCTGCATTAACAACGAGTGTCACCACCACTACTGCTGTAGCCAGTTTCTGTCTATGACCGGATATCATAACCCTTTCAGTTAATTTTGTTAGAAACATTAACAGTACCACCGGGCTAAATATCTGGAGTACAACCACAGCAGGCAGAAATTTCTTCCCAAGGACAAGCACCAGTATATCCTCTGAGAAAACAAACAAAAAAATTCCCAGAAAGGCTCCAACAATTATTAGAAGCTTTATGGACTGTTCATAGGCCAGATCAAACTTCTCTTTAGAGTTACCGTAATATTTTGAAATCACAGGAAATACCGCATTGGCTGCACTCTCGCCAATTCCCATAAGGCCTTGAACTATTTTATAAACACCATGAAATAATCCTACTTCAGTCTTACTCTTTATACCCGCCAGAATCAGGGTATCAATTCTAATTGCAATCTGCCGGATCAGCCTCCTTAAACCTATGGGATATCCCTCCAGGATCAAATACTTCCATAAATCAGGTTTCCATGACAATCTTGGTCTTACAAATTTTTTAAGTACTACCCAACTTATATACAAGAGGCCGATAAACCTTGACAATGCCATGTATATAAAAATACCTGCAAGACCGTATCCCAATTTTATGGCAAGAAAAGTTAGTCCCAGTAAAAACCCTTGTGTTATAAAATTCTCCAGGGCTTCATATTCCATCTTTTCGTAAGCCCTCGGAATTGACTCAAACAAATGACTTAGAAATTGAAATACAACGGCTAAAGTTGCAAAAAGAGTGATTAGTATTACTTTTGTGTCAAAGTAAAATAAAAAGACCCCGCTTGTAGTGATCCCTATAGTTAAAAGAGACAACAATAATTGGATACCAATGCCTGCTGTAAGAATATCTGGTCCCTTTTCCTTATTAATAGCTAAATCCCTGGTAATAATCGTAGGTATCCCCATACTGGATATCATTCTGAATGTAGCGACAAATGCAGTAATAAGTGCGTAAGTTCCAAACTGCTCAGAACTAAGATATCTTGCCAGCAGACCCATAGCTGCGACATCTGTTATAGTACACCAGCTATGGGCCATAAAATTTACAAAAAAATTTTTAACTGCCCTTTTCAGAGTTCCCATAATTCAATCTATATAACCTAAACCTTTGAGCCTTTCTGCTATAATTTCAGATTCATTTTCGGAATAATTGAGATCACAAGCCCCGTTCTCAGTAGCATATTCAGACTTACGAACCGGATTCTCTTTTATAAATCTTTCAGAGAATACTTCTGTAATAACCTTACCATCGAAATCACCTGGGATAGGAATACCGAGGTAATAAAGAATTGTTGCTGTAACATCGTATAAATGTATATTTTGTATTTCATCACCCCTATTAATTTCATTGCCATAAATCAAAAAGATCCCTTCTCGTCTATGAATTCCACTCGGCCTGCTAATGGTTTCAGCTCTACTTAATTCCTTTCCAGAAATGACCTCAATAGGTAGCCCATTTTTACTGGTGTATCCTGGTCTAACTGTAAATTGATTATCTTTCCACTCAATAAAAAGGTCTGGTGCCTTATTAATATGGGGTCCCCAGTAAACTTCTTCCTTTCTTATAACTCTTTTTACAATATGTTCCCCGTTTTCCGGAAATGTCAGATTCAGAAGATCATGTTTTATGGCCTCTATCAGCGATTCATATTCTTTGCCAGCCTCTACTGTACCAGAAGGAAATTTGTCTTTAGCATTTATATACACTGCAGGTGCATTCTCCCATGAAAATGCTTTTGTATTCTCCCAATCAATCTTCAAATTGCGTAGAACAGAGTTGGCCCGGTTTTTTAGGCCAGGGCTGAGGTTCCTGAGTCTCCTCTTCCATTTTCTGCTCAAGCTGCTCCTGGCAAAGATATAAGACCTGCCCAATAACCTTTTGAAATAATTTTCAGTAAGACTCTGAATTGAAGTGTTTGATTTGAATCTTAAATATCCCTTGTCTCTTAGCCAGTTATTAATGAAGAATGTCTTATTACTTGATGGCCCGGCTCCATGATCTGACATAATTATTACTGAATAATTATTTCCTGCTGTATCAATAATATCACGTATTGCTCCATCCAATCTTTTATAAACATCGTATATTGCGCTACCAAATCTTTCCCTTTCCGGAGAGGAGTATGCCGGATGTAATTTATTAATATATTTCCAAAAATGATGTTGAATTCTATCTGATTCAGTAAAAACTACCATAAAGAAATCATACTCGTCTCTTTTTAGAAGATACTTGGCAATAGAAATTTTCGCATTAATACACTCATGCAATTTTTCTATCGCTTGTTTAAACCTCCCCTGTCTTACCAGTGCTGACGCCCCTGCTTCAATAATATACTCCCCTACTTTTTCTTCAATTTCCCCTACAATCCCATCAGGATATGCAAATCCATGGTGATTTTTAGAAGGAGCATCCGGTCCAGAAATAAAAAACCCATTTACTTCCTCTGCAGGATAAGAAGTAGGAACATTTATAATTCCGACCTTTTTGTCATGTTCACTCAAAATCTTCCATAATGATTTACCACTCCTGAAAGATCCGTTTATAAATCTGACTCCATAGCTGCCGGGGTTGTTTTCAAAAAAACCAAAAATCCCATGTTTTCCAGGATTCTTGCCAGTAATAAAGGTTGACCATGCACATGGGCTGTTCGTGTCAAGAGTTGATTCCAAAACACCATGGACCCCTTGTTTTAACAACCTGTTAAATGTTGGCATCATACCTTCATTAACTAACTGGTTTATAATTTGAAAAGTGCCACCATCTAAACCAATAACCAAAAGCTTCTTTTTCATTCCTCAGTTCTCTTAATTCTTAAACAGACAAGAGGTATCTGCCTAATAGATTCAATCAATATACCCTAATCCCCGCAACCGCTCCTCTATGCTTTTTGATTCGTTGCCGCTGTAAGTAACAGTTTTATTCTCAGATATAATTTCACTATTGACCAGGGTTTGTCTGATAAGGTTTTTGTCTGCAAAATCTTTTTCAAAAAACTCAAACAATACCCTCCCATCCATATCTGAAGGCACTGGTATTCCTGATCTGTAAAGTATAGTCGGGGCAAGGTCCATTATGCTGGCCTCTGGCAGACCTTCTCCATGTTTGATATGCTCCCCTAAACCAATCAGAATTCCGTAATCCCTATGAATACCGCTTGGCCTGATAAGATTCTCCGATCTCTCCAGCTCTTCATGCGACAATCTTTTAAGAAAACCATTACTGGCGCCGGGTTCAGTGGGACGGTGGACATAAGTATGATTCTTCCACTCGAATATGATATCAGGAGCCCTGTAGAGGTCTTCCCCTGAATATACATCTTCCTTCCTCCAGACCCTTCCAACTACCTTTTCATTGGTCTCAGGGCATCTGATTTTACCCAGTTCCTTTATGATCTTCTTGCAAATTTCTTCGTATTCCCTTCCCTGGGAGACTATACCTGAAGGCTCTCTCCCTTTCAGGTTGATAAATATAGCGGGATGATTCTCCCTCGAATACGCAGAGGTGCGTGACCAGTCTATACCCTGAAGTGATAACAGTGAATCAACCCTGTTCCGCAATTCAGGGAAGTAACGGAGGAGTCTTTCCTTCATTCTCCTTGAGAGCCTCTTTTTCACCACCTCATCTGTAACTGAGAGTATCTGCCTTAAAACCCTTTTCCCTTTCCTTACAATGTCTCCATTGGACTCATAAGCTAATAAACCTATTCCACTGAGCCACTTGTTTATAAACATTGTCTTATTGCTGGCCGGGCCAGCGCCATGATCAGACATGATAAATGTCGTGCTGCCCCCGCCGGTTTCTTCTAATAGTTCACCAATGGATTGATCAAGCTTCTGATATACCTTTAATATTGCCTGAGAATAAGGTTTATCAGCGTATATTTTTGATTCCCTTCTTTCCGGATCAATATATTTCCAGAAATGATGCTGCACCTTATCTGACTCAGTAAACACAATCATGAAAAAGTCAGGTTGATAGCGTCTCAATAAAAATATGGCTCCCCTTGTCCTCACTTCAATAGACTCCAGGAGCTTCTCAAGCGCCAGATGAGGTTCACCTCTCCGTATGTAACCCCAAATCCCTGCCTCGAGTATATATCCGCCGGCATTTTCCTGGAGGGTCTGGACTATTCCAGAAGGATATGAAAAATTATCTTTATCAACACCAGGTGCATCGAGCCCGGGAATAAAAAAGCCATTGACCTCCTCTGCCGGATAGGTAATTGGTACATTAATAACACCCACACTTTTACCTCCCTCGCTCAGTATCTTCCACAGGCTCTTCCCCTTTCTGAAACTCGCATTAATAAATCTGATCCCATAATCATCTATTTTGGGTTCAAAGAAATCGTATATCCCGTGTTTACCCGGGTTCTTTCCGGTTATAAAAGAGGACCATGCCTGGGCGCTGTTGGATAAAGGGGTCGATCGTAGCCTAGCACTGATCCCACTGTTCAAACACCTTTCCAGATTGGGAAGCCTTCCCTCTTTGACCCACGGATCAATCAGATCAAATGTGGCCCCATCGAGACCTATTACCATTACTTCAGGTTTTTTCATATCAGTCTACGTATCCGAGACTCTTAAGACGTTCTTCTATTTTTTTTGCATCTTCCTCTGTATAGGCGCCATCTTCCTGCTTACGAGGGTCACTTTCGTGTCTATCGGTCACCGGTAGCCTTTGGCTCTGTAATGGATTGAGAGAAGTGGTAAACGCCTCTTCAAGTATCTTTCCATCAATATCTTCCGGAATAGGCGCTCCCATGAGGCCAAGGATAGTCGGCGCGAGGTCAATAATCCTTGCGCCCTGTATCTTATATCCCTTCCTGATTCCATTGCCGCTCATTAATAAGACGCCATTAGGACGGTGGTTTCCACCCTTCTGAAGACTCGACCAATCGCTGTAATCACTGTGTTTCAGGCTTGACTCAAAGATATTCTTATTGCGATCATCATAACCCGGCCAGGACGTATATCTGTGCCCCTTCCATGTAACCAGTAAGTCAGGAGCAAAATCTATGCATTCGCCATGATAGACCTCCTCTCTCCTGTAAACCCCCTCAACGACAGGCTCGCCCGTCTCAGGGTCTTTTAGTTTCTTAAGTTCGTCGATTACCCTCTCCCTCAGAGCCTCATACTCCTTGCCCGGCTTCACGGCGCCCATCGGCATCTTGCCTTCCAGATTGATAAAAAGATTCGTGCTCTCTCTTCCAAAAGAGTATACCTTTGTTCTTTTCCAGTCTATTTCTGAAAAAACAATATTAGACTTTACCTTCTGCCTGAGATCCGGAAATTTCCTTTTCAGCCACTCAAGCCCCTGTGGTGGAACAGACCTTTTAATAATATGATGCAATCTCTTCATGACGCTTAAAGAAAGGGCTTTCTTGCCACTGGACGAATAGGTTAGGAGTCCTATAGATTCAAGCCATTTATTGATAAAAATTGCCTTATGGCAGGGACCGGCGCCATGGTCAGACATAACAATAAAATTTGTCTGATCGGGTAGTAAGGAGACAATATCTCCTAACATCTGATCAATTTTTATATAACAGTCCCTTATAGCGCTTCCGTATCTTTTATGTTCTTCAGGAGATATTCCGGTAAATGAATCATCCATATATTGCCAGTATCCATGTTGTATAAGATCAAGAGAATTGAAGACCATCATAAAGAAATCCCAGTCATATTCCTTCATCATGTAAGCAGTCAATCTATGGTGAAATTCGGTTATTTTATTAATCTGCTTCAGGAAGGACGATGGGTCCTGTCCCTGTGGATAATCCTTGAATATGTACTCTCCCAACGCATTTTTTATGTTTCCAAGTATATGAGGGGGATAGACAAAATCCGAATCAACCCCCGGAGAATCAAAACCGGATATCATCACTCCGTTGACCTTTTCAGGCGGGTATGTCATGGGAACGTTCAAGACAACCACCTTTTTCCCATGCTCGCTCAGGAGCTTCCAGAGCGAGTCTCCTCGCCTCATCCCGCCGTTGGTATAAAGGAGTTCATAGCTGCATGGCTTATGAACTACAAAGTCATAAATACCGTGTTTACCAGGATTCTTGCCCGTAATGAAGGACGTCCAGGCAGGCGGGCTCAATGGATGGAGTGTGGATTCTAATGTTCCCCATACCCCATTCCGTGTTAATCTGGAAAAATTCGGCAGGAGTCCTTCTTCAATCCATGGGGTAATCAAATCCCACGTTGCAGAATCCAAGCCTAAAACGAATACCCTGTTTTTTATATGTGCCATTATGTGTGGAACCTGTTAAAATGCGATTCTGGTTAAAAAGGTTTTAACTACTGCTGCTTTCCAGCAACGGCCGTGCGTCTTCTTTCAAAGAGTATCATGGAGAAGAAGCGCCGCAGGAGCCAAAGGTTTCTTGTCAATTGAGAGCCCCTTTCAGGTCCCAGCAGTAACCGCCGGACTCTTTGGCGAATATGGGCAAAAGAAGAATAGTAATTTAAGTAGGAATCCTTAACCGCCATCTTAATCTCCCCTTTTGTGAGTCCGGGGTAGCTCAAAACCCCGCCATGTACTCCATCAAAATCCTCCCAGCAATCATAATCTATCCAACCCTTTTCCTGGCATTCTTTAAAAAATCTTGTGCCAGGGAAGGGGATACAGATGCTGAACTGGACTGAATCGGGGGATAACCTTTTTATAAACTGCCTCGTTACTCTGATTGATTCCCAAGTCTCACCAGGATTACCGATCATTACTGTAGCATGGGTCACGATATTTACCTTTTTACAAAGGTCAAAGGCATTTATAATATCTTTTAGCACATAATGCTTCTCTATAGTATCAAGAAGGTCCTGAACTCCACTCTCCACGCCAAATTTAATCAAGTAGCATCCTGAATCCTTCATGAGTTTAATTCGCTTGAGTGTAACGTCATCTGCCCTCGACAGACAGCCCCATGTAATGTCTAACCGTTCATCAATAAGCCTTTGACAGAGATCCTCCACCCTCTTCCATGAGGCAGTAAAGTTATCATCTTCAAAGTAGAAAAATTTTACGCCAAACTCTTCTTTAAGCCATTTTATTTCTGAAATAATATTATCGAGACTCCGAAGCCTCAATTTGTCCTGAAAAAAGATCTGCGGATAAAGGCAGAAGGAACAATGATAGTTGCAACCCCTGCTTGTCCACATAGACGCTATCGGATGTTTTCTCGATGGAAACATTGATTCAGAGTAGTTGTTGATATCAATCTTGTCATAGGCTGGAAATGGGAGATGATCGAGGTCTTTTATTAAAGGCCGTATACCGGTATTTATTACCTTATCTCCATCTCTGTAAACTATACCCTTTACCTTGCTGAGATTATTAATATGTTCTGCAATATCACTGATTGTCTCATCATATTCACCGAGGGCAATTATATCCAGCTCCGGATCCTCACTCATGACCTCATCGGGAAATGCAGTAACGTGGGACCCAACCATAATCTTCCTGGTCTTTACGGTATCATTCAGGAGTTTTAAAAGTTTTCTGTCGTGGTCGAAACTTGGAGTAGAGGTGTTTATGACACACAGGTGAGGACCAAAATCGGTAACCTCCTTTAAGAGCGCAGGATAGTCGAGTCGCCTCGCGGGTGCATCCCATATTGCTGTCTCATGTCCCCTTTCCGCTGCTAAAGAAGCTGCATACATCTGAAAAAGAGGTGGCGGGTTAATTTTGCCTCCGGGATTTTTGTGGGCCCATCGCTGGGTTCTATGTCCATATTCAGGCCACGGACCATCTATAAATGCAATTCTCAATTCTCGATCCTCTTTATAGCCTGCTCAAGCGACTTTCCAACAACACCCCAGTCATAATGTTCTTTGATAAACCTTCTTGCACTGCCTTTCTTAAGGTTCTTTTGAGATACATCCAGGACCATGTCAGCCATGGCTTCAGTAGTTGGTTGGCAGAGGAAACAGTATTCACCGAGGGTATCTCTGGATTCTCCTGCAAGACGTCCAACCACTTGCAGGTTCATGGACAGGTATTCAAGGAGTTTCAAAGATACTCTCGTTTCATTTGCAAGGTCATCAGACATAAAAATAAGGCCTGTATCCGAGGCTGCAAGATAGCGGGGGACTTGAGAATGGGGAACCCTTCCAGTAATAATTACATGATTGCTAATCCCCAGGGTAGATATGAGGTCCATATATTCCTTCTCTAAAGGGCCTCCCCCACCAATTATCAGAAGTATGGCATTACTATGCCTCTTTATGATTTGCTGCATCGTATTTAAGATTGTATGGAGGTCCCTCGCACTCCCATAAGTAAAAGAACCGAGAAAGGCATAGACCTTTTTACCCTCTAAGTTAAGAGACCTCTTCTCCTGAAGTGGATCAAATTGAACGGGGTCAAACAATTCTGTATCAACACCCTGAGGTACTATAACTGCCTCTGTTCCACCCTCATCTTTAATATACCTTTTAAGATACTGGTTATGTGTTGTTGTCAAGTCTGCCCATCTGGGCATCAACTTTTCTGTAAGGGAAGTCAATCTCTTCCTCAGGGGACTTTTGAACCATAAAGAGTCGAGGTCATCGCAATCTACTATAACCCTCTTTCCGCGGAGTTTGGCTATGATAAGGCATGGGAGGGTGAGGGGCCATGCCTTCTGCAAAAATACAAGGTCAAAATCCTCTCTCAGGCAAAGGAGAGATCTTTTAATTGAGGCCATGATAAAACCAGAGAGTGAACCTGTCTGGGGTATTGATATAACCCTGTTACCGTTTTTTATTTCAGATGGAAAAACCCCATTCTTATCATTGCAGTTAGACTCAAGATAACAGACCTTGTGTTTTACCATTAAAAGCGACGCCAATCTCCTTGCCCGATAGGTAGAACCATGACGTTCTTCCATTACATTAATAAATAAGATATTCATTCCCGCATAAATAAAATGAAAATTCCTTACATTAGACCTTTTTGCCAACATCAGACTCATCGTTGCTGCTATAATATTTGTAGTAACGGTAGTAACCATGGCCACCACGTAATATTTTTTGCTTATTTAAAACAACACCTAAAAGCGTAGCCCTGGCTGTCCGGAAAACCTCCTCCATCTGGGTAACGGTTTCAAAGGTAGCTCTTCTACTCTCCACTACATTTATAACACCGTCAATATATCGGGAAGTAATTATCGCATCGTCCACTACAAGCGCTGGAGCCGAGTCCAGCACAAGGAGGTCATATTTTTCTGTTAACTCGGCGACTAATTGCTGCATCTTGTGAGATTCCAGCAGCCTGGCTGGGTCTGGCGGAATGGGACCTGTTGGCATGACATACAACCCTTCAAGGTCTGTATCGAAAATGACGTCCTTGACTTCTTTCTCGCCAAGAAGAACACTTGTGATGCCTATGGTATTTTCTATGTTAAAATGTTTGTGCACACCGGGTTTTCTCAGGTCGGTGTCGATAAGGAGAACCCTTTTGCCTTCCCTTATCAAGGCAATGCCCAGGTTTACTGCCGTTAAGGTCTTACCTTCCTGCGGTTCTGCGCTCGTTATCATAATATGCCGCAGTGGCTTATCTAAACTGGAAAAACGTACGCTATTTTTGACTGTTCTGTATGCTTCACAAATAGGATCCGTAAACTTTCTCCCGGAAATAAGGAGCGGAGTCCCCTTCTTGATCTTTGGTATAATACCTAAGAACGAAACTTGTTTAATCTTCTCAATATCCTCAGCGCCCTTTATTGTAGTATCGAGGTTATCAAATAGTAAAGCTAGTCCTACACCGCTAAAAAGCCCAAGAAAAATTCCTACTGCAAAGTTTACCACCTTTTTTGGTTTGGTGGGTTTGCCGATAGGCAACTCATACGCGGGATCTACGATACGAATATTTGAAAGTGTTGTTGCCTCCGCAATACCAATTTCGCTTTTACGTTGCAAGAGGAACCTATAGATGTTTTCTGCAACGGAAAGTTGAAGTTGAAGTCTGGCTTGCGACATGACCTTCTCAGGCAGTGTTCTAAAAAGAGCTGAATATTTATCTATGTCTGCGTTTACGCCCACAAGATGAACTTCGAGGGACGCAATTTCTCTCTCTAAATCCGATAAAAGGCTGTTTGAATTCTGATAAACCTGAATCTCATTAGCAAGGTTCTCTTTGGCTTTTTTAAGTTGACTCCTTATTGAAACTACTTCCGGATGGTCTTCTGTTACCTCCTGGGTTGCCTTGACTAGCAGTATCTCTAGTTCTTCGATTTTATCCCTTTGCGACTTTACTGTAGGATTTTCCGTCATAACCGATGGAATTATCCTCGTTAAATCCATCTTACCGACCTGTTCCCTTAATACCCGGAGTTTTGCCCTGGCTTGTTCCAGGTCTATTACATTATCTTCCTTTTGTTTGTAAAGTTCAGCAACCTTCTCAATTGCCACTTTTATTTCAGAATCAAGATCAACGGTTTGCTCCCTCTCTTTAAACCGCTTAAGGTCAGACTGGTACTTGTAGTAGTCCCTCGTTACTTTCTTGATTTGTCTTTCAATAAAAGACTTTGCGCTTGAATATTCTTCCCTCGAGAGTTTAAGATTGAATTCAACAATTTCTTTCGCCAGTGAATTTGCTATGCCCTGTGATAGCTTAGGGTTCTTTGTGCCACACGTTATTGTAAAAAGGTTTGCATCAAGCAATTGGACTATACTAACGTACGGCAAAGGAAATATATACGAAAGGATACCTGGTTTTAAAAACGTATCCGGGCTCATAGGTTTGCCGTCCCTGCCTTTCAAGTCATATTTCTTTATTACAGGTTCAATGACAGGCCTAACTGAGGCAACTGCTATCGTCGTGCTAATTTCTGAGGTTGAACCAACCGCTGCAAGGCTTCCAAAATCTTTAAGGGTGGAACTGAATAAAGAAGCGCTTGAAGATGCAGGGCTAGTCATTATCAATAGTTTGGCGTATGTTTCATAGGTGGGATGTATTAGATACGTGCATGCAATTGTAGCGCTTACAATTACCAGGAATGCCTGAATTGCAACCCACATCCTTCTTCTGAGGATGCAAAAAAACTCTTTTATGTCCATAAAAACTTTCTAACCAGGAAAACTTGGCATAAGTAAAGTAGTAATGAGGTTATCAAAAAAAGGCCAAAGATTTCAAGGATTAAAATAAATCATTGATTTTTAATTTAGATTTTGTTATTTTTAACATTTTAAATAATCTTTATCCGAGGTTTATCTTCACAGTTTTTAAATATAACAACAGAAACCACAGATTTCGCCGTGAGCGCTCAGTCGAACGATTTCACAGATTGCACAGATTATTATGATTATTGTTACAGACAGAGGATATGAAAAGGAGATACAAGAAACTATCCTGAAATTTCAGGGTGGAAATGGAAAAATCACATTACCACATATTTTATTTTACAATCTCGACACTGAATACCTAATGGAAAATCCACCATATCAGCAATCAAATCTCTCGAAGCAACTCTCAACCATTCTCAATGGTAATAACTCTGAAATCGTCATATTTGCTTCACCACACATTACCTATGATATAATTACGGATGTCATGCTTAACTGCTCTGAAAAATCATATAAATTCAATATGCTAAAACATCTGCATGAAAAAACTGTTGGAAAGGTCAGAAGAACAAACAAGATTGGTGACATATGTGTAGTTAATTTGTTAAAAGAAAACCTTCCTGTCGCGAGTAGGTGGATTAAAAGGTGCATGGATATATTTTTGTCTATTACGGCATTCATTCTTTTTTCTCCTTTACTGATAATTGTGCCTTTCCTAATAAAATTAACGAGTAAGGGTCCAATTATCTATACACAGATTAGAGCAGGCCTTAATGGCAGGCCATTCAAACTCTATAAGTTTCGCACCATGGTGTCAGACGCAGACAAAATCCTGCATAACTATATAGATATAAACAAATTAAAAGAACCTGTCTATAAATTTAGAAACGATAAGAGAGTAACGCCTTTAGGAAAAGTATTACGAAAAATGAGTATTGATGAGTTGCCACAAATACTTAATGTCCTGAAAGGAGATATGAGCTGGGTTGGTCCAAGGCCTGAAAATGTAAAGCTTGTTAAACGCTACAATGGTGTATTCAAAACGAGGCTCATGGCGAAACCGGGTATTACCGGCTTGCAGCAGATTAAATGCAGAGGTATAAATTCGATGACGGAAAGAATAAAGTACGACAAGCAATACATCGGGGAACAGTCCACCTGGCTTGACTTGAAGATACTTTTCCAAACCATAAAGGTTGTATTATCCGGCGAAGGGGCATGGTAATGTAACTTCTCAGGTTTAATCCTGACGAATTAATCCTGACGAATTGGATCCTTTTTTGATTAGTAGGCGTTCGTAGAAGGCTGCCTTTTCAATATCAACAAACGGTCCCATAATTGTTTGTATACGTCTGAAAAACCTCTCTACATTGGCTATAGAAACGGTTGGTACGTAGAGCATGTCGCCGGTTTGGAGTGTAATGTTGTCTCGAAAATCACCCTCTTTTAATGCAACTTCCAGATTCAGTTTTCTCAATTCTGGTTTATTTATCCCTCCTCTGGCGAGTAGGATGCTATTTAATTTTGCATCTGCATTTACTCCACCAGCGGCAGTTATAGCTTGTAAAACTGTGGGACTACTATCAGCAGGAAAGATACCCGGGTTGTTTACCTCGCCCAAGACAAAAAACTTACGGCTCTCAACAGATTTAATCGTTATACTCACCTGCGGATCTTTTATATACTTTGAAAGCTTTTCGGTAATTTCTTTTCTCAATTGAAATACCCCAACCCCCATTGTTTGAATTTCACCAACGAGTGGATAATAATATCTTCCTGGTGGTATTATTTTTATAGTTCTATTAAAATCGCTATTGCGCCACACGAGTATTTCAATCTCATCACCCGGGCCTAATATCATATCAGAAACTTCCACTTTGATAGGAACCTCAGAAATGCTGTTATCCTCTGCCGAAGACTGATTAACATCAGATGTCCTCCTATTAACAGAAGAACAACCCACGAATATTAACAATAGCACCAAAATAGAACACAGCAAAGTATTTAACCACTTTATTACAGGCATCTTTTATCCTCCATCACGTATTACTTTTTCAAATGAGTTATAAAGCATGACTCATTAAGAGTTATCTAATAGAAAGGAATTTGTACAGAAAGAAGAAATAGATTTACAAAATAGCAGTGCCCATCTTGTACAATAAATCGGTCATAAAATTTAAAATTACTATACAAGGGAGAGCATAAAAATAATGATAC
>Ga0209323_10000360_pt1 | contig 29353 bp, 30 predicted proteins | sample Rifsed19ft2_FD_184014 | JGI IMG/M metagenome (GOLD analysis project Ga0209323, IMG submission 184014) | Soil microbial communities from Rifle, Colorado, USA - sediment 19ft 2 (version 2) | ecosystem: Environmental > Terrestrial > Deep subsurface > Rock core/Sediment | place: Rifle, Colorado...
TTAACAGTTCCGTCAGGAAGACGGAGCATCTGGATTATTGTGCCTATCGTTCCAATTTTATAGATATCCTCCTCATTTGGATCATTGGTCTTAGCATCCCTTTGAGCGGCGAGAAGAATCTCTTTATCCTTCCTCATCGCCTCTTCAAGCGCGCGAATTGACTTCTCGCGTCCTACGAAGAGTGGGGCTACCATATGCGGGAAGATCACCACATCCCGAAGCGGAAGAAGAGGAATCATTACCAATTCTTGTTTTCTTTCTCCGTCAAACTTAAAAAACATTGGCATATTATTCTCCTTGACTTCTCAATTTATCCAGAACCTAAACGCCTTTCCTCCTCATAGAAGAAAAGGGGCACGCCTGTACCACTTACCAACTCCTCCGTTATTACACAACGCCTAAGCCCTTTTAGTGATGGAACTTCGTAAGAAATATCAAGCATGATAGTTTCAATTATAGACCTTAGCCCGCGAGCCCCAGTCTTTCTTTTAATTGCCTCATGAGCGATAGTCTTTAACGCCCCTTCCGTGAATTCAAGCTCAACACCTTCAAGCTCCATAAGTTTTTGGAACTGTTTTACAACTGCATTCTTTGGCTTTGTGAGTATTTCAACGAATGTTTTTTCATCAAGCTCATCCAAGGTCGCAATAACAGGAACCCTTCCAACAAACTCTGGTATCATGCCAAACTTTATCAAATCTTCAGGCTGAACCTCTTTCAAAATTTCACCGAGACCCCTTTCTTCTCTCTTTCCGAGGGTCGCTTCAAACCCAATTGACTTTTCACCAATCCTTCGCCCAATTATATCCTCAAGCCCGCAATAAGCTCCCCCGCAGACAAATAGAATATTTGTTGTATCAACTTGAATGAACTCCTGTTGTGGATGCTTTCTCCCTCCCTTAGGTGGAACGTTTGCCTTTGTACCCTCTATGATCTTTAAAAGAGCCTGTTGAACGCCCTCTCCCGAAACATCCCTCGTAATCGAAGGGCTATCCCCAGATTTTCGGGCGAGCTTATCTATTTCATCTATATATATAATCCCTTTTGACGCCCTTTCAAGATCATAATCTGCAGCTTGTAAAAGGCTCACAATCATATTTTCAACATCCTCACCTACGTAGCCTGCCTCTGTGTAGCATGTGGCATCAACTATAGTGAATGGAACATCAAGGAATTTCGCAAGCGTCTGTGCCAAAAGGGTTTTTCCACAACCAGTTGGACCTATAAGAAGAATATTGCTCTTTTGAACATCAACATCGCTGCTTCTTTTACCACTGTAGGCGTTAAGCTCTATCCTCTTGTAATGGTTATAAACAGCTACAGCCAATACCTTCTTTGCCCTTTCCTGGCTGATTACGTACTCGTCTAAGAATGCCTTAATCTGGTAAGGGGTTGGTAGGGTCGAATATCGTCTTCTTAGATGGCCCTCTTTTGCCTCCTCCTCTGCAATTATTTCATTGCATAACTCAATACACTCATTGCAGATATAAACAGTAGGACCGGCAATAAGCTTCCTAACCTCTTTCTGACTTTTTCCGCAGAATGAGCAATAAAGGTTTCCGTCTCTTCCTTCGCGTCTAGTAGTCACTTTTCGCTTCCTCCCTTTTAGTAATTATAGCATCAACTATGCCGTACTCTAAGGCATCTTTAGCAGTGAGGAAAAAATCCCTTTCTGTGTCTCTTGCTATTCTTTCAATAGGTTGTCCTATATGCTTAGCAAGTATTCGATTTATGTCCTCTCTAACCCTAAGGATCTCTTTCGCATGAATCTCAATGTCTGTAGCCTGTCCCTCAACACCACCTAAGACCTGATGAAGAAGTATACGGGCATGAGGAAGTGCATACCTTTTTCCCTTAACACCAGCGGCAAGAAGCACAGCCGCCATACTGGCAGCCTGACCAATACAGATTGTTGCTACTTCCGGTTTTATGTATTGCATAGTATCATAAATAGCAAGCCCAGCAGTGACGTGGCCACCTGGGGAATTTACATAAACATAGATATCCTTTTCGGGACTTTCAGATTCAAGAAAAAGCAACTGAGCGATTACCGTATCCGCAACCCCATCTGTAATTGGTGATCCTACAAAGACTATCCTGTCTTTTAAAAGACGGGAGAATATATCATAAGCCCTTTCTCCCCTGTTGGTCTGCTCTATTACAATAGGTACATAAGAGGACATTTCGAATTTTTATTATACTGATTTTAGCCCTCTTTGTCAATTTGTGTTTCCGCTTTCGCATCGGATTTTTCAATTAAAAAGTTAAGAACCTTATCTTCAACTAGACTCGCTTTTAAGCTATCAACCATATTGTTCTTTTCATATATCTCTCTCACCTTTTGAAATGAAACCGCTGCAGATTTTGAGATCTCTATGAGTTTATTGTCTACCTCATCTTCGTCTACCTGAACTCCTTCTTTCCTAGCGATTGCACCTAAGATTATCGAAGCCTTTACATTCTGCTCAGCTCTATTTCTAAAATTTCCTTCTGCTTCATCATTTAACACTGGAGGCTTAAGACCGTGTCTTTCAAGGTTAATTGCGAACTCACGCTTAAGACGTAGTGTTTCATTCTCAATCAAGATTGGTGGAACATCAAGAGGGTTTCTTTCAAGAAGAACCTTAATAAGCCCTCCCTTAAGCATATCATCCGATTCCTTATTAAACCTTTTTTCTAAATCCCCTCGAATCCTCTTCCTTAATCCTTCTAGATTCTCCTCACCTAAATCCTTTGAGAACTCATCATCGAGTTCAGGAAGTATTCTCTCAAGAATCTCCTTCACCGTTACTGTAAATTTTACTTTCTTCCCAGCAACATCCTTCATTTGGAAATCCTCTGGGTATGTAATTTCAAATTCCTTTTCTTCACCCTTTTTTATCCCTATGAGATTATCTTCAAACTCAGCCATTAATCTTTTATCACCCACTATAACTTGAGCATCCTTTGCCTTCAGGTCTTTAATAGGTTTTCCATCAACAACCCCAACATAATCAATAATCAAGTAATCTCCTGTTCTGACCTCCCTGTCCTCTCCGATAGGTTTAGCTTGAGCACCTCGTTCCCTTAGTTGATTTAGAACCAGCGCCAAATCTTCTTCTTTCACCTCGCGTTTCTCCTTTTTTAGTTCAATCCCTGTGTAATCCTTCACCTCAAATTCAGGGATTACTTCAAATACTGCTGTATAGTGAAATTCTTTATCACGCTCAATCTTGTCTTTTGTTATTCTCGGTCTAGAAATAGGGATTATAGAAACCTCCTCGAGCGCCTTTTCAAAGGACTGAGACACAAGCCTTGATGATACCTCCTCAAATATATAGCTTCCGTATGCGGCTTCTATAACCCTTCTCGGAGCCTTACCCGGACGAAATCCCTTGATTTTTGCATCCCTCTCAAGTTCCTTAAATACCTCTTCTATCTTTCCTGTTACTTCCTCTTTAGGAATAAACACCTCAACCTTCATCTCCGTATTGCTTAACGATTCAACGTTAACTTTCATAGAAATCTTACCCCTTTTATGTGATTATTTAGCCACAAGGACCCTAAGACACGAAGTTTTTCTTTAGGAAATGGGAATTAGGTATGAGTAATTGAACACCAATAATTTCTGATCCCGAATTCCTAATTCCTATCTTAGTGCCTTGGTGCCTTAGTGGCAAATATTTAATGCAATTCATGCGAGAGGGGGGAGTTGAACCCCCACGGGTTGTGCCCACTGGATCCTAAGTCCAGCGCGTCTGCCAGTTCCGCCACTCTCGCTTGTGGTTCCCTGATCCACGACCTGATCGGGGATACCACAGATTCTGGAATGGGCTGCGAGGGATTCGAACCCACGACCCAGTGATTAAGAGTCACTTGCTCTACCAAGCTGAGCTAGCAGCCCACTATAATTATTTCAACGAATTACAACTAATAATTTATTTATCTACGCTGCTAAAGTAATTACAATTAGAAGACTTTTACCTTATTACTTCTATTATTGGCAGAATTTATTATAAATACGTTATTTTTAAAATCAACTTTTCCCATCTTCTCTGTTTCCTTTCTTTATCTAGCCTCAAGAAATATTTTATTAAGTTGTTACTGATTATAATAGTTCTTAGAAATGCTTCTATTTATCTAAAGCTTCAAGTGCTGATTACTTCTTGTGTGTTTATCTTGAAACAGTCCTTTCAATAATTGCTGCCACGTCTGCCGGACTTTTTGAGACTGATCATTGCCACTTAACAAAACCACCATGTTCGTTTACCGCCTTTACCCATTCATCCAGAAATTCACGCTCTGTTTCGTCCTGTTGGGTTTCTTGTCCCTTCGTTTCTAGGACAAGAAAATGTCCTGTTTTAAGCCTAAGTATAAAATCCGGCTGGAATTTTCTGACCATTAATACAAATATGAAGAGCACTTCAAATCCAAGATGGTCGTTCTTCACCTATGCATCAAAGTTAGGGTTGCGATCAAGTTCAAATGCCTCTGACGCTTACAACGGATCTATATAAATATCTCTGATCATCAAAAGCTTTTGAATGTTCGAAATCGACAACGCACCCTCCAGAACGCCTACTCTCTTTCAAACTGAAAGACCGGGTCTCATGATTATAGCCCCAGTAATGTTTTGGTTCTTCATAGGGAGAATTTATGATAAGCCGGTCAATCTGCTTCATGTCTCTTCTTCGGGTGGAACAAGAGGTTCAATTATGGTAATCAGGACCGGAATATCATTACGAACTGTATCCCAAACCTTTTCAATATCTATTCGGAAATATTCGTGAATCAAGCGGTTTCTCATACCGGTTATGTCCTTCCATGGTATATCAGGATGAGCATTCTTGGTTTCTTGAGAAATTTTGCGAGCTGCCTCGCCAATTATCTCCAACATTCTCATGACTGCGTTTTGATGTAACGAACTCTTTTGAAAATCTTCCCATGTTAAATCTGATGTGAATTCTCTTGCACGTCTGGCTGCAATAAGAATATCAAGAAGATATGCATCATCTCGCCACATATATGACCTCTAAATGATCGAGGATATGTTTTCTGCGAATATAATTTTCGCTTTGCTCAACAGATTTCTTTTCAACCAGGTCTACTTCACGCCCAAATATTTCTTTCAGTTCATCCTCCATTTGAATAAGATCAGAAAAACTAATCTTTCTCTCAGGAGCGAATGTGACCAGGACATCAATGTCGCTTTCAGGATGAAAATCTTCTCGGAGCGCGGAGCCAAAGAGGGAAAATTCTATTATCTTCCATTTTTGGCAAAATTCTTCTAACTTAAAATAAGGTATATCAATTTGTACCCTGTTTCCCATATTATTCCACCTCATCTAAACTGAGGATTTTCAATTAATTGCTCTCAATATTTACCTTATCCTTACAATTGATTTATGCTTTAATTGATATCAATAAAATTATTCCTTTCGATAGGATTTAAGGTACATAAATATTTTGATTATGCCATTCGATATACTCACGTGAAGGACAGTCTTTTACATTAGAAGGCATCGCTTTTAGTTTATTGCCATGCAATAAATAATAATCACGCCCATTTTCGTATTCTTCCTTAATACGTTTACTAATTTCTACATTAAAGTCATTAGTTATGGTTAAATACCCCAGATCGAATAATTTATGTATATCCGATCTAAGCAAAAGACCATTATTTACCTTATTTGGACCTGAGTCTACATATGGTTTAATATGAGCCGCTTCTAATACGGGCAGAGTACGTTCACCCGTAATCCCACAACTTCTTTGGTAGGCTTCCGTCACTAAGACGCGAAAAGCACCTTGACCTAATCTAGCACGTATTAGATATTCAGGACCATATGATGAGCTTTCTTCGGCAAATATCGAATCTTTTTCATTAACTTTTTTCGAAATTGATTTGTTTTGTATGCGCTCTTGAACCGCTAACCATAATGCCGCTCCTATAGGTTCATGATAATCATAAGTTTTCCCACGTACAAGACTAGGGTTCCAGTCTTTGGGCACTGGTATCCATTCATCTTTAGTAAAAAAGAAAGGACTAGTCAAAATGATACAACCAATCATAGGATCAGGTTCATAAGTTTTATGCTGCACCCGGTATTTCATAATTCTTGATCGTAAAAGTTCATAGCTGGCTGCGCCATTCTTTTCTCCAAAAGTTTGCCAAGCAACTGAAATTGGTAGTCTTGAAAAACTTACAAAGAAACCACCTCCGGTAATAAAGTTAAATGGACTATGTAGCTTGAAAAGGAATAGTTCCCCTGGTTTTAAAGCTTGAAATGTAACATTTCCACTTGGTTGCCAAAAGTTCACCTCGTCAGGTGCAATATTTGACAAGAAATTAAACCACTCTGTATCAGTTACTCCAACCCAGAATTTCATATTTGAACTACTCTACACATAAATCAATATGCTTGACTCCGAATTTCAAAATAACGACACATACATATAATACATGCCTCATGCACGAATCATCTACCAAGTAAGATTTTAATTAACAAGTTTTGTGTTCTTAGTGCAACTCGTAATTGACAAAAGTTGGATAAGTAACATTCGATATTACCAGTATCTAGTTTAAAAAATTTATAACCGTTAAGCAAGACTTATAACAATTAGTAGTTTCGTCACAAGTATAAACTCTACAGCAATATGCGATAGGCTAAATGCTAGTTTGATTCTAGAACTCGATAACTTCTTATAGACACTTGATCATCAGTTAGGAAAATGGGGTTTTATTGGAAAACAGCATTTGCATTTCCCCTATTCCCATTCAGGACTATATTGATGATAATGCGGTTTTAATTCACTCGTGGACGTAAACGGATAAGAAAAAAAGAAGATGTAAAATAAAAAATCAGAGATAATCCAATGGTGATAGACTCAGTTGATAGAAAGCTTAGCAGAAAGTAACGAAAGACGAACGTAAGCCCATTCGTTATGTTATCATCACGCGGCGGTTAGTAAGCGACCCCATCCTTTTAACCATCTGGCGAAATTAAGCAGTATTTCAAACACTATTCACCACCCTCGCAATCTTTATATCAATATGTATTCCATCGAGAGGATCTTTCAACGGAATTGCACGAAGCGCAATTGCTTCTCTATACATAGCCTCAACAATTCTAAAGTTTTGCATAATATCTACTTTTTCTTTCTTTAACAGTTTCTTATTAAATTCTTGAAGTTTCTTAGGATTTGCTATCAATTTCACAAGCTCGCCTTGTCTTTCCAATCTTTTCGCATAATGATTTTCTTTTTTTCAAGTTTATGTTCAATCTGTGAAATATTTACAGCAAAGGAGGGTAGAACTAGAATGTGTTTCTTATTCGAACAGATCCCAAGTAAATGAAATTGTAAAGTTCATTCACAATAAGAGGCGATTATTTGCTATTCTCAGGCCTAACTATGACAAGTGTGTATTTATCAAGGTCAATGTATTTTCTAGCCACTCTCATTACGTCTTCGTTAGTTATAGAGTAAATCTGCTCTGGGTAGCGCGTATACTCATCCCAACCGATTCCATAAAGCTCATCGAAGGCGATCTTTGCAGCCTGAGATGAGTTCTGCTGAAGCCCTATCTCAAAATTTCCTACAAGGTAGTTCTTCGCCCTTTTAAGTTCGTCATCAGTTATACCATCTCTTAAAAGAATGGTGAGCTGTTCCTTTATTCCTTGGATAGCCTCTGCTTCCTTTTCAGGCGCGGAACCTATATAAACGCCAAAGAAACCTGGTTCCAGTCCGAAGTTAAGAAATGAAGTAACGCTATAGGCAAGGCTTCTTTTATCTCTCAATTCCGTAAAGAGCCTTCCGCCCTGCCCTGCAAAAATCGCATTTAATACCTCAAACGGATACTGGTCAGGGTCTTTAAGAGTCGGCGCTTGAAAACCGAGGATTATATGGGTCTGAGCCTTATCCTTTTGCTTTAATGCATCAGTTCTTATCTTATCTGGAGGAGGCTCAGGTTTAACTTGAGGAGGCAAAAATCCTCCCTTTTTCAAAGTCCCAAAATACTTTTCGATTGTTTTTAAGACATCCTTTTCATTCACATCTCCAACAACAGAAATAACCATGTTCTCAGGACGAGCGTATTTCTGGTAAAACTTGATTAAGTCCTCTCTTCCTATCTTGCTGATTGTCTCTTTTGTCCCAAGTATGTTAAGCCCATATGGATGCTCGCGGTAAAGGGTAGTTAAAAAGAGATTTATTGTTAATCTTAAAGGGTTGTCACCTTCACGGTTTATATCTGAAAGAATATCCCTTCTCGCTCGCTCGATCTCTTCAGGGATAAAAGATGGATGAAGAATAACATCTGCAAGTATATCCATTGCCTTATCAAAGTTTCTACTTAGAGATTCAACGGTTACACCAAAGCTATTTCTTCCAGAAAACCCATTAACAGAGGCTGCTATGGATTCGATCTCCCTTGCAATATCCTCGGCGCTTCTACTAGTTGTACCTCGAGTAAGCGTCTCGGATACAAAGTTAAAGACACCATTACTATTTTTATCCTCAAACCTTACTCCTCCTAAGAAGGCAGCACGTGCTGCAAATAGAGGAACAGAGTGGTTTTCTTTAATTAGGACAGTTATGCCATTATCGAGTAAAACCTCCTTTACGTTGCTCTCTGAATCGAATGAGAGTTGGCTAAGTTCCTTTTCTAGGGTTTTAGATGAGGTATTAGCTATTTCAGCAATTCCCTTTTCGCTTATCGTCACTTTTCCTGTAGGGAGAAGAAATCCAGCAGTTAGGTTCGGGTTATTAAAATACCTTCTCGCCACTCGAATTATGTCTTCCTGTGTCACCTGAGATACCCTCTGTAAATAATCACTCTCTAGCCTGTAATCTCCCACCTCTACTTCATAGTAGCCGAGCTTTTGTGCCTGTCCCTGCATGGTTTCTTTAGTGTATATAGAATCACTTTCAATGTTCACCTTAGCCCTTGAAAGCTCCTCAAAACTTACAGGCTTGTATTTTAGTTGATACGTTTCTTTTATAATCTCAGAGAACGCATCTCTAGCCTTCTCAGGGTCAAGTGTCCCGCCCACATTAAAAAGCCCGCTAGACTTAGGTGTAAAGGAATAGGCATATATGTTATTCACGAGGCCTTTTTCTTCTTTAACCCTTCTGTAAAGTCTGGAACTCTCACCGCCTCCAAGGATATTTGAAATCACATCAAGCACAGGGGCATCCTCATGCTTCACACTTGGTGTACGAAATGCAAGAGAAAAGTAACTTTCCTGGATATTCTTATCAAAAACAAACGCCCTTAATTCCTTCCGAGCAGGCTCATCAGATATAACACACCCGGGAATCGACCTCTCCTGTAAAGCTCCAAAGGTTTCTTGAATTTTCGGAATAACCTTACGAGCGTCGAAATCACCTACTAGTACAAGCACCATATTATTCGGGGAGTACCACTTCTTGTAGAAATTAACTACCCTTTCCCTGGTGAAGCTTCTCACACTCTCGTCGCTCCCTATAACTGGTCTTCCATATGGATGAACAGTATAAGCCTCGGAGAAAAGTCTTTCGCTGAGTTTTCTTGAAGGTGTATCCTCGCCACGCCTGATTTCTTCGAGAACGACTTCAAGCTCTTTATTCAACTCATCAGGGTCAAACTTTGAATTTTCCATCGCATCTGACAGCACATCAAGCGCAGTATCAAGGAACCTACTTGCTATCACAACGTAATATACAGTTTCATCAAACGAGGTATATGCATTAATATCGCCACCATCTCCCTCAATTACCCTTGCTATCTCTCCAACTCCCCTTTTTTCTGTCCCCTTAAAAACCATATGTTCGTGTACGTGCGCAAGACCATATTCACCATCCTGTTCGCATGCGCTTCCAACCTTAACCCAAACGTTTACAGCAACAACCGAAGCGGAATGGTTTTCCTCTAAAATGACTGTAAGGCCATTCTCAAGTTGATACTTCACAACGCCAATTCCACCATCTAGACCCTTTTCAATAAGTTTTGCAGCTTTTTCTCTCTCAGCAGCCATTATTTTCTCCCCTATCATAAGTGTGAGTATCAGTATACCAGAGGCAATGACTTTTATTACCATTCCTCGTATACTGCACTCAGAATAGTTCAAGAAATATTGCATAAGAACCTCCTAATATTAGATATTTGCGTTGACTTAGGCTTTTGTAAGAAAAGATTTTAGATTACCCTTAAGGAGTCTCTTCGGGCTCTGTTTCTTCGATGACCTTAGGTTTTTCTTTAAACTGACTAACTATGTATAAAAGAAGCCCGATTAGGCTATAGAGATAAACTACCAATATAACCATAATTTCTGGATTTGTAATAACGGCAGTTAATATGATTGCGGCAACAACAAGCACATTAAACGGCTTTGTCCAACCTAATCTCAGACTTTTCCAGTATGGGACATCGCTTACCATAAGGAGGCCCACAAACGGGGCTAAAATGAGATAAAACCACATCATCCTATCATCAGGAATAATTTTGAACTCAGACGAAAGAAGAATCGGGGAAAACATAAGCCCTGCTGCAACTGGGCTTGGAAGCCCGGTAAAGGCATATTTTTCTCGATTTCCTGACTGCACATTAAACCTCGCAAGCCTTAGAGCTGTACAAACTATATAAAAGAGGGCTACCATTAGACCCAACCTTCCAGATTGCATAAGCGTAAAAACATAAATCAAAACACCAGGAGCAACGCCAAAGGAAACCAAGTCTGAAAGAGAATCATAAGACAGGCCAAAGTTGCTTTGAGATTTGAGAATCCGTGCAATTCTTCCATCAAATAGATCAAGAAGCCAAGCGATCCCAATAAAAGCGGCTGCCCACCAGAATTTTCTATAAAACAATTCTGAATTGCTAGCCTGAATTTCGCTTAATGAAGCTATCTGAATCGAGGTCATAATCGAAAGAAGTCCACAAAAAAGGCTACCAGTGGTGATAAGATTAGGTAGAACTGGCAACATTCTCTGACGCTTTGACTTTTTCTTTTTACTGTCGCCGATATACCCGGACGATGCTCGCATCTTTATTCGCCTTTCCCTTTCATCCACCCTAGTATTGTCTCACCACCTCTTACCTTATCTCCAGGTGTTATTGAAACCTCACAACTAGGAGGAAGATAGATATCTACCCTTGAACCGAATTTAATCATACCAAATCTTTCGCCTTTGTGAAGTAGATCCCCGACTGAGACATAAGAAACAATCCTCCTCGCTATAAACCCTGCAATCTGAACAACGACGATTTGTTCTTTTTCGTCAGTCTCGATAAGTGTGGCAAGCCTTTCGTTCTCTGTTGATGAACGCCTTAAGTCAGCTATATGAAATTGCCCTGGGATATACTTAGTGTTAATAACCCTTCCAGTTACTGGAAACCTGTTTACATGGCAGTCAGTTATGGATAAGAAAATTCCTATCCGTTTCATCTCGAGACTTAAAAAATTCTCTTCTAGGGCGTTATCTATTTCTACAACCTTTCCGTCGGCAGGAGAAACTATAGAAAATGGGACTTCAGGGGTTTTCCTCTCAGGATCTCTGAAGAAGTATATGATAAAAACAGTGACGGCGGCAAGAATAATCGATAATGACTCAAAACCAAATAGTGCTGTGATCCATGCAAGAAGGGCAGATATACCTATATAAGGAAGACCTTCTAATGCTATTATGCTTCTCGGTTTTATCATTCTAAGTGTTTAGCCATAAGCTATCAGCCATCAGTAAAAGATTTTGCTGACAGCTAACGGCTGACGGCCGACGGCTTCAGTTCTTTGTCTTATCAACGAGTTTCTGCTTAAAGAGAGAACCCATCATCTCCCTGAGCCTCCGCCCAACCTCCTCAATATGGTGACTCTCGCCCTTTTTAAGAAGCGCATTATAAACTGGACGGCCAGCTCTATTTTCAATTATCCACTCCCGCGCAAACTCACCTGACTGAATCTCCTTGAGAATACGCTTCATCTCTTGTCTAACGGTATCGTTTATTACCCTTGGTCCTCTGGTTATATCCCCGTATTTTGCAGTATCGCTTATTGAGTAGCGCATATTAGAGATGCCACCCTCGTAAATTAAGTCCACAATGAGCTTAACCTCGTGAAGGCATTCAAAGTAAGCCATCTCAGGTGGATAGCCGGCTTCAACGAGTGTTTCATATCCGGCTAGAATTAAGGCTGTCAACCCGCCACAAAGAACACACTGCTCACCAAAAAGATCCGTCTCAGTTTCATCTTTAAAGGTGGTTTCAATTATCCCTGCGCGTCCAGCGCCGATTGCACCGGCATATGCAAGAGCGACTTCTTTCGCCTGCCCCGTTGCATTCTGATAGATTGCGATAAGCACTGGAACACCGCGTCCTTGTGTATATTCATTACGAACAGTGTGGCCAGGGGCCTTTGGCGCTACCATGAATACGTCCACGTTTGGCTGTGGGACAATCTGTCCAAAGTGAATGTTAAACCCATGACCAAATGCAACCGAATCCCCAGGGTGAAGGTTATTTGAAATATGGCGTGAATAAATATCAGGCTGATGCGAATCTGGTGCAAGAATCATAACAATATCTGCCCAGCGAGAAGCCTCGTCTACAGGGAGTACTTTAAAGCCGGCATTCTTAGCCTTTTCCCAACTACTCCCCCCTTCCCTAAGTCCAACTACTACGTTCATACCGCTATCTCTAAGGTTTTGCGCATGTGCATGTCCTTGACTCCCGTAGCCTATTATTGCGATTTTTCTTGTCTTTAGCCTTTCAGTATTAACATCCTTATCGTAATAGACCTTCATCTTTCACCACCTCTTTTATGGTTTTGAACCTCCCTCGCCATTGCTACAACACCTGTGCGCGCAATCTCTTTTATCCCCATTGGTTTTAGTAGCTCTAAGAAGGCATTAACCTTCTCCTTGTCTCCAGTAAGCTCGAGTGCATATGATTTAGGACCAACATCTATTACCTTTGCCCTAAAGATATCAGCTATTCTGAGAATCTCAGCCCTGGTTTCCTGAGTGGCCTCTACTCTTACAAGCATCATTTCCCTTTCTACATGAGTTACTTCAATTAGATCTTGAACCTTGATCACGTTTATCATGTTGTTGAATCTCTTTATGATCTGCTCTATTATCCAGTCATCGCCGCTTGTAACTAGAGTGATACGGGAAGACGTTTGATCAAGTGTCTCCGCTACGCATAGACTTTCAATGTTAAACCCCCTTGCACTAAAAAGCCCTGCTATCCTTGCAAGTACACCTGGCTCGTTATCAACTAAAATTGAGATTGCGTGCCTCACTTGTAAACCTCCGGTTTAGAAATTTAGGTAAAAATTAGTTAGACATTCAAGTGATTAAGGTGTCCAATCTCCTTTCTCTTATACTAAATGTTAATCGGCATGTTAAATTTATATCTTCTGGGCTTTCACTTTTCTTAAAACACCACTTTTCTCTGAAACTGATAGAGTGATTGCCTAATCTAAGACCGTTGTATTAACGGATCAACTCATATCAGCAGGGTCAATTATCATCTCATTCATCGCCCCGCCAGGAGCGATCATGGGATAAACCATTTCTTCGTAGTCAACAACTACCTCTATTAGAACAACCCCTTCAGTAAAGAGGCCCTCTCTTAGTGTAGCCTCGAGCTCATCGGGTCTCTTTGCTCTTAACCCCTTAGCACCGAATGCTTCGGCAAGCCTCACGAAATCAGGCATTACATCAAAATGAGAAGCTGAATAGTTGCTATTGTAAAATAGAGTCTGCCATTGCCTTACCATTCCATGATGCTCGTTATTTATGACGATGATCTTTAAATCCATATTATTCTCTACCGCTGTGGCAAGTTCCTGCATATTCATCTGGAAGCTTCCATCACCTGACACGCATATTACCATGTCGTCCGGGCGTGCGAATTTTGCACCCATTGCGGCTGGAAATCCAAACCCCATAGTGCCGAGTCCACCTGATGTAATATGTGTCCTTGGGCGGTTAAACTTATAGAATTGCGCAACCCACATCTGATGCTGACCAACATCCGACACAATTACAGCATCTCCATTTGTGATCTTATAGAGCGTGTCTATAAGGAATGAGGTCATTATCTTATCACCGTTCTGTCTGTATGTAAGAGGATGTTCTCGTCCCCACTTTTCAATCTCTCCAAACCATTCCCTCCTATCAACCTTCAAATCCACAGGGATAAGTTCAAGCATCTGTTTTAGAATTTGCTTCGCATCACCTACAATTGGACAATGAACACGAATGTTTTTATCAATTGTCGAGGGATCAATATCTATATGAACTATTTTTGCATTTGGAGCGAACTTGGGAAAGTTTCCACCAGTTGCCCTATCATCAAACCTCGCCCCTATCGCAATAATTAGATCGCTTTCGTGTACCGTCATATTCGCTTTATAAGAGCCGTGCATCCCTAACATGCTCATAAAATAAGGGTCATTAGCAGGATAGGCGCCAAGTCCCATTAAGGTAAGCGCTACAGGAACCTTAAGCCTATGCACAAACTCTATGAGTTCCGGTGTAGCCTCAGACCAGATAAGCCCACCTCCACCAAAAATAACTGGTCTCTTTGCAGAGAGAATCATCTCAACCGCCCTTTTTATCTGACCTATGTGACCTTTTGTTGTCGGTTTGTAACCTCTTAGATTAATCTCTTTTGGAATTTCAAATTCATCCTCACCAATAAGAACATCCTTGGGCATATCTACCAGTACAGGACCAGGACGACCTGTAACAGCAATATAAAAAGCCTCCTTCATAGCACGCGGGAGATCTTTTGTCTTCCTGACAAGGCAATTATGCTTCGTGCAGGGCCTTGTAATTCCAATATGGTCTGCTTCCTGAAAGGCATCGCTTCCAAGATAGGGTGTAGGAACTTGCCCAGTAAAGACAACTACAGGAGAAGAATCCATATGCGCTGTGGTAATTCCTGTAACGGTATTGGTTGCGGCTGGTCCAGATGTAACAAGCACAACCCCGGGTCTTCCAGAAGCCCTTGCATAACCATCAGCCATATGCGTAGCTCCCTGTTCGTGTCTTGCAAGGACATGCTTTATGACATTTGTATACTTAGGCATAACGTCGTATACCTTTAGCACATATCCTCCGGGAAGGCCAAAGATTATATCCACGCCCTCATCGAGTAGAGTCTCAAAAAACATCTGTGCGCCGATCATTCTTGCCATTGGAGTCTAACCCCCATCTTAAAGACTTTTCCTTACCCTTCTTATCTTTTCTTCCATCTTATCTTTTAATGCGAGCTTCATCTTTTTTAGTCTCTTAACCTCAAGCTCTTCATCGATAGAAAGGGTACCTTTCTTTTCTATCTCTTTTACCGCGTCATCTAACTTTCTATGTTCAAAATATAACCTTTTAAACTCTTCATCTCCTTCGAGTAACCTTTCAATTATCTCCATTTCCTTCATTATATCACCCATCTCTATAGATTTCAGCCTCTGACTTCCTTAAATATTGAGGAGCGAGAGCCGATAAGTCATCCTTGTTGCCGTTTTTGAACATATAGGATCCTATAAGAGCGCAACTCGAAGCTTTGGGAAAGTTGATGTCTGAAGGACAAAAAAGCGCAAGTTCTCCAAGCGAGTTTATCAAGAAATCTCTATAAAGCAAAGCACCATTTCCGATAAAAATTGTCCTTTCAGAGATCATCTCGCAAATATCATCTGGAGAAATAAGAATATCATCTGTAATCCTATTTAAGTTGGTATCAGAGTATCTAAATAAGGCTGCATATACCTCCTTCTTTTTAGCATCAATCAGAGAATATATATATAAAGGAGTAAAAAGCAGATTCCTTGCAAGAACCTCAAGAGACGAAACCCCAACGACTGGGATTCCAAGAGTGAAAGCAAGCCCCTTTGCGGTAGAGATCCCTACCCTTAGTGCTGTAAAAGAGCCCGGGCCCTTTGAAACTGCGATCCCTTCAATCTCATTTTTTTCTACACCAACCTCCTTTAAGAGCCAATCTAGCATAGGAAGAAGCTTTTCAGAGTGAGTTGGACCGAGATTTAAAAAAAACTCCCCAAGCACCTTGTCACCTTCTAAGACCGCAACACTTCCAGAACCTGTTGATGTTTCAATTCCTAATACCTTCATGTTTTGCCCTTTCTTTTCCACGACGATCAATATCCTCTGCCATCGCATCCGCTCCCGAAGTGATACCACTTACCTTGAGCGCAAGGTCATCTTTATTCGTTGCCTGTCTCATGAGCTCGTCATAAGTGATCATGCCTTTTTTATAAAAATCAAACAAGCATTGATCGAAGGTCTGCATCCCATAATGCAGATATCCCTCTTCAATAGCAGTTCGTATTTCCGCTGTCTTTGTTGGATCAGAGATGCATTCTCTAATCCTTGCTGTAGCAATCAGCACCTCGACTGCAGGAACCCTACCCTTTCCATTTACTATAGGCATAAGTCTCTGAGAAATTATCGCCTTTAAGATCTGAGAAAGTTGGTAGCGAATTTGATTATGCTGATTAGGCGGGAATATGGTGAGTATTCGGTTAATCGTCTCTTGCGCATCAAGAGTATGGAGTGTTGTAAGAACCAGATGCCCAGTTTCAGCAGCAGCCATAGCGATTTCCATTGTTTCAAGATCACGCATTTCACCGACAAGAATCACATTTGGATCTTCCCTCATTGCAGACCTTAAAGCGTTTGTGAATGAAAGTGTATCAATATCAACTTCTCGCTGTTGTATAATGCTCTTTTTGTCACGGTGTACGTATTCAAGGGGATCTTCAATCGTGATTATATGCCTAGCTCGAGTCGAGTTTATACAATCAATGATTGCGGCAAGGGTTGTAGATTTACCGCTACTCGTCGTTCCAGTTGCAATTATTAACCCGCGCTCCTCCAGAGAAATCTTCTCAAGTATAGGCGGTAGATTTAACTCAGAAAAATTCAGGATCTCGAAAGGAATCGCCCTTATAGCCATAGCTATTGTTCCCTGTTGCTGAAAGACATTAATCCTGAACCGTGACAGACCTTCTATATCATATGCAAGATCCATCTCAAAGGTTTTTTCATATTTCTCTCTCTGCCATTTATTCATCACAGAGTAGGCCAATCTTTCCATGTCCTCCTTAGTAAGGCTAGGCGCTTCTTTTATAAATACTATTGTCCCGTCAATACGAAAAGCCGGAGGGCTTCCTACCTTAAGATGTATATCAGTAGCATCTGCCCTTAGAGCCGCTTTAAGAAGTCCATCTATCTCATTTTCAGCCATGATCACCTCTCAAATGTTATTAACTATGTAATGCATATTTCGATAGAATCTCTTCTTTAATTCTCTCCATAATCTCAGGGTGTTCCTTTAAAAATAATCTACTATTTTCTCTTCCCTGACCAAGCCTTTCCCCTTTATACGAGAACCAAGTCCCACTTTTTTCAATTATTTTTGAATTGGAACCGATATCAATTGCCTCACCCTCTTGGGAAATCCCAATGCCAAAAAGAATATCAAACTCTGCTTCCCTAAAAGGAGGAGAGACCTTATTTTTTACAACCTTTGCCCTTACCCTGTTTCCCGAAATCTCCTCCCCCTCTTTTACAGAGCCGATTCTTCTTATATCAATTCTCACTGAGGCATAAAACTTTAATGCCGTCCCACCACTAGTTGTTTCTGGATTCATATAAGAAGGAACACCGATCTTCATTCGCGTCTGGTTTACAAAAATTACGATTGTTTTTGATTTGCTCACTGTAGCCGTGATCTTTCTTAAAGCCTGTGACATAAGCCTTGCCTGAAGTCCGACATGGGCGTCTCCCATTTCGCCCTCAATCTCTGCCTTTGGTGTTAATGCTGCAACTGAATCAAGAACTATCACGTCCACGGCGCCACTTCTTACAAGGGTGTCAACAATCTCAAGCGCCTGTTCACCGAAATCGGGTTGTGATATAAGAAGGTCATCCACTCTTACACCGAGCTTTTGAGCATAATTTATGTCAAGAGCATGCTCAGCATCAATAAATGCGACAATCCCACCTAGTTTTTGTGCCTCGGCTATGGCGTGAAGGGCAAGTGTAGTTTTACCAGAAGCCTCAGATCCATAGATTTCCACAATCCTTCCCCTTGGAAGCCCACCAACACCAAGGGCAATATCCAATCCTATGGAACCTGTATTAACTACGGAAAGCTCAGGGATTTGGGCATCCGCACCAAGGCGCATTATAGCGCCCTTTCCAAACTGCTTCTCAATAGAAGATAAGGCAAGCTCTATCGCTTTTTCCTTGTTTACCTCTTTAGATTGAGACTCTTTTGACATGTCTTTATGTTTCCTGAATTGATGAATTATACATTATTTAAAACAAATTTCCTAATCCGATCAAGTACAACCTCTGAAGCGATTAACTTTATTTCCTCCCTTGTGCCCTTAAACTGAAATCTTTGAGAGCTTGTTCCCTTTTTCTCATGAGAAATCCCGATGAAAACAGTACCTACAGGTTTGGTTGGTGTACCCCCCGTTGGCCCTGCAATACCGGATATTGAAACGCCTATATCTGCTTTTGCTAACTTTCTGACTCCTTCAGCCATCGCCTCAACTACCTCTTTACTAACTGCCCCGAAAGACTCGATTAATTCTTTTGGTACTCCCAGTACCTCTACCTTGGATTCGTTACTGTAAGAGACTATACCTCTTTCAAAATAATTAGAGCTTCCTGAAACGTTTGTAACCCTATGTGCAACAAGCCCGCCGGTGCAGGACTCAGCAAGCGCAAGGGTGAGCCTATTTCGGGAAAGGAGTTTCCCAACAACCTCCTCAAGTGTCTCCCCTTCAGTAGAAAAAACATACTCACCAAGCCTAAAAACAATGTCTTCTATAACTTCTGAGACCATCTTCTCAGCTTTTTCTTCTGTATCACCATAACCAGATACCCTTATATGAATCTCTGGGAAATTGGGTCTATATCCTATTTTTACACCCTCCCTTTCTATACCTTTAAGCCTTTCTGCAACCTCAGATTCCCTTAATCCAGACGTTTTTACCATTCGGCTTTTAAATTTATTCCGTCCTAAAGTCCTCTTATCTAGCTCCGGAATTACATACTCCTCAAGCATAGCCTTGAACTCTTTTGGAACTCCAGGTAGGAAGAAAAAAACTACACTATCCTTTTCACATTGAAACCCAGGAGCAGTACCCCAGAAGTTTTTAAGGATTTGTGATCCTTTGGGCATGTAAGCCTGCTTCTTGTTTATTTCCAACAACTTTCTTCCCTGTTCCTTAAATCTCTCCTCTATCATCTGAAGAGCATCGTCATTCAGCTCAAGGGGAATTCCGAAGAATCGAGAGGCGACCTCGGCTGTTAGATCATCGGGTGTAGGTCCAAGCCCGCCAGAGACAATTACTGCCTGTGATCTTCTCTTAGCAGTTCTTAGAGCTTCTATTATGGCTTCTTCATCATCGCCAACACTTGTATGGAACCTAAGATCAAAACCGAGACTCATTAGCTTCTCCGCTGCCCAGTGAAAATTAGTATCAAGCGTCACGCCGCTCATTATCTCATCGCCTGTTGTTATGATTTCGATCTTCATCTAACTGAGTAGAGACGACCCGGCGGGTCGTCTCTACATTATTATCCAATCACCCTTGTAATAACCTGCATTATAATATTTGCGTAAATCCCAGCTACAACGTCATCTGTCACTATTCCAAACCCACCTGGTAAGCGTTCTGAGCTTCTTACTGGGGGAGGTTTTACAATATCTAATAATCTAAAGAGAAAAAAACCCAAAATTATATTTCGCAAGCTTGGTGTAATGAGAAACATTGTTACTAAATATCCACAAACCTCATCAACCACCACCTGCTTTGGGTCAGTTACCCCAAATATACACGATGCCTTATTTGAAACCCATACAGAGAAGATTATAAACCCAAGAAGAAACGAAATATAGATATATAGAGAAAGGTTAGATAACAAATAGAAAAGTATTACTCCACCAACTGTCCCCGCCGTCCCTGGCGCAATCGGCGAATATCCCAGATAAAAAAAGCTCGCAAAAAACTGAGTAAGCCATTTTCCCACTTAAGAGAGGGCTCCTTCAATATGAAGAAGTTTTTTCTTGATTTCGATCCCGCAAGAATATCCACCAAACCCGTTTGTTGCAACTACTCTATGACATGGAACAATTATGGGAATTGGATTAGCACCAACTGCATTGCCCACTGCTCTTGCAGCACGAGGATTTCCAATTTTCCTTGCAATTTCACTATAAGTCTTTACTTTTCCATAAGGAATCTTTAAAAGCTCCCTCCAGACAGACCTTTGAAATGAAGTTCCGGAAGATAAATCTACCTTCGATTGAAACTCCTTTAACTTGCCTTCAAGATAAAGGCGAACCTCTCTCACCGATTTTTCTGCTTCGCCACCCTCTGTTAGCTTGACTCCATTCAGGTTCCCGATAAATTCCTTAAATCTATCCTTCCCAAATATAATCCTCGAGATTCCTTTAGGTGTGCTTATGACATAGATAGCACCTAGAATACAATTACAGTAAGAAAAATTAGATGGATTCATTGAGCATCTGTTATAGATTATTGTCACAGAACCTGCCCTATGTTGTCAAGAAACAAATCTTTTAATTTTACCCAATGATTTTGTTGACTATTGTTAACGTGATAATCATTATATAAGTTATCTAGAAATTGGGATAATATTACAGGCATCTTTTAATAAGTTGAGATAGAGCCTTCATCGAGAGTCCGAAACTCATAGCGATGCTATTGCTGCTGTCTCAACAAAGGAGAGAATTATGAGAGGGCTCAAAACTATACTTTCAAAACACCCACTTTTTAAGGGGCTTGATAAACGCTACCTTCAACTGATAGTAGATTGTGCATCCGATGTGCACTTTAATTCTGGAGATCTTATCTTCCGTGAGGGAGAGGAAGCCGATCAGTTTTATATAATTCGTGAGGGTAGAGTGGCGCTTGAAGTAGTGCTCGTACCTGGACGTGAGCCTATTATAATTCAGGTAATTGGAGAAGGAGATGTGCTTGGTTGGTCGTGGCTTTTTCCGCCATACCGCTGGCATTTCGACGCCAGGGCTGTCGCACCAACACAAGCCATTGCCTTAGATGGGAAATTCCTTCGTACAAAATGCGAGAAAGACCATCACCTTGGTTATCAACTTATGAAGCGATTTGCTAATATTATTGAAAAGCGGCTTCGGGCAATGAGATTACAAAATCCAGATATGTATGCCATTCATGCTTAAATAAGTCTGACCACCTTCAACCTGACTGATTCATTATTTCTAATTTAATTGAACTAGCACGAAACCATTCCAGAAGGTTGTGAGTTTAAGTTAATAATCTTTTTACATTACTTAAAATTTCAAATAATAAGGACTCTCTATTATTTTGTGATATTTCGAAAAGCTTTATATCATCTCTTTTCTTTATCTCTTCGATAAGTCCGCCACCCTTTATGGCTATTGTTGCAACTAGCGCTTTCTCGGAATCTAAAATCTCTTTTAAGAGTTTTTTAAATTTTTCAGATAAACACTCCATCTTCCCAATCTCATCAATAATGATGAGACTAACTGTATCTTCAAAAAACGGTATAGAGTCAAGAAATTCTTCAAACCCCTTGATGTCAACCTTGTATTTACCAACTGTGTAAGGGCTTTTTATGTCTACATGAGATAGAAGCCCTTTTCTTCCATCAAGGCTCATAAGCTCAAACCCTTTTCTAATACCTTTTTCTCTGATCTCTTCCGTGTAAAAACCAACTGGATTGAAATCTCTTAGCTTAACAGAGAGTTTTTTGATAAGAGTTGTCTTGCCAACACCTGGTAGTCCTGTTATAAGGATATTCTTTTTTGTAAAACCCATATTTTTTTTGTTCCTATATTCTTTTCAAGAATTGCTCCCGTATTTAGGTTTAATATAGGAGGATAACCAAAAGAAGGGAATCCCTTCAAGAAAAATCCAAATCTCTTGAAGTCGTAATGATGTCTGACTCAAATTCAGACACTAAAGCAGCTCGTCGTTAAGGCGTACGCTACCATTAACATTAATCGGCCTTTGCAATGTATCCAGTAGAGGACAATGAGTGTTCACCACATCCACTAACTCTTTTATCTTACTGCGGTCAGTAGGGCTTCTTATATCCACTTCGTAATCAACTTCAAGAAAGCCAGATGGTACTTGAGCAACATTGAAAAACCCTCTTGCATCAATGCGTCCCTTCACATTTATCTTTATTGAATCTAATGGAATCCCCAAACCGGCTGCATACATGGCATACACTATCTCATGACAGGTTCCTAGAGCAGCAAGTACTACTTCTAGTGGATTGGGTCCCTTGTCCGTACCTCCAAGCCCAGGCTTTTCGTCTATATCAAGAGTGAATTGACGAATTTGAGCCTTTGTTAAATAGCCTTTAACTAGCTCTGTGTCTGCTCTAAACTCCCTAATAGCCGGCTCTTGGGACACCTTTTGAAGTTTTTCAACAATTTGCTTTAGCTTTTCTGCAAGAGCTTTACTGTCTGATTCATTTTCGAAAGTCTTTAAAGTTTCTACTGACACTGTAACTCACCTCCTTTTAAGTTATAGGGTTAGAAATAAAAATAAGCAACATTCATGCCTATTAAGTTTTTAATTAATTTTTTAAGCCATAAGTCGAACTAGTAATTTCATGCTAGAATTGCAACGGTGATACCCATCCAAAACAAGCAGACGAGTTGAGTGAAATAGAAGGCGAACCGGACTCCGACCATGGTGTTAGTCGGTTCAAATGCGATGTGAGTAATCGTCTGAAATACTCGTGCTACAAGTAGAATAATGGCAAGGACATCGAGGGTTTTGCTTTGAACGCCGCTCGCTATGATTGCGACTACGATCGCAGCGTACACGGGCAGATTCTCGACGCAATTTGCGTGGGCACGCATCGCACGACGGTACCAGTCGCTCCCGTGTGGAACATCCGCCGGAAATTCGTTGAGCCCGGCACGTCCCGTGAGGATTCTGCCCCAGCGGTAGACTCCGACGCTGCCCAGCAAAGTAATTAGGGTCCAAAATGCAAACCCTAGAAGTACCCAGACTGGAACAGTCATTACTACCTCCTGGTATTGTTAATTTCCTTTACTTTATACACGCTTGTGCCTATAAGTTCAAGGAAAGAGGGGATATCTTTCATCCTTGCTATCTTCTTAACGCATTATTTGGGATAATTGAGTTTAAGAAACTACCTCGGTATCAAAGAATTAAATAACTCTCGGAATCCCATATCATCTATGTCATGAATCCTACCCCTAGGATCAATGTAGATCTCTCCGATATCTATTAGTTTTTTAATCTCGGTTTCATCTACTTCTATTTCGCTCTCTACTTTTCCCTTGACCTTTCCGTACTTTCTAAGCCAATCTTCCTTAGGACTATAAAGATATGTATCTAGATCCAGATTATGGAGAATGACACACCTATCAGGAACATAGAGAACATCTTGCTCTCCCCCGCTCTTTGTCTTAAGACGCTTGTAGTGTATTTTCATGTTGGTAACCTACACAACGGTGACGACTTTGAATTAAGCCACAGAGGACACAGAGAACACGGAGAGAGGAAAAAACAAAAATTTATTTAAATCTTTTCTCAATATCCTCTGTGGTCTCTGTGGCTAACTTTGTTCCGCAAGCTCCGGGTGCCAGAGTTTAAAGTGATTTCTATGAACCTCTGTATATGCTCCTTCCGTGTAATGCTTGTCATAGAATTCCAGATCAAGATGATGAGCCTGAAAAACTAATCTTGCAAACATGGGATCAAGAAAGGCAGGGAATCTTCCATAGTTTTCATAAACATAGGTGCAGAAATCCTTTACAATCTGTATTCTCACCTCCGAGGGATGGTATTCATCCTGAAGCACTCCCTGTGGATCCTGGTAAGGATATGGATTTCCCTCTTTCCAGAAATCCCCTCTCATTTTGAGAAATTTATCTACAGCTTCGCTCATATCCTTTACATATGGCGGACAGAGCGCTTCAAAAACGCCGTCACGCCCTACTGGAACCGGACTCAGCATGCTCCTTAGACTTTTTTCAGGTTTTATGAATCTGAAACCCAATCCCTTGTAAGCAGGGTCCACACCCAAAGCATAATGCGGAAGAAGTCCTGTAAAAGCCCATCCACCTAGTCCAAGCGCCTGAAGGGCAAGATTCATATTTTGGCAGATAAAAGCCTGCTCAACATTTAGTGTTGTAAGAACCCGTAATTCAAGATCAAAAAGAGACAATCTTACATCGTTTCTTATATAACCCTTCTCAATCCATTTATCTAGACCGCATGACCTTCCACCGTTCAACTCATCTATTATATTGAACCCATATTTTGAGCCGAAGTAGATAAAAAGAAGAACCATGTATTCAACCGTTATGTTTGTAACAGGAATGAAAAAAGTAGTCCCAGGCTTATTGGTGTTCCATACATTGAAATCGAAAAGCCCAGGCTCGCCTTTTGGCAAATCCGCCCTTCCATCCTGAAGCTTAATCAAACTCTTTCTAAAGAGACGAAGTATTTTATCTAGTTTTTCCTCCTCTGATTTGCCTGAAAAAATCGCTGTCTCACCCTGCTCAGGCATGAGGTTAAAGAGTTTTACCATATATACTCCTTTGTCATTTGTATAGAAGAGCTCTGTTGAATGCGAGTTGCATGAACAGGGCCAACTACGTCCAGTCCACTGAAAGAGCCAAGAGATTCCGGTTCTCGGTAGGTCACCGAGCGATAGCCCAGTCATTCCTGTTCCAGCCCAGATTAGGAATGCTTCTTCTAACTCAGTTAGGGGTATTGGCTCAAACCTAGATTTGTGTCTTAATGTTCCATCTTTTATCTCCATTCCTAAACCAAACCTTCTTGAACGCCTTGAAAATATCGAATCAAGAAGGCCGAAATTTAGAGCAATGTTTAGTCCCTCTGGAATATTCATGGTTTTCTCCTTCTATTTGCATTTGATTCACACTGCGAATCAAATAATACCACTTACTTTGATATATATGATTGTATACAATAAGATGTATGAATAAAACTAATAGACTTCATTGTTAACCATGCGAATGCTGCTAACGTCAACAGAGGTAAGATTCACTTTCATAACTCTTGTGCTTCTCTTTTTCTTATTTTCTTTGTCTTCAAAAACATATGGTCAAAACCCTCCCGAACCCGACGAAAGGAGTAAAGAAATTGAGAGGCTTAAATCCGAGATCCAGAAGGTTAAAGAGGAGCAACAAAAGCAGATAGAGGAATTACAAAAACGAATCGAGCAACTTGAGACTGAGAGCAAAAGGGAAAAAGAATATGTTGAGCCAAGTAAGCCACCTGAGGAAGCAGAAGAAGCCCCAGCGAAAACCTACGTGATTGAGTGGTGGAAGAACATTGAAGTCGGTTACAGTAATGGGTTTTTTATCAGGACTCAGGATGATTTATTCTCCCTTAAGTTTAACATCCGTTCCCAATTCCTCTTCTTTGTCGAGGATGATGCTGATGATACAGCTACTAGTTTTGATATAAGAAGGTTGTGGATCTCTTTTAGAGGAAATGCTTTCCGTTCCTGGTTAAAATATTTGTTGATACTCGAAGCAAGTGGCGATGTTGAACTCCTTGACTACTTTCTCGACTTTGCAAAGAAAACAGAGGTAGTTCCAAGAATTGGTCAGTATAGAGTCCCTTTTAATAGAGAAGAGCTAACCGATCCTTTTAACCTCCAGCTCGTTGATAACTCTATCGTAAATCGAGAATTTAGCTTAGGTCGTCATATAGGTGTTGGGTTAGGAGGAGTAGTGAATAGATTCGTCACATACGGCGTTGGTGTATTCAACAGCGCTGGAAGGAATTCTATAAATGAAAACTCGAACCTACTCTATGTTGGAAGGGTTATGTTCACTCCGACAGGAGAACCAAGATATTCCTCCATCAATCCATTCCCTGTTTCAGGTGAATATGCATATTCCCAAGGATCTTTTGGAGATTCTGAAACACCCCTTATTGCCATAAGTGTCGCTGCCGCATATCTCCCCGGATTTAACGCCTCAACAACAAATCCCGGCAATCCCATTATTCAAGACAGGGTCTTGGCTTTAGGGTCTGACGAAGGCAATATATTTCAGTTCTCAGCCGATTTATCCGTTAAGTATCTAATCTTTTCCTTAGAAGCAGAATACGATCTGAGAAATATTAACCCAGATGAAACAGGCATAGACAGTGCGCTTTCACAGGGAGTTAGAGTTCAGTCCGGCGTGTTTCTTATTCCTAAGCTTATAGAGGTTGCAGGAAGGTTTGCTATCATAGACCTTGGTAACGATTTTGGTGATGACAAAATCTGGGAGATAACCCCTGGTTTAAGTTTCTATTTCATAAGGGATCGTAACTTAAAGCTTCAGTTTGATTACTCATTTATTAGAGATGAGTTTATTGACGATGATATAAACAGGGTAAGAGCCCAGCTTACTGTAAGTTTTTAAAGCTATTTTGAAGAATGGTATAATTTACTAGTATTTTCAGGGAATCTAAATGAAGAAGTGGATTATTTTTTTAGCTTCATTAATTTTACCCTTCTGGATATCTATAATCGGTTATTCTCAAACCTCAAACCACAATAAAGGCTACGGTAAGATTACTGGCACCGTGAAGGTCTTTGGAAAGAATTTTATTGGCGATCTTAAAGAGAAGGATGATATGAGTGGGGTTGTTGTTTATCTTACAGGATTTGAAACAAAACCATCAAAAGATGTTTCAAATCTAGTGCAGCAAAATAAAGCCTTTAACCCTACGCTCCTTCCGATAGTCGCCGGGCAGACTGTTAGCTTCCCTAATCGTGATGGTATATACCATAATGTCTTTTCTGTGTCGCCTGTTAAGTCCTTTGACCTCGGTCAATACAAATCTACCGACCCGCCAAAGGATATTACATTCGACAAAGCCGGTTTAGTTCCTGTTTTCTGTAATATCCACCCCCAGATGATTTCTTTCGTTCTTGTCCTTGAAAACAACGCCTTTGGGGAGACCGATAAAGAAGGCAAATTCGTTATACCCAACGTACCACCAGGTAGATATACGATAAACGCGTGGAAACCCAAGACCCAAAGAATGAGCAGTGATATAGAAGTCCTTCCAGGACAAGAAACAGTAATAAATTTTGAACTCAAAGAAGTTGAAAAGATACCACCTCATAAGAGAAAAGACGGCTCCAACTATCCAGGATATCAGGATGACTGGGAGTCTTAAATGTTTTCTAAACTGCTGCTCAGCTTTAGAACAAAGATTTTCCTCGTTCTTGGCGCGATTGTTTTCCTATCTATTGCAACTGTTCTCCTAGTCCTTCAACAAACGACAAAAAACCGTGTCGAAGAGAACATTAAAAAAAGATTCGATAGCACTATATATGCCTTTAGAGAACTCCAAGAGCTCAGAATTCAATTTGCCTCTGACGAGATTAACTCGCTCACAATGAGTAACCCTCAATTTCGCACTATACTTTCCACCGCATCCGTTGGAACTGAGGACTTTGGTTTTGGCGCACCTACAGACCACAATGAGGTACTAAAGGACTCAAACCTTAGGCTTAACTCAATCCTTCCATTCCTGCCTATATACCAGAAAAGTGATATCTTTCTTGTCACAAACTCAGAGGGCGAGCTTCTCTTCACAAAAGCAGACCCAAATGAATTCGGCAAGAACCTAAGCGACCTCTCTCTTTTCAGAAAGACATTTGAGGAGGGAGAAGCAGAGGGTATTTGGAGCTCACGCCTATTCGATGAAAAAGGGGTAAAAATTTTTCCTCAAGGAGTTAAAGAGTCTATCTATCAATTAGTGGCAAAACCTGTAGCATTTGGTGAGGAGATTCATGGAGTGGTCTTTTGGGGAAGCAGAATAGATAAAAAAACACTGGAGAGTATAAAAGAAATATCCTCCGTTGACATTGCTCTCTATTCAAAAGAGGGTATTAATGCTACAACCCTTCCACCTGAAAAGGAAGAAGAACTATCAAAACTTGTTAGCTCGAAGATATTAGAGTTTGATCAGGGAAATAAGGATTTTGTCAGTGAAGTATCACTCGGTAATGAACGTTTTATAATCAGGTGGGCATCCATCCTTCCAGGGATGCCGATGCAACAGAGTGGGTTTATAGTTCTTAAATCCCTTACCGAAGAACTTAGTTTTCTTAGAAAACTCCAAATCACACTTCTTCTACTAGGGGTTACAATACTTGTTATAGCTATAGGTCTTAGCTTTCTAGTAGCAGGAGGAGTCACTAAGCCGGTTCGTGCCCTTGCTCTTGCAGCCAGAAAGATAGGGAAAGGAGAGCTTGAAACAACAGTTGATATTCGAACAGGGGATGAACTTGAAGAGCTTGGCGGCGCATTTAATGAAATGGTAAAAGGTCTAAAGGAAAGGGAGTTTATAAAATCTACATTTGAGCGGTATGTTTCAAAGACAGTTGCTTCCGAAATTATCAAAAACCCTGAGATGGTGCGTCTTGGTGGGACAAAGAAGGAACTTACAGTTATGTTTTCTGACATCGGAGGATTTACTACTTTGTCAGAAACCCTATCACCTGAGGAGGTAGTAAAACACCTGAATGAGTATTTTGAGGGAATGAGCTTTGCAATTCTTGAGTTTGATGGAACGATTAATCAGTTTCAGGGTGATGCAATTGTCGCTTTTTGGGGAGCTCCAGTTCCACAGGAAAATCACGCCCTGCTTGCCTGCCTTGCAGCACTTAGATGTCGGGAGTTTCTCAAAAACCTACAAGATAAATGGGTAGCACAGGGACTTCCAGAGAGGACATTCCGTTTTGGTATTAACACGGGTGAGATGGTGGTGGGAAATATCGGCTCTTCATCCCGCTTTGAATACACGGTAATAGGAGATGAGGTAAATTTGGCAAGCAGGCTTGAAGGAGCAAATAAGATTTACGGAACTCAAATACTTATTTCCGAAATGACTTACGAGCTTGTGAAAGAAGAGGTCATCGCAAGGGAATTAGATATTATTCGTGTAGTAGGGAAAACTGAACCCGTCAGAATCTACGAACTTGTTTCACAAAAAGGAGAAATGGACGAGAAAAAAACTGCGATCCTAGATAAGTTCCGTATAGGCGTTAATCTCTACAGAGAACGTAAGTGGAACGAGGCTAAAGAATATTTTGAAAAAATTCTGGAACTAGACCCATCCGATAAACCCTCCCAAGAATACCTGCGACGTTGCGACGAATACGAGAACTCCCCACCTTCCCAAGATTGGGAAGGAGTATTTGAGCTTAGAAGTAAGTAGATGAATCCTTTCTTGAAAGACTACTTAAAGTCAAAGCGAATAGATAGGCACAAGAACTTCTCGCTTTGCCTTTCGGCGTCCACGAATAG
>Ga0209323_10000363_pt1 | contig 29299 bp, 35 predicted proteins | sample Rifsed19ft2_FD_184014 | JGI IMG/M metagenome (GOLD analysis project Ga0209323, IMG submission 184014) | Soil microbial communities from Rifle, Colorado, USA - sediment 19ft 2 (version 2) | ecosystem: Environmental > Terrestrial > Deep subsurface > Rock core/Sediment | place: Rifle, Colorado...
TGTTTTGGGGCCCCCAGGATCGCCGAACGCAAGGAGACCCTGCCATGGATACCAACCCGACCGAGATCGTTGATCCTGCGCGCGCCGCAGGCACTACCGATGCGCCCAGCGCCAGAATCAGGGTCCGCCCTCCAGGCTTCGAGCCGTTCGCGAACGCTCCAGCCGTCACCCGGCGCCGCTACCGCGGGCTGATCGCTCGGGCCCACAGCAGCAGGACCGCCGCCATCAAGACGTTCTGCGTGGAGTGCAACGGCTACTCGCAGCGGCTCGCGGCCTCCTGCGAGACGCGCACCTGCCCGCTGTGGGCCTGGAACCGGGACCTCTTCTCCAAAAACCAGGACAGCGAGTCCGGGCAGGATCTCGAACCGTGAGCCGCCATGACGCGCCGCGTCATGCCGCAGCTCACCGCCGCCTGCTCCTGGCCGGCCTGTGGCTGGCGATCCTCGGCACCGTGCTGTCGCCCGAGGTCTGTTCCGTCGCCCGCGCCCAGACGCCGCCACCCCCGAAGATCGTCCGCCCCTGGGACGGCTACACCGCCAGGACCACCTGGCCGGCCGGCACCTCCGAGATCCGCTGCGAGCTGGCCGCCATCGCCTCGGCCCAGATCGGTGCCGTGCAAGGCGCCGCGAGCCCCACCGAAGGCGAGCCGGTCAGCCTCCCGCTCGACATGCCGCCGGCCGAGATCCGCTGCCGGGCCTGCAACGCCGCAGGGTGCAGCGACCTCTCACCGAACACGCTCGAGATCCGCCAGCGCTCCCGCGCGGACTGCAACGGCGACGGCACGACCAACGTCAGCGACATGGTCTGCTACGCGCTCTGCATCTACCGGCCCGAGACCTGCCCGGGCTAGGCCCTCAGCCCCGCGTGAAGCTCCGCGGCGCCTCGGGCGCGTCCTGCGGATCCACAGCCGCAGCGTGATCCCAGCGCCGGTACCGGTGCATCCCCTCATGCCCCCGGCTCAGCGTGCAGCGGCGTACCCGGCCGCACAGCCGGTCGTAAAACGCCGCCCGGCAGCGCGCCCAGCGCTCGCCTCCATCGCCGCCGTCTAGCCGAGCCATCCGAACATCTGCGCCAGCAGCGTCAGCCACCCACCGCGCCCGCCCGCGATCCGATTGCGCGCCGCCGCACCGACCCCCGAGAGCATCCCCGTCACCGCCGTCCCGATCACCGGCGCTAGCCAGATCAGCTCGGGATTGGCCCCGATCACCAGGGTAGAAACCACCTGCCCGATCCCGCCCGCCACCGTGCCCGTGGCGACCTGCTGGATCGGTGGCCGGGACGGCCTGGCTTCGGTCGGCTGCGGCTGCATCACGGGCTCCTTACCACTAGATGTTGTGTTCCACGTGGCACTATGCCACAACATCTAGTGGTGGACGACAAGATCCCTGCCCATCACGCCCCAGCACGAGACGTCACGGGAAGGTGGCTACGGGGCAGCAGCGGCAACCCCAAGGGCCGCCCCGCAGGCATCGACGCCTGGAAGCTGCTGGTCGAGACCGCAGCCAAGCTCACGCCGGACCGCAGGCGGACGTACCTCGAGCGGGCGCTGGACAAGGCCTGGCAGCTCGCAGCCGAGGGCTCAGCCGAGCACCTCCGCATCCTGCTCGATCGCCTCGCTCCGGCCCGCTTGGCCCTGGAGCACTCCGGCGAGGTGATCATCGGCGTGCCGCTCGAAACCCTCGAACGAGCGCAGATCGTCCTGGACGGCCTGATCGCGGAGCACCCGGATCAGGTACGGGCACTCCTGCAGTGAGCGCAGCCACGGGCATCCTGGACGCTCAGGACGTGCCTCGCGAGGCGCTGGCCATCGCCCTGGCCTACCGCTGGAGCTTCTGGGCTCGTCCAGAGCAGCGCGCGCCGGCTGGCGACTGGGTCAAGTGGCTCTACCTGGCCGGCCGTGGCGCCGGCAAGACCCGCGCAGGGGGCGAATGGGTGCGCGAGCAGGCCGAGCGCCACCCGGGCTGCCGGATCCATCTCGTCGCGCCGACCGCCTCGGACGCCCGCGACGTCATGCTCGAGGGCCAGTCGGGCATCCTGCGCACCGCGCCGCCCTGGTTCCGGCCGGTCTACGAGCCCAGCCGCCGGCGGCTCTCCTGGCCCAACGGGAGCCTCGCGTACCTCTTCTCGGCCGAAGAGCCCGACCGCCTGCGCGGCCCTCAGGCGAATTACGCCTGGGCCGACGAGCTCGCCGCCTGGGCCCGCCCGGAGACCTGGGACATGCTGATGTTCGGGCTGCGGCTCGGGCAGCACCCGCAGATCTGCGTCACCACGACCCCCAAGCCCGTCCGCGTGGTGCGCCAGCTGCTCGATGATCCTACCTGCGCAGTCACTCGCGGCACGACCCAGGCCAACGCCCGCAACCTCGCGCCGACCTTCCTGCGCGAGATCCTCGGCCGCTACCAGGGCACACGGCTCTACCGCCAGGAGGTGCTCGGCGAGTATCTCGAGGAGGTCGAGGGCGCCCTGTGGCAGCGCGACTGGATCGAGCGCGATCGCATCGAGTCAGTGGACATGGACAGGCTGCGGCGCATCGTGGTCGCGATCGACCCCGCGGTCACAAGCGACGCCGACAGCGACGAGACAGGTATCGTCGTGGCCGGCCTCGGGATCGACGGGCACGGCTACGTGCTCGAGGATCTATCAGGCCGATCAAGCCCGGATGCCTGGGCGCGGCGTGCGGTCAACGCGCTCGATCGGCATGGCGCCGACCGCATCATCGGCGAAGCGAACAACGGCGGCGACCTCATCGAGCACACGCTCCGCACGGTTCGCCCAAACGTGCCCTATCGCAAGGTGCACGCATCGCGCGGCAAGGCCGCACGCGCAGAGCCCATCGCTGCCCTCTACGAGCAGGGCAAGGTCCATCACGTCGGCGGCTTCCGAGAGCTCGAGGATCAGCTCTGCTCCTGGGAGCCGCTCTCCGGCATGCGCTCGCCTGATCGCCTCGATGCGCTGGTCTGGGCGCTCACCGAGCTCATGCCCGTCGGAGGCATCGGCTGGGGCGATGCAGCGACACTCTCCGGTGTCGCAGCATGAGCGCCCTTGATCTCTACCGCGATTTCCGCGACTGGCGCCGCTACCGCAGGGAGACCCGCTACGGCGCACCCATCGCATTCCATCCCCCGGTCGGCCGCAGCGGCCTGATCGGCAGCTCGCAACCCAGCCCCGACGCCATCCTCCGCGAGGTGCTCGGCTGGGCAGATATCGCCGTGCGCGCCGTCGCCAAGCGCATGATGCAGCTCGACCTGGAGGTCATCGAGCGGCGCTCGGAGCGCGGCGGGACCGTCGTCGAGACCGTCCTGGACGATCACGAGCTCGCGCTCCTGCTGGCCCGCTTCGGGCCGACCCACTCGCGGCGCCAGGCCCTCTATCTGCTCACCCGCTACCTGCTCGAGCTCGGACAAGCCTACCTGCTCCGGGTCGGGGCCCGGTCCGGTCGGCGCACCGCCGAGCTCCACGTGATGCAGGCGGCGCGCGTGCGCCCCGTGCTCGAGGGCGGGATCGTTACCGGGTACATCGCCCAGGGCGGCACCGGGCAGGAGATCCCGCTCCGTCCCGAGGACGTGATCTGGATCTGGACGCCCGATCCCGAGACGCTCTACTCGGCCGAGGGAGTCATCGGGCCGCAGGCGCAGGCTGTCGATGCGACCAAGTACGGCGACGCGCACATCCGAGAGCACTTCCAGAATGACGCCACGCCGCGCGTGGTCATCGAGTCAGGTCCCGAAGCCCAGCACCCAGACCCTGCGGGCCGCGAGCGCTGGGAGCAGGGCTGGCGCAACGCCTACGGCCTAGGCTCCACGCGCCGCGGCTTGCCGGCATTCCTGCCGAGCGGCTTCAGCGCCAAGATCCTCGATGAGCACGCCTCGACTGGATCGGTCGTGCCGATCCAGACCTACCTGCGCGACCGGATCTTCATGGCGCTCGGCGTGCCGCGCTCTGTCGTGGGCGACGTCGTCGACGCGAACCGGGCCGCAGCCGACACGAATCAGTACGTGTTCGACCTCTACGCGGTGAAGCCATACGCGGATCTGATCGCGGACGCGCTCACCACGCAGCTCGCCATGCCGGCCTATGGTGAGTCGATTGCTGTGCGCTTCCGCGAGTTCGTCCCGCGTGACAAGGCGCATGAGCTCGCGCGTGAGGCACAGGATCTCACGCTCAAGGTCCGCTCGATCAATGAGGTACGCGAGGAGCGCGGGCTCGATGCCGCAGCGTGGGGCGAGCTGCCCGTAGGCTCCATCGCGGACGTGCCCTATGACGGCGAGATGCCCGAGCCCATCACCGTCCCTGATGATCCCGAGGCGCTGGCCCCCGTGGACGATGAGCCGGCCGATCCCGACGACGCCCCGCGCAGACGCGCGAATGTCTCCGCACTCGATGATCGGCTGGTGCTCGGCTACGTGCGCAGCTTCGAGGGCGCGCTCCGCCGCGTGTTCGGCGCGCAGCAGCGCCGCATGCTCGAGGCGCTGCGCGAGGCCGGCATGGGGCGGAGCGCCCGGGATCTCTCCGCAGAGGAGATCATGTCGATCCTGCGCCGCACGCTCGCACCGGCAGGATGGGCACAGCTCTACGATCGGACCACGGGCAAGGTGCGCGGGGCAACCTACCTCGCCCAGGCGCGCCGCGCGCTCGCACAGGTCGGCGGTCAGCCGGGCGGGTTTGTGTTCTCGGCGCAGGTCGCCACCGAGCTCGCTGCCCAAGAGCGAGTCTTCCGCAAGCTCGTGAGCGATACGACGCTGCGCGATCTCTCGGGCAAGGTGTTCGCGGCGCTCAAGGAGTCCGCTGAAGCGGGCGAAGCGCTCGAGGCGCGCGCCAAGCGGATCGAAGCAGCGGTCGCCGAGGGCATGGACATGCGCCGCTCGCGCGCGCGCACGATCGCGCGGACCGAGGTCGGCACCGCGAATCAGATCGCGCAGCTCGACGGCTGGCGGCAATCTGGCGTCGTCCAGCTGAAGCGCTGGGTCAACTCGCAGGACGACGCCGTCCGAGACGCTCACGAGATCGACGGGCAGACCGTCTTGCTCGAGGGCCGGTTCAGGCTGCGCGACGGCATCGAGGCGCGAGCGCCGCTCGACTCGAGCCTGCCGCCTGGCGACCGGATCAACTGTCGCTGCGCCATGGTGCCCGTCACCGAGGGGGAGACAGCATGACCACACGCTACCAGCGCCACTGCCGCATCGAGACGGGCGCCGAGCTCGGGATCGTCGCGGGCATCCTCGCGACCGACGGTGAGGCATCCGACGGGCACATCCTATCGATGCAGGGCGCTCAGGCCGAGCCTGGCGCGCCGCTGCTCTTCGGCCATGATGCCTTCTCGGGCACCGCGAATCTCGGCAGCTGGACTCGCTTCCGTCCGTCCGAGCACGAGCTCCGCGGCGAGGCGCAGATCGAGATGGCCGGCATCGGCGCGCAGGCTGATTGGCGTGCAGACCTCGCGCACATGATCGCCCAAGGGCACGTCTCCGCGCTCAGCGTGCGCTGGGAGCCGCTCAAGCCGCCCGTGCGCAGGATCAACCTCGCCAGCGATCATCCGGCCTACGTCGACGCCGAGAAGGCACACGGAGATGATCCTCGGCGCTGGGGCTACTACTTCGACGCCTGGCGCGTGCTCGAGGGCTCGGTCGTCACGATTGGCGCCGACCCTGCCGCGCTCATCGGTCGCATCGCGCAGGCGCGCGGAGCGGACCGCGACCTGTGGCGCGGCGCCTTGGCGGACTACTTCGCCCAGGGCGCTGCAGCCCCAGAGCTGCGCGAGGCGTACACCGCGCTCGCCGGCAGCGTCGAGGCGCTGCGCGGCCAGGGCGTGACCGACTTCGGGACCCTGCTGCGGCTCTGCGGCATGGGCACCGATGCCTCCTCGCTCGTCTCCGTCGAGTACGGGGACGGGCAGCGCGTGCTGATCCCGCGCGAGGCGCACGACCGCCTCGTGGGCTCGGCACGCGAACGGCTCGAGCTCGCCTTCGACTTGCTGGCAGACGGCATGCCGCTGCTCGTCGAGCCCGTGCGAGAGCCGGCGCCACGGGGAGTTCCCGAGGTGCCTCACACTGCGCCGGCATCCGTGCCTGCGCAGCCTGTAGATGACCTGCTCGAGCGCGTCCGGGTGCGCACGGCACAGATCGTGCGCGACAGCCTGGCCGCGAGGGGATGACCATGCCGGAACTGACCCTGCCTCCGAGTTCAGAGGAGATGGCGAAGGCCAGAGAGACAGCGCTGAATCTCGCCTTCAAGGACCTGTCGCAGAAGGCCGAGGAGCGCGCGATCGAGACGGTCCGAGCCGAGGTCGATCGGATCCTCGGCGAGAAGCCCGATCGCAGCCAGCTTGGGCTGGTGGCGCTCTCTGGCCAACCCAAGCAGCGTCTCGCATACGGAGAGGGCGTGCGCCTGATCTCGCCGCATGCCGTGCGCTACCTGCGGCTGCCCGAGATCCAGCGCAAGATCCGCACGCCGGACAGCGACCACTGGATGGCCCAGTGGCTCCGCGGCAAAGCATGGCGGGATCGCGGCATCCTCATGGAGGCGGACGCCAAGCTCGAGGAGCTCGGTTTCCCGCGCGTGTCGGTCAGCGAGCACGAGCGCGCCGACCTGCTCGAGGGGCTCGCGTCCGGGACGACCGGCATGACGGCCGGATCGGGCGCCTCGCTCATGCCGACCCCGCTGGCGGCGGTCATCATGCTCGCCCGCGACAAGCGCGCGCGCCTGCGGCCGATCGTCAGTAGCTTCACGAGCGCCGGCAAGACGCTCCGGGTGCCTACCGCTGGCTCGGCCACGGTGGCGATGGTCGCCGAGGGTGCGACGGCCTCACAGGGTGAGCCGACGATCAGTCACAAGCTGCTCGACAAGAAGAAGGCGCAGGGCGTGTTCGAGGCGTCCATCGAGCTGCTCTCGGACTCGGCCTTCGACCTGGTGAGCTTGTTCAGCGAGCGCGCGGGCTCGGCGCTCGGGGCGCTCGAGGACGTGCAGATCTGCACGAGCAACGGGACGGCGCCCAACATCACGAGCGCCATCATCACGGGCGTGACGGAGGTGACCGAGGCCGTCTCGGCCACGCTGGCCTATGCCGACGTGGTCTCGCTCTACTTCGCGGTGCCCGAGCCCTATCGGGCGGGCGGCTCGTGGCTGGGCGATGGGACGGTCATGAAGATCCTCTCGCTCATCGACGATGGGAACGGGCGGCCGATCTTCCAGCCTGCCGATGCCGCTGCAAACGTGATCGGCAACACCGCCGGCAATGTCGGGTCGATCTTCGGACGTCCGGTCTATGACGTGCCGCTCGCGGCGGGCACGCTGATGTTCGGCGACTTCCGGGAAGGGTACGGGCTGCTCGATGCCGGCGGGATCTCCGTCGCGATCAGCGAGCATATCCGGTTCCTCGAGGATGGAATCGTCTTCAAGTTCACAACGCGCTTCGATGGGAACATCCTTACCGTGGCTGCGCTGCGCATCATGCTGGGTCTGACGACGGCTGGTTAGTCCAGGGGTGAGAGGGAGGGGCCCGGTCGCCCATCGGCCGGGCCCCTCATCGGGGAGAACAGACATGCGACGCATCAAGATCCTGGCATGGCTCGCGGCGCTGCTGCTGCCGCTCCGCGCTCTGGCGGAGACCTGCACGTTGCCGACCGGAACCTACAACTGGACGGCGGCTTGTACCGTCTCGGCCGGCACGATCACTGGATGCACGTGCAACGCCAGCGATGCCGATATCTGGGAGATCCCCCAGGACGCCATCGTCACGATCCCGGGCGATGCGACGGTGACGGACCTCGACGTCACCATGTCGAGCGCCACGGCGCAGATCATCGTGCGCGCAGGCGGGCAGCTCACCCTTGCTGCCGCCGGCGGCCTCGGCGTGCCGGGTGCTGGCCTCCTGGTCGAGCCGCTCGGCATCTTCCGGTCGCAGGGACGTGCGCTGACCTACGGCAATGCAACGCCGGCCTACTCCGCGGCAGCGCTGGCGCAGAGCACCGTTCCGACGGTCAACACGGCGCTGGCCGCGGGAGAGATCATCCACTGCCCGGGTACCAGCGCCTCGACGCTCGTCGAGGATTGCGAGGCAAACGATACGACCCCGGGCTCGCCTGCGCAGATCGCCATCTGCTGGCCGAATGCGGACGACGCGACCGCGCGCAGGCAGGGCTATCAGGTCACCACCGCCGGCCAGCCCGGAGAGGGTTTCTACCCCGAGTGGATCGCCGCCGCCGCCGTCGGAGACGTGCTCGTTTTCTGGGACCCCACGGGTGGCCTCGATCCGAGCCGCGACGTGAACGCGATGTACGAGATCCTGTCCATCAACACGACCACAGATGATGTGTGTCTGACGATGGCCATCCGTCAGGGACCGACCAGCGCGGATGCCACGACGGAGGTCAGCTGCCACGCCAACGCGCTCTCCTGCCATGTCGCCGAGCGCGATGTTCTCGAGGTGACCCTGTCCGCGGCCTACGTCGCTGGGCGGCGCACGCTCGCGGTCGGCACGACGGCGATCACCGCGGATCGACAACGCGAGGGACGCTACCTGGATTGCCCTGCCGATATCGATGCCGATGGGACCAATGAGCCAGTCCGGCAGATCATCCAGATCACCGAGATCATCGACGATGCCGGCGGCGATTCGATCCGGATCATGCCCGGGGGCTTCGCACACGGGATCGCAGACGCGACAACCTGCTTCATCACCTACGGATGGGATCGCGGCGATACGCTCTCGCTCTTCCGACCCGCCCTGATCGGTGACGGGAACGCAGGCACGGATACGGATTCTCCGATCACCTGCTCGCGTGATGCGACCTGCGAATTCGATTTCACGGTACTTGATCATCTCGGGCAGCAACTCTGGTTCACAGGGACCGTCGTGCGCAACTCATGGATGCGCGGCAATGGCGCCGGCGTCGGGCATCTGCTGGCGGAGCGAGCCGGCCCGCTCGACCGCTACCAGAGCACGGCCCCGAATGCCGCTTCGGGGCATGGCTTCTCGCCGATCGGCCGAAATACGAATGTTCAGCTGAGCGACATGGTCATCCGCCACGCTGGAGATGATCCGATCGTGTTCAACGGATTCACGGTGACCGGCCCGAGCAGCGTCTCCGGAGGTGATGATTCCACCGTGTTCCCGTATGCCGCAATCCTCCGCCGGATTCGGTTCGAGTTCTTCGGGTGCGCCGGCGGTTCCTGCAATCCGATCGATACGGGCACGGGTGGTGGCGGTCGCGGGATCGAGGCGCACGACTTGCTGTTTCGTGCCGGCGAAGGCGAGGACGTCACCTCTGGAACGATCAATCACATCATGGCGAACAGCCTGATTTCGGTCGGAGGGATCACGTCAATCAGCGCCAAGGGCCCGATGGTGACTTGGGGGGGCACTGGTACAGGCGTGGTCGCGCTGAGCAACGTCTACGATATCGGCCGCGTCAATGCCGGCACGCAGTCCTTCTACAGGCCCACGGCTTTGACGGATGCTTCGATCATTGAATCACGGGCAACTGGATCCGGCGGGTATCTCTTTAGTCCGCCGCAGTCCGGATATAGTGGATCGGATGTTTCCCTCTACCGCGTGTTGTCGCTGGATGCGGACGCACCAGGCAGCGATCCCATCTATCTCTTCCAATTCTCAGACCCGCAGATTGCGACACGCATCCGCGATCTCGCGATCATCTCGCCAAATCGCACAGGACAGAGCGCAGCAAGAACGGTATTGCGCTTCGATGCCTTCGCCGCTGGCACAACGCGCATGGATGCAGAACGCATTACCATCGGCTTCCGGCCAGGAGAGCAGAATACGTGGAGCCTACTGATCTCCGCTAGCGGTACGGATTCAGTATTCGCATCATACTACACACTCAAGCAGGTGCTGCTGGCTCATCACTGGTCATCGACGGCGAATCAGTCCACGATCTCCATAGCAGATGCTCCGGATAGGGCATTCCTGCGTGGCGGTTTCTGTTTCGTCAATAACGATCAAGATTTCTCCGGTCTGGACGCTGCCATGGATCCTGTCACTACCTGGCGCGAGCGCCATTTGCCATTCGTCGCGCCACAGCTGGGGATCCTGCAACAGACGCCACAGAGCCCACTCGCCAATCAGTGCGGCGCGCGCGACGTCGGCGCATACGACCAGTGGGGACTGCGCGTGATCCATCACAACCCCTACCTCCACGGCGATTCGTGGAAAACGGCGGCCTGGGGCCGCAGATGAGGTGAACATGGCCGACACAGAGGCACAGGCAGAGGTCGCGAAGCCGCAGGGCTTCGCCGCGCGGCTCGAGGCGGAGACGAATGCCGCCTATGCGGACGCGCTGAAGCGCGCCAAGAAGCGCGGTGCAGAGGCCCCGACGCGCGACACCGTGAAGCACGCGATCAAGTCCAGGATGCTGCGGGAGACGAAGAGGCAGCTCAACGCCGAACTGCGCGGCGCATAGACGGGAGCGTAGCGGGAGCAGTCCATGGGATCGGTCAACTTCCAGCTCGACGGCGCGCTGAGCAACGGCCAGGAGCAGCTGATCGCTCTCGGCCTGAGCATCGCGGTCACCTTCACCGCGATCACGCCATCCGTGCGCACGGCTCCGAGTGGAACGGCGCTCGTCGTTCGACTGCAGAAGCAGAGCGGAGGGGCGCCCACCGACTACATCGAGGCGACCATCGTCGCGGGTCAGCTCGTCGGCCTGGTCGCCGTCGGCAGCATCGCGATCCCGGCCGGCGCATCGTCCCAGATCTACCTGCGCGTCGTGACCGCCAGCGCCGCGCAGAATCTCACCCTCATCGCGCAGTTCGGCGAGGCTACGGGCACGCGCGCGATCCTCAGCTGGAACATCGACGGGGACGCGCCGATCGACGCGGAGTGGATGCGCATGGCCGGCCCGGCCGTCGGCTACCAGATCCGTGCAGCAGCTGTGACCCCCAGAACGCCGCCTCCCACGGTAGCTGCTCATCTCGCCTTCGCGTTCCTGGACTCGGCCGGCAATCCGGTGAACGGCGGGCTCACGGTCACCATCGCAGCCTCGAGCGGCGCCTACAGCGTGGCCTGGCCCACGGGCGCACCGCCTCTCGCTCTGCCGGGGGGCTGTACGGTCGTCGTGACCGTGACCGACCTGGTCGATACCGACATGGTCGGCGCGCTCATTGTGCTCGAGCTCGAGGCGCCTGGCCTGGGCGATGCGCTGTGCAGCCTGGACGATCTCCGCCTCGCTCTTGGGATCGACACCTCGGACGCCGATGCCGCGCTCACGCTGGCCATCGCCGGCGCCAGCGAGATGATCCGCGGGCTCACGCGCCGGCAGCTCTCGCTCTCGCGCACGATCACGGCCGAACGCCACGTGCGCGCAGGCGGCGTGCCGATCGGGCGCCTGCCCCTGCGCGAGTGGCCGATCCTCTCGATCGCAGAGCTCCGCGATGGCGATGGCGACGTGATCGATCCGTCCGAGTACGTGGTCGAGGCCGCGACCGGGCTCCTGCGCAGCCTCTCTGGCGCCGTCTGGGCGGATCTCGAGGTCGACTACGTCACCGGCTTCGTGGCCGGCATCCCGCGCGATCTCCAGCTCGCGGCCGTGCTCCAGGCGGCGTACCTGTTCAAGCAGCTCGAGCCCGGCGGCGGGCGACTGGGCAATCGTGGGCCCGCTCAGGCAGCTGTGGGCAGCCCCGGCTACCTGACGGATGACTGGGTGCCTCAGGCCCTCACGCTCGCACGCCGCTATGCGAGGGCCGCCTGATGCCTGCTGCGCGCATCGTCTGGCGGGTCTCTCCAGAGCTCCGCGCGTTCCTGCTGGCGTCCCGCCCGGAGCAGGTGCGCCAGCCGGTGCAGCGCTTCCTGGTCGCCGCCGGGCTGCGCGTCCTGCGCAATGCTGCCGAGCAGCAGATCATCCGAGGCGGGCGCTTCCGGTCACCCGGGCCTCGAGGCGGACGCGGCAAGCTGCACGATGCGCCGCCTCATCCGACCCGGCTCACCAGCCGCTCGGGCGAGCTCAGGCGCTCGCTCTCGCAGAACCGCGGCATGGACAAGACGCGCTTCCCGCGCGCTATCACGGTTGGCTCGGATCTCATCTACAGCGCCGTCCATGAGTACGGCCTGAACGTCGGGCGCAGGCGCTACCCGCGTAGAGCCTTCCTCGCGCCGGCGCTTGATGCCGAGTCGCGGCTCTTCGAGCCGCTGCTCATCGACGAGCTGCGGCGCCACTGGAAGCTGGGCAGCTGATGCCGATCGACACGCGCGCCATCGTCGACGAGATCGAGGCGGCCGTGAGGGCGGCTGTCCCGACGTTGCCGGCCGGCACTCGCGGAGTCGAGCGGCAGTTCCGCGACGGCTCCGAGCTCTCGCCCTCCGAGTATCCGCACGCATTCCTGGTCGACTTCTCGATCTCGTCTGGACCCCTACCGTTCGGCCAGTCCACGCAGGAGATCGCGCTCCAGGTGCACCTCTGGGCGGACGGGGTCAGCGTGGATGACATGCTCGATCTCTCCAGCGCTGTGCTCTCGCAGATCGTGGATACCCAGGTGCCAGGCTGGCTCGACCGCTGGCGCTGCTCTGAGATCGGGATCTCGGTCGATCCAGCGCCGGACTCGCGCGCGCGGCGCGTCGCGGTCTTCCTGGTCGAGGGCGGGGTCATCACGTGAGCACGCTCAGCGACTTCGACGGCGAGCTCTACGCGGCCCTGGCAGGCGTGGGCAGTCAATCCTGGCAGCCGATGGAGAGCGCGTTCGATTACTCGCGCAATGCCCTAGCGTCCGGAGAGCGAGGTTATGCGCTCGCAGTCACGCCGATGTTGCACCCGCGCCCGAGCTCCAATGATGCGCTGTGGGGCGCGTCCGCTCTGATCGTGCTCGCCTACCGGATCCCGGCGATCAACACGGAGCACAACGCATTCGCGACCGTGCTCGGCCCGGCATTCGTCGAGATGCTCTCCACGCCCTGGTGGACGGATATGGGCACTGTCTCCGCTCTCATCTCGCATCCGCGCGAGATGGAGCGCACCCGCATCGGAAACGTGATCGTCGCCAGCGCGAGCTGGTTCGTCGTGCTGACGTAGGGAGGCGAGATGGCCAAGTACAACTACGGCTTGCTGCTGACGGCGAAGACCGAGACCGTCCCCGGCACGCCGGAGACCATGACCTACGGGACTCCCGGCGAGGTTCACATCGCAGATGGGTTGATCAAGCTCGATGCGAGCGTCGGGCCGCTGGGCACCGGACTCGACTTCACGATGGGGGGCGAGTTCCAGGAGTCGGCTGCGGTCGGGCTCTCGAAGACGGCAGCGACGCTCCTCCGCGCAACGATCGACGGACTCACCGTCGCCGTTCCGATCGCGGGCTCGCGCATCTCGATCGGCGGTGCGCCAGCGGACGCGGACTTCGTCGCGGATCTCGGGGTCAGGGCTCTTTGGGAGGCATGCGGTCTGATCTGGACGGCAAGCGCTCCCGGTGAGGGCCCGACGGGCATCGGCCAGTCGATCCGATTGGCCACGATCAAGCCGTGCACCGTCAAACTCATGCACAAGGGCGGCTATCGCCTGATCTGGACCAACTGCATCGGCGTGCCGACCCTGAGCTTCACGCCGGGCGGGATCGGTCTGGTGACGATCGAGCTGGCGGGCACGTTCAGCGCGCGGGCGGCTGAGACATTCCCGACGGTGCTCGACTACGGCAACCAGGATCTCGCTGGCCCTCCGACGATCGAGAGCGTCGGCCATGTCTGGGGCGCTGGCGCGGTCGCGCGTGGTTACTCGAGCCTCGAGGTGACCGTCGACAACTCCAGCGACACGGTGCCCGATTCGAATGCGGTCTCCGGCGAGGTGCCCGCATCGAGCGAGAGGACGGTCAACGTGGCTGCCACCCTCTACGGAGAGAGCACGGATCCCGACTTCGAGATCGAGACGCTGCTCAAGACGGTCGCGCTCACGGGGATGACCTTCGCTGTCGGCGGAACGGTGCAGACGCCGAACGGCGTGCGCGCCAACCGCTACTCGGTCAAGCTCCCCAAGCTCGAGTTGCGCGCGGTGAAGCAGGACGTGATCGGAGCGAGCGCCGCGCCGGCGATCACGGGGCGCGCTGTGATGGACGCTGCCGAGGGCGACGAGCTGCAGATGCAGTTCTACTAGGGGCGACATGACGCGCAATCTCAAGGCCACCGTCACGATCGAGGCGGACAACCAGGCGAGCCCGGAGATCCGCAAGGTCGAGTCCGCGCTCGGGTCACTCTCCGGCGAGGTCGGCGGAGCGATCGCCAAGTGGGCGAGCTTCTCCGCCGCGATCGCCGGCGCCGGGCTCGCCTTCCGCGAGATCGGCCAGGAGCTCGTCGGCCAGGAGCAGGCGCTCGCCCGCTTCTCGTCGGCGCTCGGGGTCGTGGGCGCACGCAGCGCGTCGGCGGTCGAGGGTGCGCAGGCATTCGCCGAGAGCGTGCGCCGGACGGCCGGCATCTCCGAGTCCACCGTGCTCGAGCTCCAGGCGCTCGCCGTCGCGTACACGCGCAACGCCGAGGGCGCGCGCGAGCTGACGCAGGCAGCGCTGGACATGGCAGCGGCGCTCGGGATCTCGAATGAAGAGGCGGTTCGCAGGCTGGGTGCGAGCTTGACGGGCAATGTCGAGGCGATCTCGCGATTCAACGCATCTCTCGGCGAGTTGTCCGATGAGGCGCTGCGCTCGGGCGAAGCGATCCGTGTGATTGGCGAGCAATTCAAGGGCCAGCTTTCCGCATCCGTCGACAACGCGGCCGGTGCATTCCGGACGCTCGGGGCCAGCCTCAAGGACCTGGGCGCCGAAGTGGCTCTTGCGATTGGCGCCGGCCAGGGCGGTTGGATGCAGCAGATGATCACGGGGCTGACTCGCTGGGTCGAGGCCGAGCGTGAAGCGCGCGAGGAGCATGTCCGGCTGCGCACCGAGCTCGAGGCCACGCAGTTCAACAACGTGAGTTTCAAGGAGTTCCTCGACATTCTCCTCGGCATCCGCACGGAGCAAGCCATCGCCGCCGAGCATGCTGTGGAGTACGCTGCGGCGCAGCGTCAAGCGGCACAGGCGACCGAGGAGCGCGCAGTCCAGGAGGAGCGGCTGCGCGCCGCGCTCGCCCAGCAGCAGGCAGAGGCCGAGCGAGTCGCGCTGCTCAAGGAGTTCGGACTCACCGCAGCGGGCACGGCGATCGAGCTCGATACGCTGAGCACGCGGCTCGAGCGGCTCGATGCCATCTTCGCCGGCGGTGCCCGCAACTCTGAGGCATTCGCCAGGGCGCAGGCGGTCCTGGTCGCTCAGATCCTCGAGCAGGCGGGCGGCCTGGAGCGCATCGAGCAGCTCTACCGGGACGGCAAGATCAGCGTCACCGCCTACGCGGAGGCTCTCGCGCTCTCTGCCCAACAGGCCACGAATTTCGCGGTCAATACACGGACGAGCTCGACGGAGCTCGAGCGCCAGGGCGGCGTACTCGACGCGAACACGGCATCGTTGCTCCGGCTGTCCGAGGCTGCCGCGATCGCGAGCGCACAGATGGCGCAGGTCGCCGTCTTCAGCTCCCGCGACTTCGACCGGATCGCGCGTGAGCAGGGGCGTGCAGCTGCCGTCGATGCGGCGACAGCTGGAGGCGGTCGTCTCGTACTCGGAGGGACGCGCGTCGTCTTCCGCGGCGGCTCGCGCCTGACGCGAGAGCCTGGGCTGTACTCGGCGCTGCACTGATGGCCTACCGCGGCCCTCGCTTCCTGTTGCATCATTCCGCGGCCGCGGTCGTCGGCTCGATCATCGGTACAGCTCCGGTCGCCTCTGGCGTAGGGGCGGGCCCGACGGCGGCCGCATCGCGTGCACGGATCGCGGACTCCAAGCTCGGCCGGATCGTGCGCCTGAACCTGGCGACGGGCGATGCCTGGATGGCATGGGATGGCGGAGCGGGCCACCCAGGGCTCGACCGGCTGATCATCCCTGCGGGCCACAACCTCGCGACCGCCTGCGCGACCGTCGAGCTCCGCTCAAAGGGCACAGCCTTCACCGGCCCGACCGAGGGCACGCTGCGCGAGAGCTGGACTCCGACCACGGGCCAGCAGAGCCGGACGTTCACCGCCGTGACCGATCGCTACCTGGCGCTTGTCCTCAAGACGCTCTCCGCTCAGCCCGAGCTCGGCGAGATCTTCGTCTCCCAGACACGCACGCCGCAACGCGGGCCATCGACGCCGTGGCTCGACACCGCGAGCCCGAATCTCGTGCGCACCGAGACGCGCGAGCGCGACGTCTTCCTCGTCGCGCGCCCAGCGCTGCGCAGGGTCGTCTGGCGCTTCGAGCGCGTCGACTTGCCGGCCGGTGACCTGACGCTCTTCTCCGAGCTCGCCCTGGCTGCGCGCATGGGGATCGTCTACGTCGATCCGCCCGGCGATGATGCGAGCCCGCCCCCGCCCGTGGCCTACTGGGCGGAGGTGACGGTGGAGCAGGAAGCGCGCGCGCCGCGCAGCTCGGGGCTCTCCTACTCCGCGGACGTGTCGCTGCTCGAGGCACTGTGATGCGAGCGCTGGCGGACCGCGAGGCGGCGCTCGCGGCACGAGGCGTGATCTTCCCGGTGCTTCTCGCGCGCCTCACGACCTATTCGGATGCGCGCACGCTGGCCGATCCGATCGACACCTGGATCTCGAGCACCTGGCGCACGGCGACCTGGGGCGCGGAGCGCGAGTTCTGGCCGCTTCTGGTCTCGGGCATGCCGCAGGTGGATCGCATCGGGCACGTACCGATCCCCGAGCTGACCCTGGGCGGGCTCGGCGGCGCGCTCCGCCGGCAGTGCACGATCATCCTGCGCGGCTGGGATACGGAGCTCGGCGCCGTGGCGCCCTACCTGACGCAGTCAGGCGCCCGTGATCTCCTTGGCATGCGCGTGGAGATCGGTGAGCTGCTGCTCGAGGCGCCGTCCGAAGTGCTGGACTGGCAGAGGATCGGAGCCGAGGCGGCCGTCGTGCCGCTCTTCGTCGGCCGGGTCGAGGCCGTGCTACGCCTGGGCGAGGAGATCGAGCTGCGCCTCGAGGTCGAGCTGCCGGCGATGCCGTGGCTCACCGCGAACGATCCGACCACGAACGATCCGGATGATCTCGGGCGCGTGCTGCCCCTCCCGATCGGGCGGGTCGAGCGCGTGGAGGCCATCGCGTGGACGGTCGGAGCCCGCACCACGCTCGCGGTCGAAGCGCTCGCGGGCGCAACGACGCTGCAGCTGACGGATGCCTCGGGCTTCCCATCTGCAGGCGCAGCGACCCTCGGCGGAGGCGAGGTCGCGCTCTACTCGGGCAAGACGGCGAACCAGCTGACGGGAGTCACGGGCCTGGCGAAGACCCACAAGCCGGGCGACATGGTCATCGAGCGCATCGGCGGGGATGCGGTCTACGTGCTCGGCAGCTCTCCACTCTCCGCGGTCGATGCGCTCTACGTGCGCTCCGCATGGTCGGACGAGCTGCTGCGCGTCACGACGCCCTATGCCGTCCAGCTATCCGATCCGACCGTGATCTCCGGCAGGCTGCTCGCGACTGTCCGCTTCGCGCCGGCGGACCTCGATGCGCTGATCGCAGCACTGCTCGCGGCCGAGGTGCAGCAGCAGCCGACGCGCTCCACGGACGTGGTCGCGCCCGATTCGCTGCAACCCGTGATCGATATCGACTACGCCAGCACGCGGTCGATCGTCTCGGGTTCGCTCTACTACGGCGTGGTTGACGACTGCTTCGCTCCGTACTCCGATTCGGGCGACCTGCCCAGGGCCAATGATGGCTGTGTGATCCGCGGCATCTTCACCGCCCACAGCGGCGGCAGTGCGCGGATCATCATGCAGACCGTGTACTTCTCGGCCAGCTATGAGGGCAGCGCAACGATCGGGCACGTCACGGTGAGCCTACGGCGCTCCGGCGCCACGATCGCAAGCATCGTCGTCGACGTTCCGAAATCCACGCCGGAGGGGCTCGGCGGATACTTCGCGACGTTCGCCGAGCCTACACACGATTGCGACGCGGATGAGATCCGATTCACGATCGACACGGATCCCGAAGGCGGCCTGTTGCGGATCGGGTACATCCAGCGCGGCGGCATCAATCGCGTGCTGCCCGGCATCACCACGCAGCCACAGGTGGCCGAGACGGGCAGCACCGAGGTGCAGCTCCGGGCGGCCTCGGTCGGCGGGGGGCTGCGCTTCTACGCGGACGTGCAGGGGCCGCTCGTGCCCTGGCAGTGGCAGACCGAGTACGCATTCGACTCCGATGCGGAGTGGAGCGAGAGCGGGATCACGCGCAGCCAGGACACCGGCCAGAAGGTCGAGGGCGCATCGAGCACCAAGCTCGCGGCCGCGCAAGGCGCGCTCGTGCAGGATCATCTCTTCGAGGCATCCGGCGATGGCGTCGCTGTGTGGCGGGGTACGCTCACCTTCCCGGGCGGCGGCGTGCAATCCGAGGGCTCCGCGTGCGCCTCGATCGTCAAGACGTCAGGCGATGAGTACGGCATCCTGATCACCGAGAGCCCGAGCCTGGATCTCTCCAACGCAACGCTCGAGTTTGACGTCTGGCTGGAGAACGGCCACACGCTGATCGATCATGATGATGAGCTGCCCGGGTCGCTCAACAACTGGAAGGGCAGCTTGATGCTGATCCTTCTGACGGGTGGCGCGTTTTCGATCTACAGCTACGGCCTGGACAACGGACTCGATGCGCTCGAGACATGGAAGCGTCTCAAGTGGACGCCAGAGGATGTACCGACGACGGTCTCAGGCGGCGGCGTCAACCTCGCCAACGTGACCCGCATCGACGTGCGCACGCACGCGCCAACTGCTGCGACAAATGGCTTCGAGACGCGCGTCGACCACATGGTCATGCGCTCGCGGATCACGGGCATCGCGCAGCGCAACGCTGCCGCGACCATCGGTGACTGGAGCAGCGCCGGGCCCGTCTACCGTTTCCGCGTGCGCGCAGATGCGCCTGCGCGGATCTCGCGGCTCGAGCTTGCCTTTGCCGACGAGATCGAGACGGGCACCACGGAGCCATCGGCACGACGGACGCTGCCCGTGCCGGTCGACTATCTGGTCGCTGGCCAGTGGATGATCCTCGAGATCGATCCCGTCGACGTCGGCGGCCCAACGGTCCTGGCCGTGCGGACCGTGCGCCTCGAGCTGGACACCGACGGCCAGGCAGCCGTCGGCGTGTGGATCGACTGGCTGGAGAGCGGCCAGACCACAGGCAATCCGTACAGCGCGGCGCCCGATACGCTGATCGAGGCCGGACCGGACGTGCTCCGCTACCTGTTCGAGGAGCTGGTCCAGCCGCCGCAGCAGATCGACGCCACGCTCGCCGGTGCTCTGGCGACGCACCTCGGAGCGGACGTCTTCGGGGCCGACCTGCGCGCGCTGGGATCGGACTTCGGCTCCGTGGTCGAGCGCCTCGGCGTGTCGATGCGGGCCAGCATCTTCCCGCTCGATCGCTTGGGCGGCGCCATCTGGGGCTGCTGGGCGGCCGAAGCGGACGGGACATGGCCTGCAGCGACGCTCGTCCTGAGCGCCTGGGAGGGGATCGTCGAGGTGCCGGCCGAGGATCGGCCCCCCACGGAGCTGGATCTGCTCTACCGCTGGCACGCCCACAGGGCGACTCGCGGGCAGCTCGCGGAGCGCGCCTGGCAGGGACTCGTGGCTGCGAGCGATCCGGCTGCGGCGGCACGTAGAGGCACGCTCCTCGGGGATCCCGTCATCCTGCCCGCGATCTACGACGCGGCCACGGCCGAGGAGGTCGCAGCCATCCTGGGCGCCGCGCGCCTGGCGCCTGGCAGGCTCTTCGAGCTGCTCGGAGTGCCCGCGGCGGACAGCTACCCGCTCGAGATCGGAGACCTGGTGCAGCTCACGCTGCCGGCCGAGCTCGACGCCTCGACGCTGACGGTGCGGCTCATCGGGGTGAGGCGTGATTTCGACGTGCGGTCCGCGGACCTGGTCGTGCAGGAGGTAGCCGTCTGATGCCGATCCCGGAGCCCCCTGCGAGCTGGGCCGATCTGCGCCACGCGGCGGAGGTGATCGCGATCCTCTCCAGCACGGCCGTGGCTGGCTTGACCTACTGCCTGCACCGGCTCCGCCAGCCGCTGCTCGATCTCTCCGCTCGACTCGCGCGCCACGAGCAGGAGGAGGACGCCCCGGCTCGCGCCGCGATTCAGCAGCTCAATCGGGACGTCCGGGGTGGCTTCCAGCGCGTCGAGCTCGAGCTCGGCCGGCAGCGTGACACGCTTGTCGAACACGGGCAGCACCTCGCAGCGCTGGACGAACGCACCGAAGTCCTACTCCTGCGCTGGCCCTGATGCTGATCGCGTCCGATCTGCTGCGCACCGAGCTCGAGGCCTCCGACTGGAGGCTCCAGGCCCTCGTCACGGACGCCGTGCGCATCGCGGGCCTCGCCGGCTACCACCTGCGCCTGACGGGAGTGCGGCGCTCCAGGACGCGCACCCTGGAGATCTACCTGCGCGCCGGCAAGCCGGCTCCGCCGAGCTCCGTGCACGAGGCGACGCCCTGCCGTGGGGCGGACCTCGTACCTGTCCCGGCGGCCACAGGGACCGATGCAGGCGCGGACATGGCCGCGGCGATGGCCTACGGGCCCAGCCTCGCCGAGGCGATCAACCGCGGCTGGCGGTATCCCCGGGGCAAGCCATCCGCGCTGTGGCACTCGGTCTCGGGGCTGCACCTGCACTTACAAGTTAGTTATGACGCAATTGAGCTGCTGCCTTGAGTCTCATCCGATAGCGGCGCTTGGCATCAGTGCGACATGCCGAGCACGCACGCTGCGCTCCGTACACCCGATCGAATGGATGCCAGCCCAGCCAATCCTCGAGCGTGCCGTAGGTGACGTGGTGCGCCGAGACCTCGCGCAAGGGCGCGAAGGCTGGAGCGGGCGAGGTCACGGCTCCGAGGTCACCACGTCCTCACCTCAGCCACCCGCGCAGGCTCGATCGGGTTCGCGCGGCCATGCACCACGCCGCAGCAGAACGCCACGACGATCCAGACCGCGGCGATCATCAGGCTCGAGAGCATCACCCCGCCCCTGTCATGCCGTTGCGTGAGGCGCTCGCGGGTACCGTCGCTGCGCTCGATCCAGAGCGGGTCTGGATTGCGCGGCTCGTCGCGCTCACGGAGCTCGACGCGCTCGAGGGCATGGATCGTGAGGCGTCCCATCAGCGCCGTCCCGTGGACGTCTCGGACCAGACGCGCACGCCGGGCAGCCGCAGCTCGGCCTTGTGCCGGGTCGCCTGCTCGCGCAGCCAGGTCGTGTTGACCGCGATCGCCTCGCGCGGGATCGTGCCCTCGATCACGCCGACCAGGAACGCCTGCAGGTCCTCGACTTCGGCTCGCCAGACCTCGCGCACGGCGAGCCCGGCGGCACGCGGCGGCGGGGGCGGAGGCGCCGGCGAGGGCGGTGGGGGCGGCACGATCTGCTGTGCCTGCTCCTGGACGACGTCGGCGAGCTCGGCCTCACCGGCCGCTGCGAGGGCAGTCGCCTCGGCCTCGGCCTCCGCGCGAGCTGCACGGGCCGCAGCCTCCGCGGCTGCATGCGCGGCTCTCGCCTTGACCTCCTCTTCGGCTGCCCGCTGCGCAGCGATGCGCCGCTGCTCGGCGACGTAGCGGTCGCACTTCGCCTTGAGCTCGGCCTCGACCTCGAGGAAGGGTTGCTCGAGCCGCTTGCGGCGCCCGACCAGGTCCTTGTGCAGCTCGTGCGCGCGCCGGACCGTGGGGCCGCAGTCCGCCTCGATCGCCTCGAGCCAGCCCTTGATCTCGGCTCGCATCGCCGCGGCGAGCTCCAGCGATCCTTGGTCGATCACCTCGAGCTCGGTCGCGCGCAGCTCGAGCGCGCCGACGGGCGCCTCGAACTTCTCGGTCGGGAGTGGTGCAAGAGCCAGGATGCTCATCAGATCGTCCTCGCCGTCTTGAGGACAGCATCGAGCTGCCGGTGCGTGACCTCCGCGGTCCGCCGGCAGCCGTGCTTGCCCAGGACCCGCGCCAGGACTGCGGTGGCCTCGGACTTGACCTGGTAACGCGCGCGGACCACGGCCCAGATCGCGGCCTGCTCATCGGGCCCGATCGAGCGTGCCGGGTCCGGGACGGCCGGCTCGGGCGCCGCGAACTGGACCTTGGCCATGGCGCGCGGGCGGCGGGGCGGCTCGACAGGCGCCGGTGAGGGCGCATAGCGGTCCCCGAACGCGCCGCCGTGATCCTCGGCCGGCGCCGGCGGGACAGGCTCCGGATCCGGATCGACGCTGGGGGGAGGGAGATCGCCCCCCGCGTCCTCCTCGGCGAGGGACGTGCCGAGGTCCGGATCCGGAGCCCCCTCGAGCTCCGCTCCCGTGCTCGCCCAGATGATGGGGTTGGGAGCGGAGCCGTCGGCCCCCACAGCATCCAGAGGCGCGGGCTGCGCGACCTCCGTCGCGTGCATCGCCCAGGCCGGGACCTGCGCCGGCCCTGCAGCCGGCATCGAGGTGACCTGGTGCAGCTCGACCATGTCCTGCTGCTCCTCGGCGGTCCGCAGGCCCATCAGGACGGCGCCGAAATGATCGCGCAGGTGGAAGCCGAGGGCGCGGTACTGGAGCATCCGCTGCGGGTACTGCGTCCAGGGCCCCTGCTTGCCCCAGAGGCCGGCCCGCTTCGCGTCTGCGGTTGCGAACGTGGTCTCTTCAGGCTCCGTAGCGTCGCGCGCCCAGGTCCGGCACCAGCCCGTCAGCTGGTCGCCCTCAGCACGAGTGCCAGTCTGGACGTGCGTCCCTTGCTTGAGCTCGCCGCTCGCCTCGACGAGCGCTCGAGCCGCGTCCCCTTTCCAGGTCGGCACGCCACCGATCACGACCACGGATGAGAGCGCGCGCATCGGCGTGAGGCCAGCCTCCATCCCGGTCTGCACTGCGACCATGACTTTCTCCGCTGACTCCATGCCGCGCGGGGCCAGGCCTGACGCAACCACAGCACGTGAGAATCGGTAGAGGTCATCCATCGAGCGCAGCTCGAGGCCGCGGTTACCGATCGCGACCATGGCGCGCGTGGGTGCAGGCTCAGAAGGCGACGACATGGCTTGAGTCCTCCGTGTAGGGTTCGCTCGCCCGCGCCCACGCGGGCAGCTGGATCGACTGGATCGCGTCGCTGTACCCGGGCCAGATGCCCGAGCGCTCGCACGCGCGCCACTGCTCGAGCCAGCGCAGCGCCGTCTCGCGCCCGAGCATCAGGTCATCGTGCGCCAGCTCGTACACCGCGACGGCGTAGGGCGGCTCCTTCTCGACGGCGATCCAGAGCCAGCGGTGCGGCGCGCCGAAGACGCGCTCGAGGCCGAGCGTGTACCAGCCGGCCTGCGCGTGGTAGTCCATCCTGGCGATCTCGCGGGCGAAGCCCTTGGGGCTCGCGTCCACCGTCGTCTTGAGGTCGATCGCGCAGGCGCGCCCGGCGATCATCCGCAGGCTATCGAGCCTGCACTTGGCCATCCCCTCGCCCTCCCGCCAGATGAGCGACGCTTCGTTGACCCCCTTGCCCCTGAGGATCTCCGCCGCGACCGGATGCGACCAGACCGCCGCAGCGAGGTCGGCGCACAGCTCGTACTCCGCCTCGCGCAGGATCGTCCGGCCCTCGGCCCGAGCCTCGAGATCCGCCCAGATCGCCTTGCCCTCCTTGGTCCGCCGATCGCATGGCGGCGCCGCGATGTACTCGTGCTCCCAGCGGTCGCGCTCGAGGACCGCGAGGTGCACGGCCTGTCCGAGCTCCTGCGCCTGCGTCGGCGGCTCCGGGTGGAGCAGCGCGTGGCGCGCATGCGCGGGCGAGCGCCGCAGGTGCTTGAGCCTCGAGATGTTGGGCGCGTCGATCTGCTCGTACCCATCGCGCGAGAGGGCGAGATGCAGGCCTGGCTCGATCATCGCGTCACCTCTGCGACGACCGCCGATTGTGCGCGAGCTTCCCGTGCGCGCTCCAATGCGATCATCAGATCGCCCGCGCACGTGCCGCACACGACGCGGCGCGAGAGCGGCCCGAGATAGTCCAGATCGCTGTGCCCGTCGGCATCGGTGTACACGTCGGCCGTCTGCACTAGCAGCACGCGCTCGAGGCGCGGCCCGATCCGGTCAGCGCAGATCTCGCAGTGCATGATGTCTCCCGTGGTGCGCAGTGTGCGCGTGATGCAGGGGAGTATACCGCCTGGCATGGCGCCGTCAAGGGCCGGCGAAAATATATTTTCGGCTCTCCTTGCGTGCCACACTCCGGCCGGCATAGTATGGGCCGGATGCAGCTCGACCGCTACCTCGCCCGGGCGGGCATGACCGAGACGCAGCTCGCCACCCTGGCCGGCTGCACGCAGGGCACGATCTCGCGCCTCATCGGGGCCGTCCCGGTGCGGACCGCCTCCATGGCCCTCGCCCTGGCGATCGAGCGCGCGACCCGCGGCGAGGTGCGCGCAGAGGACCTGCCGCTCACGACGTCTACCCGCCGGGCCCTGGCGCTCCTGCGCGCCTCGGCGGCCAGCGAGCGGGCGGGCGGGCGATGACCTGGCGGGCGCCGATAGGACCGTGTCCGTGGTGCCACGCACACGAGCTGGTACGCCAGTACCGGTACGGCGCCGACGACATGTACCGCTGCACGGCGTGTCGCCAACAGGCGCTGATCCGCGACGTGCAGACCGACACCGCGCGATGGGCGCGCATCATCCGGCGCCTCGAGCCGGAGCACGACACAGGAGGATGAGATGATCAAGCGAATACGACCGATGAGCGCAGCCGAGCAGGCACTGCGCACCGAGCTCTCCGCCCTGAGGCGCATCGAGCGGGCGCTCGATGACCTGCCATCGGGAGAGCAGCGCATCCAGGTGCTGTCCCGTGCCCTCGAGGGCGTGCGCGAGCAGGCAGCTTGGGAGACCGATACGGGCGAGCCCGAGGCGCCGGACAACTAGGTGCTGATCCTCGGCATCGACCCGGGGCTGGGAGGAGGGCTCGCCGTCCTGCGGCGCGGCGAGCCCGCCATGCTGGCCGACATGCCGGCGATCTGGATCCAGCGCCGCCCAAAGGGCCGGCGGCGGGAGTACCTCGTCGGCGAGCTCGCCGAGATGCTGCGCAGCGTCACCCTTATGCGGCAGCCGAGCGACGAGCTGCGCGCCGTCGTGGAGCGCCAGCACGCGATGCCCGGGCAGGGCGTCTCGAGCTGCTACTCGCTGGGCTACGGGACCGGCATGGTCGCAGGCATCCTGGCGGCGCTCTCGATCCCGCTCGAGTGGGCCGAGCCGGCCGCGTGGAAGCGCGCCATGGGGCTACCACGGGGCGCGGACAAGGGCGCGAGCCTCGAGCTGGCCTCGCGGCTGTTCCCGGGGGCGGAGATCGGGCGGAAGGACGGCCGCGCCGAGGCGCTGCTGCTCGCGGAGTACGGGCGGAGGAAAGGGTGACCGTGAAGATCGATTTGCAAGCAGTCCGCATGGGGGAGCGCCACCGAAATGATCTCGGCGACCTCGAGTCACTCAAGAGTAGCCTCGAGGAGCTGGGGCTCTTGCAGCCGATTGGGATCACGCCCGATCACACGCTGATATTCGGTGAGCGCCGTCTCGAGGCCGCGCGAATGGCCGGCTGGGAGACGATCGAGGCGCGCGTCATCAAGATTGCCTCGATCGTCGACGGCGAGCTCGCCGAGAACGATATCCGCAAGAACTTCACCGCCAGCGAGCGGGTGGCGATCGCCGAGACGGTGGCGGCAGAGATCGGCAAGCGGCAAGGGGAGAGGACGGACTTAGTGGCAAATGCCACTAAGTCGCAAGTACCCGACAATCCTGAGGAACGCCGAACGCTAACCATTGCCGCCAAGAAGGCGGGCTTTGGCGGGGCGAGAGGCTACCGGCGAGCGCTGGCCGTAGTCCGGGCGGCCGAGGAAGATCCTGAAGCCTTCGAGGATCTCGTCTCGCAGATGGACAGGACCGGGAAGATCAACGGCGCCCACAAGGAGCTCGAGAAGCGGAGGGTTGCGAAGATCCTGAGCACTCAGCCATTGCCGGCGCCCGCCGGTACCTTCGACGTGCTGGTCATCGATCCACCCTGGCCCTACCAGAGCCGGGCCAAGGATGCTTCGCACCGCGCGAGCAACCCGTACCCGGATCTCTCAGTCGACGAGATCTGCAAGCTGCCGATCGCGAATCATCTCAACGAAAATGCCATCGTGTGGCTCTGGACGACGAATGCCTTCATGGGCGAGGCATACATGGTGGCCGATGCGTGGGGGCTACGGGTGCGCACAATCCTCACCTGGGCCAAGGATCGTATGGGCGCAGGTGACTGGTTGCGCGGCAAGACGGAACACGCGCTGCTCTGCACGCGCGGGAGACCAACGGTGACGCTCACCAATCAAACGACGCTCATCCATGGGCTGCGGCGGGAGCACTCACGTAAGCCAGACGAGTTCTATGCGCTGGTCGAGAGCCTCTGCCCGGGGACGAAGCTCGACTACTTCGCGCGCGAGGCGCGAGCGGGCTGGCAAACCTGGGGCGTGGAATCGAGCAAATTCGCATGAGCTTCGAGGCCCAGCTCGAGGTTGGCAAGCACGGGGAGCGGGTCGTCGCGAGGATCCTCAGAGAGCGCGGATGGTACATCGTCCCGAGCTATGACTTCACCGGGACGGATGGCGCGAAAGCGCCCAGGATGATCGGGCAGCGCCTCGGCTTCGTGATACCCGACCTGGATATCGCTAGGGGCGGCACGCGGTACTGGGTCGAAGTGAAAACCAAGACCGCCGCCGACTTCACGCGGATCACCCAACGGTTCGAACACGGTATGCAATTGCGCCACTACACCGATTACCAGCGAGTCCAGCAGGAGAGTGCATCGCCCGTGTGGATCTTCGTACTCGAGCTAGCGGCTAGCGAGCTGCTGTTCATCGCGCTGGACAAGATCGAGGACATGAAGCGCGTATACGACGGCCGCAAGATGGGGCGCGGCGGAATGGTGTACTGGCCGCGTGCTGCCATGCGCGTCTTGTGCAGGATCGCCCAAGGAGGGACCCGATGACCATCATGGCCTGCCGCTACTGCGGCGATTTTCCCGAGCGCCACTCCAGCCGCTGCCGCAGCGCCGTCTTCCGCTCCGGGCGCATCTGGAGATGCCTGCGGCATCGCCATCACGGACGTGAGCACAGATACGCGGACGATGCGCCGCGCGAGCGCAGACAGGCGCGGGAGGAGGCACCATGCAGGGCGTCGTGATCCCGTTTCGGCGGGTCGTGATCCCAGAGGTCGGAGACGCCACGCCCGAGGGCATCGTCGCGGTCTGGGACGTGGTCCTCGGCGCAGTCGATGTCGCCGCGGGCATGCTCGGCGCCAGGGACCGAGGCTGGCGCGAGGTCTACAACGGCATGGTCTGGCCGCACTACCTGCGCGTCCTGGAGCTCGAGCGCCAGCTCGACGTGCGCACCGATGCCAGGCGGGCCATGGGCCTGTGATACGATGAGCACCGGGGCACCGGTCCTGCAGACCGGGGGCTGCTGTCCGCTTCTCCGGCGGCCCACGCCCCGGTCTCCTCCGCGGGAAGCGAGGGGAGAGAAGCATGCCGCGCAATCAGGCGCCGCACTTCAAGGTGCGCTGCTCCATGCGCAACCACCGCAAGACCGCAGGCGTCTACGCGGACAACCGGCTCCTCGCTGCATGGGTGCGCCTGGGCATCTACGCGGTCGAGGTCTACGCCGACCGGACGCAGGACACCTTCCAGATTCCGGACCGCGCGCTCACCGCGCTGATGGGGGTAGGTCGGGCCGACATCGCCCGGACATCGCTCGGACGTCTCGCGGACGTCTGCGGGATGTCCGTCGAACGTCAAGGCGACGTCTGGGCGATCACATGGCCTAACCTCGCGAAAAAGCAGTTCCCTCGCCGCGAAGACGGTACCGTTAGGGGGGGCTCCGCCTCCGCCTCCGCCTCCGCATCCGGATCCGGATCTTCTTCTGAGTCTGTTCTTACCTCCGAGGATGTGGATTCTTCTCGGCACATGGGGGGTCCGGGGGGAGAGCGGCTACCGCCGCCCGCGCGCCCCAAGAATCCACAGACCTCGAGCGCCGAGTGGATTGCCAAGCTCGCCCGGGCCTGCCCACACGGCGCCTGCGACCCAGGCGTCGTTCGCGCCTGGCTGGCCACCATCCGGCCCGCCATCGACGCTCGCGGCTACTCCGACATCCGCCGCGCAGCCACGTCGTGGTGGGCCCGCGTCCGACCCGACGAGCTCGCAGCAGCCAGGACCAAAGCCATGCGCGAGGGCCTCATCGCCCAGCCACCGCTCGAGGTGTACGTGCCACCGCTGAGCGCCGCAGAGGGGGCGGCCATCATAGCGGCCATCAATCGTGGCGAGATACCGAGGAGCGCTGAATCATGAGCACTGACGCACGGATCCGCCATCGCCAGATCCTCAGGGTCGAGGCGCACCGCAGCATGCGGCAGCAGCTCAAAGAGCTGCGCTACGACTGGGACCTCCCGCGCTACGCCGGAGGCCTCTACGACCTCGAGGTCGTCGCCGGCGGCCTCTACGGCCTGGCCGTCATCGCCGGCGCTCCGAAGTCCGGCAAGTCCCTGCTCGCGCTGCGCTGCGCCCTGGACACCGCCCGCCAGGCCGAGACGCTCGTCGTCTACGTCGACCTCGAGCTCGACTCAGGCACCTACGCACGGCGCCTCCTGGGAGCCTGCGGGGCACGCACACAGGGCGAGCTGCCCTCGTGGATCCCGGACCACATGCGCATCATCGACGGCCGGGACGCCGGCGTAGAAGAGCTCAGCGACGGCATCGCCGAACAGCTCGACGACCAGCACGAGCGCGTCCTCATCGTCATCGACTCCATCAACCGCCTCGCGAAAAACCAGCAATTGCACCGCAAAGACGCGTACTTCGACGCCCTCTCTGCCGTCGTATCATGGGCCCGCCGCGCCATGACCCTCTCCCACGGCCAGATCGGCGCAATCCTCGTCTCTGAAGTCAATCGCGCCGGGCAAATAACAGGCCAAGACCCCGAATACGCTGCTGATTGCCTCGTCACGCTGCGACCCGAAGACGGCGGCACCGGTATCGTCGAAGTCGACTTCCGCTCGCGCTCGACAGCTGGCTTCGCGGGCCGCCGCTACCACCGCGACGCAGCAGGCGTGCAGTTCGTCCCGGAGGGTGCCGGACACGCGCCCGCCGTACCGCCGCCGCCAGATCCGGACGATCCCGAGCCCTGGGGCGAGCCGCTGAGGCTGCTGTGAGCTCCCAAGTGCCCTGGGGCCCCCAGGATCGCCGAACGCAAGGAGACCCTGCCATGGATACCAACCCGACCGAGATCGTTGATCCTGCGCGCGCCGCAGGCACTACCGATGCGCCCAGCGCCAGAATCAGGGTCCGCCCT
>Ga0209323_10000364_pt1 | contig 29180 bp, 29 predicted proteins | sample Rifsed19ft2_FD_184014 | JGI IMG/M metagenome (GOLD analysis project Ga0209323, IMG submission 184014) | Soil microbial communities from Rifle, Colorado, USA - sediment 19ft 2 (version 2) | ecosystem: Environmental > Terrestrial > Deep subsurface > Rock core/Sediment | place: Rifle, Colorado...
CGTCGTCAACAAGCAGCGCGAGGTGATCTACGCCCAGCGCCGCAAGATCCTGACCGAGAAAAATCTGCGCCCGATCATCGTGGACATGATTGAGGATCAGATTCGTGACATGGTGCAGGAACATACCTCGGCCCAGCACAGCGACGAGTGGGACGTGCACGGATTGCTGTCGGCGGCGCGCGGGCTGATCCCGTTGCCCGCCACGCTCACCGTCGAAGACTGGGAGAACCTGGAACCGGACGCGATCGAAGAGAAACTGCTCGATTACGCGGAGAAGGCTTACGACGAGAAGGCGCGCCAACTGGGCGACCTGACGCCGGAAGCCGAGCGCGTCACGCTGCTGCGCGCCGTCGATCAGCACTGGGTGCGCCATCTGACCGACCTCGACATCCTGCGCGAAGGGATCGGCCTGCGCGCGTACGGCCAGCAGAACCCGCTGGTCGCCTACAAGAAAGAAGCGTTTGAGACGTTCGACGAGATGAACACCTCGATTCGCAGCCAGGTGGCGCGTGACATTTTCCGTGTGCAGGCGCAGCCGACGCAACCGGCCGCGCCCGCCGCGCGCCAACTGCGGTCGAACATCAGCGGCACGGCCTCGAAAGGCCAAAAGCCGGTTCGCAGAGCCGCGTCCGAAACGGTTGGCCGCAACGATCCGTGCCCGTGCGGCAGTGGCAAGAAATACAAGCATTGCCACGGCCGGCCCGGAGCCGGGCCGCTTCCGGCCACAGCCAGATAGTCTCAGAGCCTGCCTGAGAAGCCGCCAGATTAACCACCAAGACACGAAGACGCCAAGAATCCCCAAGTTTTCTTTGTATCCCTTCGCGTCGCCCGCCCCGCGTTTTTTGCGGGGTGGTGACTTGGTGGTGAGTTTTAAGACAGTCTCTCAGTGTCTAGTGGTGAGAGTTGAAGAATCGCCAGTGACGCCCATGTTTCACTCCATAGGAAGTGCGTGCGAGGAGGTCGTCGATGAGCAATGCCGGAAGTGACCTGGCAGCCCGGCTGATGGGTGACATGGACCCCGAGCTGCTGGATTTCCTGAAAACGAAGGTCAACTCTTTCATCAAGTGGGACTTAGTGCGCTTCTTCTACGAGAATCCCAACTCCACGGACACCGCCGAAAACGTGGCGCGTTACGTGGGTCGGGACGCCAGCGCCATTGAAGCCGAGCTCGGCGAACTGGTGGGAACCGGCGTGCTGGAGCGACATCGCGTCGGCGACCTGACAGTGTACTCGCTGGCGAGCGACACCAATATGCGTAAACTGGTCGATCAATTCATTTTGGCCTGCGACGATCGCCAGTTCCGCGTCAAAGCCATCTACCACATCATTCGAGGCATGCGATGAACGAGCGAATGAAAACGGGAATCACCGGCCTGGATGAGATGTTGGGCGGTGGCTTCCTCCCCGAAACGGCGAATCTCGTCGAAGGCGCGCCCGGCACGGGCAAAAGCACGCTCGGCATGCAATTCATCGCCAACGGCATTCTGCACTATAACCAGCCTGGCCTCATCTTGACCTTCGAGGAGTTTCCGCAGCAGTATTACCGCGACGCCGAGGCGTTCGGCTGGCCGTTCCGCGACCTGGAAAAGGCCGACAAGCTGCGCGTAATCATGACTAGCCCGGAAGTCAGTCAGGCGGATCTGGAGCACGTGGGCGGTCGGATCGAATCATTGGTGCGCGAGATCGGCGCGCGGCGTATCCTGGTGGATAGTCTATCCCACTTCGAACGCGTCGCGAGCAGCCCGATCGAGCTGCGCACGGCCGTGTTCGGCTTCGTCAATGCCCTCAAGCGCGAAGGGCTGACCACGCTGCTCACCCGCGAAAGCGCGGCGCTGATCGGCGAAGGCGACCTGGGCGAAGAAGACGTCGCCTTCCTCATGGACTCGTTCGTGATGCTGCGTTACGTCGAGATCGACAGTGCCGTGCGCAAGGCGGTGTTAGTGCTCAAGGTGCGCGGCAGCGACCACGCCAAAGACATCCGCCAGTTCGAGATCACCACCACCGGCATCGAAGTGCGATCCAAATTCGAGGGCCGCGAGGGCATCCTGAGCGGCAGCCCGCACCGTATGGCCGAGTCGTTCGTCGAAGCCTTCGTGCGGCGCTGACGACAGCGTAGTGGTCTCGCTCAACAGGCTCCATTATGCTCTCATGGGCCGGCATTCTGACACTCGTCTTCTGGGCAATTGTTGTCCTACTTGTCGCGATCGTGTACGCCATTGCCCGCTTCTATCAGGCCACATCCGGCCAGCCGTCGCATTATCGCTGGTTCATTGTGCCGATGGTCTTGCTGGGCGCGGGCGCGGTGCGCTCCGCCGTGTGGGGAGACTTCGCTAACGACGCGCTGGGCGATGGGTTAATACTCGGCGGCGGCGTGAGTCTCATCGCGCTGGCCGTGTGGCTGCGGCACTTGATGATGGGCGGGCGGCGGCGATGATCTTGTTAAACATTCCACTCAGCGTGTCCGGCCTGGTAGCCGTGATGGTGATGCTCTACCTGCTCGCCACGTTGAGCCGGCGTCTGGGCGAAGTCACCAAAATGAGGCCGTATTATCGCGGGTTTTACGCGGCGATGCTCGGAGTGGCTCTCGCCATCGGTATTGCCCTGTTGCGCCAGCCTGGCCCGGAAGGCGACAACTACCTGCTAGTGTACTATGCCCTGCTGACACTGGCTGGCCTGATCAGCCTGTTCATCGCGCTCCGTTACTGGGGCTGGCTATTCCGGGAGCGAGGCAAGTGAGTGTTGTGTCGAATGGCCCTGCCCAGCGCGATCAACCGGCGACCCCTCCGGCCGAGGTGGGCACGCTCGCTCTCGACACGCTGGCCGCCACGCTGCAAGAAATCGCCATCGCCCTCAATTCCACGCTGAGGCTGGATGAAGTCTTGCGCCTGATCATCACTCAGCTTCAGCGCGTGCTCCACTACAGCAGCGCGGCTCTCCTGCTGATGGACGACGGCAAGCTGCGCCACCACGTCACGCTGGGCTATCCCGAAACCGATTTTCTACGAGACGACCGCGACTTCTCCGAGTTGCCCACGTTCCGCGAGGTCATCACCTCGTGCCAGCCGGTGCTGATCGGCGACACACTCCGCGATCCACGCTGGCGGCGCGCCCCGGAACTCGACTACGTCCGCTGTTGGCTGGGCCTGCCGCTGCTCGTTTCGCGCCGCGAACGGTTGATCGGTGTGCTGTGTCTGGACCACGCCGAGGCGCACGCCTACACCGAAGACGATGTGCGCGTGGCGGAAGCCTTCGCCGCGCAGGCCGCTATCGCCATCGACAACGCGCGCCTGTATGAAGAAGCGCAGCGGCGCGCCGATCACATGGCCGCGCTCAACGAAGTCGCCGCCACGGTCAGCCAGTCGCTCGACCTCCAACAGACGCTGCGCCTGGCGCTGGACAAGGCACTGGAAGTCGTCGGCGTCGAGGCCGGCGCGATCAGCCTGGTGGATGAGGCCGCCGGCGAGCTGGTGATCCGCGCGCACAAAGGCTGGCGGCATAGCGAGATCGCGCAGGGTATGCGCATCAAGCTGGGCGAGGGCCTCTCCGGGCGAGCCGCCGTCACCGGCGAAACGGTGGTGACCGGCGACGTGCGCGGCGATCCGCGCCTGGCCGTGCCGCGCTTCGCCGAAGAAGGCGTGCAGGCGATGGTGCTGGCCCCCATGCGCGCGCGCGGTCGCGTGGTAGGCATCTTCAGCGTGATGCATTACACGCCCTACCTGTTCTCCACAGAGTCGATCGAGTTCATGAAGGCGCTGGCCGATCAAATCGGCGTCGCCATCGACAACGCCCGGCTGTACGAAGCCGAGTACATGCGGCGGCGCACGTCCGAAGCGCTGCGCGAAATCTCCGGCGCGCTTGGCTCCACGCTCGACCTCGACCAGGCGCTGAGCGTGACCATGCTGCACCTGCCCGAACTGGTGGCCTACGATCGGGCCAGTATTTTGCTGATCGAGAACGGGCGGGCGCGCGTGTGCGCGGCGCACGGCTTCGATTCGATCGGCACCGTCCTGCAATCGATCAGCCCGATCCAGCCCGATGCGCTGCTGGGCCGGTTGGTGCTCGCCAAGCGCCCGCTGATCGTGCCCGACGTGGGCGAGTTCAAAGCGTGGCTGGGTGCACCGCTCATCGCCCGCCAGGAAGTGATCGGCGCGCTGAGCATCGAGAGCCGCCAGCCGCGCGCTTACACCGAGGAACACGCAGCCACGCTGTTCACGCTGGCCAGCCACCTGGCCAGCGCCGTCGAAAACGCCCGGCTGTTCATGGCCGAGCAGCGCCGCTCGACGCAGATGGCGCTGATCAACGAGATCGCCCGGCAGACCTCGTCCACGCTCGACCTCGACGAGCTGCTGAAGCGCGCGGCGACGCTGATTCATCAGCGTCTGGGTTACCGCGCCGTCGGCCTGTTCTTTGTCGATTCGACGCACGACGAGATCGTCCTGCGCAGCGCCGCCGGCGAATGGGCCGACCTGGTCGAGTCGGGTTACCGGCAGCCGATCCGCCCCGGGCAGATCGGGCTTGCGCTGGAATCGGGCCAGACGATCATCTCCGACTACGTGGCGGAAGACCCGGACTACGTGCCGCTGATCGACAGCGCCACGCCGCCCGGCTCGGAGCTGGTGATGCCGCTGCAGCGCGGCTCGGTCGTGTTCGGCGCGCTCGCCGTGCAGCATCAGCAGCCATACTTCTTCCAGCCGGACATCGTCGGCGTGGTGCAGACGCTGGCCGACCAGCTCACTATCGCCATCGACCACGCGCGTCTCTATCAGGAGATGACGCGGCGCATGTACGAGCTGAACGCGCTGCACGAAATGGCGATGGCCGGCACCTCGACGCTCGACATCGACGAGGTCAGCCAGCGCACCATCGAGGCGCTGCAGCGCACGCTGGGGTTCGATTACCTGGGGTTGTTCCTGCTCGACACGGCAGGCACCGCGCTGGAACTGTACGCCACCTCGACACGCGCGGAAGGAACGGCCCGCCACGCGCGCATCGAACTGGGACGCGGCATCATCGGTGTGGCGGCGCAAACGGGCCGGCCGGTCAACTCAGCCGATGTGCGGCTCGACGCGCGCTATCTGCCGGCTCTTCCAGGGATACGCTCGGAGCTGGCCGTGCCGCTCAAGGCCGGAGAGAAGATCATCGGCGTGCTCGACGCGCAGAGCACCCGGTTCAATGCCTTCTCGCAGAGCGACGAGCGCTTGCTGCTCACCGTGGCCGGGCAGTTGGCGGTGATCCTGGACAAGGCGCGCCTGCACCAGGAGACGCAGCAGCGCCTGGCCGAGATGTCCACGCTGCAAACCTTCGCGCACAAGATCAGCACGACGCTCGATCTCAACGAAGTGCTGGACATGATCGTGTTCACGCTGAAGGATGTGCTGGAGTGCCGGGGAGTGAGTATCGCGCTGCTGGTGCCGGATACGCAGACGCTGGAGATCCGCGCTGCCGCCGGCATCCAGGCCAAGTGGAGACGCGAGGCGAAACTGAAATTGGGCGAGGGCATCAGCGGCCAGGTGGCGGCCACGGCTCAGCCGATGTACGTGGCGGACACGCAGGTCATGCCGAACTTCATCTTTTTCGATAAGATCGTGCGATCGCTGCTGTGCGTGCCGCTCACCGTGAAAGACCACGTCATCGGCACGCTGACGGTCGATCAGAGCGTGCCCAGCGCCTTCACCCAAGACGACGAGCGCGTGTTGACCATCGCCGCCGCGCAGGCCGCTATCGCCATTGAGAACGCGCAGCTGTACGAGGAGCTGAAAGAGCGCGCGCGGAAACTGGAGCACGCCTATCGCGATCTCCAGGAAGCCGACCGGCTGAAAGACGAACTGGTGCAGAACGTCAGCCACGAGCTGCGCACGCCGCTCACCTTCGTCAAGGGCTACGTCGAGCTGCTGCTGGAAGGCGACATGGGGCCAATCAACGAGCGGCAGCGCGAGAGCCTGACGATCGTGGCCGAGAAGACCAACAGCGTCACGCGGCTGGTCAGCGACATCATCTTCCTGGAACAGATCGAGCGCGAATCGCTGCGACTCAGCCAGGCGCAGATGACCGACCTGGCGCAGCTCGCCCTGCAGGGGTGCGAAGTCACCGCCGCCTCGGCAGGCATTCAACTGCGCCTGGAGGTCGAACCCGGTCTGCCGCCGATCATCGCCGACCGCGATCGCATCAACCAGGTGTTTGACAATCTCCTCGCCAATGCCATCAAGTTCAGCCCGGAGGGCGGAACGATCACCATCCGGCTGCGGCGAGAGGGCGACGCGGTGCTGACGAGCGTGATCGACACCGGCATCGGCATCCCCAAAGATCAACTCCAACGCGTGTTTGAGCGCTTCTATCAGGTGGATGGATCGGCCACGCGGCGCTTCGGCGGAGCGGGCGTGGGCCTGGCGATCGTCAAGCGCATCGTGGAAGCGCACAACGGGCGCGTGTGGGTTGAGAGCGAAATGGGCCAGGGCAGCACGTTCTACTTCGCCCTGCCGGTTCAACGATCCCCCAGCCTAGGCAAGGTTCGATGAGCAGCGCCCCGCGCCCGGCCGGTCGAATCGACAAAGACGAGACCGCCCCGCAGCGGCTGTCTGATCTGCGCCAGGTCCTGGGCAGCCTGCCGAAAGTCGATCTGCACCGGCATCTCGAAGGCTCGCTGCGGCTGTCCACGCTGGTCGAGATCGCGCGGGAGCACGGCGTCGATCTGCCGTCGTACAACATCGAAGACCTGCGCCCCTACGTCCAGATCACCAACGACCCGGCCGACTTCCATCGCTTCCTGGAAAAATTCCGCCTGCTGCGCCGTTTCTACAAGACGCCGGAAGCCGTGGCGCGCGTGGCGTATGAAGCCGTGGCCGACGCCGCCGAAGACCACGTGGCTTACCTGGAGCTGCGCTTCAACCCGGCAGCGCTCGCCCGGACGCAGGGGTTCTCGTACGAGGAGGTGACCGACTGGGTGATCGACGCCGTCGATCAGGCACAGAAGGCGTATGCGATCACGGTGCGCCTGATCGCGACCGTCGTCCGGCATGAAGGCGTGCCCAACGCGGAACACATCGCACAGGTGGCGATCGCGCGCCAGAATCGAGGCCTCGTCGGGTTGGACTTGGCCGGCGACGAGATCAATTACGATGCGCGGCCCTTCGCGCCGGTGTTCTTGCAGGCGCACGAGGCGGGCCTGGGCATCACCATTCACGCGGGCGAAGCGGGCGGCGCAGAGAACGTGCGGCAGGCCGTGCTGGATATGGGCGCGAAGCGCATCGGTCACGGCGTGCGATCGATCGAGAACTCGGACGTGATCAAGCTGCTGCGCGATCGGAACATCACGCTGGAAGTGTGCCCCACCAGCAACCTGCAGACCGGTGTGATGCACAATTTCAGCCATCACCCGCTGCGCGATCTGTACATGCTGGGCGTGTCGGTCACGATCAACACCGACGACCCCAGCGTGTCCGACACGACGCTCACCGACGAATATCTCGTCGCGCTGATGGCGATGGGCATTCGCATGAACCATCTGCGGCGCATGAATCTCAACGCGCTGCGCGCGGCGTTCCTGTCAGAGGGGGTGCGCTCCGGACTGGAACAGGCGGTGATGGCCGAGTTCGATCGGCGGATGGAGCGGTATTGAAGGAGAGTGAAACCGCCCGCAGGCTCCGAGCCTGCGGGCGGTTCTGTGTCATCCCGATTTTTCCCAGATGTGCACGGCCGACATGACCACATCGCGCACGGCTGGATCGGGCATCTCGTCGGGCGATCGGTAGAAGTTGAGATCGACTTCGATCAGCAGGCTGCCATCCGGCGTCGCGCCCATGTGGATCGTGCGATCGCTCAATTCGGAACGCAGGCTGAGTTCGCGCTGAAGGATCGTTTCGATCTGGGCGATGATGCTGCCTTCGGGCGCGGGATATTGCGCCTGGCGCAATTTGCGCGCGCCGGGCACGAGCGGCGGCAACGGCGGAGTTGAGGGCGCTGGCACGGCCGGCGAGGCCTCCGGCGGAGCCGCCGGCGCAATGCCCGCGAATACTTTCAGTCCCTCGATCGCACTGAGAATCTTGGTCGCCGCTTTGTCGTCGTGAATGTCGCTCAGGCGGTTGTAGCGCTGCCCTTCGATCTCGACCAGCCACTCGCCGGTGGCGGCATCGCGGGTCAGCGCGACCACGTCCGGCGGGAGTTTGCGCTGCCAGCCGTTCATCCGCGAAGGCGCGGCCCTGGCCGGCGTGGGCTCGGCCGGCGCGGCGGGGAATGGCGTCTCAACCTGTGGCGGTGCGAACGGATCGTTCTCCCGTGGCACACTGGATCGCCGCGAGCGCAGTGCGAGAACCACACCACCCAGAATCAGCACCGCGCCGATCAGAATCGCCCCGGCGAGAATCAAAAACTGTGTTGCATCCATCGACTCAACCTTTGAGTCTTTGGCAGTGCGCGCAGAAGTGCGTGCCACGCTGCCCCACGGCGATTTTGTGAATGGGCCGCTTGCAGCGACGACACGGCTGACCCGCGCGCCCGTAGACTCGAAACTCGTATTCGCCGGATCGATACACCCGATCGAATGTTGCGCCGTTGTGCCGGATGCCGTCGTTCAGTGCGGCGCGGATGCCGCGATACAGCGCGCGGACTTCGGCATCGCTCAGCGAGTCGGCGCGGCGTAGCGGATGCAATCGCGCCAGCCACAGCGCCTCGTCGGCGTAAATGTTGCCGACACCGGCGATGAATCGCTGATCGAGCAGCAGCGACTTCAGGCGGCCTGTGCGCCCGGCGATCAACCGCCGGAACACCGACAGAGTGAACTCGTCGCTCAACGGCTCCGGCCCGAGTTGGGCGGTGACGGCTTCTATTGCCTCAACCAGATACATTCGCCCGAACTTACGCATGTCGTTGAAGCGCAACTGCCGCCCGCCGGACAGATCAAAGATCACGCGGTCGTGTTTGTCAATGGGCCGTTCGCGGGATACCACGTCCAACTGCCCCGACATTTTCAGGTGAATCAGCAAATAGGCTGCAGGGGTTGGCCGAGTGCCCAGTTCGAAGACGAGATACTTGGCGCGGCGATCGATGGCGCGGATGCGGAGGCCGGTCAGTTGCTGCGAAAACGCATCAATCGACGGTCGGGCAATCGTGCGCGGCCAGTAGACCTGAACGGCGGTGATCGTGCGCCCGATCAGTGGCCGGCGCAGGCGGCGGACGATGTTTTCGACTTCGGGTAGTTCAGGCATGATTAAATCGGTCTCAAGCGCGCGATGCGCACGCGCTCGCGCAGGATGATGTCCTTGTCGCGCTCCGGCGTGCTCGTGAGTTCTTCGATTCGCGCCAGGGTGATCTCGTCGATGCGAGCATTTTCCCAGCCTTCGGTCAGGTAGTCACGCAGTTCGGCGAGCGTATCGGCATACGTCGCGAACGAGAGCGTCCCCTCGCGCTCAACGGCGAACAGCCCGCTCTTCACCACTTTCGCCAGCGCTTCGTCGGCGGCCGCGTAGTCCGAATAATCGTCGGTTTCGTGCAGCCAGCCGGCCGTGTGCATCTGAGCACCGACGCGCACCTCGATCTCGGTCGCCTCCGGCGTGGGGTGAATGTCGACCAGGACGCTGCCGGGCTTCAGCAGGCGATGGATTTTCTCAAGGGCATGACCCATGCCCGCGCGCTCGATTCATCACAACGCCCACGACAGGATCACCGTGTCGAAGATCGCGTCGGGCGCGTCGTAATCGGCAATGCCAACGGCGCGAAACTCGACGCGCAGATCGGGCGGCCGATCTTCGAGCGCGGCTTTGATCTCGTCTTCGTCGGGGTCGATGGCGACGACGCGCGCCGCGTGCCGGGCATAGCGCCACGTCAGCCGGCCATCGCCGCAGCCGATCTCCAGCACGCGCTTCCCGGCGAAACTTCCGGCGAAGTCGAGCAGAGCGGTGGCTTCAGAATCTTCGGGATCGAGACGAATGGGCATAGAATAAAACCTCACCCCTTCCCCTCGCCTGGGCAAAGCACAGGCGAGGGGAAGGGGCCGGGGGATGGGGTGAGGTAAAAGGTATCAATAGCGCAACAGCGCCCCCACGCCGGCTTCCTTCAACCGGGGGTGATCCTTGATCACTCGAATCTTCCCGCCCTGCGTCAAGACCTGCTCGATCATCGCCTCCACCGCGTGCGGAATCGGCGAGAATGTCCCTCCGCAGAACGGGCACTTGTCCAATGACTGCGCGGTCAGATAGCCGCAGGTGTCGCAGCGATAGCCGGGGGCAGCGTAGCCTTCCGAGACCACCAGCGTCTGGATGCGCCCTTCATGTGCGGCGGTGAGCGTGTCGTCCAGGCGCGCTACGCCGTTTGAGCCTTTGGCTGCGGCGGTGATGATCGTATCGGCCAACTCGAACTCGCGCCGATGCGCAGCCTCTTCCAGCAGTCTATAGGTGATGTCGCGCAGGTCGAGGTCGGCGAGGTCGATCCGGGCGTTGAAAGTGCCGACGACGCGGTCGGGCCACGGCGCGGACAACAGGCCGATGAATTCCTTCACCACGTCATCTGCCCCGCCGGCGAGCACTTGCGTGCAGCGATTCGCCGCGAAGAACGCGCTGGCCGTCGCCGCCGAGTCTTTCACGTTGCGCCGGATCACTTCGGCGACGCGGCGCGCGACGTGCCCCTCCGTCCCGCCGCGCTGCCCCACCACGGACGAGCCGCGCCCGGCCTTGACCGAGCGCACTTCTTCGCCCATGGTTCCTTCGACAGCCATTAACTCGCCCATCTGGTAGTGCATCAGTTTCACGCCCAGCCGATCGATCAGCGCCACGGCGTAACTGCCGTACGTATCCCACAGCGCCATCAGCGGCGCGAGGTAAGGCTTAGACCCGACGTGAATGTGATTGGGCAGCGGCAGCGGCAACGGGAACGTCTGCCACAAGCCGCTGCGCTGCGCCGCAAACAGGGCCACGCCGCGCGCCGACCAGTCGAACTCGTGATCAAAGTAGTTTTCAATGCGGGCTACATCCTCGGGGGCTGCGCTTCCGTTCGCGCTTTTCAACAGGTGGCGCAACGCGAGCCGGTGCTCATCGGTGTGCTGCGTGGGATCGAAATTGAGGTATAGGCTGAGGACATCCGACCCGTGATACGACGCGAGCTGCAGCAAATCGTTTTCGCTCAACATACGCCTCTCCTTAGTAGGCGGATGACACAACCACCCGCGTGGATGTGGAACGTTTAGCGTGTAGGCCGTTCGCCGACGGTCAGGTTCACCTCCATGGTTTGGTCGCCGCGCAGAAAGGTGATCTTCACCACCTGCCCGACTTCGATATGGTTCACCAGGTACGAAATCATGTGGCCGAAATCGTTGACGGGCACATCGTTGATGGCGAGGATGATGTCGCCGCCGGCCAGGATAGTCAGGCCGCGCACCGTCTCCTCGTGATCGCCGCCCTGCAATCCGGCCTCCTCGGCTGGTCCCCCCGCCGTTACTTCGGAGATCAGCACGCCGCGCGGCGTAGGCAAATCCAGCGCCGTGGCCAGCTCGGCGGGCGTGAAGCGGGTGTCGGACGACACGCCCAGATAGGGATACCTGGCCCTGCCCATCTCGATCAACTGCGGCACAATGCGTTTGACGGTATTCACCGGTACGGCGAAGCCCACGCCGGAGTTAGCGCGGTTCTCGCCCGTGGTGCGAATGGCGCTGTTCACGCCGATGACGCGCCCGTGCGAATCGATCAGCGGGCCGCCGGAGTTGCCGGGATTGATCGCCGCATCGGTCTGAATGATGTCGGGGTTCGAATACAGGCCGGCCCCGCCCGAGAAGGTATCGGCAGGCAGCGTGCGCCCCACGCCGCTCACGATGCCGACGGTCATCGTCCCGACCAATCCGAAGGGGTTGCCGATGGCGACCACGCGCTGGCCGACCTTGACCTGATCGGAATCGCCCAGCTCGACCGGGCGCAGCAGTTCAGCATCGGCATTCACTTTGATCACCGCCAGGTCGCTGGACGGATCGCGCCCTACGACTCGGGCTTCGGCCACGTTGCCGTCGGCGAAGGTCACGTAGATCTGGGCCGCGCCTTCGACGACGTGATTATTCGTGATGATATTCCCCTCGATGTCGTACACGAATCCCGAGCCCGAGCCGAACTCGAGCGAATCGCCCTGATTGCCAAACGCACCGGCCACATCGATATTCACGACCGAGGGGTTGACGCGCTCGTACAGATTCGTGAGCAGGGCCTCTTCGGCGTCGGCTTCGATGACAATCGTTTCAGGCAGCAAGGTCGGTGTGACCGACAAGGTCGGCGCCGACACGACCGCGCGCGGCGGATTGGACGTCGCCGTCTCGAATACGGCCATGCCACTGCATCCCGACACGAGCAGAAAGATCAGAGCCAGTAAGGTTAAACGCGATTTCATGGGAACCTCGTTCTAGGCCACTACGGTAGACGCCTCCCGTCGGCGAGTGAAAGGTTGAACGGTAGTCACGCGCCGACGCGCTAACGCGCCCGCAGCCGGGACAGTTCGGTGAACAGCTTCTTTTCTTCGGATGACAGGTTTTGTGGAATGCGGATGTGGGCCTTCACCAGCACATCACCGCGCATCTTGGGATCGTGCAAATGGGGCATCCCCTGGCCACGCAGTCGGAAGGTGCGGCCGTCTTGCGTCTCGGGCGGTATCTTGAGCGACAGCGTGCCGTCGAGCGTGGGCACACTCACCTCGCCGCCCAGCACGGCCGTGTACAAATCGATCGGGAGCTCCAGCAAGAGATCGTCGCCCTCGCGCTGGAAGCGGCTGTGCGGGCGGACGTTGACCACCAAATACAGATCGCCGCCCGGCGCATTGCCGATGCTCGATCCACCCTCACCCGCCACGCGCACTCTGGAGCCGGTCTTCACGCCCGGCGGTATCTTCACTTCCAGGTTCTTGCCGTTTTTATCGAAAGTGACGGTCGCGCCGTGGAATGCCTCTTCGAGCGACACCTCGACGTTTTGCTCGATGTCTTGCCCGCGCACCCGCGCGCCCGCGCGGCGACTCCGGGTCGCGCCGCCAAAAAGGGTCGTGAAGAAATCCGAGAAACTCCCACCGCCAAACAGGTCGTCCAGATCCTCGACACGGATATTCCCGGGCTGGCCCCAGTCGAAGCCGCGCGGATTGCCGCCCATGCGTTGCCACTCCTGATAGCGCGTGCCGAGTTGATCGTACTTGCGGCGCTTGTCAAGGTCGCTCAGCACATCGTAGGCTTCGTTGATGTCCTTCAGGCGATCTTCAGCCTTCTTGTTGCCGGGGTTGCGGTCGGGGTGATGCTCGCGCGCCAGTTTGCGGTAGGCACGTTTGATCTCGGCGGCGCTGGCGGTCTTCGGCACGCCGAGAGTCTTGTAGTAGTCCTTGTAGTCCATAGGGTACTCGCTTCAAGCGATCAGCCAGTAAAACGCGAATCCACGATAATTGTAGGTTTAATGGAAGAGCATGTCAAGGCACGGGAGAAAGACTTCCGAAGTCTCCAAGACTTCGGAAGTCTCTGTCTTTGTCTATACTCGACGCGGGAACAATCTGCGGTTTTGCTCACCGACCGCGTCCTCGCGGTCGATCAGGATAGACGCCCGCGTGGACGCGGGCTTTGAGCAGCAAAAAGCGCAACTTGTGAGTCTTTGTCTAGATGATCCAGGCTACGGCGTCGGTGTAGGTTGCGGCGTCGCCACAGGCGTTGCGGCGGGTGACGCTTGCTGATTCAGCAGGCTCGCGATGTCGATGATGAACGGCGCGTTCGATGGGAGCAGGACGGTGTTGATACTCGGCGAGAGTTTCTCGATGTAGCGGAAGGTCAGCAGGTCTGGGTTCGCCTTAAGCGCCTCGCTGACCAGACGCAGCGCTTCGGCTTCGGCCTGCGCGCGCAGAATCGTTGACTGGGCGTCGCCCTCGGCTTTGGTAATCGCCGCGTCGCGCTGGCCGCGCGCTTCCTCGCGCAATCGCTCGGCTTCCTGCTTCTGCTGCTCGACCAGGAAGCGGGCGCGCAGCGCGTTCTGCTCGGCGATCTGCTTCTGCTCGATCGAGTTGGCGTACTCCTCGGTGAAGGCCACGTTGCGCAGGATAAACTCGACCAACTCCAGGCCTTGCTCGTCGAGCGTCTTCGCCATGCGCTGGGTGATTTCGGCGGTCAATTCCCCGCGCCGCGTGCTGTACACTTCCTCAATGCCGAACTGGGAGACCACATCGCGCATGACGCCGCGCGCCGCCGGGCGCACGATGCCGTCGACGTAGCCGTTCTGCCACTTGATGTGCACGTCGAGCACCTTGCTGGGGTTGATGCGGAAGATGATCGAAGCATCGATGCTCACCTGTTGGCCGTCCGACGTGCGCGCATCGATCGAATCGTCGCCCCGGATTGCTCCTTCCGCCGGCGCGATGGACATGGTGTAGTTCTGATTCGAAATCGGGTACGTGATCACCGTCTCGACGAAGGGCACGATCAAGGTCAGACCCGGCTCCAGCGGTCCGCGCAGGCCGCCGGGCGAGATGGGGCTGATCACCACGCCGCGCGACTGCGCCTCAATGAACACCAGGCCCGCGCCGAGCGCGTTCAGGCTGATGCCGATCACCAGCAACAAGACCACCACGATGATCGAGATGCGCGTGGGGCGTCCCTGCGAGCGCAGGCTGACGACGTAAAACACGTACAGCACCAACAGGCCAATCGCGCCCCAGCCCACGATGCTCAGAAGAGGTGAGATACTCACGTTTATCCTCCATTTTGATTCGCGCATCACAGCGCGAAAGCGATCTTGGGAATCACAGGGGATTATACCCCCCTATTGCAAAGTCATGCGACGGCTGGCTGACATCTGCGCCGCCAGCCGAAACCCAGTTTCTGTCAGACACCGGATTGCTCTCGGCTTGCGTTTCCGCCTCACCGAACCGATAATCGGGCTATGCGGCAAACACTGGCTGAAATTGCAGCCATTGATGCGGTCGGGCCGTTCTGCCGGGTGCGATTCTCCGCGCCCGACCTGGCCGCCGCGCTGGAGCCGGGCCGCGCGGTGTTGGCCCGTTGGCCGGATGCCTACCTGCGCCGGGCGTGGTGGCCGTGCGCTATCGACGCCGATGCGTTCTCTGTGCTGGCGCATCCGGCGCAGATCGAGTCGCTGAGAACCGGCGATCGCGTGGATGTGTTAGGGCCGGTCGGGCGCGGATTTCAGGTCGATGTCGCCACGCGCAATCTTCTGCTCGTCGCCGGATCGACTTCGCTCGCCTTCACACTCGGCCCGCTGCTGCCGCTGGCCGACCGCGCGCTGCCGGAAGGCCGCTCGGTGACGCTGGCGTTTGCCGCGCCGAATCCCGAAGTGGCCTATCCCGTATCTTCACTCTCGCCGGCCATCGAGGTTATCCGGGCGATGGATACCGACCTGATCGATCTTCTGTCGGATGCCATCGCTTGGGCCGATCAGGTTCTCGCCTGCGGCCCGACCGGTTTCACGACGAGACTATCCGCCCACATCCGTTCGATTCGCCGCCCCGCGCCGCGCGGTTTCTTCCAGGCACTGAACCCGGTGCACCTGCCGTGTGGCGTCGGCGCGTGCGGCGTGTGCCGAACCGGATCGCGGCTGGCCTGCGTCGACGGGCCGGTGTTTGAACTGAATGAATCTGAAGTCAATGAAAGAGGTCTGTCATGATCGAGCTCGCGCCACAGCACAAAACCGGCCTGTCGCTCAAGTCGCCGATAATGCCTGCCTCGGGCAGCGCCGGATTCGCCGCCGAGTACGCCGCGCTGATCGATTGGAGCCGCTGGGGCGCGTTCGTCACGAACCCGGTCACGGCGCGACCGCGCCCGCCCGCGGGCGAGCCGGTCACTATCGATCTGGGCGCGGCCGTGCTGATGCACGCCGGTATCCCCAATCCCGGCGTCCGTGCTGTGATCGACGATAGTCGCAGCGCGTGGAAGCGCATGGGCGTGCCGGTGATTGTTCATGTTGCGGGCACGACACCCGATGACGTGGCCGAATGTGTGGTGCGGCTGGCGATTATCGACGAGGTACATGCGGTGGAGCTGGGCGTGCGCGACGAAGAAGACGAGGGCGCGATCGCCGCGCTGATCGGGGCTGCCATCGAGGCGAGCGAGAAGCCGGTGCTGGTGCGGCTGCCGTTCGAGCGCGCCGCCGAGTTCGCAGCCACGTGCGTCGACGCCGGCGCGAAGGCGCTGGTCGTCGCCGCGCCGCCGCGTGGAACGCTGCTGCACGGCGATGGGTTTGTGTCGGGCCGAATTTACGGTCGGGGTGTGCTGCCGCTCGCGCTGCGCGCCGTGCGAGAGGTTCATGCGCTCGTCGACGCGCCGATCGTCGCGTCGGGCGGGGTCCACGCCGTCGAAGATGCGCGGGCCATGCTGAGTGCGGGTGCGGTCGCGGTGCAGGTCGATGCGCTCATTTGGCGCGATCCGAAAGCGGCGCTGGCGATTGCGGAGGCGTTTGCGACGGACTAAGAACGGCCCTCCCGGCTTCTGAGGGAGGGCGGGTTTCTCTTACTCGCCCACATCACTCAGAAGTTCAGGCAGGTCATCGTAGTCATACGGTGGCCGCCTGCGCACAGCTACAACGGCTACCAGATGCACATCGGTCTCAATAACAGCGTACAAGATGCGCCACTGATCGAGCCGCAGGCGCCGCGGTTCAGCGCCCGCCAGTTCGAATTCGAGTCGGCGAGTATTTGACGGGCGGGGATCGTCGGCGAGATCTTTAATGGCACGACGTATTCGTTGCCGAACATGCCCCGACAGGTGTTTGATCTCGGCCTGTGCAGTGGGCGAGACGTCAAGCCGGTACTTCACCGGCTTCCTCCCATTCGCTTAACTCCGCCTCAAATTCTTCCCATGCTTTCCAACCATTCGGGCGCTCACCGCGCGCCAGCACTTCTAGATCGGCAGCGGCCTGGCGCAAGATGTCGCTATCCTCTTGATCTTCAAGCCGCTCGACAATTGACTTCCACGTTGCCAGATCGACAAGCACTGCTGCTGGTTGTCCATCCGGCCCGACGACGTAACTCGGAGAGCGGATTGTCTGGAGCCATTTTTGAGTTGTCATGGCGATCCTCCACTTTTTAGGCTTGGGCCGGCTGGAGTGCTGAACCAAGTCGTTACGCGATACCGAAGTTCAGTATAACACCGCCCGGAATGAGAAGCAACACAACCCGCAAAAAGATGAAGGGCGCGTGCGCGCCCTTCGTTGTTCTCTGCCAGTCGCTCGTCAATACGTCGGCAGGCTGGGGTCGATCTCCCTGGCCCAGGCGTTGATGCCGCCGCGCAGGCTCTTCACGCGGAAACCCGCTGCTTTCATCAATTGCGCGGCATCCAGGCTGCGCGCCCCACTCTTGCACAACAACACGTAGTCTTTCGTCGTGTCGAACGTGTTCAAGCGGGCCGGCAACTCGCCCTTGGGGATTAACTGCGCGAAGTCGACGTGCGAGATGTCCCACTCGTGCGGCTCGCGCACGTCGATGACGACCAGATTTTGGCCGTCCCGGTCGACCTGCTGCTTCAGGTCCTTCACCGTGAGCTCCATCCCCTGCTCGGCCTCGACCGCGTGCGGGACGACGCCGCAGAAGGCATCGTAGTCGATGAGCGCGGTCACGGTCGGATGCTCACCGCACACGGGGCAGTTCGGGTTCTTGTGCAGTTTCAGCGTGCGGAAACTCATCTCCAGCGCATCGTACAGCAGCAAGCGCCCGATCAGCGGCTCGCCCTGGCCGATGATCAACTTGATCGCTTCGGTTGCCTGAATCGTCCCGATCACGCCCGGCAGCACGCCCAGCACGCCGCCTTCGGCGCACGAGGGGACCAGTCCCGGCGGCGGCGGTTCGGGGTACAGGCAGCGATAGCACGGCCCCTCTTTGGCGTAAAAGACCGACGCCTGCCCCTCGAAGCGGAAGATGCTGCCGTACACGTTCGGCTTGCCGAGCAGCACGCACGCATCATTCACCAGATAGCGCGTTTGAAAGTTGTCCGTGCCGTCGATGATGATGTCGTAATCACGCAGGATGTCCAGCGCATTCGCGCTCGTCAGCGGATCGCCGTAGGTATCCACCTGGATGTGCGGGTTGACGTCGAGCAGGCGTGCTTGGGCCGATTCGCGCTTGGGCTTGCCGAGCGCCGATTGGCCGTGAATGATCTGCCGCTGCAAGTTGCTCTCGTCAACCACGTCGAAATCGACGATGCCGATACGGCCCACGCCGGCTGCCGCCAGATACAGCGCCAGCGGCGACCCCAGGCCGCCTGCGCCCACGGTCAGTACGCTGGCCGCTTTGAGTTTCTTCTGCCCTGCCACGCCGACTTCGGGCATGATCAGGTGGCGGCTGTAGCGCCGGATTTCGGCGTGACTCAGTTCTACCGATTGAATGTCTTTCATCACTTCTACTCCATCCCGGTTGGCTGGCTGGTTGGCTAGTTGGCTGGTTGGTTGGCCGGTCGGTTAGTTGGCGCGTTCACTGCGGGTTGGCAGGCGCGCTCGAATTGCTCGCGCAATTTCACCGCGCCGGCGATCCCCTGGTTGATCGCTTCGACGTGCCCGCTGCCGTCCAGGACGATCGTCGTGGGCAGCGACCACACGCCGAAGCGCGTTGCCATGTCCGGCTGCTCGGTCACGTCGATCACGCGCAGGCTGATCCGATCGCCCCATTCGTCCATCAACCGATTCACGATCGGCATCTGCTGCAACTTGCACGGCGCGCAAGTCGGGCTGGTGAACACCAGGAGCGACGGGCGACCCACGCAGTCACGCCTGGACGCGGCAACCGCCTGTCGCCGCTGCGCCGAGAGCAGGAGCCGATAGGCCAGCACGCCCAGGCCGATCAGAACGATCGTGATCGCAATTCTTTCCAGCATGGGTCACTTCCGTTCGATGGGGGCGACGGTGAAGCCCCGCACGCCCAGGCGATTGAACCAGTAATACATCATGCAGCCGACGCAGATGCCGGCGAACAGATTGAGCGCGGCGAGGGCGACGACGATCCACGTCAGCACCCAGCCGGCGATCGGGCTGGTCAGGGCAAACGCGATGGTCGCTAGGGTCAATACCACCCCGCCGACGCCCTGCGCGAACAAATGCGGTTCGGGGTTATCCACGCGCACATCGGGCTGCGCGATCTTCAGCGGCTTCAGCGCGTAGAGATACACTGCCTTGAACAGCGCCGCATTCGGCCACAGCGTGCCCACCAGCATCACCGCCGCGACGAACGTCACCAGCGGCCAGGCATTCAAGATAAACGCCAGGATCGACAGGCCAATGATGAACGCCTGATTCGTCCGCAGCGCAGAATGATCTACTTTCCGCTCGTTCATGATGTCCTCCTCCGTAACAGTAGTAGGTCGCCAGTGATCAGTCATCAGTCGTCAGTAATCAGTCGTCAGTAATCAGTCCGTTTCAATCCGCTTGTCCGTTTCCCATCCGTTGATCGCCGCCCGCCACCGACGGCACGATGCTCAACGTCGCGCCGTCCGTCAATGGTGTGTCGCCCTGCCTCAAATAGCGGATGTCTTCATCACCCAGATACACGTTGACGAACGAACGGAGCCGGCCGTCCTCGCTGAACAGGTGACGCCTCAAGTCGGGATGAGTCGCCGTCAGCGCGTCGAGCGCCTGGTTGACCGTGGCTCCCGCGACAGCCACCGTTTTCTGCCCACCCGCGTACTGGCGAAGCGGAGTCGGTATCACGACATTCACATTCATTGTAGTTGGACTCCTCGCGTAGGTTAGACAAAGGACGAAAGACGAAGGACGAATAGGCTTCTCTCAACCTCATCGTTGGTCATTCGTCGTTAGTCATTGGTCATTCGTCATCTTTCATTTCTCATTGCTCAGCCACCCTGGCTTGATGTCCTGCGCATCGAACGTGCTGTGATCCTCGCGCAATTGCCAGGCCAGCACCTCGCGCGCCCGACCTTGCTGCACCGAAACAATCACGTAGGCCCAGTTGGGCAGGGCGTGATCGCGATCGAACACCGACGGGATGGCCGGATGATCGGGATGCGAGTGGAAGTAGCCCACCATGTCGAGATCGCGCGCGTCGGCTGTGCGCTGCTCGCGCAGCATCACGTCGCTCGGAATCAAATATCGGCGGCGGCGCTCGGCATCGACCGCCCACGTGTTCGGCACGACGCGCACCTCGGTCACGACGGCGTGCCCGTTCTCGAAGCGGCCTAACAACAACCCGCCACCTTCTTCGGGATACGTGGACTGGACGTGCTCCTTGATCAGGGCGAGTTGATCATCACTGAGCACCAGGTTCATCGTTCCACCACCATTCGCCGGCTTCGCACGCGCGGCCCGTCGAGCGTGTCTTCAATCTCGTACCCGGCGGCGGCGGCCTGCTCGCGCAGCGCATCGGCTTCCTGCCAGCGCTTGGCGATGCGTGCCTTCTGCCGCTGCTGGGCGAGCCGCAGGATGTCATCCGGAATCGATTCTTCGACGGGACGCCATTCGGCCAATCGCAGGCCGAACACACGATCGAAGAGCAGCAGGGTCGCCTTCTTCGCCGAATCGGGCAAATCGCTCTTAAGCAGTTCCCACGTCAACGCGACAGCGCGCGGTGTGTTCAGATCGTCGTTGATGTGCGCCGTGAACTTCTCGGCGAAATCCTCGTCGATCGCGCCGGGTTCGCCCCACTCGTGCGCCGCTGTGCGCAGGCGATTTAACGCCGTCGCCGCGCCGTCCACGCTCTCCCAGGTGAAGTTCAGCCGCGCGCGATAGTGCGCACCCAGGCACAGGAAGCGATACGCCAGCGGATCGTAATCGCGATCGAGCAGCGCCTGCAATCGCAGGAAGTCTCCCGACGACTTCGACATACGCGCATCGCCGACTTGCAGGAAGTAACCGTGCAGCCAGAAATTCGCCAGCCGCGTGCCGTAACATGCCTGCGACTGCGCGATCTCGTTGGTGTGATGCACCGGGATATGATCTTCGCCGCCGCAGTGGATGTCGAAGAACGTGCCCAGGTATTTGATCGACATCGCCGAGCACTCGATGTGCCAGCCCGGAAATCCAATGCCCCACGGGCTATCCCATTCCATCTGCCGCTTTGAGCCGGATGGGCTGAACTTCCATAGCGCAAAATCGGTCAGATGCCGCTTCTCGCCGATGCCCACGCGCGCGCCGGCTTGCAAGCCCTCGATGTCGAGCCGGGCCAGGTAGCCGTAATCCGGTAGTTTCGAGGTGTCGAAGTAAATGCCGTCCGACGTGCGATAGGTGAAGCCCTTCGCCTCGATGCAGCGGATGAACTCGATCTGCTCGGCGATGTGATCAGTGGCCTTGCACCAGATCACCGGCTCGAGCACGTTCAACCGGCGCAGGTCCTCTTTGAAAACCTGCGTATACATCTCCGCGATTTCCCACGCCGACCTGCCTGCGCGACGCGCGCCTTTTTCCATCTTGTCTTCGCCGGTGTCGGCATCGGACACCAGGTGGCCCACGTCGGTGACGTTCTGAATGTGCTTGACGTGGTAGCCGTCGAACTCCAGCACGCGGCGCAGCACATCCTCGAAGATGTACGTGCGCAGGTTGCCGAGGTGAGCGTAGTCGTACACGGTCAAGCCGCAGCAATACAACCCCACTTCGGTCGGACGCAGCGGTGTGAAATCGCGCAGGCTTCTTGAATAGGTGTCGTAGAGCTTCAAGGTCATATCGTTATCAGTGGGACAGTTATCAGTGAACACTGACTCACTGGTCACTGCTCACTGGCCACTGATCACTGGCTCACTGATCACTCGTTTCGCCAGAAGCGCTCGCTGACGTACTTGAAACCCGCGTCGGGCAGAACCGTCACGACGACGCCCGCGCGCAGGCTCGACGCTAGACGGATCGCAGTCACGACTGCCGCCGCCGCCGACACGCCGACGAACAGGCCTTCTTCCCGCGCGAGCCGTTTCGCCATCTGGAACGCATCCTCCGTCGCCACGGTCACACCCACATCGATCAGCGCTTCGTCGTAAATGCCGGGCCGGATCGCGGTCGGCATGTGCTTGAGTCCCTCCAGCCCGTGCAGCGGCGAATCGGGCTGAACCGAGATCAGCCGCACGCCGGGATTGAGCTCACGCAGGCGCCGGCCCGTGCCCATCATCGTCCCGCTGGTGCCCAGCCCGGCGACGAAGTGCGTCACGCGCCCATTCGTCTGCTCCCAGATTTCGACGCCGGTCGTGCGATAGTGCGCCTGCCAGTTGGCCGGGTTGTTGTATTGGTCGGCGTAGAAGTAGCGATCGGGATTCTGGACGTAGCGACGCTTCGCTTCCCGCTGCGCGCCGTCGGTGCCCTCCATTGGATCGGTCAGGATCAGGTTCGCGCCCAGCGCGCGCAGGATCGCCAGTCGCTCCGGGCTGGCATTCGCCGGAATCGTCAGCTCGGCCGAGTAGCCGCGCGCCGCGCACAGCGTGGCATACGCAATGCCCATGTTGCCCGAGGTCGCGTCGAGCAGTGTGACACCCGGATGCAATTCGCCGGCCTGCTCGGCGGCCAGGATGATTTCGCGCGCGGCGCGATCTTTCACCGAGCCGCTGGGATTGAACCACTCGGCCTTGACATACAGCTCGACGCCGGGGCGGCCTGAAAAGACGCGCCGGAGCGGCACGAGCGGCGTGTTACCGACCAGGTCGAACAGGCCGGTTTGCACAAGCGGTCGCTGGATTGTCAGAACATCGGAGATCATGGTCGTTCCTCCGCCGGATCAGTGCCAGCGCGAGGAACAGGGGCAAGTGGGCGTCGCAAACAAAAAGACCAACGCAGCGCCGAAACGCAACGTGACTATGCTCTCCTATCCCCCGCGGAAGCACAGTCACCGGCCGTCGTTGGTCTATCGGTTCATTCGAGACCCGAGGCGGCGACTAGCGCTTCCGCCTCAGACACATGCAATAGTGGTGCACAGGCTGCCTCACCTTAAGAATTTGCACGGGATTATATCCGTATTGGCGATAAGCGTCAAGATTCCCACTTGAACAACTTGACCGCCAACACCGCCGATGCGGCCAGCCATGCGACCATCAGCAGCAGGTTCGTACCCATCGGGTTGGTCGGCGCACTGCCAACCATCACCTGTCGCAGTGCGTCGATGACGTAAGTCAGCGGCAGGGCCGATGCAATCGGTTGGATGAACGACGGCAGGAACGACAGGGGGAAGAACACCCCTGACAGGAACATCATGGGCAGGTTGACCATCTGGCCGATACCCGCCGCGCTCTCTTCCGAATTCGCCAGCCCGGCGATGGCGAACCCGATCGCGATGAACAGCAACGCGCCCAGCGCGACGATCAGCGCCAGCAGCGGCAGATTGTCGCCGATCTGAACCTTGAACACCAGGTTGCCCAGACCCAGGATGATCACGGCCTGCGCCATACCCACCGTCAGGCGGAAAGCGATCTGGCTCGCCAGCACGGTCGAGCGCGGGAGCGGTGTCGCGCCCAGGCGGCGCAGCACGCCTTGCTCGCGCAGCGCGACCAACGGTTGGGCTGTGGCGAACAGCCCCAACTGCATCAGCGACATTGCCAACATGCCCGGCACAATGAAATCGATCTGGCGCAGCGGCTTGGTCTGGATCTGCTTCGACTGGATGGTGAACAGCGGCGTCGTCTGGTGGATACGGCGCTCGGTCGCGTTCAGCACTTCGCGCACGATGCTTAACCCAGCCTGAGCAGTCGTCGTCGCCGAGGGGTCGTAATACACCTCGATGTTGCTGGCCTTGCCTTCGGCGATCGACTGCGACAGATTGTCCGGCACGACAATCACCATGTCGCGCTCGCCACGCTGCAATGCGGCTCGCTCGGCTTCGAGGTCGCGGCTCTCGTGCACTTTGAAGATCGGGACGCTCTTGAACGCCAGCACTACCCCTGCGCTTGCCGGATCGGAATCGCCGGCGACCAGACCCACATTGAAGTTGAGATCACCAATGCTGCCGCTGAAGATCAGCCCAAACAGCAGGATGAACAAGATCGGAAAGGCCATCGTCCAGAAGACGGCCATGCGATCACGCGCGTATTCTTTCAGATTGGCGATGTAGAGGTTGATGAAGGTCTTCATAGGAATTTACCTGACGGGTTAGTTGGGTGGTTGGCTGGTTGGATGGTTGGCTAGTCGCGGATGCTGCGGCCCGTGAGTTTCAGGAACACATCTTCCAGTGTCGCGCTGCGCACGGCTAAATCGCGGAACTTCAATTCCTTCCGCTCCGACATCGCCAGCAGCCCGGCCATCGACTGCGGTACGTCCGCGCTATACAACGTGACGACGTGGTCTTTGATCTTCGTGTCTGCAACGCCGGGCAACGTCTTCAGCATGTCGAGGCTAAGCGCATCGGCTACGGTGAACTCGATCGCCGTGTCCTTGAAGTGCTGGCGAATCAGGCTCTCCGGCGAATCGAGCGCGATGATCTTGCCGTGATCGACCACCGCCACCCGGTCGCACAGCGTTTCGGCTTCTTCCATGTAATGGGTGGTGAGCAGGACCGTCTCACCGCGCTTCTGCAAACGGTTGATGACATCCCATAGGTTGCGGCGCGCCTGAGGATCGAGACCGGTGGTCGGCTCGTCGAGGAAGACGATTTCGGGATTGTTGACGAGCGCGAGCGCCACCGACAGGCGTTGTTTCTGCCCGCCCGACAGGTCTTTGCTGCGCGTGCCGGCTTTCTCGGTTAGCCCGGCCATCTCGATCAGGTCGCTAGTGGGGACCGGCTTGCGCCCATCGAAGAACGACGCGAACAGGTCGATCACTTCGCGCACCGTCAGGCGCGGATACAGCGCCGTGGTCTGCAACTGAATGCCAATGCGCATTTTGATTTTCTTCGGGTCGGCTTGGGGGGCCATGCCCAGCACGCGGATCGATCCACCATCCGGCGCGCGCAGACCCTCGATCATCTCGACGGTGGTCGTCTTGCCTGCGCCGTTCGGGCCGAGCAGGCCGAACACCTCGCCGGGCTTCACCTCGAAACTAATGCCGTCGACGGCGCGCGTCGTGCCATAGTGCTTCTTCAGGCCGGAGACTTCGATCGCGTTCATCTCTTTCCCCTTACCAAAACTATTACCACGCATTCTATACTCGACGCGGGAACCATCTGCGGTTTGGCTCACCGACCGCGTCCTCGCGGGCTTTGAGCAGCAAAAAGCGCAACTTGTGACCGTGCGCATTCTAGCACCCACCTCTCAAGCCGTATTGAGCCAAGAGGCCGACTTGTGGTCGGCCTCTAGACGGATTCTGGTTCACTTCGCCAACTTCAGAACCTTAATTCTGGATGGCCTCCCTCTTCAGTGTTGGCGGTAGCACTTGGCGCACCTTTCACCGCAGAGGCGCGGAGAACGCTGAGCAAATTCAGAATCTCTGCGTTCTCTGCGTCTCGGCGGTGAGACCAACAATATGGAGGGAGACTACCTAATTCTGAAAAGCCTCTTGAAATCACCGGGCCGGCATCTGGAGCAGTGCGTCGAGGATAGCCTGCGGTGAGGGCGGATCGCCCGGAACGCGCGCAACGACATAAGGTTCCATCTCGCGCGGGAGGCCGGCCACATCCGGCGAATCTTTGAAGATGCCTCTGCCGATCGCGTCGTCGCCGACTAACACGATACGGCGCGGATCGGGCATGGCCTCGAACGTGAACCGCAGCGCCTCGCGCAGGCGGCGCGTGATCGGCCCCGTGATCAGCAGGATGTCGGCGTGGCGCGGCGAGGCCACCAGCCGCAGGCCGAAACGCTCGGCGTCATACACCGGATTGAACAGGTTGGCGACCTCAAGCTCGCAATCGCCGGACGAGCCGCCCGCAAAGTGCCGAATGAACAGCGACCGTCTTCCCCGGTGTCGATACGGTTGTGTGTACAAGCCGCGCCTGGCGAAAAGATGGCGAAGATTCTGTAGTGCCCGTCGCGTCAGGTTGAACGTGCGCATCACAAATCGTTTCCCGCGTACGAGAGGTTGAAGCTCTTGTTCACAATCGGGAAGTCGGCCAGCAGGATTTCGAAGCGCCGGCTCTCATCCGTATGCGGCTCGCTGGCCGCTTTCAGCGCAGGCCAGTTGAGACAGGACGGATCGCAGACCTTGCATCGATAAATCCGCTCGAACTTGTCCTTCATCAGCCAATACACGACTGGGCCGCGCCAACCCTCCGCATAGCCCAGCCCAAAGCGATAATTCGAGACCGGGCGCAAATTCACCACCGCGCAGAATTCCTCGTCGAGCCAGGCGTTCTCCCACAAATCCAAAAGACGCTCCACGATCCGCGCCGAGGCAGCGACCTCCGCCACGCGCGTGGCGTAACGTGCGAAGGCGTCGCCCGCCGTGCGCTCTTCCACCACGTACACATCCTCGTCCGGCAACCCGGCATTCCAGAGGTCGCGCAGTTCGGGGAGCCGTTCCGCATCGACCGGGTGCAGCCTGCGCCAGTCGCGCTCCAGACCGGAGGCGCGGGCGACCAGGCCGGTCGCCCCGATCTGCTCGGCCATCGGGCGGGCGATCATGCCGATGTTCATCAGCCGATTGCGGAATCCCGGATCGGTCAGGAGAAAACGCGCGACGGGCAAGAATCGGGCGACGGCCTGTCCGACTGGCGATCGGACCCGATCCGGGTTGAACGATTCGGGCAGCACGATCCCGCCGGGACGATTGAGGCCGCGCAGCAGGCGATGGCCGGAGAGGTCCTGATTCAGCCGCAGCAGCGCCTCGCGCGGAGCGGCCATTTCGGCGGCGGGCAGGTCGAGCGCCACGTCGTGCGCCAGCGCGGCGCAATCGCCCATGTGGTTGTAAAGACGTTCGAGTTCCAGGAAGAGCGCGCGCAGCAGTTGAGCCGGGCGCGGGACTTCGGCCGCCGTGAGCGATTCGAGCGCGCGGCAGTAAGCCAGCGAGTGGGCGAAGGCCGAATCGCCGACGATGCGCTCGGCCAGTTTCCAGCCGTCGCGCAGCGTGTAGTTGATCTGAAACAGCCGCTCGACGCCCTTGTGCGCGTAGCCCAACCGCGCGTCGAGCTGCTCGACGACCTCACCGGCGATGCGAAAGCGAAAGTGACCCGGCTCGATCACCCCGGCGTGAATCGGGCCGATCGGCAAATCCAGTTCCCCGGGCGCGAGCGGCGCGAGGTCGGCCTCCTCGGTGAAAGGGCTGGCCTGGCGACTGAGCGCAGCGCGAATGCCGGCGGTGCTGGAGGCCCGGCGCAAGGGGGCCAGGTCGGCAGGGTAAGTGGGGTGACGGAAGCAGGGTGGCGCAGGGACATCGCTTGAGGATGTCAGGCCGAAGCGCTCGGCGATTTCGCATTCAAAAGGTGTGGCGGCTGCAAACAGGTGAGCGAGCGAAGGAAAGGTGGCCGTGCCGCGACCCAGCGGCAGCATCAGCGTGACGAACAAATCGATGGACGGATGAGAAAAGACGGCGTACAGCTTGAAGCAATTGTCGGCCAGCTCGTGCTCGTCGTTGGCGACGAGCGTCACCAGGAAGTAGCCCTCGCGGCGCAGGTCGTAGGCGAGGTTGCGATACAGCTCGGGCGTGCGCGCCAGCAGGACGAGTTGATTCGCGGCGGGCGAGTAGAATTCTTCGTCCGCGGCGGTTCGCAAGCGCATCCGTTCGGTTTCTAGGGTGGACATGGCGCGGATTGAATGACCAGATCGGTGCTGCGCCGGATGAGGCCCGGGAAGTCGAGCGGCGTCGCCGGGATCACGAATCCAAAGATGATGATGATCGCCAACAGAATCATGAGCGGCAGGAGCGGGCGCACACTTTCCCGTTCGAGGTGAAACGGGGCCGGGCCGAGCAGAAGGCGCGCCAGGTGCACCACCAATCCGCCGAAAATAGCCGTCACCAGGATCAGGAACGCGGCGACGGCGAAGACAACCAGCGGCTCCGTCGCTCGTTCGACGGCAGCCCACACGATCAAGAACTCGCTCTGGAAAATGTTGAACGGCGGCGAGCCGACCAGCGCCAGGCCGCCCATCGCCAGCAGCCCGCCGTGCAGCGGCGCGGCTTTGAGAACGCCGCGCAATGGCTCGTCGTCGCCGTGTTCTGCGATCGGCGCGCGGTGCTGCGCGTACAGCGTCCGCGTGTGACCGTAGGCCAGGAACATCAGGGCTTTGGTCAGCGCATGATTGAACGAGTGGAGCAGTGCGCCGAACACGCCGATCGGCCCGCCGATGCCCAGGCCGAAGGCGATGATGCCCATGTGCTCCAGGCTGTGATAAGCCAGCAGCCGCTTGAACCGATTGCGCTTGAGAATGAACGGCGTCGCCGTCGCCAGGGAGAACAGTCCCACCATCAGCAGAAAGCCGGACGTGAGCTGATTGTTGCACGGGCTGAGATTGGTGAGCGTGTAAAAGCGCAGAATGGCGAAGAGCGCCGATTTGAGCAGCACGCCGGAGAGTAACGCGCTCACCGGCGACGGCGCTTCGCCGTGCCCGTCGGGCAGCCAGGTGTGCATCGGCGCGAAGCCGGCCTTGGTGCCGTAGCCGACCAGCGCGAACAGGAAGGCCAGTTGAATCAAGTCCGCGTCGAGGCGGCCGGCGATAGCCTGTAAGTTGTGCCAGCTCATCAAGTCACCAGGGCGCTTTTGGATGTCCTCCGGCGTGGCTGCCGCCAGCAGGACGGTGCCCAGCAGCGCAAAGATGATCCCGGTCGTCGTGATCACCAGGTATTTCCATCCCGCTTCGAGCGCCCGCCGGTCGCCCCGGAAGCGGACGAGCAGCGTGGACACCAGCGTGGTCAACTCGACCGCCATCCACAGCAGGACGAGGTTATCGACCATGGGCACCAGCACCATGCTGAAGTGAAACAGGTTGAAGAAAAAGTGGAAGTAGGCTGCCCGCTCGCCTGACTGGGTGTGGCTTTCGTGCTGCAAGAAGGACGGCACGTAACACGCCGCGAAAAACGCGACCAGGTTGACCAACACCAGGAAATAGACACTGAGCGCGTCGAGGTAAAAGCTGACGATCCAGATCGAGGCGGTGAATGAGGGCTGTTCGGCCAGCGCGGCGACCAGCAGCAGCGATGCCGCCAGCGAAACAGACGACAACCCGATCGTCACCACGTCGAACGCGCGGCGCGGCACTCGCGCCAGTGCGCCCAGCGCGACTAGCGCCGCCGCGCCTAATGGCGTGAACAGGATCAGATAAGCCAGGAGATTGAGTTTCCCGTCGGACATGCGCTCAACCTCGCAGCTCACGCTGATCGTTCACGTCGATGCTCCCAGAGGCCCGGTGCAGATCGGGCAGCAGCACGAACAGAATCATCAGCGTCAGCAAGATGTAAAGCAACAGG